>Ga0256840_1000021_pt1 | contig 112165 bp, 92 predicted proteins | sample 355202metaG_FD_185969 | JGI IMG/M metagenome (GOLD analysis project Ga0256840, IMG submission 185969) | Hydrothermal vent microbial communities from Mid Atlantic Ridge, Atlantic Ocean - 355-202 | ecosystem: Environmental > Aquatic > Marine > Hydrothermal vents | place: Atlantic Ocean: Mid... | reverse complement strand
CATATTTATAAAGAGCTGCAGTTGGTTGAATCTATTGAAGGCTACGAAAAACTCCTGCCTTGGAATTTTAAATCAAACAACGATTGATAGAACTTGTCAAGTATGTGGTTTGGTTGACGCTTACTTTAAATCACAGCCATTAAATGTAGCAAATTGTTTCAATTTAGTTTCAATTCTTCCTTTAACTGATTCTTTTCTAACATTTTTTTCATAATGAAGTGAGTGGATTATTAGTTGTTTATTTTTTCTATCGGCTTTGCAGTCAACACGCGCAATTGGTTTGTGACCCATGAAAATAGGAAGACAGAAATAACCGTATTTTCTTTTGGCTGCAGGGACGTAGCATTCGATTTGGTAATTAAAATTAAAGAGAGTATTTAACTTTTTTCGCTGGATTATTAGGTTATCAAATGGAGAGAGTAGGTGAATTTTTGAATTAGTCTTTGATACTGTTTCGAGGCTTTTTGTTAGGGCGTAATAGTTTTCTTTTATTCCTTTGATTGATACCCGCGTGATAGCACCATGTTCTATAAGTTGATTGAGTTTATTTTGTATTTTGTCTTTCTTATCTTTCTTTTTTAAATAGCCGATTTCATCAACACTTGCTAATCCGTGGTGTCGGAGTGTTCGATTAATTAAGAATTCATTATTTTCTTCTTCACTTGGCATGGAAGTATCAACAGAGGATGGAATGACTTGTTCAGGCAAATCGTATACCTTTTGAAATTCCTCTCTTCGTGTGATTTCAAGTTCTCCTTCCATAAATAAACGTTCGAGTGCGTATTTACTAGGTTTCCAATCCCACCAGCCAGTGTTGCCCTTTTTTACTGTTTTAAAATCTTTAGAGCGTAGAGGTCCTTCAGTTTTAATTCTTTCTAAAACAAATGACATGACTTTCTCATCACGCGGAAACCATGAGCTTTTACTGGTTCTAAAATTCTTTTTCATGGGTAGTGTATAGCGGTAATCTTTCATCGGTAAATAGGATGCTGCATGACTCCAATACTCAAAGACTGTACGTGATTTAACCAGTTCATCTAAGATAATTGGTTTGTATTTTGGGCAACGACTCCAAAAGACATGGTGGTGTGCACGTTCAACTACCGAGATGGTATCAATTTGCACATAGCCTAAATGTTCAATAATTTCTTGTGGATTTAATGAACCATAGCTTAATTTTTGACTTGAAATTATTAATTTTCGCGCCTGTGTTGGTGATAAGTTTTGCATGAGACTTTATCTTAACAGATTGTGAATAAATTAAATATCCCAAATCATTCAATATTGGTATTGACATGTTACAATGTTTTCACTCTTTTCGATTAATTATTATGCGACGATTATATTATAAATTACAGACACATAAAAGTTGGTTGTCTCAGATGGCAAATACAACTTATTTAGATGAAAACCGAGATATTTATAGTCAAGGTGCGTTAGTTCAGTTATTGGAACAACGAGTTGCTAAATTATTGGGAAAAGAACAGGCTTTGTTTTTCCATAAGGGTATTACCGCTCAGTTAGTTGCTTTGAAAGTGGCTTCAGAGTTAAAGAAATGCAAGAATGTCATTTTGCACCCTAATTGTCATATTGCAGCCAATGAACAAGATGCTTATCAGGCATTGATGGGATTACGGGGCATTGCGTTAGGCGAGCTTAGTGATCCTTTTACTGCCAATGATGTGTCAGCTGTGACTGAAGAAGCATCCGTTTTAACGGTTGAACTACCATTGCGAAATGCTGGGTTTAAATTAACTTCCTCTGATGAATTAAGCAAAATGAGTCAATGGGTAAAACAAAATAACTGCCATTTTCACATGGATGGAGCGCGTTTGTGGGAGTCGACTCTTTTCTATCAAAAGTCTTTAGCAGAAATTTCAGATCTATTTGATTCGGTTTATGTTTCTTTTTATAAAGGCTTGGGAGCAATAGGTGGCGCTGTTTTAGCTGGCAATGCTGATTTTATTGAGAAATGTAAAGTTTGGCGCAGCCGTATGGGTGGTGACTTATATACGGCATTTCCACAATTGATAACGGCTTTGAATGGCTTAGATACACAATTAGGCAAAATTCATTTATGGGTTGAACGCGCACAGGAAATTGCTAAGGCACTTGATACAATCAATAAAGTTACGGTTAAAATTCCACAGACAAATGGCTTTTTAGTGTATGTGGAAGGTGATTTGAATATATTGAATTCTCGCATTAAACCCTTAAATGAGAAATTTGATATGTCATTACTCTATCAGTTTAAAGCAACAGAATGTGAATCTATTCAGAAAGCTGAGATGCAAGTCGGACCTGCATCAGAAAATATTTCTACGCAAGAAATTGTGGATTATTTTAAATTGTTGTCGGGTTCAACCTGACTTTATTTTTTTGAAAGAGGAAAGTAAGAACAAAAGCAAAGAAACCCACGCTACAACGGCAACCCATAACATGAACGAAGACAGGTATAACAATGGGTTGAAATCTATTGAAACACCTAAATTAAAACTCGTCACGGCATACATTCCGAGTGGAAATATGATGCTCCACATGGAAGGTTCATACTCCAGTGGTATCTTTTTATAAAAATGCTTCCAAAGACCGATCATAATTAGTAGAGGAATCCACCAAGTAGCCCATGTCCACAACATGATTGAAATCAGTTCAATTACATGGTGCAAGTTGACTAGCAAAGGCAGAATAGGGTCGCTGAGTAATAAGCTGCTTCCTGCATTAGCACTGATGGCAGCTGCACCCATTATGACCCACATCAACGGTGAGTAGTCTTTTGGTTTCATATTAAAGAAAAAAATTCGGTAACAGAATAAAGTAACAAATATGGCATAAAAAATCATTCCCAGTGCCCAAAGCATGTGTATTTCCATCATCATGTAAGAGGCATACGTGCCAAGAGTAGGCGCTATTTTTGTGCCAAGTAAAACCAATGATTGTGTGCCAACAATTAAAATCAACCATCCACCATGGACTACGTTAACTTCTCTGTCTTCATGGGCAAAACATAAGGATGCAAAACCAAAATACATCAAGGCTGACCAATAAATAAAGGCAATGACCCAACAGCTAAGAGCCAATACTTCAAGACCGTGTTGGAATAATAAAATACCACAAATATCTGTGGCAGCTACAAAGGTGAAAAAGATAAAGGTGGTTTTGGGGTTTAGTAAATTTTCAAAAACAGCATGAGGAAATTTAATCAACCTCCACGTGTATAGCACTGTCATTATGCACCAAGTAAAGAGTGTAAAGACAAACAATATTTCGGACAAAGTATCGTAATTTTGTTGTTTTAACGCTACTGCGATAATACCCGTTGCCATAGTCATGGCAAAGTATCCAGGGTATAAGTCTCTTAACCAACTTTTTGGAGTCATTTTTTGAAGTTAAAAGTCTAAAGGTGGAACACAGCCCACAGGTTTAAATAAAGCAAAGGCTATAAGCAAAGGTATAACAACTATCATTTGCTCTTTAATGTTCTTAAAACCGATAAGTGTGGCAATGACACGAGCAAGTAATATGACGGTGAATGTTCCTGGTGCTGAAGTGAGGTTGTACATAACAATATAACCCCAAAGCACTGATGATAAGACTAAAAAAACTTGAGAAACTAATACCACTCCTTTTATTCGAGGAATTATTCCAATAAAACTAATGGCAACAGCTAACCACATTAACCCAGAAAATCCTTCAATAAAAGTAAATGCACTAACTGAAATTAGTTCGACTAAATAAAAAAAGAGTGTTTTTTTTGAGAGTTTAATTTTAGCTAGAGAATTAGTCATGTTTATTGGATGCATATAAAATTAAATAGTTTACCATATCTACTGGATTTCATCAAAACTCTCTAAAAATAGTGATTGAAACTATATCATTTTCTTGAGTTCATGAGCCGTTTCAACAAGTGCTCGCCGTTTAAAAAGTAATTGCCATTGGGTACCACCCATTTGAGACCAAAGTACAGCAGAACGTATGCCCGCTAAAAGTGTCGCACGAATTTTTTCTGTTATTTCAATTTGCTTAAGATACTCAGGACGGCCATTTAATATAATGCGCGGTTGCAATAAACTTATGGTAGAACTGTAGGTATTGGCTAATTTAGTAATGACAGGAGTTGAAAATCTTTCATCGGTAGTTTGTAAAATTTTAGAATCTTCAATGCCTTTTTGAATTTTTTCTAAATAATCTTCTCTTTTGCTTAATTTTCTCTCAAGAGTGAGTAATGTTAATGTGTATTTTAAAACGGTAAGGTAATCGTTATCTCGGTTAAATGCATAATGTAAGGTTTTTAAACCAGTATTGAGATTAAGCATATCCGATCCATAAATTTCACTAATGTCATCACAATCCATTACATAGAGACTGCCTAAAGTGGCATCAAAGCCATTTTGATCACGGACTTTTCCTGTGCTGGCAAGCTCATTAGCAAAATAGGCGGCTTGACATACACCTGCTAGGGCGATAGTTTTATTTTTCATGCGTTGTTCCTGAGTTCGCATTTCTGCGTTAATGTATCGGTATCCCAAATTATACCACCACCCAAACAGACATCGCCATCATAAAAGACCACAGATTGACCTGGAGTGACTGCACGTTGGGGTTGGTTAAATGAAACTTTGATTTGACCTTGTTGATTTTTTGTAAGGGTACAGTTTTGATCACTTTGGCGGTAACGTACTTTTGCTTTACACTGATAGGGAAAATCTGGTTGATTACCTGATATCCAATTTAAATTGATAGCAGTTAATTCATTGGATAATAGTAATGGATGGTCACCTGACTGAATAGCAATGAGTTCATTGGTTTCATGATTTTTTGCAACCACAAACCACGGTAATTGTGGCGCATCTTTAACCCCGCCAATACCCAATCCTTGGCGTTGACCAATGGTGTAATACATTAATCCCGAGTGCTTGCCAATAACCATTCCCTTATCATTGACTATATTTCCTGGATTGGGTTTTAGATAATTCGCTAAAAATTGGGTAAAATTTTTCTCACCGATAAAACAGATACCCACAGAGTCTTTTTTGTTGGCAACAACCAAGTCTAGTTCTTGCGCTATTTTTCTAACCTGCGGTTTAGCAATTTCCCCTAATGGGAAAAGACTGTAGGCGAGTTGTTCTTGGGTAATGGTGTATAGAAAATAGCTTTGGTCTTTGTTGTTGTCTTTGCCTTTTAATAAACGAAACTTACCATCGCTAAAGTCTTTGTCTACATAATGACCCGTTGCCATAAAATCTGCACCAAGGTCTTGAGCGTTCTCTAGGAATGTTTTAAATTTAATTTCACGATTACAGAGTATATCTGGGTTTGGGGTTCGACCAATGCGGTATTCGTGTAAAAAGTCTTCAAAGACAAAATCCCAGTATTCACTGGCAAAATTGCGTAAATGCAGTTTAACTTTAAGTTTGTCAGCAACATTTTGGGCATCTTTAACATCCTCGTCGGCAGTACAAAATTCTTGTGTGTCATCTTCTTCCCAGTTCTTCATAAACATGCCTTCCACAGCATAACCTTGCTGTTGAAGTAGGGCAACACTAACCGATGAATCGACACCACCAGACATGCCGACGATTATTTTTTTATCTTTATTGTTGTTTGTCATAATAACTGAAAAAATCGAGATCATATCTTTTGCCAGCAATATAGTGGTCAATATGGTCTAATACAAGAGGGCTACGTAATCGCTGTGAATTTTGTTTTACTTCATCTCTACTCATCCATAAGGCTCGAATAATTCCGTCATCCAGTTTTTGCTTGGGAAAATGTTTGATGGCTTTACCTGCAAAACATGCCCTTAGAAAATGCGTATTACTGTTTGGTGATGTCCATTGAGAAAATTCAATTAAGTGTGAAATTTCAACGTGCCAAGCGCTTTCTTCTTGAGTTTCACGGATAGCGGCCTGCACAAGCGTTTCACCTTCATCTAAGTGACCTGCTGGTTGATTTAAAAGTTTTTTGCCATGTAAGTCTTCTTCAACCATTAAAAACTTACCGTCTTTTTCAACAATTGTTGCAACGGTGACATGTGGAAACCAATTCTTATTCATTGATTATTCTATAAGAAAAACAAGTGTTTAATTATAATGTATTCTGACAATTTTAGGTAATAAAAAAAGGGTTTCAATTGAAACCCTTTTTTTATACTTAAATGCTATTTAATGATTAACGATTTGCGTTGGCACTCATGCTGTAGTTTCTGCTACTATCGCTTGTTTGTCCGCTATAGTTCATGTCAAGAGTATGACACCAACCAGTTTTATGACCACGATTAGTCGCACCACTTAATTGACCACGGTATCTTTCGATTACACCATCATCAGGATCTGATAAGAATAAATCAGTTGCTAATGAACAATAGTTATACTGCCACCATCTGTCCGTATTTGAAGTGGTAAAATAGTTAACTTTACTGCGAGCCCATGTTGGTATACCTGCTAACCAAGAGGCCGCACCTGATGTTGTTAAATTACTGTTATAACCACAGCCTACACCAAAGACATTGCCAAGTGCTGCTAAGTTACCTGCAATTGGAGTGCCGCGATAAGGGGTTCCAACTGATTGAATCATTCTTTTTCCTGAAGTTGAATAATCTAAACCACTCCACGAATAGGTATAAAGGTGCAAACTTGCAGCTCCACCTTGAGAATGAGCGACGATTCCATAAGAGTGCCACGGTAAACCAAACTCTTTGATGCGTTGAGCGAAAGTATTATGGGAAATATTTTGGTCAAAATCTTCAAACTTGGCAGAATTACTAAATTGGTACTTATAAGATCCCCACACATCACTTGAGCAATAACCATGGACAAGCAATAATTTTGTTCCATACCCTTTTGTCGTGCCTACTTGAGCTGGCTTTTCACCCATCATCATTTCTTCAGTTATTGAACCGTTAAATTTCTTACTCTTCATTTGTGGCATTGATGAAACATTTAATGCCATTTTCTCTTGTGTTATTAATGGGATAAAATGGTCGCCATCTTCAATACGTAAGTTGCGTAACTCAAAAGAGTCAGAAACATTTGCCATTTCCATCCATCGAGCATCTAATTCAATATTGAGCTTATTGTTTTCCACAGGAGTCATGGTACTAATCCAAGAGACGGGTTTCATGCTGTTTTTAGAGCCTTGGGTACTGAATTGATTTTTACCGTTGGTCTTTTTCTTGCCCCATACCTCTGCAATAATACGATAACTCTTGTTTTCTGATTTTAAATTATCATTAACATTAAAGGTGATATTCAATCTGTTATCGCTTATAGCGGCAGCAGATGCTTTAGTAGAGCTTAAAGAGATGTTTTGCTCAATGACAGGAACAAAATGCTCGCTTGTTCTGAAAAATGGAGTGCCATCTGGGTTGTTTCCTAAAGCATTGATTTGAACTGTGTAACCACCAGATTGTAATGCACTAAAATCTCCTCCAAACATTCCATCGTTGGCTTTGTTGTCACCGTGTCTGCCATCATCATACATGTTGTATTTATTTTGAGAGCCGTCGGGTTGAGTAACAACCATGAAAGCTTGTTCAATAGGTGAAAAGCTCTTTAAAACAGAAATGGTTTCTTCATTGGAAGCACTTTGTGTGACAAAATGAATTTTATGACCAACAATTTGATCATTGTTTGTCTTGTAAGAGTTTAATATATACTTACTATTACTGGATGCTAGCACAAACCCCTCAAACTGCTCGGGCTCGCCTGTGGTTTTTATTTGAATTTGCCAATTTCCAGTATCCATACCATTAAAGCTGTATTTTTCACCAGGATAACTAGAGTTTTCAAGTCCGTAGTTAGTCGAAATGTGTTCAAAGGCTAATGCATCAGCCGCAGAGCTCTTGCCTGTTTTTGGGTTAATTAGTGTGACTTGCCAATCAGTTGATCCATTTGCAAAAGTCATAAAGCTGTAATTGTTGCTATCCACAGGCAAAGTGCCACTCCAAAACCAGTTTCCGCCTTTGGTTTGTTGTAGTGAAACAGGGATTAAGGCTGTTTTTGAATTTAGTGCACTTTTTTCAGGTGCTGCTTGACGCATCAATTCAAATTCTTCAGGCGGACCTGCTAATTGCTTGTTTTGCAAAGATTTTGCCGAAAGTATTGATGGACAGACAATTAAAGCTGGTAACAGCAGGGTTAATAGTTTGCTTTTTTGGATCATAATTTATTCTCTCTCTTAATTAAGTAATTGTATGTTTTAATTGGTCAAAATTAAAACGCTTTATAAAATAGCATAAGAAAGTCTTTATTTCAAACGGTTGTTTGAAAAAAAATAAATTAGTCTCATTTGTAACTAAGTTTTTTGTTTTTTACAGTTTGTGTTGATTTGGGTCAATCGTTCAATTGTTCCAATATCATCCCATTGACCCTTGTAAAATTGTCCACTAACCATTTTTTGACTCATGGCTTCTTTCAATAAAGGCACGACTGAGAATTTACCAGATTGAGAGTGTTCAAAAAGCTTTGGGTTATAGATGCCAATACCACTGTAAGTTTGTTTTTTCGAAGAATCAACGAAGGAGAGGAGTTGTTTTCCATCTAGGAAGAATTCGCCATTTGGGTTATGGTTTGGGTTGCTTACCATGACCAAGTGAGCTAACATATTTGGTATGGCTTTTATGCAAGTAAAATCAATATCTGTTTTAACATCACCATTGACGACTAAAAATGGTTCTTTGTCTAATAGGCTTAAGGCTTTATATATTCCTCCACCCGTTTCTAAAGGTTCGTCTCCTTCAAATGAATACCGAATCTTTACTCCGTACTGGTTGCCACTGCCTAATTTATTCATAATTTGTTGGGCTAACCAACTGATATTGATGACAATATCAGTAAATCCTGCTTTTTTAAGGTTAAGGATATGGTGCTCAATTAATGTTGTTCCACAGACCTCCAGTAATGGTTTGGGTTTGACTAGAGTTAAAGGACGCATTCGTTCGCCCTTACCAGCAGCGAGAATTAATGCTTGCATAAAGAATCCATACTGGGTGAAATTTCATTAATCAGTTCTAATAATGGATGAAATTCAGGGTATTTTTTACATGTGGATTTTATATAGCAAAGCGTTAGGTTTAAATCTTTTAAATAATTTGGTTTGTTGTCACGGTAGTTCAATCGGCAAAATATTCCCACAACTTTTAAGTGCCGTTGCAGACCCATTAAATCAAACCATTTTTGCCATTGTTGGCTAGAGTAATTTGTTGAATTGTTTTTGTTGTATTGTTGACGAAAATCATCAACCATGCGATTTACTGACTGTTCATCCCATTGAATGTAACAATCTTTTAGTAGGGAGACTAAATCATAAGTCACTGCACCAATAACTGCATCTTGAAAATCTAAGATTCCTGGGTTGTTATTTTTAACTTTCATCAGGTTGCGACTGTGGTAATCGCGGTGCACAAAAACTTGCGGTTGTTCTAATGCATTGCCAATCAATAAATTGTTGCAGGTTTCTAGTATGGCACGTTGTTTTTCAGATAAGTTTACATCCAAATGTGCATTAACAAACCATTGTTCAAATAATTCTAATTCAGTTAATAAGAGTTCTGCGCTATAAACAGGAATTTCGGTAGTATTAGTTTTTTGTTGCATTTTATGTAATGCATCTAAAGCGTCTTTGTAAAGAGCTTCAAAATTCTGTTCATTTAAAATAGATAAATATTGAACAGTGCCTAAGTCAGATAACAACAAAAATCCTTGTGTTAAATCTTGTTCAATTATTACGGGTACAAGTAAGTTTGCATCATTGAGTTTTTTTGATACCTTAATAAAGGCAGAGCAGTCTTCATGTTCGGGTGGTGCATCCATAATTATGAATGTTTTTCCTTTTGAAAAAGCTCGCCAATAACTTCTAAAGCTGGCATCACTCGATGCTGGTTTAATGTAACAGTCCTTATCGTGTAGAACTTCTTGAGTCCAAGACAGCAATGCTTTTTGCCTATCCATATAAGTTATGAGTTATTTAAAACACATGATTTTACTTATCAAAATATTAGTTTTCAATTAAATAGTGAGAAATAGGTGGTTAAAATCAGCGCACCGCCTATGTTTAAAAACAAGCCAATGCGCATCATTTGTTTTATTGGTACACGTTCACTGCTAAAAATAATAGCGTTAGGTGCAGTCGCGACAGGCATCATAAAGGCAAAGCTGGCACTAATGGTAGCAGGCAACATTAACACCATTGGATCAATATCAAGAGCAACGGCAGTTGACAATAAAATCGGCATTAATACGGCAGTTGTTGCGGTGTTACTCGTTATTTCTGTCAAGAATGTCACGAAAAAGCAAATAAAACCAACAATTAACCAAGTAGGGAAATCATTCAAGAATATAAGGTTGTTGGCGATAGATGCACTTAAACCCGTTTGTTTAAAAGCCGTAGCTATGGTAATGCCACCAGCAAACAATAATAATATTCCCCATGGAATTTTATTTAAAGCATCCCAAGTTATTAGAGGTTCATTCTTGTTGTCTTTAATAACAAATAATAAGACGACACTTAATAGTGCCACAGAGGCGTCATTGGCATAAGGTAAATTTAATAAAGCCTTCCAGCCTCCAAAGGGTTCTACTCGCGTAATCCAAAGTAAAGCCGTGAGAGAAAATACACTAAGAACTTTAATTTGAGCATTGTTAATGCTCATTTCTTTAAGGTCATAATTGATGGGTTTGTCGTTTAATTTCCTGCTTAAATAAAAATAGACCAAAGGAAAAATTATAAAAAGTATAGGTAATACTTTTTTCATCCAAGAAACAAATCCAATGTCTTGCAGTTGTGCATCTTCTAAGACTTGAATCAAAATTAAATTTGGAGGGGTGCCGATGGGTGTGGCAATACCACCAATACTGGCAGCATAGGCAATACCGAGTAATAAGATGATGGCAAATTTCTTAGAAGCATTGTTTTCTAATACAGCCAGAGCAATTGGCAAAAGCATCAGAGTGGTTGCCGTATTAGAAATCCACATGCTTAAAAGAGAAGCAGTAAGCATAAAACTCAGTAGAATTTTGGATTGAGAATTTGTTCCTATACGTTTAATTATTTTATTGGCAATTAAACGGTGTGTATTGGTATGTGACATAGCAGTTGATAGCATAAATCCACCCAATAAAAGTAATATCAAGGGACTTCCATAAGCTTGGGCTACCGTTTTTGAATTTAAAATGCCGAGTAATGGAAAGGTGGCTATTGGTATTAATGAGGTAATGGGGATGGGTAGTTTTTCCGTAATCCATAAAGTTGCAGTAATCGCGGTAATCATCAATGTATGGGATTCTGGTCTTGTCAAATTTGATGAATAAATTAATACAGCAATAGCTAAAAAAAATATAAAATATAAGATGGTATTGAAATTGATTCTCATGTGCATATTAGCAAGACCTTAAATAACAGAATTTTAACATTAATACTTGTAATTGTACCTATAAAAAAATTATCATAGTAGTAATTTAATTCAGGGGACCAATAAATGCGTCTAAAATATTTAATCTTAACTCTACTATCCATTGCTTTATTACAAGCGTGCAGTAGTTCTTCCAATGCACCTAGAGCAGTTGAAACAGGTCCAGCTACAAACCCAGGTGGTGACCCGGTCACTGCAGTTATTACGGCTCGATTTGCACCAGCTGATGGTATCTTGCCGTTTCCAACAAATCTTATCCTCAGTGGAACAACGGATTTAACCTTAAATCCTCCAGCAGAAGATCCGACAGACTTTGGTGATCCAGCAGTGGCATTAAGTGCCTTAGATGGTTTTTCTACCATTGCTCCTTGGGGCGCACCGTTCTCAGCCAATGTTGCTGCAGCTTCTGTAGTTCCAGGGCAATCGGTTCGTGTTTTTGAAGTCACTTTGACAGGACCAGGTGGTGGAGTCACGGGCATCACGCAAGAACTTCAGGCAGGCGTTGATTTTGTTGCAGTAGCTAATGGCGCTGGAGTTGGCATTGTACCACTAAAAGCTTTAAAGCAAATCACTAGCTACATGGCGGTTTTAACCAATGGAATAACAGACGATGCAGGAAATGCAGCAACACCAGACCAAACTTATTTTTTAGCAAAAAGAACTTCACCATTAGTGGATGCTAACGGAAACAGTACTGACCCATTAATTACTAATGAAACAGCTCAAAAATTAGAGCCACTAAGACAATTAACCAACTCTCAAGAAGCCGCTGCCGCATCTCAAGGAATTGATCCAGCAAACATTGTTTTATCTTTTGTGATGACAACTCAGTCGATTACACCTGTTTTACAAGCGGTTAAAGCAACGACTCAACCTGGTGCCAGCACGCTTGCACCAACGGGTTTGAATACCAGCGCAATTGGTGGAGCAGGGATAGCGGATATTTGGGTTGGTATACAATCAAGTCCTTATTATTCAGGTGCACCAAGTGCAGAAAATCCATTAGCACCACTTAATACATTTTGGAAAGCCGCTCCTGGAGGCTATGTGGCTCCTTTTGATGCTCTTGGACTCGATCCAACTTCAACAAACTTAACTTTTGCTAATCCATTTCCTGTTGCAAATGGAACACAGACTTACCCTCTAATAATGACTATTCCTAATGCCAATAGTGGACACACTAAACCCGCTTCTGGTTGGCCAATTGTTATTTTCCAACATGGAATCACACGAAACAGAACGGATATGTTAGCGGTTGCCGATACCTTGGCTTCGATAGGATATGCAGTTGTGGCTCAAGATTTGGTTTTGCATGGAGTGGATGCATCCAATCCTTTTTATATCGAAAATACACCGTTTGGTCCAATTGCAAACGAACGCACCTTTGATGTAGATTATGTGGATAATGAAACAGGAGCACCAGGACCTGATGGTAATATTGATTCTTCAGGTACACACTTTATTAACCTAGGTAATTTATTAGTCTCACGAGATAATGTCAGGCAAGGAATTGCAGATTTAATGACGTTAACGGCTACTATACCGACAATGGATTTAAATGCTGATGGTAATCCTGATTTTGATGGGGCAAATATTGCTTTTGTTTCTCAATCTCTTGGTTCTATCCATGGAGCTACCTTTGTTGCACTCGAAGATAACATCAATACAGCCGTTCTTTCTGTTGGTGGTGGTGGAATTGCGCGCTTACTTGACGGTTCACCAGCTTTTGGCCCTCGTATTAGAGCGGGATTGGCAGCTGCAGGTGTTGATGCAGGTACGCCACAATACGATCAATTTATGGTTGTAACCCAAACTGTTATTGATGCAGGTGATCCTTTGAATTTTGCCGCTTTAAGTTCGGCGAATAACAATATCTTGTTCCATGAAGTCTTAGGCGATCAAGTTGTACCTAATTCAGTAGTAGGTGCGCCATTATCTGGTTCAGAACCTCTCATTGCAGCCATGGGCTTGCCAGCTATTTCTAGTACAACTGCAAATGCTAATGGTGTTGATGGTGTTGTAAGATTTACCGCAGGTGATCACGGAAGTATCTTAAGTCCAGCGGCTTCATTAGCTGCTACTATTGAGATGCAATCACAAATGGCAAGCATGATTGCTACACGGGGAACAACGGTTATTGTTACTGATGAATCAGTTGTTCAAGGTCAATAAAGAGGAGATGAAAATGAAAAATAGTAAACAAAATAAATTAAATAAGGCTCTGAAAATTGCTTTAGTAACCACTTCTCTGGGTCTTGTGTCTCTAGCCAATGCAGTCAGTTTTAATAAAGGTGACTTTACAGCCAGTTGGGATACCACAATTTCTTATGGAATTGGATTAAGAGCAGAGGAAAGAGATATTAATTTAGTGGGTAAGGCGAATATTGACCCTGGTGTTGGCGGAACAGTTGATGAAAATGGAATGCCAAGACCAACTACTGTACAAGAAAGATTAGATGCACCAGGACGTTGGTCAATTAATTCTGACAATGGTAATTTGAACTATGACCAGTGGGATAAAATTTCAAATGCCTTGAAATTTACCACTGAATTTGGATTTAGTTACCGCAGTTTTGGCGGTTTCTTTAGAGCAACTTCGTTTTATGATTTTACCAATGATGGTAAAGAAGGTTTGAGTGATACTGCCAAAGAATTTGTTGGACACAGAACACGATTGTTAGATGCTTACGTGTATAAAGATTTTGATATAGGCTCACATGCAGGTACTGTTCGCTTGGGACGTCAGGTTGTTAGTTGGGGAGAGTCAACCTTTATTCAACAAGGCATTAATGTCATTAACCCAGTTGATGTGTCAAAGATTCGAGTGGCAGGAGCGGAGTTAAAAGAAGCGCTTTTGCCCATCGATATGGTGTATGGATCTTTTGATATATCAGACAATTTATCTGTTGAAGCTTTGTACATGTTAGAGTTTGAACAAATTGATCCCGATCCAGCAGGGACTTATTTTTCCAGCAATGACTTTGCTACACCAGGAGCTGAATATGTGGCTCTTGGGTTTGGAATAATTCCTGAGTTCTCACAATTAGGTCAATTTAGATTAGGTGCGCAATTTGACCCAGACCCTGAAGTTAGAGCAGGACTAGAAGAGTTAATTGCAAATATTGAAAATTTTACTATTCCTCGATTGAATGTAAAAGGTGCGCGTGACGATGGTCAATATGGCGTTTCTTTTAAATATTTCTCTCCAGAATTAAATGACACGGAGTTTGGATTTTATTATTTAAATTACCATTCACGTCTGCCTTTAATTAGTGGTATCGCTTTATCAACCACAAGTCCAAGTACAGGTCGTTATTTCACTGAATACCCTGAAGACATAGATTTATACGGTTTAAGTTTTAATACCACCATTAATAGTTGGGGCATGTCATTGCAAGGTGAGTTATCTTACCGTCCAAATGTGCCATTACAGATTGATGATGTTGAAGTTTTATTTGCTGCATTAAGCCCACTTAATGCGTTAATCCCCGAAGAGTATAATCGCTTTACTTCGCAATTGGGAGAGTACGCACCTGGAGAAATTATTCAAGGTTGGGAAAGGCATGAGATGAGTCAGTTGCAATTTACTGCTACTAAATTATTTGGACCAAACAACCTATTTAAAGCAGATCAAATTGTTTTGCTAGGTGAAATTGGATTTACCAATGTATGGGATTTGCCCGATCCAAGTGTTCTTAGGTACAATGGACCAGGTACAGATACAGGTGGCGGGGCAAGCACATTGGATGGTGGTTCTGGTAGAAATCCAGTGACTGAGCCAGAGCAAAACTTTGCTACTCCCTTTTCTTGGGGCTATCGCTTAATTACACGACTAGACTTTAATAATGCCTTTGGTTTACCAGTTAATCTTTTCCCAAGAATTGGCTTCAATCATGACGTAAAAGGTATCACTCCAGGGCCTGGTGGGAACTTTATTGAAGGCAGGAAGTCTTTTACAATAGGAGTTAATGCAGTTTACCTTGAAACTTGGGGTGCAGATTTAAGCTATACTTCATTTTTTGGAGCTGGTATTCAAAACTTAATTCACGATAGAGATTTTGTGTCTCTTAATATTAAATATTCATTTTAATTACCTAGGAGATACAGATGAAATTAATTAAAAAGTCATTAATAGCAGCATTAACGTGCTCTGTAGTGATGGGAACAGCGTTTGCTGGAGCCCATCCAGAAAAAATAAACAGTTTGTCAAATGAACTAACACCAGTAGGTGCCCAAAGAGCGGGAAATGCAGCAGGAACAATTCCTGAATGGACTGGTGGTATTACTAAGGCCCCAGCGGAATATCAGAAAGGCGATCACCATCAAGATCCATTTGCTGATGATAAAATTTTGTTTACTATAGACGCATCAAACTATAAGCAATATGCGGATAATTTGTCAGTTGGTCAAAAGGCCATGTTTGAAAAGTACCCTGATACTTATAAGATGAATGTTTATAAAAGCAGACGCTCGGCTTCTTTCCCTCAACGAATTTATGAGAAAACCATTGAAAATGGTAAGACTGGAAAACTAATAGGTGGCGGTGAAGGAGTAACAGGAGTAGCCGAAGGTTTTCCTTTTCCATTTCCTGAAAATGCTTATGAGTTAATGCTTAATCATAAAATGAAATACAAGGGGTCGGGTGGAGTTCGTTATAACAATCAAGTGGCTCCAACCGCATCTGGTCGTTACACCGTTGTTAAACTTCGAGAAGAATTACTTGGAAAATACTATACCGAAGGCAATACAGTCGATGATATTGATAATATTCTTTTGTACTTTTATCAAGAAGTTGAATCTCCTGCACGCTTAGCAGGGCGTATTTTGCTTGTTCATGAAACAATGAACCAAAAAGAAACGCCTCGTCAGGCTTGGATATATAACCCAGGTCAGCGTCGTGTTCGTCGAGCTCCTAATGTGGCTTACGATAATCCAGGCACTGCATCTGATGGGTTGAGAACCAATGATATGACAGATATGTTTAATGGAGCTATGGATAGATTTAACTGGGAAGTTGTAGGAAAAAAAGAAATGTATGTTCCTTATAACTCTTACAAAGCACACAGTGGTGATATCGGATATAAAGATTTAGTTCAACCAGGTCATTTAAATCCCGATTTGATGCGCTATGAATTGCATCGTGTATGGGTTGTTGAAGCTAAATTGAAAGAAGGTGTTCGTCACATTAATTCAAGAAGAACTTTTTATCTGGATGAGGACAGTTATCAAATTTTGTTAACGGATCATTACGATAAGCGTGGTAATATTTGGCGTTTTTCAGAAGCTCATAGTATTAATTATTATGATGTCCCCACTTTCTGGTCAACCATTGAGACTCATCATGATTTAAGGTCAGGTCGTTACGTTGCGGTAGGCTTGGATAATCAGGATGCCGTTAATACCTTTAATGAGCCTTTGAGTGAGTCTAACTATACTCCACAAGCATTAAGAAAACGCGGTAAGAGGTAATAAACCACAATCAGCCTTTACTCAATTAGGGGTAAAGGTTGATTTTTAAAATTATAAAAAGGGGAATGCAAATGAATAAAAATATAATAACAACTTTAATTCTCATCTCATTAGTATTAGTCAGTTGTTCCAAACAAGACTCGATTAAAGATGATTCTGCAGTAACGCAAGAAACTAATGGAATAGAACAGACTAATATTAATGAAAAACAAGCCAAACAAGAAGCGCAAAGATTGGCAGAACAAAAAGCACAACAAGCCAAACAAGAAGCGCAAAGATTAGCAGAACAAAAAGTACAGCAAGCTAAACAAGAAGCGCAAAGATTAGCAGAACAAAAAGCACAACAAGCCAAACAAGAAGCGCAAAGATTGGCAGAACAAAAAGCACAGCAAGCTAAACAAGAAGCGCAAAGATTAGCAGAACAAAAAGCACAGCAAGCTAAACAAGAAGCGCAAAGATTGGCAGAACAAAAAGCACAGCAAGCCAAACAAGAAGCGCAAAGATTAGCAGAACAAAAAGCACAGCAAGCTAAACAAGAAGCGCAAAGATTAGAAGAACAAAAAGAAAAAGAACAAAAGTTAGCAGCGGCTAAATTAGCGAAAGAAAAGAGTGTGACAAAAATAGCTAAACCTATTATTAAGAAACAACTTTCTGCCAGTGAAAAGACTCCTGTTGGAGCGCAAAGAGCAGGCAACGCCGCTGGTACTATACCTGCTTGGACAGGTGGTATTACTAAACCTCCTGCAGGGTACAAAAAGGGAGACCACCATCAAGACCCATTTGCCAATGATAAAGTATTATTTACTATAGATGCTTCAAATTATAAACAATATGCTAATCAATTATCTGTTGGTCAGAAAGCGATGTTTGAAAAGTATCCCGATACTTACAAAATGAATGTTTATAAAACAAGAAGAAGCGCATCTTTTCCAAAAAGAATTTACCAAAAAACCATGGAAAATGGTAAGACAGGAAAATTATCAACAGATGGAGAGGGAGCAGAAAATGTTTCAGAAGGTTTTCCTTTTCCAAATTTCACCAATGCTTATGAGCTCATTCTTAATCATAAATTAAAATACAAGGGTGTTGGAGGTGTAAGGTATAATAACCAAGTTGCACCAACAGCTTCTGGACGATTTACCGTCGTAAAATTAAAAGAAGAGTTGCTCGGCAAGTATTATAAACCAGGTAATACAATTGAAGATATCAATAATATCCTTTTGTATTTTTATCAAGAGGTTGAGTCACCTGCGCGTCTAGCAGGTAGAATTTTATTAGTTCATGAAACCATGAATCAACAAGTAACACCACGACAAGCATGGATTTATAACCCAGGTCAACGTCGTGTACGTCGTGCACCCAATGTAGCTTATGACAACCCAGGTACAGCATCCGATGGTTTAAGAACCAACGACATGACAGATATGTTTAATGGTGCTATGGACAGATTTAACTGGGAGTTTGTTGGAACGAAGGAAATGTATGTACCTTATAACTCCTATAAGGTGCATAGTGGAGATTTAGATTATGCTGATATTGTTAGACCTGGTCATTTAAATCAAGATTTAATGCGCTATGAATTGCATCGAGTTCACATTGTTGAAGCAAAATTAAAACCAGGAGTTCGTCATATAAATTCTAGAAGAACTTTCTATTTGGATGAAGACAGTTATCAAATTCTATTAACAGACCATTACGATAAGCGCGGTAATATCTGGCGTGTTTCCGAAGCCCATAGTATTAATTATTATGACGTTCCCACATTTTGGTCAACTGTGGAAGCACATTATGACTTGAGGTCTGGGCGTTATGTCGCAGTTGGATTAGATAATAAAGATCCAGTTAATACCTTTGACGTACCGCTGAGCGAAGCAAATTATACACCCCAGGCTCTAAGAAAACGTGGTCGAAGGTAAAAAGTTAAATAGTGATAGCGATAAGGTTGAATGTATATTCAACCTTTCTCTATTGTGAAAGAGTAGTTAAGAGAGAAATATATGAAAAATATTTACTGTGCAATATTGCTTATTGCATCAAATATGGTCAGTGCTATAGAGGCGGAAAAAATGGATGGGTTTTTAAATTCCCTCTATTTAGGAATAACAACCAATAAATCTACGGTTATTGCTGTTGGAGAAAGAGGGCATGTTGCTTTAAGTAAGGATTATGGCAGTACATGGCAACAAGCAAAAAGTGTTCCCACACGGACAACATTAACGGCGGTGACTATGGTGGGAAAAAATGCTTGGGCTGTTGGTCATGATACAACGATTATATACAGCAGTGATGAAGGAGAGAACTGGGCTGTGCAATTTGAAGATAAAGACCGACAAATGCCTTTATTGGATGTTATGTTTATAAATGAAAGTGAAGGATTCGCTATTGGAGCCTATGGTACTTACCTCACTACCTATGATGGAGGTAAAAACTGGAATGATTCGTTAATAGATGAAGAGCAAGACTTTCATTTAAATAAAATAATCAAAGTTGATGAATACCGCTATTTTGTTGTTGCTGAAGCAGGCAATGCCTTTAGAAGTTTTGATGCAGGAAAAAGCTGGGAATTAATAGAACTTCCTTATCCAGGTTCAATGTTTGGAGTGGTGAGTTATAATAATCAGATTGTTACTTACGGTTTACGAGGGCATGTTTTGGTATCAGATGATTTTGGTGATACGTTTGTGCAACTTGAATCGCCAGTTCTCAATAGTTTGTTTGGCTCAACTATTTCATCCAGTAATAGCTTGTTGATAGTCGGAGCAAATGCCACTGTTCTAAAATACCACAATAAGAGTTTGAAGAAAGTTAATATAGAAAGCAGTGAAGGGGATTTTACAGGAGTATTATCAATTAAAAATAATAAGCTTATATTTATTAGTGAATCAGGAATAAGCACTAAAGTCATGGGGAATAATTAATGAGTGAGACTAATTCAAAAACTGTATTATTTCTTCAAAACCTTATATTTAATAATAAGAAAATAATACTCTTAATCTTGACATTAATAACGGTTGCTATGCTTTATTTCGCTAGTCAATTAAAGGTTGATGCAGGATTTAAAAAACAGTTACCTCTGCAACACGAATACATGAAAACTTTTATGGATTATGAAAGGGAATTTGGGGGAGCTAATCGTTTACTTATTGCGGTAATGACAAAAGAAGGAGATATGTTTAACCCTAGTTTTTTTAAAACACTAGAAGCGGTTACGGATGATGTGTTTTCAATTAAAGGAGTAAGTCCCGCTAGCGTCACCTCGATTTTTACCCCTAATGTTCGATTTGTAGAGGTGGTTGAGGATGGTTTTGCAGGAGGCAATGTTATACCATCTGACTTTGAGCCTTCTCCTGAAATGTTTGAAACAGTAAAAGGAAACATTGTAAAAGCTGGAGTGGTTGGGCGATTAGTTGCTGAAAATTTCAATGGAGCAATGGTTTGGGCAGAGTTGTTAGAGGAAGATCCTGTTTCACATGAAAAAATTAATTATCAAGACGTTGCTGCGCAATTAGAGGCAATTAGAAAAAAGCACGAAAAAGGAAATGAGCAAGTTTTACACGTAATTGGATTCGCAAAAATAGTGGGTGATATTTCAGAAGGAGCCAAGTCAGTATTGGTGTTTTTTGCATTGGCTTTGTTAATTACCGCAGTGTTATTGTATTGGTATTCTGGTAATATCAAATTAACAATATTTCCTTTAGTTTGTTCTGTAGTGGCTGTCATTTGGCAACTTGGCACATTAAAACTATTGGGGTTTGGTATTGACCCAATGAATATTCTTACACCATTCTTGATTTTTGCTATTGGTGTATCCCACGGGGTGCAGATGATATCAACCTGGACCGATGAAATTATTTCACATGCTAAAGGACAATGGGATGGTGAAAAAGCGGCAAAATACACATTTGCAGTTCTTCTAGCTCCTGGAATTATTGCCTTGCTGAGCGATACCATAGGCTTTGCAACTATTTATTTTATTGATATTCGAATTATCCAAGAGTTGGCGATTACTGCCACTATTGGAGTGGCTTTAATTATCATTACCAATTTGGTGTTAATGCCAATTTTACTCTCCACCATAAACACTAAAAACTTTGGCAATTTTTGTGACAGTTGTCTGTATAAGAAAAACCAAGATTCAAAATTTTGGCGTGCCATTGCTGGCTTTGCAAAAACACCACTTGCCACACTATCGGTACTTGGCTTGATAGGGTTGTTTGCTTTTGGTTACATTGAATCTCAAGAAATGCAGATCGGTGATTCTCAAACAGGGGTTCCGGAATTGCGTCCAGATGCAAAATACAATGTGGATGCGAAGACCATTAGTTCCCAATTTTCTTTAGGCGTAGATATGATAAGTGTGATCGCCGAATCCAGTCCAAATGCATGCACAGAGAGTTATGTTGCAATGGAAAAGATTGATCGTTTTGCTTGGCACATGCAAAATGTTCCTGGAGTACAAAAGGTAATTACCCTCTCACAATACGCTAAAATAATTACAGCAGGTTGGAATGAAGGGAATCCGAAATGGAGAGCCTTATCACGCAATAAATTTATTATGCGTCAAAGCTTATCAAGTATTGAAACAGATACGGGTTTATTGAATAAGGATTGTAGCACGATGCCTATAATGATTTTTACAGAGGATCATAAAGCTTCTACAATCAATACGGTAGTGGCTGCGGTTATAGAATTTAGAGATATGTACCCTGCTAAAACTGATGAAAAAATGACAAAATTGGTTCAATCAATTTATGCATTTAATGCAAAGGATAAAAATTCAATTAAAAACTTAATTGATGCAGCAAGCTATTTAGGAGAAGAACCCGCAGCAAAGTTTTCGGGCATTGCTGAGGCCGTGTATAACTTGGATGCCAATAATGCAAAAGATGTTGAATATCTTGCTGATGAAGTCTCAACTTATACATTAAATAATCCTAAAAAGCTAACAAATCTCGATGAACTTGCCGAAGGAGAAGTGAGGTTTAGATTGGCAACAGGTAATGTTGGTGTAATGGCTGCAACTAACGACGTGGTTAAAAAAGCACAAAATCCAATGCTAATTATGGTTTATGCAGCAATTATAATACTGTGTTTATTAACCTTCAAAACATTAGCAGGAACTCTTGCAATCGTTATACCTTTAGCATTGGTTTCATTCTTAGCTTATGCGCTTATGGCATTTATGGGAATTGGCTTAAAAGTTAATACTTTACCTGTGGTGGCATTGGGCGTGGGTATTGGTGTTGATTATGGCATTTATATCTTCAGTAAAATGCAAGAATTTCTTAAAAAAGGTTACAGCCTTTACGATGCCTACTACACGACGTTGCGTTTAACAGGAAAGGCGGTCTTCTTTACGGCTATAACTTTGGCAGTCGGAGTTGGAACATGGATGTTTAGTGATTTACAGTTCCAAGCAGATATGGGAGTCTTACTGGCATTTATGTTTGTTTTGAACATGTTGGGAGCCTTAATAATTTTACCAGCTTTGGCTTATTGGTTAATGCCGAAATACAGAAATCCTACCTAATTTAGATAGGCTTAAATACTCTCTAGCAATAACTTGTTGTTAGAGAGTATAATAAGTCAACTCGTAAAAAATAAATAATATGTCTGACTACGTCATTGTGCGAATTAATGAACAATTAGTTCCAGAATTTCAAATCAATTACAATACTAAAACAGCCAGTGCCCATAGTTCTGCTGTCTCTTCGTGGTCGCAAATTAAGATTCAAACTCATCAAAAACTTGTTTTAGTTTTACCAGCGTTATTGGTCTTTTCAAAAGAGGTTATGATTCCAAGTAAAAATGATGAGGTAATCAAACAGTCATTGCCATTTGCGATAGAAGAAAATCTTTCTACTGAAATTGAAGAAAATCATTTTGCATATTGCAAATCAGGTGAAAATTTATTTGATGTTTGCGTTGTAGCTAAAAGGGTTATGCAGGAAATTAATCTTCAACTTGAAAAAAATCAACTTGAGTGCAAAAAACTTTATTCAGAAATATTTAGTGTGCCCGCATCACCAGAAAGTCTCTCAATTTTAAGTGTTGATGATTATTTTATAATAAATAACAACAATCAAGGCACAAGGCTCTCCCAACAACTTGTTAATGACTATGTATCATTAACTGATGCAAAAAAAGTTCATGTTTATGCAAGCAAACCTGTTAACTTAAGTAGTGAAACAATCGAATATAAACAAGTTGATATTCACTTGTTCCAGGCAAAATTATTATTGAACAACCGAGCGGTAAATTTGTTTCAAGGTTTATACGATAAAGATACAGATAAAGAAAATCAAATAAAGCCGTGGAAGAAATCTTTAACATTAGTAGCACTGCTTGTAATGAGTTGGTTGATTATTAATTTATTTCAGCTTTGGAATATTAATCAAAGGATTGAAGAAATAAAATATAAGCAACATGAATTACTTATAAAACTTATTCCCAACGCAAGTTCAAGTGAATTGAATAATCCTTATTCGGCAATTCAATCACGCCTTAAATATGCTCAGACAAATAAAAGCAATAACAGAAATGGTTTTATAGAATCTTTACTTTATGTTGGTCTCACACTTAGCCAACACCCAAGCATAAAAATTGTATCCATCCGACAGCGTGATAATAAAATAGAAATTAAAATTAATGCTCCCAATGTGAGCAAACTAAACCAGTTTCAAGAAAGTTTAGAAAAAATTGCATTAACACGTCACGTCAAAACAGGCACAAGAGAGACCGCTAAAGGTTCAGTGAGTTCTGTTATTACCATGGAGAAACTCTGATGAAATGGATGAAACAATTAAGTAAAAGTGAGCAAAAGTTATTAATGTATGGTGGGATAATTCTGTCAATTGCTTTGTTTTGGGCTTTAGTCTATAAACCATTAACCTCATCTTTAGAACAAAAGCAAAGGAGGTTTGTGACTCTAAGGACTCAATATGAGGATATGCAGAACTCAAAGAATTCATTAGTTGAACAACAAAAAATAGAAGCTAAATTTCACCGAGATTTAAACAAACCTTTTATATCTTGGGTTGACGAGCAACTTGAAAAACAGTCATTATCAGGTTTTGTCACTCGTTCAGAACCTAAAGATAATCAAACAGTTATACTAACATTTGAAAGTATAACCTTCGATACTTTAGCGGCTTGGCTGCAAAGTTTGGAAAAAAATTACGCAATCAATATTTCAGAAGCAGACATAAACTTAACTGATCGCAGTAATGGTTTGTGCAATGCCAGAATCACCTTAGAAGAAAACAAATGAAATTAATAAAACTCCTACTTTTTATAATCGTACTACTTGGTTTAGCTGCATTTTTTACGCCTTTAGATTTGTATTACGATAAAATCAAAAGAAACATTCGACCCATTCAACTAGAGGGCATTGGTGGTTCCATAATTAAAGGCAATGCAGAGCAAGTAAAATATCTAGGAATGGATATAGGGCAAGCCAATTGGTTGATGTATCCAAGTTCATACAATGCAGCAACCTTAGAAGTGAAGTTGAAAAATAAGGATTACGACATTAAGGCAAAATACATTAAAAAACCCAAGTTTGATGTTGTTAAAGACCTAAAAGGAACACTTGATTGGCAATTTATAGCCAACAAAATCAATTTTTCTCACGGTAAAATATCAGGCTATATCGAATTGGATTTTGACCATTTAGAAATAAAAAAAGGAGTGCCACATATTATTTCTGGTCGAGCAACAACAAAAGGCTTGCGCATAATTAAACCTGTGCAAAAAGAACTGGGTGAGATAGAAGTTGTTTTTACTTCAGATAACCCTCAGATAATCGTTGGACAAGTTAATAGCACATCAAATGTACTTAATGTGTCTGGTGCAATATACATTCATAAAAATCACCGTTGGGAAATTAAATTAACGCTTATACCTTCACCAGGTGAATACGAGGTGGAATATGTATTGCAAGGGATAGGTGACAGAAGAAGAGCTGGTGGAAGAACTTTAAACTTGGCAGGCTTTTATTAAGCTTATCTAGGTATTATCGCACACTCAGGGTGTGTTATGAAAACTGAGTGTGCGGTAATACCTTGCAAGGTTAATAATTAAAATAGAAACTTATTCCAAAATCACCATCTCCAAATACCCAACCATCTTGATAGGGATAGTTTGAGTAATAGTCAAAATAGTAACTTTGAGGGTGTTGCACGGCACACCAGTTATTATCATGCCAATGCCCATAACCGTAATAATCATCGGTAAAATAGTGCCCTAAGCCACGTAATGGACGATAGGTGTATTGACTCTGGTAATAGGGCCGATAATTATTGTAGCTATTATAATTATTGTATCTTCTGTAATTGTTATTGTAATTTTGGTGCCTCTTATAGTGGCGATAATTCTTGTTACGATAACGGTTGCGGTAATTGTAATTATTACGATACGGTTGATTGTAACCGTAAGTGCTAAATGCAGCATTGCTATTGCCGTAATGGTTATTACTATTATAATTGCGTCGATAATTTCTGTTCTCTTGTCGCTTAACATGTCGGTTGTTATAGCTGTGTTTCGATTGATGCGTAGAATGATGTGATTCACGCCTTTCATGTCGATCGTTGGCAAAACCTGCAGAGCTGAAAGCAATGGCTGTGATTAGTGCATAAATTAAATGTTTCTTGTTCATGGATGTTCTCCTGTAAATGTTACGCTTTTTAGTCTACGGACAAAGGCTGAACTTTTCCTGAATGATTTAATGGCGTTAATTTTGTGTTCATTTAAGGGTATTTTAAACTTTTGTGAGGTTGAAGTTTATTATCTGCAGTAAAATGCGCTCTTTTAAATTGTTAAATGTGATGAAATTATTAAAACCGTTACTTTTTATAGGGTTGTTGTTGCCGATTATAAATCTATTTTATCGGGGTGCTCAAGATGATTTAACCGCTGATCCTGTAGAATACATTTTGCACTACACAGGCTTGTGGTCTTTGCGAATATTGTTACTCACTCTCACGATGACTCCATTAAAGGACCTGACTAAAAATGCGTGGTTTATAAAGGTTCGAGGGATGATAGGCTTGTATGTGTTTTTCTATGTCAGTTTACATTTATTGGTTTATGTGTGGTTGGATTTGCGTTTTGATTTTGCCCATTTGTGGGAAGATATTGTTAAACGTCCCTATATTACTGTTGGGTTTCTTGCTTGGTTGTTGCTTATACCGATGGCAATTACTTCTAATAAAAAAATGATTCGTAAACTTGGTCGAAAGTGGAAAACTTTACATAAAAGTATCTACGTTATAACAATTCTCGCATGTTTGCATTTTTTGTGGCTAGTTAAAAATGACCTTTTAGAACCATTGATTTATGCTGGTGTCGCTTTTATGTTATTATTCTACCGTTTAATCAAGTATTCAAGGACATGACGCGTTTAACCAGAGGGCAACGCCGAGCTCAGGCAAAATTGTTACTGAAAATGGGTAAGGCCATTTCAGAGTCGGGCGCACCGGCCCATCGTTTAGAAAGTTCCATGGAAGTCTTATTGGATAAGTTTGAGATGGAAGGGGCTTTCTTCTCCTTGCCGACTGTTTTGTTAACGACATTAGGTGATGAAGAAGTGCAACGCACCTATATGATTAAAACCTCTCCAAAAGATATTGATTTGGCGAAAATTACCGATTTAAGTGGTGTTATCAATCGCATTCATGACGATGAAATTGAAATTGAGGATGCTTATGATGAAATTAAGCAAATTCGTGATGCTAAACCGATTTATAGCCCTGGATTAATTATTTTTGCTATTGGGTTAGCATCGGCAAGTCTTGCTGGTTTGTTTAAAGGCAGTTGGATTGATGTTGGTGTTTCTTTGATGATGGGGTGGTTAACGGCTTTAATTATTCACTTCAGTTCAAAACATTCGCAATTATCTTTGTTGTTTACACCCATTGCTGCCACCGCAGTGGGGTTTGCTGCCATGACCATCAGTTATTACAGTAAAAGCATCGATCATTTTATTGTGTCTTTGTCTGGGTTGATAATTTTAGTACCTGGCCTTGGAATTACCACTGCTATTCGAGAATTGTCAACAGGACATTTGGTTTCAGGCAGTGCACGTATGGCTGGTGCTGTGACCACTTTTTTATTACTATCATTTGGGTTGGCACTTGGCTTTATGGTAGCAATTGGCTTGTATGGAACGGTAGAAATCCATAAATTGACGGCGGTTCCAGATTGGTTTGTTTATTTATCTATTTTTACTATTAGTTCTGCTTTTACTGTTTTATTTAATGCAAAAATATCAGATTTTAAGTGGATACTCTTAACAGCAACCATTGCTATTATGGGATCAAAATTGGCAGGCGTTTGGTTGGTTTCGCCATTCTCTTCTTTTGCTGCGGTTTTAGCCGTATCAATAGCAGGGAATATTTTTGCGTGGATAACCTCAAAGCCTGCTTCAATTATGCATATTCCTGGTGTGATGTTGTTGGTTCCTGGCAGTATCGGATTTAAATCTTTGGAAGCGATGTTGGATAACCAAACTTTAGATGGTGTGCAAACGGCTTTTTCGGCCTTATTGGTTGCAGTAGCCTTAGCAGTGGGGCTAATTGCTGGAAATTTATTTGTTCCACCTCGAAAAGCCTTGTGAAGGGTGAATTGGTTCACATTTTTAATCAGATGTGCATTCTTAATTATGATTATTGCCAATCATGCATTAATATAATTGTTTTCTAAATAATTAAAGGGGAAACATGAAAAAATTAATCTTATCATTCGTTATAATCAGTTCATTCGCTCAAGCAGTGAGCTTGCAAAATAAAGACAGTAAAAGTTACAGTATCAAAGTTAAAGGCAGTTCTTCAACGATGTCAACTTCAATTAATAGTGGCACAACAAAAGGAAGTATTTGCAGTTCGTCTTGTACTATTATTGTCGATGGTGTCGGTGAAATAGATGCCAGTGGCTCTGATAGGGTTGTCATCAAAAATGGCAAGCTTTCAAAGTAGTTTTACCCTAATCCCGATATAGAAACGCGAATTATAGTGCAAACTATTGGTGTGTATAGTGAAGATAAAAAATACTGAGTCACCTTATTGGTGATGTGGTCTTTTTTAGATTTGCTAGACGTATCAAGGGATTGTGCTAGAAACGTGTTTTCTATATCGGGATTAGGGTTTTAACCTAACCGCAACTAATCCTTGCGGTTTTTTTTACATTATAAAAAATTAAGTTGTACATTTGTTCAGTTAATACTTAAAATTCCTGTTACTTTAACTAATTAGTCCTATTCAGCCATGTACAGCACAGCTCAAATTCGTGAAAAATTCTTAGAATACTTTACCTCAAAAAATCACAGCAAAGTTGCAAGTTCTTCTCTTATACCTGCCGATGACCCTACTTTATTGTTTGTCAATGCGGGAATGGTTCAGTTTAAAAATATGTTTTTAGGTGCAGAGAAAAAAAACTACACACGAGCAGTGAGCTCACAGCGCTGTGTTAGGGCAGGTGGAAAACACAATGATTTGGATGAAGTGGGTTATACGGCAAGGCACCACACGTTTTTTGAGATGTTGGGCAATTTTAGTTTTGGTGACTATTTTAAGGAAGAAGCCATTGAGTTTGCCTGGGACTTTTTGACCAATGTCATGGGCTTGCCAGAAGAAAAGCTGTTGGTTACTGTTTTCGAAGAGGATGATGAGGCCGAAAAAATATGGATTGAAAAAATTGGAGTGCCAAAGCAAAAGGTTTTACGAATTGGAGCAAAAGATAATTTTTGGCAAATGGGTGATACAGGGCCTTGTGGTCCATGCAGCGAAATTTTTTATGACCACGGGGAAGAAATTGCGGGAGGTCCTCCTGGTACGCCAGAAGAAGATGGTGATCGCTTTATTGAAATTTGGAATTTAGTGTTTATGCAGTTTGATAAACAAGCAAATGGCGATTTATTACCTTTGCCTAAGCCTTGTGTGGATACGGGTATGGGTTTAGAGCGATTAACATCAATTATGCAAGGCAAGCATAATAATTATGACATTGATTTATTCCAGCACATTATAAAATACATAGGCAAATTGTTATCTTTGGATGAATTATCTAGCCCTTCTTTGAAGGTTATCGCAGATCATATTAGAACCTGTGCATTTTTGATAAGTGATGGTATTCAACCAGGAAATGAGGGCAGGGGTTACGTCCTTCGTCGAATTATTCGACGGGCTATTCGACACGGATATAAATTGGGAGCCCATGAGACTTTTTTCTACAAAATATTAATACCTCTTATTGAAGTAATGGGTGAAGCTTATCCTGAATTGATAAAAAACAAAGAGACTATTCAAAACGCATTAAAAAAAGAAGAGTTACGATTTGCGGAAACATTAGAGCTTGGAATGGGGCTGCTAAATAAAGAGATAAATGAGCTAAATGGAAATGTTATTCCTGGAGAAGTGGCGTTTAAGCTCTATGATACTTATGGATTTCCTCTGGATTTAACTCAGGATGTAGCTAGAGAACATGGTTTGGTTGTTGATGTAAATGGTTTTGATAACTGTATGAAAGAACAAAAGCAGCGTTCGAAAGCCTCTGGTGGTTTTATTCAAAGCAATCAAATTCCATCGGAACTCTTATCAATGCTTGACCCAACAAAGTTCACAGGATACGCAAATTTGTCAGGTGTGGGTAATATTGTGGCATTAATTAAGGACTCAAAATCCGTTAATGAACTGCATGGTGATGGAATAGTTATTTTAGATAAAACTCCATTTTATGCAGAATCTGGCGGACAAATAGGAGACTCAGGTAAACTGTGTACTGAAAATACTGTTTTTAATGTTGAGGATACGCAAAAAGCTGCAGGGCAATTCTATTTACATATTGTTCAAGGCCAGAACGGTGTTTTATCTGTTGGGCAAAGAGTTGAGGCTGTCGTTGAACAACCAAAACGTACGGGGATAAAACTTAATCACACAGCAACCCATTTGTTGCATAAAGTTTTACAAGAACAACTCGGCTTACATGTTCAACAAAAAGGTTCTGTTGTTTCAGATGAAAAGCTTCGTTTTGATTTTTCTCAGCCTGAACCAATAACAACAGGTCAACTATTAACAATAGAAAGAGAAGTGAATCAGCATATAAGAGCCAACTATGAAGCCATCACAAAAATAATGAGTTTTGATGAAGCTGTGGAAACAGGCGCAATGGCATTATTTGGTGAAAAGTACGGTGATGAGGTTAGGGTGCTTAATATTGGTGGTTATTCAATTGAGTTATGCGGAGGAACACATGTTAAATTTACGGGTGAGATTGGTCTGTTTAAAATAATAAGTGAATCTTCTATTGCTGCGGGCATTAGACGCATTGAAGCCGTGACAGGGGAAGTGGCAGTGAAGTGGATTCAAACTCAAGAAGCAAGACTTGGAGAGGTCATGCAATTAACACATGCAACAGCAGATTCTGTGGTAGAAAAAGTTAAGAGTGCATTAATTAAAAATAAAGAGCTGGAGAAAAAAATTCAAGCATTGGAAAGCAAGTTGGCTGGAAATGCAGCACAAGATTTGTGGAAAAATGTAGAGAAGTTTGGAGGCGTGTATTACCTTATCGATGTTTTGCCTAAATTTAATATTGAAAACATGAAATCTATTGCAGATAAATTTAAGGAAAAGTATACAGATGGAATCCTTGTCTTAGCAAATCATGATGAAACAAACAAAGTACAACTCATTTGCACTGTCGGCAAGACTTTAAGTAAAAAAGTAAAGGCGGGAGATATTATAAGGACAGTGGCAGGAAAAATATCGGGTAAAGGTGGAGGTCGACCTGATTTTGCTCAAGGAGGAGGAGTCAGTGATATTGTGAATTTAAAAGCTGTTTTGCAAGAGAAAATTTCTGAATTAAAAAACTTGTTGAAAAACGAATAAAATACTTTTTATTTTAATTAAAATGTAGTCTAATGCGTGACCTATATTTTAAGGAATAAAATTGAAAAAATAACAATAATAAATTTTTCCCCGGTATGGAAATTATATAGGAATAAGACAGGAGATAAGCAAATGTTAATATTAACACGCCGTGTAGGTGAGACATTAATGATAGGTGACGACGTAACTGTTACCGTACTAGGTGTAAAAGGAAACCAAGTCAGAATTGGAATCAATGCACCAAAAGAAATAGCTGTGCATAGAGAAGAAATTTACGAACGCATCAAAAATGAACAAGATAAAGAGTCTGATTCTGGTTCTGATGATGACAACGTAGGAAATCAGTAGAAAGCCCAATTGTAATTTCAAGCATTATATCATTGGTTAAATCATAATTTAATATTTGAAATTACACATTGCTTTGATGAAAGAAATGGTTATAATGCCATTCTTTTTTAACTATTAAAGTTATTGAGTGCAAAAGTTTTATATAAAAGCTCAATAGCTTATAAATTTAAAATTATTTTTTTTAGTAACTATTGATAATTTAAGGAATTGGAGAGATGGCCGAGCGGCTGACTAAATCGTCAGGAACGATTTGAACAGACTTTAGGCTGGCCTCGAAGGGGTGGAGGACAGGACGTCCGAAATAAGGCGCAGCGCCTTGTAAAATAAAATTGTTTTTTTTAGTAACTATTGATAATTTAAGGAATTGGAGAGATGGCCGAGCGGCTGAAGGCGCTCCCCTGCTAAGGGAGTATGGGTTAAAAGCTCATCGAGGGTTCGAATCCCTCTCTCTCCGCCATGTTTGAGCTTTTGTTTTCACAAGAGTTTAAAAAAAGGTGAGTTTAGTGTTGACAAAGTATCTTAAAATCAGCATAATTCGCCGCCTTGCTATTTGAGCGCCCGTAGCTCAGCTGGATAGAGTACCTGGCTACGAACCAGGTGGTCGGAGGTTCGAATCCTTCCGGGCGTGCCAATAGCATTCAAAGGCACAAATTAACGACACTATAGTTGATTTCTGTTGAGTAAATAAAGAGCGTGATTTGCGATTAAATGCAACTAATTAAATAGGCATTTGTACAAATCGTTATATTCACGGGCTTTTTATTAAATATATGTCATTAATGTTTGACGTTAAGGTTTTTTATCAATAAAATCCTTCGCCTTAAATTGATATGATGGATTTAATAAAATAAACTCTTTTTTATGGGTTTATAGATGTAATGATCGGGGTATAGCGCAGCCTGGTAGCGCAACTGCTTTGGGAGCAGTGGGTCGGGAGTTCGAATCTCTCTACCCCGACCAAATTTTAATAAACATTGGTTTAATGTTTATAATATTATAACTATTAAGCGCCCGTAGCTCAACTGGATAGAGCATCGCCCTTCTAAGGCGAGGGTTGCAGGTTCGAGTCCTGCCGGGCGTGCCAGTTATAATGAATTAAAATATATGGCGGCCGTAGTTCAGTTGGTAGAGCCCAGGATTGTGATTCCTGTTGTCGCGGGTTCGAGCCCCGTCGGCCGCCCCATTTTAGTTCGAATGCATTTCAATACATATCAAAAAATTGCCGCATTAAGATAATAGGCAAACCACGCGAAAGTGGCGGAATTGGTAGACGCGCTGGATTTAGGTTCCAGTGTCGCAAGACGTGAGAGTTCGAGTCTCTCCTTTCGCACCATACATACACAGATAAAAATATAGTTGGAGTAACAATGCAAATCTCAATCGAGAAAACTGAAGGTTTGGAAAGAATTTTAAATGTAACCGTTCCAAGTGAGACAATCGCTTCTAAAGTATCAGAAAAATTAAATGAATTAGGCAAAGAAGTTCGTATTAAAGGATTTAGACCAGGAAGAGTTCCTAAAAACATTATTGTTAAGCGCTATGGTTCTCACGCAAGACAAGAAGTTCTTGGAGATTTAATTAACACGACTATTCAACAAGCCATAAAAGATAACGACCTGGAAATTGCTGAAAGACCAGAAGTCACAGAAGTCAAGGATCTCGATGATGGCAGTTACTCATTTACTGCAAAACTGGAAGTTATGCCTGAAATTCCTGATGTTGATTTTGCATCCATCTCCGTTTCTAAAGAAGTTTCTGAGGTTTCAGAAAAAGACGTGAATGCAATGATAAAAAAATTGCAAAAACAGAAGCAAGAATGGAAAGACACTAAAGCGAAAATTGCAGACGGAGATTTAATCACTATTAAATACGCCGCAAAAGTCGGTGAGAAACAAATTCACCCCAAATCTGGCAAAGAAAAAATGGGAATTTTGCTTGGTGAAAGTGGCGTACCTGATGCCTTGATTAAAGCCCTTATTGGCATGAAAAAAGGTGATGCTGCTACCCAAGAAATAGAATTTCCAGAGGCGTTCAATGTTAAAGAAATTGCCGGTAAAAAGGTTGCTTTTGAATTTGAAGTAATTGATCATAAACGTGGGAAATTGCCAAAAGTTGATGAAGATTTTGTTAAAGAGTTTGGTGTTGAGTCAGGTAAAGAAGAAGATTTAAAGTCCGAAATTAAATCAAATTTAGAAAGAGAAATGTCTAATGTGATTCTAGCCAAGTCAAAAGAAACTGTTTTGAAGGCGGTAAGAGATGCAGTTAAAGATGTGTTTATTTCAGAAAAAATGATTGAACGCGAAAGCGAAGCATTGGCTCATCAAGCGATGAATCAAGCTCAGCAAATGGGTATTGAAAATCCTCCTCACCCTGACCACAAAGATTTTATTGAACCTGCAAAAGAACGAATTGTGAATTCATTAATTATCGGTAAAGTGGCTAAAGACCAAAATATTCAAGTTGATTACACTAAAGTGAGAGAAAAAGTTATTGAAATTTCTCAAACATTTGAAAATCCTCCACAAATAGTCGAGTATTACTACAAAAACCCAGAATTACTGGCTTCTATCGAGAACTCTGTACTTGAAGCTCAGGCTGTCGAATGGATTCTTTCTCAAGTTAAAGTGAAAGAAAAGAAGCTTTCTTTTGATAAGATGATGGAATCTTCCTTATAATACCAAAATAATTGAGATAAAAACATGTCACCTATTGAAGAAATGATGAATTTAGTGCCTATGGTTGTTGAAAAAACAGCTCGTGGCGAACGCTCTTACGATATATTTTCGCGTCTGTTAAAAGAAAGAATTATATTTATGGTTGGTCAGGTTGAAGACCATATGGCAAATTTAATTGTGGCACAATTGTTATTTCTTGAAGCAGAAAATTCTGAAAAAGACATTTCGTTGTATATTAATAGTCCAGGCGGTGTTGTCACTGCTGGCATGTCAATTTACGATACGATGCAATTTATTAAGCCAGATGTGAGCACTATTTGTATGGGACAAGCTGCTAGCATGGGATCGCTTATATTGACTGCCGGAGCAAAAGGGAAACGTTATTCGTTGCCAAGCTCCCGAATTATGATTCATCAATTATCTGGTGGTTATCAAGGCCAAGCCTCTGATATTGATATTCATGCAAAGGAAGCATTAAAATTAAAAGATAGGCTCAATAGGGTAATGGCAAAACATACAGGAAAAACACCAGAGGAAATTGAAAAAGACACGGATAGGGATAACTTTTTTAGCGCTCAAGAAGCAAAGGATTATGGATTGATTGATGAAGTGTTAATGCAAAGAAAATAACTACAAGTTTTTAATCAGGATTTCAAAGCCAACATTGACAAATTGCTAGTATTTGTCAATGTTGGCTTTTTTGTAGTCAAAACATCTCTTTAAGTTTGCTAAAAAAGACCCATATAGCAATAAATAATCAAATATACGAACTATTTATAGGAATTGTCTATCTCTAGTTTTGTTTTTTGGTAAAATATCAATTAATAGTATTAATAGTAGAAATATGACAGATAAAAAAGATAACGATACAACAGAAGAATTAAAGCATTGTAATTTTTGTGGTAAGAGTCAACAAGAAGTTCCAAAGCTTATTGCAGGACCAAGCGTGTATATATGCGATGAATGCGTTGATTTATGCAATGAGATAATCAAAGATGAATTTGATGAAGCCTTAAGTAATGATGAGGCAGATTTACCGACACCAAAAGAGATTCACACGTACTTAAATGAATACGTAATAGGGCAAGAACACGCAAAAAAAGTATTGTCTGTCGCAGTTTATAATCACTATAAAAGAGTAAAAGCTAATCTAAAAGGAAAAAAAGATAGCAATGAAATTGAATTGTCTAAATCGAATATTCTTTTGGTAGGTCCAACAGGTTCAGGAAAAACATTGTTAGCCGAAACATTGGCTCGAGTTTTAAATGTGCCTTTTACAATTGCTGACGCTACTTCTTTGACAGAAGCAGGTTATGTTGGAGAAGACGTAGAAAATATTATTCAAAAATTGTTACAAAAATGCGATTACGATGTAGAAAAAGCTGAAAGTGGCATTGTATATCTTGATGAAATTGACAAGATTTCACGAAAGTCAGAAAACCCATCCATCACACGAGACGTATCAGGAGAGGGCGTTCAGCAAGCTCTTCTTAAATTAATAGAAGGCACAGTGGCCTCTGTTCCACCTCAAGGGGGAAGAAAACACCCGCAACAAGAATTTTTGCAAGTTGATACCAAAAACATCTTATTTATTTGTGGAGGTGCATTTTCTGGGTTGGAAAAAATCATTGAAAAAAGATCCACTCAAACAGGCATAGGGTTTTCTGCAAATGTTAAAGCCATAAAAAAAGATACCGATGATTTAGCCTTATTTAAAAATTTAAGACCAGACGATTTGGTTACTTACGGATTAATTCCAGAGTTTGTTGGTCGTTTGCCAGTTACTGCCACTCTTGAAATGTTAGATGAGGAAGCCTTAGTTAAAATATTAGTTGAACCTAAAAATGCCATATCAAAACAGTTTAAATATATGTTTCAATTAGACAATGTCGAGCTTGATATTAGAGATGATGCATTAATTGCAATTGCTAAAAAAGCCTTAAAAAGGAAAACTGGAGCTCGTGGCTTAAGAACAATTATGGAAAAAGCCTTGCTCGATATAATGTACGATATTCCTGATATGGATGATGTCAAAAAAGTGGTGATTGATCGTGCCGTTATAGAAGAGGGCAATAATCCAATTATTGTAAGAGACAGTGTTGCAAAAGTCGTTAATGAAGGGTAATAATTTAAATGACTAGTGAGAATCAAAAAGCAGCAGTTTTACCCTTAAGAGATGTCGTTGTTTTTCCAGGAATGGTTGTGCCATTATTCGTTGGACGAAAAAAATCAATCAAAGCACTTGAATCAGCGATGAAAAATTCACTGCCAATTATATTGGTAGCGCAAAAAAATCCTGAAACAGATAATCCTTCAATTGAGGATGTGTTTTCAATCGGTACAAAATCAACAATTTTGCAAATGGTTAAATTGCAAGATGGCACTCATAAAGTTTTAATTGAAGGAAATCAACGAGTTAAATTAAACAAGTTAATGGATGAAGATTTCTTTAAAGCTGAGTTTGAAGAGTGTAGCAATCTTAAACTGTCCAATAAAAAAGAGTTAAATGTATTGATTCGCTCTTTAAAAATTAACTTTGAGAATTACGCTAAACAAAACAGGAAAACACCAAAGGAATTGATGCATTCGATAATTGCCATTGAAGATGCTTATAAATTATCAGATACAATTTCAGCTCACCTCAATATTAAATTAAATGAAAAACAGAAACTTTTAGAAGAATTAAATATCTTAACAAGATTAGAGTCTCTGTTAAAAATCATTAATAAAGAGCTGGATATAATTCAAATTGAAAAAAAGATTAGAGGCAAAGTTAAATCTCAAATAGAGAAAAACCAACGCGAATATTATTTAAACGAACAAATTAAAGCCATCAATGAAGAATTGACAGGGATTGATAAAAAGCATTCTGAGCACAGTGAAATTGAAGAAAAAATTGCGCAAACTCAATTGAACGAACAAGCATTAGAAAAAGTAGTCGCAGAATTTAAAAAACTAAAGAAGATGCCGCCTATGTCAACAGAGGCGACGGTAGTCCGCTCGTATTTAGAAACGGTATTAAAACTACCTTGGGAAAAGCGTAACAAAATTAATACCGATTTAGTTGAAGCACAAAGAATTCTTGATGAAGATCATTATGGTTTAGAAGACGTTAAAGAACGAATTTTAGAATTTTTAGCCGTACAAAAAAGGAAAAATAAAATGAAAGGTCCAATCATGTGTTTGGTTGGTCCACCAGGAGTTGGTAAAACTTCATTAGGTAAATCTATTGCTAAAGCGACCAGTCGTACCTATAGCCGTATTTCACTTGGTGGAGTAAGAGATGAAGCAGAAATTAGAGGGCATAGACGCACTTATATTGGTTCCATGCCAGGAAGAATTATTCAAAATATAACGAAAGCAAAATCATGTAACCCATTGATGTTATTAGATGAATTAGATAAAATGAGTGCTGATTTTAGAGGAGACCCATCATCGGCTTTACTTGAAGTATTAGATCCTGAACAAAATCATGCTTTTGCTGATCATTATTTGGATTTAGATTTTGATCTATCAGAAGTTATGTTTATTGCAACGGCTAATTCATTAAATATACCAGGTCCTTTGCGTGACAGAATGGAAATTATTAGAATTCCAGGTTACACCGAACAAGAAAAAATTGAAATTGCCATTCGCTACTTAATTCCAAAACAGGTAGAGGCTAATGGCTTGGATAAAAAAGAACTGACCATTTCAAAAGCCGCAATAAAGGAAATAATTCGCAGTTATACCAAAGAATCTGGTGTTCGTAATTTAGAAAGAGAAATATCAAAAATTTGCAGAAAAGTTGTTAAAGAAATCTTAACAGAAAAAAACATAAAAAAAGTTAACCTTTCAATTAAAAACCTTCCCAAGTATTTAGGTGTGCAAAAGGTTAGCTTTGGAAAGGCAGCATTAAAAAGTGAAGTCGGCATGGTCACGGGCCTGGCTTGGACCGAAGTTGGCGGTGAGTTATTGCATATTGAAGCAACGGTCTTAACGGGTAGTGGAAAACAAACGCTGACAGGGCACTTAGGTAAAGTTATGAAGGAGTCTATCCATACGTCCTATTCATTAATCAAATCAAGAGCGCAATCTTTGGGTATTGATAATAAAGCCTTGACTAATAAAGATATTCACATTCATGTACCAGAAGGAGCAACACCAAAAGATGGCCCAAGCGCTGGAGTTGGTATGTGTGTTGCACTTGTTTCTGCAATTACCAACAACCCTGTTAAAGCCGATGTTGCAATGACTGGTGAAGTTACTTTGAGAGGAAAAGTACTTCCAATTGGAGGTTTAAAAGAGAAGTTATTAGCTGCGTTGCGTGGAGGGATTAAAAAAGTCATAATTCCATTTGACAATCGTAAAGATTTAGTTAAAATGCCTCTCCAAGTTAAGAATGAACTTGAAATTATCCCAGTCAAATTCATCGATGAAATTTTTGAAATTGCCCTTGAAAATGAATTAAAACCATTTTCTGATAAAGAGCTCAAAATGTTATTGGAACTGGATAATGCTAATAAAAAATCCAGTAGAGATTCATTTAGTCATTAAAATCATATAAACTTTTTAAATAGTAAAAATATTGGAATTAAATCGCCTAAAAGTATAAAAAAAAGCACACTTTTTTATAAATTAGTATACAATCCCATTTCGATATTTTGTTGAACAATTAACAAACATTAAGTTGGTCAGGTGTTGATCAACAGATTAATAAATTGGAGTTAGAAATAATGAAAAAAGCAGATTTTATAAAAAAAGTAGCAGAACATGCTGATGTGTCACAAGCAACGGCAACTGCGTGTTTTGAGGCGATGGTTGGAACAGTAACTGATTGTTTAAAAGATGGAGATTCTTTAACTTTTGTTGGTTTCGGAACTTTTTCTGTGAAGCACAGAGCCGCTCGTCAAGGTCGTAACCCTAGAACTGGCGAAACAATACAAATAAAAGCAGCAAATGTTCCAGCATTTAAAGCAGGTAAAGCACTTAAAGAAGCGTTAAACTAAATAACCCTTTTTCGTGTAAAAATCTGGGTGCTTAGCTCAGCTGGGAGAGCATCGCCCTTACAAGGCGAGGGTCGGGGGTTCGATCCCCTCAGCACCCACCATACACGGAGTGGTAGTTCAGTTGGTTAGAATACCGGCCTGTCACGCCGGTGGTCGCGAGTTCGAGTCTCGTCCACTCCGCCATTATAGATTAGGGTGTCTTTAGAGACACCCTTTTTTATTTATAAAGAAAAAATATTATGCTAAGAGATATAAAACAAAAATCATCAGGTTTATTTGCCAAAATAGTTATGGGTCTACTTATAATTGCTTTCGGCTTTTGGGGAGTTAGTGGGTCATTATTAATGGCTAATAACGACAGTGCTGCCAATGTCAATGGAAAGAAAATCACAATAAATGATTTCAACGTAGCTGTACAAAATTCTAAAAACAGATTAAGTTCGCAATTTGGAGACAATTTAGGCTCAGAATACTTTGATTCAGAAAACTTTAAAAGAAGTGTGTTAAATCAACTTATAGATGCAGAGTTGTTGAGGCAAGAAGCTGAAAAATTTTCTTATGACGTATCTCCTTCACGAGTCAAAGAATACATTGAATCAATTCCAGGTTTTCAATTGGATGGTAAATTTAGTCCCGAAGCTTATGCAAGTTACCTATCACAAGTCAATAAATCAGCAGAACTTCTTGAACGCGACATTAAAGATGACATAAAAGGCTCTGCATTGAGAAACATGGTAGGGCAAAGTGCCTTTAGTCTTGACTCAGAAATTAACACTCAGTATAAATATTCCAAACAAAAAAGAGATTTTGACTACGTTGAAATATCAAGTAAAGATTACGAAAAAGAAATAGAAGTTTCAGATGAAGAAATTAATTCTCATTACAAAGAATTTTCATCTGACTACATGACACCAGAACAAGTTTCAATCAATTATATTGAATTATCCGTTACGGATATACTGCCTGAAATTGAATTAACTGAAGAAGAAATTAAAGATTCTTATGAGTCGCGTAAAGATACTTTAATGACAACCGAAAGGCGAAAAGCACAACATATTTTATTACCTGTTAGCAATAATGCCGAAGAAGTCAAAAAGCAAATTGATGATGTTGCTAAACGAATTGCTAACGGTGAAGACTTTTCTGAAGTTGCCAAAGAAGTATCTAAGGACCCAGGTTCTGCTCCTGCAGGAGGGGACTTAGGTTGGGTATCGCCAGGTGATATGGTTGAAGCCTTTGATAAAAAATTATTTTCTATGAAGGCAGGAGAAGTTTCTGAACCAGTTTTATCAAAATTTGGTTACCATCTTATTAAGCTTAACGAAATAAAGGCTCCAAAAATACCTGCACTAGAAGAAATTAAAGATCAAATTATAACTGATTTAAAACAAGAGAAAGCTTCAGAACAATTTTTATCCAAAGCAGATGAGTTGGATACAGCAATTATTGATTCTGACAATTCTTTAGATTTAGCTGCAGAAGCGACTCATTTGGAAGTCAAATCCACGGAACTTTTCGCTTTAGGCAGAGGTGTGGGAATAGCAGCAAACCCTAAGTTTTCTCAAGTGGCATTTTCAGATGCAGTTAAAACGGACAATGAAATAAGTGAAATGGTGGATTTGGGTGAAAATCATGTGGCTTATTTGCGTATAAACGAACATAAGTTACCAAAAGTGAAAGAACTCTCTGAAGTTGCTGATGTAATTAAAAATAAACTCATTGCTGAAAAATCGCATGAACTTGTTAAAACCAAGGTGACTGAATTTAAAAAACTAATCAATTCAGGTGAAAAAACATTAGCCGAAATTGCCCAATCAATAAACAAAGAAGTTATTGAAGCCAAAGAGGTGGAAAGAACGGGTTCAAAGCAACCTTTCAAACTCGTCCAAGAAGTCTTTTCATTAAAGATGGGTAATGAAAATTCAGTTCATTCGGTTGATGCTTCAAGTAATTCTCAAGCTTTAGTTAAATTAAATGCGATAAACAATGCTGATACCACATCATTAACCGATGATGAAAAAGCAGGGATTAGAAGTCAAATAGAACGTTCTGTTTCAAATGCTGAGTTATCTAATATTGTCAAATCATTACAGGAAGAGGCAAGTATAGTCATCAATGAAAAGATTTTTGAAGTAATCAACTAAGGCACACTTTGAGGTGTTGGAGAAATGCCAACACCTCATCTTTTCGAAGTTAATTTAATACCCAAATCCCGATATATAAAATACGATGCTAGCACAAGTCCTTAATATACCTAGAAAATTCACAAAAAGCCTCATCACCAATAAGGTGACCACAGTTTTTATGACTTTCCTATGCACATCAATTACTTGCACTATCATTCACATTTCTATATCGGTATTTGAGTAATATGAGAAAAAATAAAGCTTCACTTTCTTCAAAGCTATTGACTGAATTTGATCGATTTCTAAAGATTAATTCAAACCTACAAACAAACTCCGCAAATCCACTTCCAAATTACGTAAAAACCAATTATAAGTTATCTGCTCAAGAGTTCACTCTGACAAAAGGGTTAATGCGTATTAATCATACTGGAGAAATATGTGCTCAAGCGCTCTATTACGGACAAGCTTTATTTGCAAAAGATAGAACAACCTATAAACACCTGATTCAAGCCGCAGACGAAGAGCATGATCATTTATGTTGGTGCCAAGAACGTCTAACTGATTTTGAGACTTATACAAGCGTGTTTAACCCTTTTTGGTATGCGAGTTCCTTTGTTATGGGTGCAACAGCTGCATTATTAGGGGATAAAATTAGTTATGGTTTTGTAATCGAAATTGAAAAACAAGTGGAAAACCATCTGCAAGAACACATCAACCAAATACCAAGACAAGACACAAAAACACATGCAATATTAGCTCAAATGAAAGCCGATGAAATAAGACACGGACAAAACGCGAGGGATGCAGGAGGTGTTGAGTTTCCTAAACCAATAAAATCCCTAATGACTGCCATGTCGAAAGTGATGAAATTTATCGTATATCGACTATAAAGTATTAATTCATGCCACTTTTAACTAAAATATGTGCATGAGTCAATCAATTAAAATAATCCAAACTTTAAAAAAGACCTTGAAATCCCATGGCATTAAGTATGTCGACGTAGCAAAACACCTGAACATCTCAGAATCCAGCATTAAACGGCAGTTTACCCAAGGTGATATTTCATTAAGTCGGTTAGAAAAAATATTGCTCTTAGTTAATCTTGAATTATCAGATTTGCTTGAACTTGTTCATCTTGAGAGTATGCAACTGGAACAACTCACTGTTGCACAAGAAAAGAAGATTGTTTCTAATACAAAATTATTACTGATAACAATTTCAGTAATGAATAACTTGTCTTTTAATGATATTTATGAGCTTTATGATTTAGAAGAATCAGAACTAATAAAGCTTCTATTGCAGTTAGAGAAAATTAATTTAATAAGTTTAAAACCAGGTAATAAAATCAAAACCCTTGTCAGTCGAACCTTTCAATGGCAGAAAAATGGACCGATCCAACGTTATTTTGAAAACCATATTCAAGATGATTTCTTTGATTGTCAGTTTGTTAATGCGGGTGAATTACGTATCGTTATTAATGGTATGGTATCCAATAGCTCTAATCAGACTATCCATAAAAAGATGCAACAATTGGCACAAAATTTTAACGATTTAGCCTATAAAGATCAAAATATAGGTCTGCAAAGTCGCTATGGAACGACCTTAGTTATTGCGCTAAGACCATGGGAATTAACAGAATTTTCTCGATTCAGACGAAAACAAAACACAAAGGTTTTTCGTTAATGTCTACCTACATCATAGGAGATGTTCAAGGATGTTTTGATGCGTTAATGGCGCTATTAAAAAAAGTAAAATTTGATGAATCAAAAGATAAATTGATTTTTTGTGGTGATTTAGTTAATCGAGGAGGGCAATCCTTAGCAACACTTCGTTGGATATATGCGCACCAAAAAATATGCCAAGTAACGTTAGGTAACCACGACTTAAGTTTGCTTGCTCAATTTTATTTGCATCGACTTAGGAAAACACGAAACAGTGAATTTCAAGAAATATTTCAAACCCCCGATTGTGCTAATCTCATGAATTGGTTGCGAAATCAAAGTGTGTTAATTCATGATAAGAAAATCAAAAAAATTATAGTTCACGCTGGAATTTACCCTTTATGGTCTTTAAAAAGAGCAAAAAAAGAGGCAAAATTTGTCGAAACTTATTTACAGAATAAGCCAGTTAAATTTTTCAAAAACATGTACGGAGCACACCCAAATCATTGGAATAAATCGTTGTCTGGTACAGATAGAGCGCGATTTGCTGTTAATAGTTTAACCCGAATGCGTTTTTTGTTTAAAAATAATGGCCTAAATTTTAAAGCAAAGGGTGAAATTGAAAGTTTCCCTAAATTAATCCCTTGGTTTCGATTTAAGCCATACAAAAAGAAGAAATACACAATTATTTTCGGTCATTGGTCGGCACTGGGTTTGATGCAAGAAAATAATGTCATTTGTTTAGATACAGGTAAAGTTTGGGGTGGAAAACTAACAGCACTAAAAATATCTGATAACCTAGAAGATAAACAACAAATTTTTCAAGTTTAATCCATTTCTATTTAAATAACCTTAGCAAAATATTTATAATCAATTAAGATACGTGTTATGAAAGTATTTGCACCCGTTAGCATTGGCAACTTTTCAGTTGGCTTTGATTTATTAGGACTGGCAATCTCTCCCATAAACGGTGAGATGCTCGGTGACATTGTATCAGTTGAAACTGCCGATACTTATGATTTGACGGTGTCTGGACCTTACGCCGATGTCTTGCCAAAAGACAAGTCCGTTAATTTAGTGACACGTGCTTATAAGTTATATATGCAGAAAATGGCATTAAAAGGTTTTCCTACAACTGCACTAAAATTGCATCTTGAAAAGAGGTTGCCTGTTGGCAGTGGCTTAGGTTCTTCCTCCTCCTCATCAGTGGCAACCCTTTATGCCTTAAATAAATTCTTCGGTGATGCTTTGAGTATTGATGACTTATTAGAATTAGGAGGGCAATTGGAAGGCGAAGTCAGTGGTTCTATTCATTACGATAATGTCGCGCCTTGTTTGCTTGGAGGTTTGCAGTTAATGACTGGAAATGAAATGCAGCCATGTGTTTCTGTGCCATTTCCAGAGTCTTGGCAACTGGTGGTGAGTTACCCTGGAATCGAAGTATCAACTAAGAAGGCTCGAGATCTTTTACCAAAAGAAATCGATTTAGCAACCAGTATCAAATTTGCACAAAATTTATCGGTATTTGTCCATGCTTTGCATGCAGAAAATGCTGATATGGCTGCTTCTGTGTTGTTTGATGTGATTGCTGAGCCTAAACGAAAATATTTAATTGATGGTTTTGATGCTTATCGCGATTACGCAAAAAGTATGGGAGCTATTGCTTTTGGTATTTCTGGTTCAGGCTCAACGGTATTTGCAGTAACAAACAACCATGAAACATCCAATAAAATTCAAAAATATGCACTTAATAATTTTTGCCTAAAAGGTGGGTTTAGCCATATCTGTAAGGTTGATAATTTTGGTGTTCGTGAAGTAGAAATTGAAACATAAAACTAATTGTAGAAAATAATGAAATTACATAATTTAAAAATCCCATCTGAGAAAGTTAATTTTAAACAAGCCGTTATTCAAGGAATAGGGCAGCAACGAGGATTGTTTTTTGTCGATTCATTTAAACCATTGAAAAATGTTGATGAAATTCTGTCCATGGATTTCGTTGAAAGAAGTGCTCATGTTATTCATCATTTAATCGATGCTGAACTTTCTCTTGAAAAAGTAAGGCAAATGGTTACTGCTGCATTTAACTTTCCAGTTAAAGTGAAACAGATAGAAAAAAATATTGCCTGTTTGGAATTGTTTCATGGTCAAACATTGGCATTTAAAGATTTTGGTGCACGTTTCATGGCACAATGCGTCAAAGAATTTAACGATAAGGATCATGTGACTATACTAACCGCGACATCTGGAGATACTGGAGCGGCTGTGGCTCATGCTTTTTATGGTATTCAAGGAATTAACGTTAAGATACTCTATCCCAAAGGGAAAATTTCAAATTTACAAGAAAAACTTTTTTGTACCTTAGGTAAAAATATCGAAACTTATAGCGTAGAAGGGGACTTTGATGACTGCCAAAGAATGGTCAAAGCCGCATTTGATTCGGACGAAATAAGACAGAAACATAATTTAACCTCTGCTAACTCAATTAACATCTCACGATTGCTTGCTCAAGTGTGTTATTACTTTGAAATCGCAAGTAAATACCCAAAAGGCAATTTAGTAGTGTCTGTCCCAAGTGGAAATTTTGGTAACTTAACTGCAGGATTAATCGCCAGGCAAATTGGAGCACCAATCAAACGATTCGTAGCCGCAACTAATGCCAATGATACCGTGCCTCGTTATTTAATGGAAAACATTTGGTCACCTAATAAAACAATCGAAACAGTATCCAATGCTATGGACGTTAGTGATCCAAGTAATTGGCCTCGTATAATGTCCTTATTTAACAATGATATAGACAAGGTTAAGCAAGTTATTTCTGCGACTATTAAAGACGATGAACAAACTTTTATAGCCATGGAACAACTGCAAATTGAAGGTTATATCGCTGAACCGCATACCGCTATTGCTTATGCAGGACTGATTGAATCTTTACAAAATGATGAAGAAGGTGTTTTTATATCAACTGCCCATCCCACAAAATTTATTGAAACGGTAGAGAGTGTATTAAAAATAAAACTAGAATTACCTGATGCATTAAAAAAGGTAAAGGACTTAGAAAATTTATCTGTTACCGTGACAAATGACACAAGCAAATTTAACCAAATGTTGTTAAAATAAAGACATTACACTATTTAAGGAGCAAAAAATGAACAACAATAACGTAAGACATATCCAACCCAGACAACCCTTTCCGATAAAGACAGCTATATTTGGTGCTATTATATTACTGGCTTTAATGTTTGGGTCTAAATTATATAAAACAGTTCCAGTAGGTCACGCAGCTGTTGCAACATTATTTGGTAAAATTGTGGAAAAAAGTTACCCTGAAGGACTGCATGTCCCTGTTAATCCTTTGTATGCATGGCACACATTTGATATTCGTGAAAAAACCCATAAAGAGCATGCCCAAGTGCCTTCACAAGATCAGTTGCAAACATCAATTGATGTCAGTGTTCAATACCGATTGAATGGAGCACAGGTAGCAAAAATGCTGCAATCAACAGGTGATATGAATCAGTTAATTGAAGTGCAGCTGGTTCCAAAATTGCGTTCATTGCTCAGAGAACAAGGCAAAACCATAAAACGAGCAGAAGATTTCTTTTTAGAAGAAACGCAAGATAAATTACAGACAGCATTATTAACGGGTTTGCAGGAATACCTTGAACCAAAGGGTGTGGTAGTTTCAGCCGTTTTAATTCGTGATATCACTTTACCAAACTTTATTACTAAAGCCATTGAGTCTAAAAAAGAACGAGAGCAAGCAGTAGAAAAACAAAAAGCAGAGCTTGAAAGATTTAGAACTGAGCAGCAACAATTGGTCGCACAAGCAGAGGCCCAACGTCACGCTGCCGAAGAAGAGGCTAAACAAAAAATAATTTTAGCTGATGCCCAAGCCTATGAGATTAAGAAAATTAATGAAGCGATTGGTAGTAATCCAAACTACATAAAATTAATGAGTTTAGAAGCCTTGAAGTCAATTTCTAAAGATCCCGCTTCAAAGATATATTTTATGGACAGTAACTCTCCACAGCCATTGCCTTTAATGCACTTATCAGATAAACCTAATTAAATTCAGGTAGTGGCAGACCTATGTGTCCGCCTTTTTTTGATATATTGAATTTAATTAAGCAAGGAGCACACATAGGTGCTTCACGACATCAAATAGAAAGAAAGTTATGAAAAAGCTAACCGATTTAAAAGTTCGTTTTGTAGGGGCAGGCAATATGGCGGCCAGTTTGATTGGGGGTTTAATTAAGCGTGGTTTTTTGCCCTCACAAATTTCTGCTAGCGATCCAGGTCATCACCAACGGCAATTATTAACTGAAAAATTTGGCGTGCATACTTACCAAGGCAATAACGAGCATTTTGGTATTCCTGATGTGGTTATCTTGGCAGTAAAACCACAAATCATGAAAATTGTGACTCAAGATATTAAACATAGTGTTGTCGAAACAGGGGCTTTAGTTATCTCAATTGCTGCAGGAATTAAAGTTGAACATCTGGAAAAATGGTTGTCTCAAGATGTCTCGATTGTCCGCACAATGCCCAACACTCCAGCCTTAATTGGTGAAGGTGCAACGGGCTTATTTGCCAATGATAAAGTCAGTAAAGAACAAAGGCACTTAACTGAAGGCATTATGGACTCAGTCGGTATCTCGCATTGGGTTGATGAAGAATTTAAGATTGACATCGTAACCGCGTTATCAGGCAGCGGTCCGGCTTATTTCTTTTTATTTATGGAATACATGCAAAAAGCAGCAATAGAATTGGGCTTAAAACCTGATGTGGCAGCTAAGCTAGTTGAACAAACCGCACTGGGATCAGCCATACTCGCTCAGCGCAGTGCGGATGATATTAGTGTATTACGTAAAAATGTAACCTCACCCAAAGGCACTACAGAAGCAGCATTAATTTCATTTAATAACAATAAGTTAGAAAGAACAATTAAACAAGCTATTGAGGCTGCATATGAACGTTCTGTGCAGCTTTCAAAGGATTTTTTATGAACGTGCATCTTGCCATCTATGATAGAAAAAATGCTGGAATAGCCAGTGCTGCCTTGCATTTAAAGTGCGATAAAGTTATTTTGTTGCACCGCAAAGAACACGATGTTGAAGGCATTAAATCTGTGCTAGTTAATCGAGGAATTAAATGCACCAGTCAAATGGTCTCCTTTGACCCAGCTCAAATTCGCAACATTTTAAAACATGTTTTAAAAGACAATACACAGCATGATCTGATTTTTAACGCATCTTCTGGTTACCGCATGATGGTATTGGTCTCATTGGAATATTTAACCTCAAAAAATAAGGATGCTTTTGTGGTGGATAAATTTACCAATCAATTGCATTGGTTACATCCAAGTGCAAATCCTTCGCAAACATTAGAAACACAGTTAAAAATCCATGAATACATCAAATTCACTTCATCACAAGTGCTCAGTAAAGGACAAACCCATCAAGAACCCAGAGATAGGCGCGCACTGACTCAATGGTTGATTGAAAATATAGCGAATTTTGGTGGATCTTTGGCGGCAATGAATCATATTGCCATGCGTGCTGACATCTCTTTGAAATACAGGCTCGATAGAAACTATAAACGTAAACCACATTTACAAGCAATTCTTAACAAATTTGAAGACGTAGGGCTTTTGCATATTAACAATAATATTATCTATTTTAAAGACGAAGAAAGCCGCTTTTATGCTAACGGTGGGTGGTTGGAAAACCATGTTTTCAGTCTACTCTATGAAATGCGCAGTGAAAACCCAGCCATTAGTGATTTAGCCAAAGGCATGGAAATTGTTCGCGCACAAGGTAAAGTCAAAAATGAGATTGATGTCATTTGCATGGCGCATAATCGCTTGCATTTAATTGAATGCAAAACCCGAAAATTTACTAAACATGCTGATGCCAATACACCAGGTGCTGCTGCCATTTATCGTCTGGACACCTTAAAAGAAACATTGGGTGGTAATTCAGGTAAAGCGATGTTAGTCAGTTACCAAAAGCTAAGTCGTTACACCGAACAACGAGCCAAAGACTTGGGTTTATTTTGTTGTTCTCATCGACAACTTAAGGATTTGAAAAGCCATTTAACAGAATACATCGAATCAAAAAAATGATTAAAGCGGTTGAAAAGAACCTTTTGCTAAGGGCTTTTGCTTGTTTTTATCCGTAAGCGGTTCACAGGTTTTCATGGTTGCCAAACTGCGAACGGCTAATTGTTGATAGAATGCGGTTCCTTCTGATTTCCAGTTGATTTCTTTATCGCTAACTTCGCGTTTAATTACGGCAGGAATGCCCGCAATGATTGAACGATTGGGTGCAACGAAATTGGGTCTAATATAACTCAAAGCCGCAATCATACATTCATCACCAATCACAGCATTATCCATAATAACTGACTGAATTCCAACCATAGTGTTTTTGCCAATTGTACAGCCATGAATAACAGCACCATGAGAAATATGGGCATTTTCTTTAAGCAAAGTTGTACCATTAGGAAAACCATGTGCGACACACATATCTTGAAAGTTCACACCATCCTCTAAAATAATGGTACCAAAATCTCCTCGAAGAGAAGCATTGGGGCCGATGTAGCAATTTTTACCGATTTGTACAGAACCAATTATCACGGCTGTAGGGTGAATAAAGCTTGTCGGATGTATGACAGGTTTGACACCATCAATTTCATAGATATTTTTCATGACAAGTATTATAATGTTTGACCAAGAAAATAACAAATCTAATACTTATGACAAATCCAAGCTACCAGACCTTTAACTTTTCCATAGAAAACAATATCGCACGGGTCGAACTTAATCGTCCAGATAAGCTTAATGCTTTTTCTAAAACAATGCACGATGAATTCTACACAATTTTAAAATCATTAACGCGCCAAGATGGTTTACGATGTATCTTGATTACCGGAGCAGGGCGTGGCTTTTGTGCTGGGCAAGATTTAGGCGAACGTAAAGGTGATAAATCAATGGATTTGGGTGAGACTCTAGAGAAAGGCTACAACACTAATCTGCGTATTTTAAAATCCATTCGTGTGCCTATAGTCTGTGCAGTTAATGGAGTGGCAGCAGGAGCGGGTGCTAATATTGCCCTAAACTGTGATATTGTTATTGCTACAGAGTCAGCTAAATTTATTCAGTCCTTCTCTCAAGTGGGTTTAGTGCCTGACTGCAATGGTTCGTGGATATTACCAAAGTTGGTCGGACTGGCACGCGCTAAAGCGTTGACTATGTTAGCCGAACCTATCACTGCACAAAAGGCAGAAGAGTGGGGCATGATTTATAAAAGTGTAGCTGATGATGATTTTCAATCTGAGGTAGATAAATTGGTCACAACTATTGCAAATCGTCCAACTCTGGCTCTCGCCAATACCAAAGAATTATTAGAAAAATCCTATGCAAACACTTATGATGAACAATTAGACAATGAGCGTGATGTGCAAAGGCTGATGGGATTAACCCATGATTTTAAAGAAGGGGTGCAAGCTTTTGCTGAAAAAAGAAAGCCTAATTTTAAAGGTTCGTAATGTTAACTAAAATACAAAATATAGCCGTAATAGGTGCAGGCACTATGGGCATTGGTATTGCTGAAGTAGCAGCTAGTTGTAATCAACAAGTCAAGGTCTATGACCTTAACAATGCCTTTGCTAATCAAGCCAAGCAAACCATGTCAAAACGCCTTGAATCGCGTGTGCAGCGTGGAAAAATTACAGCAGAATTTCGACAAAAAATATTAGATAATATTGAAATTATTTCTGATTTGCCAAAATTATCTGATTCAGATCTTGTTATAGAAGCAATTGTTGAAAACTTAGAAATAAAGCAAAAATTATTTACTCAACTGCAATTTATATGCAACGAAAATACATTATTTGCCAGCAACACCTCAAGCATTTCAATAACATCAATAGCATCTGTTTTGCAACAACCAGAAAATATGATAGGACTGCATTTTTTCAATCCAGCGCCCGTGATGAAATTAGTCGAAGTGGTTGCCGGATTGCGTTCATCCAAGAAAAGTTTGGATTTAGGACTGCAATTGTGTGTGTTTTGGAACAAAACAGGCGTACTTGCACAATCATCTCCAGGATTTATCGTCAACAGAGTGGCACGCCCTTTTTATGGTGAAGCCATGAAAATGTTGCAAGAGCAAGTGGCAAAACCAGAGGGAATGGATGCCATCATGACATCTGCAGGATTTCGCATGGGACCTTTTACTCTAATGGATTTAATCGGTATCGACATCAATTTATCGGTCAGTAAAACCGTTTTTGCTAGTATGTACAATGATGCTCGTTATCGTCCCTCATTGATACAAGAAGAAATGGTTGCTGCCAATTTACTGGGTAAAAAAACAGGGCAAGGATTTTATCGCTACAATGGAGAAGAAAAACCACAAGTCAACTATCAAAGCCCACAACAAGCCGCTAAATCCATCAGTTTTAATAGTGAGTGCACTTTATTTGACGCATTCAAAAAACAGCTCTCAAACCTAGATGACATTATCGTTACCCAACACCAAGGTGGAGTAGCTATGCAAATCCACGATTGTGCTATTGAATTAAGTAATGGTCAAACCTGTAAAGAACGCCTAAAAACTACCCAACAAAACCACCTAGCACAAATAGATCTAATGTTGGATTATGAAAATTGCCCAATCATTCACCTCAGTTTTGATAAAAACTGCCCAGAAGCCACTCAAAATCATGTGATCGGTGTTTTTCAATTACTTGGCAAACAAGTTGTTATTGGTAAAGATAAACCTGCCTTAATCGCCATGCGCACCGTCTGTTTGCTCATCAATGAAGCCGCCGATGCCATAGAAAATGGCGTCTGCAACGAAAATGATGTGGATTTAGCCATGCAAAAAGGTGTCAACTATCCCATTGGGCTTATAGCATGGGCGCATAAAATAGGCATAGCAAGAGTTGTTGAAACCTTGGATAATTTACACCACTGGTTTGGCGATGATAGATACCGTGTATCACCATGGTTACGCGGGAGGGTTTGATTTATTTTCCGCAGATAAACGCAGAATAACGCAGATGATATAAAGAGATGCCGATTGTCTAATAAGTTAAAATTGGCTATCGAAATATCCGATAAACAGTTTATTTGCTGAATTTAAACCTACAATAATTATATAAATTGGGCTTTATGCAAAATTATTGTATTAATTACAATATCACTTTGGAGAATATACAAATGTCAAAAACAACATTATTTAAAAAACTTATTGGCAAATGGCAAGGCGATGTCAAAACTTGGTTTGAGCCTGGCAAATTAGCCGATGAATCCACTGTTACTAGTGAATTTAAAGCCATGTTGGATGGTCAATTAATTCGTCATTACTACACTGGCTCCATACAGGGGAAACCACATCATGGTGAAGAAACAATAGTCCAAAACTCTGTATCAAAAGATTACGAAATCTCGTGGTTTGACAGTTTTCACATGAACTATGCGCTATTATTATCTAAAGGTAAGGCAACTGAAAAAGGTTTTAGTGTATTTAGTAAATACGATGTGGGTGAGGGAATTGAACAATGGGGTTGGCGTACTGAATATGAGCTCATTGACGATGATCACCTTACTATCACTGCCTATAATGTAACTCCAGAAGGTGAAGAAGCCAAGGGAGTAGAGACAGTATATACACGAGTTGAATAAACCTCAAAAAGAGACGTAAAAAAATTTTCAATAAGTTCCCACGCGGAGCATGGGAACTAGGAAATTACTCCGTGTAACTCTGTGTATTCTCAGTGAACCTCTGTGTTCCTTAAAATCCTCAAACGAAGTCTACAAACTCGGGCACAAACCTTCAAGATGCTTATTCAGTTCACCTTTTAAAACCATATTGCGTAAATTGTGCAAATCATCAGTCATTAATCTATCCTTGTCTAAAAACGGTACTTGTTTACGTACTTGTTGGTAGACCTTATACAAGCTCGGGGATGTTTTTAAATGTTCATGAAAATCAATACTTTGGCAAGCTGCCATGATTTCAATACCAATTATGGTGGCAGTATTTTCAGCAATATCAGTTAATTTTCGTGCAGCATAGGTTGCCATTGAGACATGGTCTTCTTGGTTGGCTGAGGTTGGAATGGTATCGCAACTGGCAGGATGGACCAAGGTTTTATTTTCACTTGCTAAAGCCGCTGCGGTCACATGAGCAATCATAAAGCCAGAATTGACTCCCGAATCAGGTACCAAGAATGCAGGTAATCGTGACATATGCGGATCAATCAACATGGCAATGCGGCGTTCGGACATATTCGCCATATCAGCCAAACCAATGGCGATAAAATCTGCCACAAGTCCTACTGGTTCAGCATGAAAATTACCACCGGAAAGCACATCACCTTCGGCGGAAAAAATCAAAGGATTGTCCGTTGCTGCATTGGCTTCAATCAACAAGCGACTTGCGGTGTATTCAACCGAATCCAAAATCGCTCCCATCACTTGCGGCTGACACCGCAAACAATAAGGGTCTTGCACACGATCGCAATCTTCATGAGAATTTACAATTTCTGAATCACGTAATAAACCACAATAAATCTTAGCTAATTTAATCTGCCCAATCTGACCACGAGCCGCATGAATACGCGGATCAAAGGGCGAAAGCGAACCCTTGGCTGCATCCACCGACAAAGCACCCGATAAAACCGCCGCAGTTAAGCAATTTTCGGTTAAAAACAAGCCTTTTAACGCCAAAGCCGTAGAAACTTGTGTGCCATTAAGCAAAGCCAAGCCTTCTTTGGGCCCGAGTTTTATCTCTTTCAGACCTGCTTGGTGCAAGGCAAATTTGGCATCAACGGTTTCGCCCTTATATCTGGCTTTACCCAAACCAATCATCACCAAACTCATGTGAGCAAGCGGAGCCAAATCACCCGAAGCACCGACCGAGCCTTTTTCAGGTATAATCGGATAAATCTCATGATTAATCATCTCAATCAACAAGTTTATGGTATTGGGATGAATCCCCGAAAACCCTTGGGATAAACTCACCGCTTTGAGTGTCATAATCAAACGCGTGGTATTTTCATCAATGGCATTCCCCACGCCCGTGGCATGAGAAATCACCAAATTGCGTTGCAATTTATCCAAATCAACCCGCGCAATTTTTTTACTTGCCAACAAGCCAAAACCCGTATTAACCCCATAAACCGTCTCATCCGAATCAGCAATATCAGTAACGGTCTTGCGAGATGCCTTAATGCCCACCATCATCTCATCATCTAATGAAAAGTTTATTGGGTTTTCCCAGATGTATCTTAATTGTTTGAGGCTCAAGCCTTGTTTGTTTAGTTTTATTTTTTTCATAGTATTATACAGTTTCCTGTTGGTTCTTTATTTTGTTTAACTCTGCTAAGGAACACAGAGTCTCGCAGAGGTTCGCAGAGGTTTCACAGAGATACACAGAGGTTTTTTCGGTGTAACTCACCATTCTTTTATAACTCTTTCGGGTAGTTGGCTTTAGTCAACTTTCTAAAAAGGGTCGGCTAAAGCCAACAATCCGTAGGAGTCTTTTTATTACTCATTGTCGTAGGTTGGGCTTGCCCACCAGCAGTGTATCAGTTGCCTCGATAATTGCTCAGTATCAAATTTGGTGGGCAAGCCCACCTTACATTTTATATTTTATACTTTGCGAACTTTGTGCCTTCTTTGCGCCCTTTGCGTTACGCTTTTTTCCTTTATTTTCCATTTATCATCGGTAAATTCAACTCATTCTCCTTCGCACATTGCTTAGCAATTTCATAACCCGCATCGGCATGTCGCATGACACCTGTGGCTGGGTCGTTCCACAATACTCTGGCAATGCGTTCGTCAGCCTCGAGGGTGCCATCGCAAACGATTACCAAGCCTGAGTGTTGCGAGTAGCCCATGCCGACTCCACCGCCGTGGTGCAGTGAAACCCATGTGGCACCGCTGGCAACATTGAGCATGGCGTTGAGTAATGGCCAATCTGATACGGCATCTGAGCCGTCAGCCATGCTTTCGGTTTCACGGTTTGGGCTGGCAACAGAGCCTGAGTCTAGGTGGTCACGCCCGATAACAACGGGGGCTGATAGTTCGCCGTTGCGTACCATTTCATTGAATGCCAAGCCTAATTTGTCGCGTAATCCTAAGCCTACCCAACAAATACGTGCGGGTAAGCCTTGAAATTGGATGCGTTCACGAGCCATGTCTAACCAGTTGTGCAGATGTGGGTCATCGGCAATGATTTCTTTGACTTTGGCATCGGTTTTGTAAATGTCTTCGGGGTCGCCTGATAAGGCTGCCCAACGAAAGGGTCCAATGCCTCGACAGAATAATGGGCGAACATAAGCTGGCACAAATCCTGGGAAGTCAAAGGCATTTTTTAGGCCTTCGTTATAGGCTTCTTGGCGGATATTGTTGCCGTAATCAACAGTAGGAATGCCTTGTGAGTGAAAATCGAGCATGGCTTGCACTTGCACACGCATGGATTTGCGGGCTTGTTTTGCCACTTCTTCGGGATTGGTTTTAATGGTTTCTCGCCATTGTTCGACACTCCAACCTTGCGGCAAATAGCCATTAACGGGGTCGTGTGCGGAGGTTTGGTCGGTGACTAAATCGGGTCGAATGCCATCAGCGTACATTTGCCCAAATACATCAGCTGCATTGCCCAGTAAGCCAATTGAGATGGCTTGACCTTTTTTTAAGGCGTGGTTTAACATGTCCATGGCTTGTTCTATTGAATAGGCTTTTTTATCCACATAGCCTGTTTTTAGGCGAAAATCTATGCGAGTTTCATCGCATTCTACCGCTATCATGCTGTAGCCTGCCATGGTTGCTGCCAGAGGTTGTGCTCCACCCATGCCGCCAAGTCCGCCGGTTAAAATCCACTTGCCTTTGGTATCGCCATCAAAATGTTGTCGCCCAGCTTCAACAAAGGTTTCATAGGTGCCTTGCACGATGCCTTGAGAACCGATATAAATCCACGAACCAGCGGTCATTTGCCCGTACATCATCAAACCTTTTTTATCCAGTTCATTAAAATGTTCCCAATTTGCCCAATGTGGAACCAAATTTGAGTTAGCAATTAATACCCGTGGGGCATCTTTATGGGTTCTAAACACGCCAACAGGTTTGCCTGATTGCACCAGTAATGTTTCATCATCTTCAAGGTTCTTTAAACTTGCAACAATTTGGTCATAACATTCCCAATTACGAGCTGCACGTCCTATGCCGCCATAAACCACCAATTCTTCTGGGCGTTCGGCAACTTGTGCATCTAGATTATTCATCAACATCCGCATCGGAGCTTCGGTTAACCAAGATTTGCAGCTTAGTGTTGTGCCGGTTGGGGCTTTAATTTTACGGGTTTTGTCTATTCTTGAGTTCATGTGTTAATCTCGTTAAAACGGGTTAAGAGTTCTTTTTGTTTTAAAGCTTTTATCGCATCATTTAATACGTGGTGTAAATTGGCACCGATTTCGTCACTTAAATGTTCGTAAACGGTATTTAATGAGTTTTCATTTAATAATGTGGCTTGTTCTCTGCCTGCAGTGGTTAAATGATAAGTGGTTCGGCGTTTATCATTTTCATCACTTTTAGCAGTTACTAACCCCAATTGAATCAGTTTGGGGATTTTTTGTTTAATCAATTGGTGCGATTGTTTTAAGTGTTTGGCTAAATCGGTAATGGATAAATCATCGAATTTATGCAAATAATGTATCACCGAGCATGACTTGACTGGCACTACTATCCCCAGTGACTCATAAATAGGTTTAACCTGTTCACGAATCAAGTTGCTTAAATCATCGGCTTGTTTACCGATAAAGGCATCGGATATTTTTTTTAATTTTGTTGGCATCAGTTAATAATGTAATATGTTTCGCAATATATTACCTAATTGAAATATTTTGTCAATAAAAATTTAACTTTACAAAACATCAGGATTAAATTACAATGTATTACAAATTAGTACAAGGCATCAGTATGAGTATTACAAGTGTTAGAATTAAAGACGAACTTAATGAATCATTAAAAGAACTTGCTGAAAAGAAACAACGCAGTAAAAGCTGGTTAATCAATGAGGCTGTAGCTGAGTATGTAATAAAAGAAAATATGGAATCACAGAAATGGTTGGATACTCTTGAAGGGCTCGAAGATGTTAAGAACGGTAGAGTCATTGAAGGTGAAAAGGTCTTAGAATGGGTTGAGAGTTGGGGTACTGACAATGAACTCGAAATGCCTAAAGTGAAATAATGGAACTTGAAATATCAGAAAAGGTAACATACGATTTAAAAAGGTTAAAAAAATTCATTTCGATAAAAAACCGAATTGCGGCTAATAGAATAGCTAAGAAACTGGCAAAAGGTATTAGGAGTTTACTCAAAAACCCAGAAATGGGAATAAAAGTAAAACATGCAACAAACCCTGATATTACTAGAGACCTCTATATTCTTGATTATCAAATTAGGTACTCCTATACAAAACATTTGTTAGTGGTGCTAAGAGTTTGGCACAAAAAGGAGGATAGATAAATGTTGCCGTGAAATTTTCTATGAAACCTGTCATGACAAGCTACACGTTATTAAATAGATTTTTATTACTGCCACAATTCATCATAAATTCAGCATTAATTTGCTATACTTGTCTATTATCATATCTTTTACTAAAATTAAATACACCAATGAAAAATTTTCTTATTCTTTTTGCCTTACTCTTTGTTTCATCGTGTTCTGATGACTCACTTCAATCAAATAAATCTAGCGAGGCTGTACAAAAACTTACTCAGCCTCAGTCGATACCGAGTAATAACAGCTTAAAACGTGACAAAATAAACTATTCAGACTTAACCGAGTTTAAAGTGCTAAGCATCACTGAAGGTTTGTTTGAAAATGCACCGGCTTTACAAGTCAACCTGACCTTACCAGTGGATGGTCAACAAAATATAGATAGTTTGATAAAAGTATATACAGGCAAGGAAAGCAATCAATTAGTAAAAGGCGGTTGGATTTACGATGAAAGCAATTCATCCATGTATTTTCCTTTTATCGAAGCCGACACGCATTATAAAGTGCTGGTGGATAAGGGTTTGCTGTCAATAAACGGTAAAAAAATAAAAAGCGGTTTTACTAAAGACCTCAATACCCGCCCTTACCAAAAAAGTGTGCGTTTTGTTTCAAAGGGTTCAACACTACTAAAAGATAGCAATGTTTTACCGATTGAAGCGGTTAATGTGGAAGCTGTTGATTTGAAATTTTGGCGCATCAATCCTGATAAGTACGCACAATTTTTACAAATGAATTACCGTAATGAAATTTATACATTAGAACGCATGTATAAAATTGCTAAGGTGGTGTATACCGCTGAGTTTGAGTTAAAAAGCGAAAAAAACAAACGAGCACAACACGATATAAATATCAAGAATATTGAACAAGTGCAAAAGTCGGGTTTGTATTTTGTCACCATGATGCCACACGATATGTATTCGTATAATATTCAAAACACGTGGTTTGTTAGCACGGATATTGGTTTGCATACACGAAAATACGATGATTCTTTGGTGGTATTTACTCACCAACTGCCACAAGCCAAAGCGTATAAAAATATTTCTATAAAACTGGTTGATGAAAACGGTGTTGTGATTGATCAGACTCACACAGACACTCAAGGTTTTGCCGAATTTAAAACGCCTGAAATAAAAAAAGCACGATTTGTTTTGGCTCAAAAGAGCGATAACTTTAATTTGGTTCGCTTGAATCAACCCAAAATGGATTTATCTGAATTTAATTTATCCTCTCGCCCTTATCATCCACAAGAACTGTTCTTGTATGCACCGCGTGATTTATACCGACCAGGCGAAACCATTAATATCAATGGCATATTGCGTGATGCCGATGGTAAAAAAGTTAAAGCATCGCCTATAAAAGTCGAGATGAAACGCCCCGATTACCGCAGTTTTAAGTCTTTTACATGGACGGGAGATGACAGTTCACTCTATAGCTCAGAATTCAGCGTGCCGAAGGATGCTTTAACGGGTGAATGGACATTTATTGCAACCTTGGGTAATACCGATAAATTTGAATACAAATTTTCGGTGGAAGATTTTTTACCTGAACGCTTGAAGTTGGCTTTAAAAGCCCACGATAACAAAAAACACATCGATGCAAGCGATGATAGTCTTATTGATGTGCAAAGTGATTACCTTTATGGTTCACCTGCTGCCAATAACCGTTTTGATGCCACTGTTTCTGTTGGCAACCAAACGCGTTTGTTTGATGAATTTAAAGACTATGAGTTTGGTTCACGCAGTTACCACGATTATGATTTAAATTTCGATGTACCGCAAGCGAAGTTGGATGAAAAAGGTTTTGCGTCCTTGACTATTCAAAATCAATGGAAAGACACTAAATTCCCATTGCGAATTAAAACCTATGTCAATGTCTACGAATCAGGTGGTCGCCCAATCTCTCGCCGCGTTGTGCAAACTATTTGGCCACACGAAACCGCTATTGGCGTGCGACCATCATGGCTGCAAAATGATGCTGATTATGCCAGTCCAAACAGTAATAATGAAATCGAATTAATTGCCGTTAATCGACAAGGCGATAAAGTGGACATGAACAATGTTGATGTGTTATTAATTCGTGAAAATGACCAACGTTATTGGCATTGGGGCGATGATGGCTGGAGTTACAATCGTTCCCAGACCAATGTTGCGGTCTTTGATACCGTAATAAATTTAAAAAAGAATCAAGTCAATAAAGTGACCTTGCCAGTGGATTATGGTAATTACCGAGTGGAAATTCGGGATGCCAAGCAAACACTTATCAGCAGTTATCAGTTTTTCTCTGGTTGGAGTTGGTACGATGCGGAAAACGCCAATGGTGAACGTCCAGATCAAGTGCAATTGTCTTGGAATAGTGACACAATTACCCAAGGTTCGGAGGCGGAATTAACGATTACTGCGCCTTATGCCGGATTGGCAATCATAACGGTTGAAAGTGATGAGCTGTTATTCAAAAAAGCTGTACAATTAAGTTCAGCCGAACAAACTGTTGCTATTGCTATTGATAACAGTTGGAATCGCCACGATTTACATGCCAGTGTTATGGTAATACAAAAAGGCGATAGCAAACGCAAACACCTTCCGGCTCGTTCTTTTGGTGTCATTGCACTGCCGCTTGATCGTGATGATAGGAAAATAACACTGGAAATTGACCATCCAGAAAAAATCTTGCCAGAATCTAGCGTGACTGTAACAGTTAAAGCAACAGATTTGCACAGCCAGAGCAGTTTTGTGACTTTGGCAGCCGTTGACACAGGTGTGTTAAATGTCAGTAATTTTAAAACGCCTAATCCTTTTTCGTGGTTGTTTGCTGCTCGAAAATACAGTGCTGAATTGCGCGATATGTATGGTTCGATTATTGCCTATGGCGAGGGTCAATTGGCTCGACAAAAATTCGGCGGTGATGCTGATATTAACCGAGGAGGGGATGCGGCTCAATCCGATGTGCAAATTGTCTCTTTATTTACCGAAAAAGTTGCCTTTGATGCCAATGGCGAAGCGAAAATAAAACTCGATATTCCTTATTTTAATGGAGAAATTCGCTTAATGGCAATGGCTTATAACGAAATTCAGGTTGCGAGTATTGAATCACGCATGAAAGTCGCGGCTCCAATTGTGGTATCCAGCGCAATGCCAAGATTTTTAGCCAAAGGCGATGAATCTTTTGCAGTCATAGATGTGCAAAACACCGAAGACTTTACTCAAATAATGCAACTAAATTTAACGGCTGATAAATACCTTGGCGAACAAAAATTATCGCAAACTATTGAACTTAAGGCTCAAGAAAAACGAGTCGTAAAACTACCGATTAGGGCAACAACACACCGAGGATTGGGCGCCGTAACGGTTAAAGCGAAAATAACAGGCAAAAACAACTATTCTTTAGAGCGTGATTGGAAGCTTGGTATTCGACCTGCTTCTGCTGCGGTAACCACGAGTCAATTAGCGGTTATTGAGCCAGGAAAATCAATAAAAATTGCTCAAAAATCATTAGATTTTTATGAAGATGATGGTTTGAAATCCATCTTAAAAGTATCCAATACACCAATTTTGGATGCAAATGCTCATTTACAGCATTTAATTCAATACCCTTATGGTTGTTTAGAACAGACCACCAGCCGTGCTTGGCCTTTGATGCAAGTAGAACAAAGTGATTTGAATCTATTTAGCAATAATAAAGCGGTCGAAATTTTCGAAAAACGCACTCAATTGATTGAAAATGCTATCAGTAGAATAGTCGGTATGCAACGCTACGATGGCAGTTTTGGCTTATGGAGTAATAATTCCCCAGAAGAAAGGTGGTTGACAGTTTATGTTTCAGACTTTCTGATAAAAGCCAAAGCCAAGGGTTATAACGTCCCTGAAACGGTATTGAAAAAAGCCATCAAACGCATGAGAACCTATGTGCGTAAAAACCAAAAACCACGCTCGGATTTAGCGCGGTATTTAAGTTCTAAAGAACATTATTTGGTTGCCTACAAAGCCTATGCGGCTTATGTGTTGGCTGGTATTAAGCAAGTTAACTTGCAAGATGTGCGTCAAGCCTATGACAAACAAGCCAAGTTCAGTAAAACCGCTTTGCCTTTGGCGCATTTTGCCGCCGCTTTAGAATTGATGGGAGATGAAAGACGAGCCAATGAAGCATGGCTTGCGGCAGTTGATTTTAAAACGGATGAAAAGGGTTATTATTACTATGGTGATTATGGTACGACTATTCGCGATACTTCACAAGTCATTTTGCTTGGTATCGACAGCCTGTTAACTGAAAAACTAGCAAAAACACCTAATGCATTATTTCCACAATTGCTTGATGAGCTTAAAGGAAAACGCTGGATGTCAACTCAAGAACGCGGCAGTTTATTTCGGTTAGCCAAGGCTCTTGAAAAGAATAAAAACAACAATGAGTGGCAGTTAGATTTAAATCGAAACAACCACACCGATGGCTTTAAACAATCCAATGACTTAATTAAGTTATGGTTGGCTAAAGAGGCTAAAGTGCCTTTATTATTAACAAATACTGGCAAGCAAACCTTATTTGTGGATTACAAAACGCAAGGTTATCGCAAGGATAATAGTTTTAGCAATAATGGTATAATCATTAAACGCCATTATTACGACACCAAAGGCAATAAGAAAAACATCAAACAGTTAAAAACAGGCGAAATGATTTTGGTGCACGTAGAGGTGAGTTTGGATAAAAAAGACAAGAACCGCAGCTATTTACCCGATGCCATGTTGATTGAATTATTGCCTGCTGGTTTGGAGCTGGAAAACCAAAACTTAGCGCATTCATTTACGTTAGATGATATAAAAATTGATAAAAAATACATTTACCAATGGCAAAATTATACCCGAATCAAACATCAAGAATTCCGCGATGACCGTTACATTGCCGCTTTGGCTTTATCAAAATACCGAACAAGTCATGTTTTTTACCTTGCTCGCGCCGTTACTCCAGGGAAATACACCATTCCATCGACATTGGTCGAAGACATGTACCATCCTGAAGTCCGTGCGATGAGTGCAGAGCAGGGGAAGATGGAGGTTGTTGAGTAGAATTATGAAAAAACCTCCGTTAATTATATTAGACCCTCATTATGTTGTTGAATATGCTAAAACCAATAAGCGGCATAGATTGTCAAAAAAAAGAAAACTCAATGTCAATGGAAAATATGTTGGAAAAGTTCCTAGAATGGCTATTTGCAAAAAGGTTGGTAAAGACGAGTTCTTCTTATTGCATTGTAATAAAAAATGGGAGGTGGTTTATGCCTTTGACTATTTTGACGCTTTATCTTTAGTTGAAGCTAAACTCCTTGCAGAATCACATTATGCAGGTGTTGATAAAAATTGGATAAAAACAAGGTACACTGAAAAACAAGCAAAAATATACTTAAGGAAGCAACAAGAAATAATCGAAAAGACGAAGTGTAGTTTTTGTGGAAGCATGCAATTTGATGAAGGTATACAGCAGATTATATGTAGTGACATTGCTTTTATATGTAATAAATGTATCGTTGATTTTAACCAAGAACTGAATGAAGAAGTATAGATATATGAAAATAGATAAATATATAATCCGGTAAGAAAGGTAACTCCACCTTACCTGCTTACGACATAAAACACCATATGTCGTCATCCTCGTGAAGGAGGAGAACCAGTATTAGAACTCAATAAATGGTTTTATAGTCTTATTACAAAAAGTAGTGAATTTAGGTGTTTAATTGGCAATCAAGCTGACTTAGATTTATAATTTCCTGCTTTTAATTTAGTGTGGCATCAATTCCTAAAACAATATGAAAAACACAGCAATAATCCCCGTCATTACCGTTGATGGTCCCTCAGGTGTTGGTAAGGGCACAACGGCTTCATTATTGTCAAATTACCTAGGCTGGCATTTGTTGGACAGTGGTGCTATTTATCGTGCTTTGGCTTTGAAAGTGCTCAATACAGATGCAGAAATATCAGATGTAGAGACTTTGGTGGAACTTGCAAAGGGCTTGGATTTGAGTTTTGAATCGGTCATTGGTGAGCCTACTTTAGTTTATCTGGATGGCGTGTGTGTTAATTACGATTTGCGTACCGAATCTTGCGGAAATATTGCCTCAATTATTGCCGTTATTCCAGAGGTAAGAGCGGCGTTATTACAGCGCCAAAAAGATTTTAGAGTTGCCCCTGGGCTTGTTGCTGATGGGCGAGATATGGGTACGGTTGTTTTCCAGGATGCACAAATTAAGTTCTATTTAACCGCAAGTGCAGGGGAAAGAGCAAAAAGACGCTTGAAACAGTTGAAAAATAAAGGGGTTGATGCTAATATCCGCGCTCTTGAAAAAGAGATAGGTGCTCGAGATGCCAGAGACAGTAATCGTAAGGCTTCTCCTTTGGTTCCAGCAGATGATGCCATTATCATTGATACCAGTAACTTAAGTATTGATGAGGTGTTTCAGTTTTGTAAAAACATTATTGAAAAAACAGGACTAAAGAACGCATCTATTACATAAATTTTTTAGTGGGGTGTTGAAATGGTTCAACATTCTTTTTTTAAACGAGTATCAACCTATATTGATACGGAAACATTTTAAACACAACTCTTTGTGTTTATAGAGCATATTTATATGAGCGAAAATTTTGAACAGCTGCTTGAAGTCGATTTATCAGCAAAAAAACTAATTCCTGGAACTATCATCAAAGGTGTCGTGCTTGATATCGAAAATGGCTTTGCTATTGTTGATGCGGGCCTTAAATCTGAAGGTGTTATTTCACTGGACGAATTTAAAAACGATTCGGGTGATTTGGAATTAGAAATTGGTGATGAAGTCGATGTTGCCCTTGAGAAGTATGAAAATGGTTACGGCCAAACAATTCTTTCTCGTGAAAAAGCCAAACGTATGTTGGTTTGGGAGCAATTACAAGTAGCACATGACAATGAAGCCATTGTTATGGGTAAAATTACAGGCAAAGTACGTGGTGGTTTCACTGTTGACATGGATGGAGTAAGAGCTTTCTTACCAGGTTCATTGGTCGATGTACGCCCTGTTAGAGATCCTGCTTACTTAGAAGGAAAAGATTTAGAATTCAAAGTCATCAAATTAGACAAACGTCGGAACAACGTTGTTGTTTCACGTCGTGCTGTTGTTGAGACAGAATACTCTGAAGATCGTGAGAAGTTACTAGAAACATTAGTTGATGGCGCTATCATTAAAGGTATCGTTAAAAACTTAACCGATTACGGTGCTTTCTTAGACTTAGGTGGAATTGATGGTTTACTGCATATTACTGATATGTCTTGGAAACGTTTCAATCACCCATCAGAAGTTGTTGAAATTGGACAAGAGCTTGAAGTTCGCGTGCTTAAATTCGACAAAGAGAAAACACGTGTATCATTAGGTCTTAAGCAATTAGGTGAAGATCCATGGAAAGATATAGCGCGCAGACAACCTGTTGGCTCTCGAATCTTTGGTCGTGTGACTAATATTACCGATTACGGATGTTTTGTTGAAATTGAAGAAGGAATCGAAGGATTAGTCCACGTTTCTGAAATTGATTGGACTAATAAAAACATCAATCCAGCTAAGGTTGTACAACCTGGTGATGAAGTTGAAGTGGCTATTCTTGACATTGAAGAAGAGAAACGTCGTATTTCATTAGGCATGAAACAATGTCAACCTAATCCTTGGGATGCATTTGCTGCAACTCATGAGAAAGGTGATGTGGTTACGGGTAAGATTAAATCAATTACTGATTTTGGTATCTTTATTGGTCTTGACGGTGGAATTGATGGTTTGGTTCACTTATCTGACATTTCTTGGAATGAAGCTGATGATGTGGCTATTCGTAAATACAAGAAAGGCGATACAGTTGAAGCGATGTTATTAGTTGTTGACTCTGAGCGTGAACGCATTTCATTAGGCATCAAGCAATTAGCACAAGACCCATTTGGTTCTTTTGTTGCAGCTAATCCTAAAGGCAGTATTGTTAAAGGAATCGTTAAAGAAGTTTCTGAGAAAGCGGCAATTGTTGAACTTGAAGATGGCGTATTGGGTCAGATTAAAGCTCAAGATGTGGCTAAAGAAAGAACTGACGATGTAACAGCAGTGTTTAAAGAAGGCGATGAAGTTGAAGCTAAATTTGTCGGAATGGACAGACGCAGTAAGATGTTAACTCTTTCTATTAAAGCTAAGGAATTTGATGAAATGAACAAAGTTCTTAAAGACTATAAAGATGCAAGCACAAGCACAACAAGTCTTGGAGATTTATTGAAGGAAAAAATGGATAAATAATTATTCAAATTTTCGTCAGTTATATTAGTTTTTACTAATTAAGGTTCAAGTAATTGAATCTGAAATAAAAAAAGCACCTAATTTCGATTAGGTGCTTTTCTTTTTTGTAAAACTGTTTATAATTAAATAATGAATAGCGTTACACGATCTGAACTCATCAATATCTTAAGTGCAAAATTATCCGACTCAGGCTTACTGAAATCGGATGTTTCTCTGTCGGTAAAAGAACTCATTAACACCATGAGTACCGCCATATCAAATGGCGATAGAATTGAAATTAGAGGCTTTGGTAGCTTTACTCTACGTGAAAGAAAACCCCGCATGGGTCGTAACCCTAAGACCGGCGAATCTGTTGCGCTCGGTGTCAAATATGCGCCTCACTTTAAACCAGGAAAAGACCTTAAAGAAAGGGTTATGGATTCAATTAAAAAATAAATAAAGCTTCCTTGCTTTTTTACCATTGAATTTCAATCATTCCTTATTTATTTAATCCTTCAGTTGTGTTATGGAATTGAATATTTGGAAAGCGTTCTTGGGTTAATTGCAGATTAACATAAGTTGGTGCGATATAAACCAAATGTCCATGGGCATCTTCGGCCAAATTAGCAACCGCTTTATTTTTAAAGTTTGCCAGTTCTTTCTCATCCTTGGCACTAATCCAGCGAGCGGTAGCAACATTGACATTCTCGAACAAAGTTTCTACGTTGTATTCGCGTTGTAATCGGTAGGCTACGACTTCAAATTGCAGTACACCAATAGCTCCCAAGATTAAATCATTGGACATGGTTGGTTTAAAAAACTGTGTAGCTCCTTCTTCAGATAATTGTGCAAGACCTTTTTGCAAGGCTTTGAGTTTTAAAGGATCTTTTAAACGTGCTCGACGGAATAGTTCTGGAGCAAAACTAGGAATACCAGTAAATTTTAATTCTTCTCCCATAGTAAAAGTATCACCAATACTAATGGTTCCATGGTTATGAATGCCGATAATATCACCCGTATAAGCATGCTCTAAATGTTCTCTTTGTTCTGCAAGAAAGGTCAGGGCATTTGGTATTTTCAGGTCTTTTCCTGTTCGCACTTGTTTAACTTTCATTCCTTGAGTAAATTGACCTGAACATATTCGCATGAAGGCAATTCTATCACGGTGTTTAGGATCCATGTTAGCTTGGATTTTAAATACAAAACCCGTAAAATCGTGCTCGTCAGGTTCAACTATGCGTGTTTCGGTTGCATGAGGTTGTGGAGCTGGTGCGTGCTCAGCAAAGGCATCCAATAATGGCTCAACACCAAAATTATTAATAGCAGAACCAAAGAAAACGGGAGTTAATTCACCACGTAAGTAAGCGGTTTTATCAAATTGGTGTGATGCTCCTTTTACGAGTTCGATTTCTTCTCTAAAATCCTCAGCTTCATTGCCTAAGGCTTCATCCAGTTTAGGGTTGTCTAAACCTTGAATTATATCGGCTTTTTGTGTTTCGTAGTTTTTACCTGATTCGTATAATAAAACTGTGTCATCAATAAAGTGATAAACACCTTTTAATCTTTTGCCCATGCCAATGGGCCAGGTAATTGGTGCGCATTTAATTTTTAAAATATCCTCAACTTCGTCCATTAATTCAATTGGGTCTCTTCCTTCTCTATCAAGTTTGTTGATAAAAGTAAAAATAGGAGTCGTTCTCAAGCGACAGACTTCCATTAATTTAATGGTTCGTTGCTCCACGCCTTTAGCGCAATCTATTACCATTAAGGCAGAATCAACAGCGGTAAGGGTTCGGTAGGTGTCTTCGGAAAAGTCTGCATGTCCTGGTGTATCAAGTAAGTTAATGGTGCAACCTTTGTAAGGAAATTGCATAATAGAGGAGGTCACAGAAATACCTCTTTCTTTTTCCATTTCCATCCAATCTGATGTTGCTCCTTTGGCTGTTTTATTTGACTTAACAGCTCCTGCAACATTTATCGCCCCTCCAAAGAGAAGAATTTTTTCAGTTATGGTGGTTTTACCAGCATCTGGGTGCGAGATGATGGCAAACGTCCGCCTGTTTTGCATTTGATGTTGCATTTCTGACATGTTTTAGTGTAAATTTTAAAGAAGCGTACTTTATCACGATTTTATCGTTGATGTATAATAGCGATTTGATATTTTGCATATTATTGTGTTATATTAATTGACTTTATAATTTCCCATTGTTTTTGCATGTTTAAAGTTATCCTATTGTGCTTATTAAGTGCCAATGCTTTTGCTCAATTAAAATTTGAGTTTCAAAATGTTTCTGTTATAAATAAAGGTTCAGCAGTTACTGATTTCACGCCACATGGAACTCAACCATTTTTAAATTTTCCAATAGGTTCAGCCAGTGCGTGCGGTGATTGTCATGGAGGTATACCTGCTATCACTGAGGACAATACCTATATGCCATATCCAACATGGTCAGGTTCCATGATGGCAAATGCAACTCGTGATCCTTTATTTTGGGCTGCTGTTGATATAGCCAACAATGATATCCCTGGTGTTGGTGACTTTTGTATTCGCTGTCACACACCTACAGGTTTTTACAGTGGTCATACAAAAGATGGAACAGGGAATATGAGCTATGCCAATGGCTGCGAATTAACAGGGACACTAACATCAATAGAATCAAAATTAAATGATTATCAAGGTATAACTTGTCATTTTTGTCATCGACAAGAAACAAATGGCCCAACTGGTGAACCATTATTGTTACAAAACTCAAATGCTTGGGTCGATGATAATGTTTGTGATAACCCTAATAGCAGTAGCTTTGGCCCTTGTCGCAAAGGCCCATATGTACAACCGCTCAATGTCCCACATGAATGGGAATATTCTGACTTTGTTAAAAAAGGTGAGTTTTGTGGTTCTTGCCACAATGTGTCTTCTCCTGAAATAACGACTAATGGAGTGACAACAATCGCACGAACTTTGATTGATGAAAATGGGGTTGATACAGGTGTTGCTATGCCTATAGAACAAACCTTTAATGAGTGGAAAGCCAGTAGCTTTGCTCAAGGTTTTTTTAGTAATAGTTTTGAAACAACATTACCTCAATTAGATGGTATCAATACAACTTGTCAAGATTGTCATATGCCTCAGGCAACTGATCCAAATGCTCGGGCGTGTTCTTTTAATACGGCTGGTGCAAGGGCTGGAAACCTTAAAACACACGAGTTTGCAGGTGGAAATAGTTGGATGCCAGAAGTTTTGAAAAACTTATATGGAAATGCATTGGATAATGGTAGCTTTAGTCGTTCAGATGCTTTTGATAGAACCGTCGCATCAGCCTTGGATATGTTGCAAAACAAAAGTGCTTTGTTAGATGTATCAGTGGTTTCAAATATGGCAACTCAAGCCATAATTAATGTGAAAATAACAAATTTAACTGGGCATAAATTACCAACGGGTTATCCAGAGGGGCGAAGAATGTGGATTAATGTTCAAGCCAAAGATGCAAATGGTAATTTGATTTTTGAAAGTGGTCACTATGATTCTACAACTGCTGTGTTAACTGAAAATAACACAAAAATTTATGAATCTTTACAAGGCATATGGAATACAACAAGTAATACATGTGAATTTCAACAGGTGGGAAATAAAATATTTCATTTTGTTTTAAATAATTGCATTGCAAAGGATAATAGAATTCCACCTTTGGGTTTTACTGGGGGTAATAATATTCAAATTAAGCCTAGGGCTTATACTTACCCTCAAAGACCAGGATTTCCAAATCAAACGGTAAATTATGACGAAACACAATACATTATTAATATTCCAAATGGTGCTGTGTTGCCTATTTTTGTTACCGCAACGTTAAAATACCAAACAGCTAGTAAAGAGTATATTGATTTTCTTGATGCTGAAAGTACTGCAAATGCTATACCATCAGAAAACATTTTATGTAATCGTACTCAAAGTGTTGGACCTGCCAATCAGTCTCGTTCATCATTTATGAAATCACAATGGCAAAATAATGGAAAATCTTCCCCTATTGACATGGCTGCTCAAACAATACAACTATAGGAAAAATAATGAAACAATTAACTATACTTATTCTTGTCATGTTATTAGGCTTTAGTACGAATGCAAAGGAAATTAAAATTCGCCCTTTTAATGAAGCAGATTTGCCACAAAAAGCCTTATCTATATCTTATAAAAAAAATGGTCAAATTAAGGAGCTGGTCATGAGCCAATGGGTTGATAGAATTAAGACTAAAGATGGCATGGTTTATAGAAAATATCAACAAGGCTATAGTTATAATAAGAAAAAAGGTTTTTTAAAGGTATTTAATCTTGAGGGAAAACTGTTAAATAAAAAATGGAGTAAAAAAATAGATGGCGGTATAACAAAAGAGGAATTGTTAATTGCCTATGACTTGTTTAAAAAGAATAAAGATGTTCATGAACACATGCAAAAAACAAATCTAGCAATCACTTTACATGGTGGTTTTAATTATGAAGATGATAAAAAATGTAAGCCTGGCAATAGGTGTGTTCATATTTTTGCAGCGACTGCTGAAAATGCCATTTTAGCTCACTCTATAATTAGACTATCGGATGCTAAAGTAGTTTACCCCGAATACGATATGGAAAGTAATAGTAAGATAACACATGTTAAAGGCATGTAATAAAAACAAAGAGAATATAATATGAAAAACACTGCATTCATAACATTTATGTTGTACTCAACTCTATCCTTTGCAGGAACTCCCGCATGTACAGGACCTGGAGAAGTTAAAGTTAGTTGGCCGACCAATGACCCAATTTGGGAGTTATGCTACCTAACTCCAAGCAATAGTTCCGCAGCTGACGGCTCAAGTTTGGAAATTAGAGATGCTTATTATAATGGCTTTTACGCTATTGAAAGAGCCCACATACCTATGCTTTTTGCAAACTATACCACTTCAACCTGTTATCGAGATTGGAAAAATACAAACTCAGAGTTTTTAAAAGCGGATAAAATTGAAAATCCAACAAGACCTGCTATTACCACATGTGATGTGTCCACGAGCCCTGATCAAGTTGTCTTTAATTGCCCATTTAAAGACTTGTCAACAAGTGATCCCAATGATACTGTTGGAAATGCTGCTGATTGCATGACAGGTGTTCAAGTTGAAAAGTATGCGGATAGAATGGTTTTAACCACAAATCATTCAGCAGCTTGGTACAAATACTCATCTCGATATACTTTTTATCTTGATGGTCGTGTTGTTCCTCGATTTGGATTCGGTAATAGTAGCGGAACTAATTCAGCCATAACGCATTGGCATCACGCTTATTGGCGTATAAATTTTGATATTGATGGGCCAGATAATGATCAGGTTTTTACAGACAATGATTTAATGAGTACTGAGTTTTTTGATTTTAGGCGTGAGAGAAGAAATAAAACATGGGCGATAAAAGACAGTGTAACAGGAAGAGGTTATCGTGTAGAAGCGTCTCCAGAAGATTATTTAGTTAATATTAATGAACCACCTCACAACCCCAGCAACTACCACAATACTGATGTGATGGTAACTAAATATAAATTAGTTCTTGGAGGCTCTCTTCCAGAGTACTCAGATACGCCGGGTCAAAATAATTTAGGAAATTGCAGTATGAATGAAAATGCATTGGTTAATGGCGAATCTATAGTGAATGAGGATGTGGTTTTTTGGTATCGTGCAGCGGTCAACGATATCGCTAATCAAGGCTTGGTTTGTAAGTTTGCAGGTCCTGTTTTTTATCCTGTAGGTGATTGGGAGCTTTCTCAATACAGTTTGTTATTTGAGAATGGATTTGAATAGTTTTATTTTTTTTGAAAAAAAAGCCACAGTTTAATTGTGGCTTTTTATATATTTTATTCAGTTGGTAAATCAATAAACAATGATTTCCCTGTCATTTCCTTTGGCACTTCAAGATTAAGCATCTCCAATAGTGTCGGAGCAACATCGCGCAGTGAACCATTTCGCAGTTTAACCTTTCGTGGCCCATAATAAATACAAGGCACTGGGTTGGAGGTATGAGTTGTTGAAGGGTGATTATTGGTACTCATTTTTTCAATATTTCCATGGTCTGCAATAATAAGAGCTTCACCCTTGAGTTCTTTTAATGTTGATAGTATCTGGCTTAACGCAGAATCAATGTATTCAACTGCTTTGACTGCCGCTTTAAAGTTTCCTGTGTGTCCAACCATATCAGCATTGGCAATATTAAGTACAATTAAATCGTACTTATTTGACTGGATAATATGGACTAATTTTTCTGTTAATTTTGGCAGTGACATCTGTGGTTTTAAATCATAAGTCGCTACATCTCGAGGTGAGGGAATAAGAATTCTGTCTTCTTGTTCAAATGGTTTTTCACGACCGTTGTTAAAAAAGAACGTGACGTGGGCGTATTTTTCTGTTTCTGCAATGCGTAATTGTTTGAAACCTGCTTTTGATACGACTTCTCCTAAGGAGTTTTTACAAACTTTGGGTTGGTAAATGATGTTGCATTTATTTCTGAATTTAATGTCGTATTCAGTCATTATGGCCAATGAATTTAATCGTGGGATAACCCAATTAAATTCTGGATCAAGCTGGTTTAAAAAACAGCTTGTTAATTGGCGCATTCTATCTCCACGGAAGTTAAACAAGAAAACCGAGTCATTGTCTTTGATGCACGTATCGATTGTGGCATCCGTTTCAATTGTGCAAGGTTTTATGTGTTCATCTGATAAACCATCGCGGTAGGCGGAACTAAGGGCTTGCTTAACCGATGAAAACTTGGTGCCAATACATTGGGTGTATAAATCCCATGCAAATTTTGTCCTATCCCATCGATTATCTCTATCCATGGCATAAAAACGACCAATAACAGAGACGATGCTGACATTTTTCAGTGGTTTGATTTGCTTTTGAAATGCCTTAATTTGTTCTTTAGCGGCATTTACAGAGGTGTCTCGCCCATCTGTAATGGCATGTACAAAAATAGGCATACCTAACTTATTAAGAAGCTTGCATAAGTGGATAGCATGATTTATATGGCTATGAATACCTCCATCGGATAAGAGTCCGATAAGATGTATGGCGCGGCTATTGCTGCTTTGTTTTATAAAGTTTTTATAAGCTCTTTTTGATTGGAATGTTTTGTTTTTCATGTCATTGGTGATTTTAACCAATGATTGCTCAATAACTCGTCCAGTTCCAATGGTGATATGACCCACTTCAGAATTGCCCATTTGTCCATCTGGAATGCCTACAAAGTTACCATCAGAGCGTAATTCTGAATGAGGGTAGTGTGAATTCAATTTATCTAAAGTCGGTGTGTTTGCCATGTATATGGCATTTTCATCAGTATTTTCACCAATTCCAAAACCATCTAAAATACACAAAAGCTTATTTTTATTCTGTTTCACTTTACAATCCAAAGGTTAAATTATGCTGGAATTATAGCATTTGCCTACAATGCGTGTATGAAAATTCCTACGTGTCCTTAAGAATTATGCTTATTTATTCTACTCCATAAAAGTTTACAATAGTTCACATTCTTAATTAACACTATTACGGGGACAAGATAATGGCTAAAAAAGAAGAGTTACAGAAAAAAGCACGGTACTTACAACGACTATTAGTACAACTCTCATTTACGACAAAAAATGAAAGAACAGCACTTTATTCGAGTACTTTGGAATCATTAAAAGATGTTCAAACTCAACTAATTAATCTAAAACAAGTAAATAGGGTATGCCATCATGAAAGATGAATTGAATGAATTGCTCAATGAAATTGAACAAATTATTACTAAAATTGCAGCCTTTGATAAGGAAGAAATTAAGTTTTCCTATAAAGAAAGAAATGACTTAACCCGCTTATTTCATCATAAAATCAATCAAGTAAAAGCACTAAAAAGAAGAAGTTTGGTGAGTTTAGCAAGTTAGCTACAAGTCATACAGCTACCATAAAATGGTAGCTGTGTATCCAATCAGAGTTGAGGGTTAGCTAGTTGGTTGTTACACCTTGTTTAAGAAGGTATTCTTGGTAAGTACCACGATGGTCGTTCACTTTACCTTCTTCAATTTCAATAATTCGTGTCGCAATTGAGGAAACAAATTGCCTATCATGCGAAACAAAGATTAATGTACCTTCGTAATTTTCTAATGCCAAGTTTAATGATTCGATAGATTCCATATCCAAGTGATTGGTTGGCTCATCCATAAACAAGATATTGGGTTTTTGTAGCATAATTTTACCAAACATCATGCGTCCTTTTTCTCCACCAGATAAAACCTTAAGCTTTTTGCGTGAATCTTCTTTTGAAAACAATAAACGGCCCATAACACTGCGTACAGCCTGTTCATCATCTTCTGGCTTTTTCCACTGCATCATCCAATCAAAGGCAGTAGTATTTTCAACAAATTCTGCCATATTATCTTGCTTGAAATAAGCGACTTCTGCATTTTCAGACCACTTAACCGAACCACTATCTGGCTTAATGGTTTCTGTCATGCAATTAAGTAAAGTTGTTTTACCAATACCGTTTGCGCCGATTATGGCAAGTCTTTCGCCAACCTCAAGGGTAAATGATAGGTCTTCAAATAAATTTCTGCCATCAAATCCTTTCGTCATGTCTTTTATACTGATGGCATTCCTGAATAATTTTTTCTCTTGCTCAAAAACTATATAAGGATTAACACGCGAGGATGGTTTAATGTGATGCAATTGAATTTTATCCAGTTGTTTTTGTCTTGACGTAGCTTGTTTGGCTTTTGATGCATTGGCTGAAAATCGGCTAACGAATTGTTTTAATTCGGAAATTTGAGCTTTCATCTTCGCATTTTCATTTTGTAAGCGTTCACGCGATTGCGTAGCAGCGGTCATGTATTCGTCATAATTACCAGGAAATAAACGCAAGGTGTTGTAATCCAAATCAACCATGTGAGTACACACTGAATTAAGGAAATGTCTATCGTGAGAAATAATAATCATGGTGGCTTTTCTAGCATTTAGTGTGTCTTCCAGCCAGCGAATGGTATTGATATCCAAGTTATTGGTTGGCTCATCAAGTAATAAATAATCAGGTTCTCCAAATAATGCTTGTGCTAAAAGCACCCGTAATTTCCAACCTGGAGCCACTTCGCTCATAGGTCCATAGTGTTGTTCTTCAGGAATTTCCAAACCCATCAATAATTCACCAGCACGAGCCTCGGCAGAATAGCCGTCCATTTCAGCAAATTCTGTTTCTAAATCGGCAACTCTAATTCCGTCTTCATCGGACATTTCGGCTTGATTATAAATTTTGTCACGGGCTTCTTTAACCGCCCAGAGCTTTTTATCACCCATAATGACTGTATCCAATACGGAATACTCTTCAAAAGCGTATTGATCCTGCCCTAAAATCCCAAGTTTTTCATGCTCGCCATAGGAAACAGTGCCATTAGTTGGCTTTAATTCTCCTGTGATGATTTTCATGAAAGTGGATTTTCCCGATCCGTTGGCTCCGATTAAACCATAGCGATTGCCATTGCCAAATTTCATGGAAATGTTTTCAAAAAGAGGTTTTGAACCGAATTGTATGCCGATATTTGCAGTAACTATCATAATTGTGTCTGTGTGGTGTTGCTTAAAAAGGGCGCGATTATACCTTTTGTTGTGCCTAAAATGAATGGATAAGATTCATTTGACTTGAATTTAATGACTAATGGGCTATAGCGGTGGGAAAATAGTGACCATTAGCACATTGTTTTGGTTTTGCATTCATTCTATTCTAAGCACAATCAAAAACACACTTGGTAAATAAATTATGCTTGAAATAAAAAACCTATCTAAAACATACTCAAATGGAGTCAAAGCAATTGACGGAGTTAACCTAAATCTTAAACATGGAATGTTTGGGCTTCTTGGACCCAATGGCGCAGGTAAGTCATCACTAATGCGCACCATTGCCACCTTGCAACAACCAGATACAGGCTCAATAAAATTTGACGGCATTGATGTGTTAAAAACCCCCCAAGATATGCGTTTGAAACTGGGTTATTTACCGCAAGATTTTGATGTATATCCACGTATTTCAGCAATTGATTTACTTGAACACATGGCTGTTTTGAAAGGATTAAATAATAAAAAAGAACGAAAGAAGGCAGTGGAAGGTTTATTATACCAAACCAATTTATGGGATGCACGCAAAAAAGCCGTTAGTTCTTTTTCAGGAGGTATGAAACAACGTTTTGGTATTGCTCAAGCCTTATTGGGCGACCCTCAACTCATTATTGTAGATGAGCCAACAGCAGGTCTTGATCCCGAAGAACGTAACCGTTTCCACAATTTACTATCTGATATTGGTGAAAATAAAGTGGTGATATTATCCACTCATATTGTTGATGATGTCGAAGAGCTTTGTTCTGATTTTGCAATTTTGGCTGATGGGGCAATTCAAGTTCAAGGCAAACCGCATGATTTAACCGTACAGTTAAATGATAAAGTCTGGAAAACCGTTATTGCTAAAAATGAACTGGCAGATGCCCGAAAACAATATCAAGTAATTTCTACCAAACTTAAAGCAGGACAGACTTTGATACACGTTTTATCTGATGATGATTTATTAGTTCAAGGTTTCGAGAAAGTCATCCCTGATATGGAAGATGTATATTTTTCCACTCTTTTTAACTGTAAAAAATTTAGCCATAAGGAGTAATATATGTTTACTAAATTAGCTAAATTTGAGTTTAATTACTTTCGCAAACAACCGTCATTTTATGTGACATCTTTTATCTTTTTCTTGCTGACCTATTTTGCCATGGTATCGGATAATGTGCGAATTGGTGCTGGTGGTTCGAATGTCAATTTTAATTCACCTCATGCGATTACACAAATGATGGTTATCATGTCTATCATCGGTATGTTTTTGGTTGCCAATTTTGTTGGTGGTACGGCAACCCGAGATTATACTTTTAAGATGAATGGTATTATTCATGCATTGCCTGTTTCAAAGGGCAGTTATTTGTGGGGTCGATTGGTTGGCGCAATCCTTTTTTGCTTGGTGGTTTTTGCAGCAGCTCCTTTGGGGACTTTAATTGGCAGTTTAATGCCATGGGTTGATGCTGACAGATTGGGCGCAACCTCGCTAATTCCTTATTTTAAAACCTATCTTATATTTATAATTCCTAATTTTATCTTTACTGGAGCGCTCTTTTACTCATTTGCGATGTTGACTCGCTCGATGATGGGCATGTATCTGAGTGTGATTGGTTTCTTTATTTTGTATAATTTTTCAGGCTATTTTTTACGCGATCCAAGTATGCTAACGATTGCGGCTTTGGTTGATCCTTTTGGTATTCGGGCTTTTTCTCAAGTGACACGTTATTGGACACCACATGAAATGAACACCATGACGGTTAATTTTGAAGGAGTTATTCTGCAAAACCGTATCATATGGTTAGCGATATCTGCTGTCATTGTGGCATTAACTCATTTTTTGATTGATATTCGTAAAGAGCGTAAATTGAAAGCTGAGAAAGTTAAAAAACAGAAAAATATCAGTTTCAATAAAGAGCTTTTGGTGCTAACACCAACAGACTCAACGCCATCACAATGGGCACGATTTAAGCTAAGAACTTTTTTTGAAATTAAACAAGTGATTAAAAGCCCCGGTTTTATTTTATTGGGCATTTTGAGTTTGTTTAATTTAAGTTCGGTATTCTTTGGTTCATCTGGTGCATTTGGTGCTGATAATTGGCCATTAACTCGGACAATGGTAAATTTGATTAGTAATGGTTTCTCCATGCTCATTATGATTATCATTGTATTTTACGCAGGAGAAGCCGTTTGGCGCGAACGCCAAGTCGGTATGGGTGATATTGTCGAATCCACGCCGACTAGCAATTGGGCATTGTATTTCCCTAAAGTACTTGCTTTATTTGTTGTGATTTTCGCCTTGGTTTCTTTTGGTGTGGCATTTACTTCATTGTTTCAAGTATCCAAAGGTTATACAAATTTTGAGTGGGATGTTTATTTTAAAATTTTAACCACAATATTTTTGATTCCTACTTTAATGGTCTGTATTTTATCCATATTCTTTCAAATTATATCGCCCAACAAATATGTAGGAATGGGCATATTCGTGCTCTATATGATCAGCACCTTAGTTTTATTTAATTTGGGGTTAGAGCACAATCTGTGGAATTTTGCTGCCACTCCTATAGCGACATTTAGTGACATGAACCAGTTTGGTTATTTCACCAAACCCATGATTGCCTATAATTTATATTGGTTAGGCTTTACTATTATTTTGGTTGCTTTAGGTTATGGTTTATATCGCCGTGGAGTAGAATATGGGCTTAAATATCGTTGGTCACAACTCTTAAATAATTTGGGTAAAACTGGTTTGGCTGCGATTATTGTCGGAGCAGTGATGTTTGTGGGTTTAGGCTCCTATATTTACAACCAAACCACGGTGGTCAATAAATTTTTAAGCAGCGATGATCAATTTGACTTACAAGCAAAGTATGAAAAGACCTATAAACAGTTCCAGAAAAGGGATTTAACCAAAATTACCGATGTTAATGTTAATGTTAATATATTTCCATACCAACGCAAAGTTACGGCTGAGGGCTATTATTTGCTGAAAAATAAATCTAATAATGCCATTGATAAACAGATTATTCATTGGGATATAAAAAGTCAGGTTGATTTAACAGCACAAAAAATAGAGTTACAAGATTTTGATAAAGAGTTTAATCAAGCATGGATGTATTTTAATCCGCCAATACAACCTAATGAAACCCGAAAGGTGAGTTTTAAAGTAACAAGACAAGCCAAAGGTTTTGTGGATTCAGGTTCAGATTTTTCAATTGTTGCCAATGGCTCGTTTATAAATAACTTTACTTTGTTACCTCATTTTGGTTACAACGACCAATACGAGTTGCAAGACCGACAAGAACGCAAAAAACGTGATTTACCACCCCCACAACGTATGGCAAAATTAGAAGACAAATCCATGTACCGGGTTGGCTTTGTTGGCCCTGAGGCTGACTATATCAATTATGAAGCGACTGTTTCTACCAGCAAAGATCAATTTGCTATTACTCCAGGCTATTTGCAGAAAGAGTGGGTCGATGGTGATAGAAAGTATTTTCATTACAAAATGGATGTGCCGATTCATAATTTCTTTTCCTTTTTATCAGGAAAATACCAAGTGCAAAAAGAAATACACAATGGCGTAGGTATTGAAGTGTATTATCATAAAGATCACGATAAAAACATAAAAACTATGATTAACACGGTTAAGACTTCTTTGGATGTTTACGGTGAAACATTTTCACCTTATCAATACCGCCAAGTGCGTGTGATTGAGTTTCCTCGTTATGCCTCGTTTGCACAGAGTTTTTCAAACACAATACCTTATTCTGAAGACATTGGCTTTATTGCTGATTTGCGTGATAAAGAAAAAATTGATGCCGTTACATTTGTCACAGCACATGAAATGGGTCACCAATGGTGGGCACATCAAGTGGCATCAGCTAATGTACAAGGTTCAACTGTTTTATCAGAATCTTTATCCGAATACTCTGCTTATTTAGTCTTGGAGAAAACCTATGGCATCCACCAGTTACGTAAATTCTTGAAATTTGAAATGGATCGGTATTTACGCAGGAGAAGTGGTGAAACTCTTGAAGAAAACCCACTCATGCGAGTTGAAAACCAAGGATATATTCGTTATGAAAAAGGTGGTATCGTGTTGTATTCACTTAAAGACCGATTGGGAGCGGATAAATTTAATGGCGCATTAAAATCATTTCTTGAAAAATACCAATATGCCTCTGACCCTTATCCAACCACATTGGATTTAGTCCGTTACATCAAAGCCGTTGCTAAACCTGAGGACATGAAATTTATTGATGATGTCATGGCTAAAATTACTTTGTTTGATTTAAAAACCAAAAAAGCCACGGCTAAAAAATTAGCCAATGGCAACTACCAAGTCGAACTAACCATCGAAGCGGATAAATATTATGCCGATGGTAAAGGCGAAGAAACTAAAGATATGGTCGATGATTATTTTGACATCGGTATTTTTTCAGATGACCCTGATACGGCAAAAGGGGAAGAGCACGTCTTGAAGTTTGATAAAGAGTTTATCAAAACGGGTATGAACACCTTAACTTATGAAGTCAAAGAATTACCCAAATACGCTGGGGTTGATCCATATATCAAAATGATTGATAGAAACTCAAATGATAATATGGTTGCTGTAGAGTTAATCGAAGAGTAGTTTTTGAATATTAAAGGTAGGTTCCACCAAACAATTATTTTGTTTGGTGGAAATAGAATTTAGAAATCAACTCTTGATTGGAAATCGTGATAAGTACCAAAAATATAAGACTGGTATCAATATCAAGGTCAAAGCAGTTGATACCAGTATACCACTTATTAATGATACAGCTAATCCGTTAAATATAGGATCATCTAAGATAAAGAAGGCTCCCATCATGGCAGCAACACCCGTAAGAATAATGGGTTTAGCACGAACTTTAGCTGAGTTGATGACTGCCTCGCGTAAAGGAGTGCCAGCGGTGACTTGCATTTTGATGAAGTCCACCAATAGAATAGAGTTTCTGACAATAATACCAGCCAAAGCAATCATACCAATCATTGATGTTGCGGTAAATTGAGCACCAGCAATCCAGTGACCAGGCATTACGCCAATGATTGTTAAGGGAATAGGTGCCATGATAATCAAGGGCACAAAGTAGGAGCTAAATTGAGCAACAATAAGCAAATAAATTAATATCAGACCTATGCCATAAGCTATGCCCATGTCTCGAAATGTTTCGTAAGTAATTTGCCATTCTCCATCCCATTTTAAGCTGGGTTTGGTGACAAATTGAGGAGCCTGAATAAACTGTTGTTCAACGTGACCTTCATCCTCAATAATGTCGACTAACTCAAACATGCCATAAAGTGGAGAATCCTGAAACCCAGACATGTCAGCCGTAACAAATGTTACGGGTAATAAATCTTTGTGGTAGATGGTTTGTTGCCAGTTAGCTTGCTCAACATTGACGACTTCATCCAAAATTACACGACCTCCATTGCTGGTTTGAATAGGAATATTCAATAAAGTTTGCCAATCATTTTGTCTATTAGCAGGAATTTCCATGCGAATAGGAACGCTGTATTTATTGTTGGGGTTATGCAAATAACTGATGTCATTTCCACTTAATGCCGTTTGAATGGTTTTGGCTATTTGAGCTTGAGAAACACCTAATTGGCTGGCTTTTGCTCGGTCTATAACAATAATTTGACGCAGAGTAGCGCTTTCGATTGAAGTGTCAATATCAACAATGCCATCAGCCTTATGAAAGGCTTTTTCTACGGCGAGTGCTGTTTTTGTTCTTGCTTCATCAGATTGTCCGTAAATTTCAGCGACTAAAGGCGATTGCACAGGAGGGCCTGGTGGCACTTCAATGATTTTAGCTAAGGCGTCGTGTCGTTTAGCAATTTTTGTAATTTCATCTCGAATAGCAACAGCCACTTCGTGGGATTTTCGTTTTCTATCGTGTTTATCCACCAAGGTGATTTGAATGTCTCCCATGTTAGGTCCTTGCCTGAGGAAATATTGACGAACCAATCCATTGAAATTAATTGGTGAGGCTGTTCCTGCATATGCCACCATGTGTTCGATTTCAGGAATGCTCTTAAGGTATTGACTGATTTCTAGCATCACTTGATTAGTACTTTCTAAGGTTGTGCCTTCTTTGGTATCGACAACGATTTGAATTTCTGATTTGTTATCAAACGGAAGCATTTTTAAGATGACATTTTGGCTGGGTACGAGCATAACCGAAATAAACATTAAAAACACCACGCCAAAAACAAGTAAATAGCGATTAAGTTTGCCTTTTTTATTGTTGCCCAAGAAAGGGCTCATGAGTTTGTTGAAAATACTCTTTTTGTCTGTATTTTCTTCACTGTGATGGATTTTATCTCCAATGATTTTTCTAAATAACCATGGCGTAACAATCAGAGCAATCAATAAAGATAATAACATGCCCATGGAAGCATTAATTGGAATAGGGCTCATGTAAGGCCCCATTAAACCCGTTACAAATGCCATTGGCATCAAGGCAGCAATAACGGTAAAAGTGGCTAAAATTGTTGGTCCGCCGACTTCATCTACCGCTATTGGGATGAGTTCGGATAATTTTTTCTTGCCTTGGCTTAAATGGCGATGAATATTTTCTACAATTACCACGGCATCATCAACTAAAATACCAATGGAGAAAATTAAGGCAAATAAGGACACCCGATTCAAGGTGAATCCATATGCCCAAGAAGCAAATAGTGTCACAGCTAAAGTGATGGAAACGGCTAATCCAACGACAATGGCTTCCTTCCAACCCAAAAAGAAAATAATCAATAACACGACCGAAGCGGTGGCAAACACCAGTTTGGTCATTAATTTTTTGGCCTTGGCATCCGCTGTTTTACCATAATTTCGAGTAATTTCGACGTGAACATCGTCAGGAATATGGGTTTTTTTCAATTGTTCGCCTGCATTAATCACGGCATTGGCAATATCGACAGCATTGGTACCTGCTTTTTTGCCAATGGCAATAGTTACAGCTGGGGTAAAGTCAGGGTGTTTCTTGCTGTTATTGCCTTTCCAAGCCTTACCCGCAGTCATCCACACATAAGTTTCTGGCGTATCAGCCCCGTCGGTAATGGTTGCAATATCTGTTAAATAAACGGGTAAACCATTACGAACTGCAACAACGAGTTCCTTAATATCATCCACATTGGCAAGTAAAGTTCCCGTTTCAACAGGCGTTGTTTGGTTGTTTTGAGTAATATAGCCAGAGTATGTTGCTATGTTGTTCATCTTTAAAGCGTTTTCGATGGCACTAAAGTCTAAATTATAGGCAGATAAATCTTCAGGATTAAGGACAATATGCACCACATGACTTGGACCACCTGTTGTTTCAACAATACGCGTGTTGGGAATGCGTTTGATTTCAGCCTCTAATGCGTGCGCGACTTGTTGCAATTCATAACTGCCTTTATCTGGATTTTCACTCCATAGTGTTGCCGTCACAATGGGCACGTCATCGATTCCCATCGGTTTAATTAAGGGTTGAGATGCACCAAGTGAGTAGGGAAGCCAATCGCTATTGGATTGAATTTCATTATAAAGGGCAACGATGGCATCTTTGCGTTTAACACCGACTTTAAATTGCACGCTAACAATAGACATGCCTGGGCGTGAAACGGAATAGACGTGCTTAATGTTTTCTATTGAATCTAACACTTGCTCAGCAGGGTAGGAAATTAAATTTTCCACCTCTTTAGCACTAGCTCCAGGTAAAGCAATATAAATGTTGGCAAAGGTGACATCTATTTGTGGCTCTTCTTCTCGTGGTGTGATGAATATAGCAAATACACCCAATAAAACTGCAACTAACGCAATTAATGGCGTTATCGGGTTGTTTTGAAATTTATCAGCTAATCGTCCTGAAATTGAAAGTTTCATGTTTTAACTCCCTGTTTTTTCAGATAGGGGATTGAGTAAAATTTCTTCATTTGCTGATAAGCCAGAGATAACCTCGATGTTATCGCCATAAGATGAACCCAATTTGATGTGTCTTAAAATTTTATTATTGCCACTTTTAACATAAACCATGGTTAGTTCACTGCGGTGAATTACCGCATTGTGCGGAATAATTATGGTGTTTTTTTCACCCACTTTTAAAGCGACTTTAACTGTCATGCCAGGAAATAATGAAGTTTCTCCAGTTTCTAAATCTATGCGAGTTTTAAAAGTTCGAGACATTCGGTCAGCATAAGGAAAAACAGTAATACTCTTAGGGTTAAATTGTTTGCCATTAATGATGACTTTAGCTTGTGGATTGGCTTTGGCTTGATTAATTATTTTTTCTGGAATATAGGTGACAACGCGAAGTTTATTTAAACTTAATCCTTCCATAATAGGTGTGCCAGGGCTAACCACTTCACCTTGTTCAACAAATCGTTTGGTAACAATGCCATCATAGGGTGCACGAATTACAGTGTATTCCTGTTGCTTTTTTGCACTGACAACTGCAGATTGCGCAGCTTTATAACGTGCCTCTAAGGCGTTTTTATTTGATAGAGCCTGATCTAATTGACTTTTAGCCACAAGTTTTTTAGCATAAATATCTTTGATGCGTTCATAATCGGTCAGGGCTTGCTCAAAGGCAATTTTTGCCGCTTTTGCATTCGATAAAGCTTGATTTAGTGCAGCTTTTTGTTCGGTATTGGTAAATTCTACAAGAATCGACCCTTTGGCTACAAAGTCATCCACATCGTAATGCAATTTTTCCACGCGTCCTGCTGTTTGTGATGATACGGTGGCTTTATTAACGGCTTCTACCTCACCATTAAGTTGCCTGAAACTATCAACCGTTTCAATCTTTGTTTGATACCACTGTGCGTTTGATACCGTATGTGCAAGGGTTAAAATTAATAGTGTTATTGTTTTCATAGGCTACTCTTTTGAGCGATATATTAGAAGATGCTAATATAGCGATATTTTAATAAAATTCAAGTCGATTGTAACATAAGCGCAAAAATTATAGAAAATATTTAGAATTGTTGTACGATAGGGACTTGATTACAAACAATATTAAGTTTCATGAATACTGAAATAAAGAATAAGGTGCTTCACGATTTATCGGATTTAATTGTGAAAAATTCGGAAGCAATTTTAACTGCAAATCAGATTGATTTATCGGCCTGCTCTCAAGACGATGAAGCACTGTATGATCGATTAAAAGTCAATGCTGCCAAGATAAAAGGCATGCAACTGTCGGTTTTAAAAGTTAAGCGAATGAATGATCCTGAAGGGCAGGTATTGTATCGTTATGAAAAAGAACCCAATTTGATAATTGAAAATAGGGTTGTGCCTTTTGGAACCATCTTGATTATCTACGAATCTCGACCCGATGTCACCATAGAAGCAGCTATTACGGCATTTAAAGCAGGCAATAAAATTTTACTCAAAGGGGGGAAAGAAGCCAGAAATACCAATTTAGTATTAACAGATTTATGGCAACACGCTTTAGAAAAAAATGGACAAGATAAACATGCCGTACAATACTTAGATTATGACCGTCAGCAAACACAAGAATTAATTCAAAGTAAAGAGCTTAAAATAGATGTGATTATTCCACGAGGAGGGGAGCAATTAATCAATTCTATACGTGAAAATACCGATATTCCAATGATAATATCCGGTCGTGGAAATAACTTCATGTACATAGATGAAAACGCTGATTTTGATATGGCTATCAAAATAATACTTGATGGTAAAACGCGAATCAGTGTCTGCAATGCTTTGGATAAAGTTTATATTCACCCGTCTCACGCAGCTGATAAATTACAAAAATTAATTGCAGCATTGAATAACAATCAAATAGAAATAGTTGCAGATGATGCCATAGCCGCATTAAATAACAGAATAAAACCAATAAAAAATAGCAAGGTCTTTTATGAAGAATTTTTAGCCAGTAAAATATTATTGGCACAAGTTGACAGCCTGGAACAGGCTATTGTTGGAATTAATCAGTATTCAGGCGGGCATTCGGCAGTTATTATCACCAATGATAAAATAAAAGCACAGCAATTTCAGCACTCGGTGGATTGTGCAGCGGTCTATCACAATGCCTCCACACGTTATACCGATGGCGGTGAGTTTGGTTTAGGTGCAGAAATTGCTATAAGCACCCAAAAACTGCATTTTCGAGGACCTGTTGGGCTTAACGAATTGGTTACAAATAAGTGGTTTATTTCGGGAAATGGTAATGTTCGTGGGTGATTTATGAAAAAAACCTTAATTCTTAAAATTGGTTCATCAACTTTAACCGCAGGCTCAAACCGCATTTCCCGTGGCAAAATTGAGGACATAGCGCGTCAATTAGTCCGACTTCGCCAAGATTATAATATCGCTATTGTTTCTTCAGGAGCCATTGCCACGGCTCAACATTTTATTGCTGTCAATAAGTGGAAAAAATCCGAATCAAAACAAGCACTTGCTGCAATTGGGCAACCCATTTTAATGCAAATTTACAACGAGATATTTCGTGACTTTGGACTACCCATGGCACAATGTTTAGTTACTTACAGGGATTTTGATAACCCAGAAGCACAAGATAATATATTAAACACACTCACTGATTTATTTGAAAACGATTTTATTCCAATCATCAATGAAAATGATACTATCGCTATTGATGAACTGGTTTTTGGTGATAATGATAAATTGTCTGCTTATGTTGCCAACTTACTCAAAGCCGATTTACTTATGCTTGCCTCAGATATTGATGGTTTATTTGATAAAAACCCACAAAAGTACGCAGATGCTCAATTATTACCCGAAATTACTGAGATAAGCCTTTGCATGCAGTACATCGATGAAAACACTAACAATAAACTTGGTACTGGTGGCATGACCTCTAAGATTCAGGCTGCTGAAATATGTTCTCGAGCCAAAACTCAGATGTGGATAGTTAACGGTGGAAAAAGAAATTTCATACTTGATTCAATTAACTATAAAACGGCTCATACAAGGTTTGTTTTTTAATTGGCAAAACAAACCTTTCTTTGCATTTAAACTGAAATAGTAAGAAGTTGTCTAATCATGTATAATAATCAAATAAAAAGAATCCCTGCACAGCGATTAATGGAAATAAAATAACTGAAAAGAGCTTAAAAATGAGTGAAGAACCTGTTAAATACGACCCACAACAACCAGAGAAAAAATACCCGATTTTACGTTCATGGCTTTATTATGTTCTCGCTGTATTATTGCTTTACTTGTCTTATAAATTCTTGTTGGGCTTAGAACATGCAGGAATTATAGATAGTCGAAAAAATAAAGGCTGGGTACTTGTTCTCGTTGGTATTTATCTCATAATTGGCATCGCCCTTAATGTGTTAATAACAAGAAAATTAATGGATGAACAATACATCGAATACCACCACTTGTCTAATACGATTGGTAACATATTCAGAGACAAAATTAGTTTTATGCTTTTTTGGGTATTCAAGTATCCAATCCTATTAGTGCAAATAGCTGCAATCCAAAGGTTTTAAGAAAAAGGATAATAGTTAGGAGGGTATCCTTTTAGGTGAGTTTTTTTCTTTTTTAATTGTCAAAATACCCTGTTTTTCTGGAACCTTCAAAATCTTCGTGAATGTCTTCTAAGGCAATTGTAAAACCTGTTTTCATTTCTTTTACAAAGCGTTTGAGTGCGTGTTCGACACAGGGAAAGGCAATATTATCCCAAGGAATATCCTTAGGATAATATAGTTTTACATCCAAGCTTTCAGCAGTGGCTGTGAAGTGTTTGCCATCCAACTGCGCTCTAAAAATGGTGTAAACCTGTGAGTTGCTAATGGTGTTATAGATGCCAAACAACTCGACATTTTTGAGTTTTGCTTCGGTTTCTTCAAAACACTCACGGCGAGCACCCGCTTGCACGGTTTCGCCTAATTCCATAAATCCAGCAGGTATAGTCCAAGTTCCATAACGTGGCTGGATTGCACGTTTAGCTAATAATATTTGACCCTCGTGTTCAACAATCACACCCGTGATAATCTTTGGGTTTTGATAATGAATAGCCTTGCATTGTGTACAAATAGCGCGTTTATGGTCATCGGATGCCGGGATTTTATATTCCACTTTGGCACCGCAATAATTGCAAAATTCTATTTTCATGTCTTTTGCTTAATCTCCCTCTTCTTCGATACGCGCCAATCGGACTCCACGTTCGTCTTTTATTAATTGCATGGAATCTAAATGGCTGTTTTCTTCCTCAACGATAACATTTGAAACAATGTTCTCAGGTGTTGCCGTTGTTGATTTTTGATTCTCAGGGTTGAAATGTATGATTTGTTTCCAACAGCGAGTAATATTATCTCCAAATATCAAAACTAAATCATTTTCATTTGCGGCTGATAAGGCGTGTTCTACGGCTTGTGTCTCATCGGCAATTATCTGAATTTTGTTTTCTGCAACACCTGAGTCTAATAACTGTTGTTGCAACATCAAAGGCACTTCGCGCTCATCACGTCCACGGCGGTTATCATCGGCTTTTAAAATGTAATTGTCAAAATGTCCTGAAGCTTCTGCCGCAATGGCTTTGATATCTTCATCGCGTCTATCACCTGGAGCCGCTAAAACAACCGTTTTTTCACCGTTAACTTCAAATCGGTCGATGGTTTGGCAAACCACTTTAATGGCGGCTTGGTTATGACCGTAATCCAGTATAACTTTGTAAGGGTGTTCATCGTATTGATTCATGCGTCCTGGGGCTTGGAAAAAGGTGGAATCAAAGGTTCGTAGTCCATGCCTAATTTCATCCAAATCTTTTTTCATCGAATAGGCAAGGGCAGCAGCAAACATGGCATTTTGTACATTGTGTGTGGCTTTTCCTTCAATGGTTGCAGGAATTAAATGCGTCCACAACAAAGGAATGTGTGCACCATTATCGTAAATGGTAATCATATCGCCATTGATGCCTTGCTCAAGTACAAATGCCATGCCACCGTGTTTAATGTGTTCTTTTACCAGTTGGTGACCTGGATTCATGGTGACATAACAAACCTTTTCTGCTTGCGTATGATCTGCCATTTCAAGACATAATTGATCATCGGCATTAAGTACAGCAACATCCTTTGCGACTTCTACTACCACACGTTTGGCTTCGGCTAATTGTTCTAAGGTGTTGATTCCTCGAATTCCCAAATGGTCTGATGAAATATTTAAACAGGCAGAGACATTGGTTGAGCTATAACCCAATCCAGCGCGAACAATGCCGCCTCTAGCGGTTTCTAAAACGGCAATATCGACTGTTGGGTCACGCAAAACAATATGCGATGCCATGGGACCTGTCATGTCACCTTTTACGGTTAATCGCCCATCAATATAGACACCTTCAGTTGCCGTATTGCCAACGATATGTCCGCACGTTTTTAAGATGTGTGAGAGCATTCGTGCCGTGGTTGTTTTGCCGTTTGTTCCTGTAATTGCAGCGATAGGGATGCGACTTGGCATGCCTTCAGGGAATAACATGTCGATGACCTTGCCGGCTACGTCTCGGGGTTTTCCTTCTGAGGGTGCTACGTGCATTCTAAAACCGGGTGCGGCATTGACTTCACAAATACCACCGCCAATATCTTTGTAAGATTGAGATATATCATCAGTTAAGAAATCAACACCACCAACATCCAAACCAACGGCTAAAACAGCACGCTCTGCCATGGCTTTATTATCGGGGTGCACTTCATCGGTGACATCAATTGCCGTTCCACCAGTTGAAAGGTTAGCAGTTGAACGCAAATAAAAGACTTCGTCTTTTGGTAAAACTGTGTCTTTTGTATAACTTGCTTGTTCAATGAGTAATTTAGCTTGCCTATCGAACTCTAAATTGGTTAAGACTTTTTCGTGTCCAACACCGCGTCTTGGATCAGAGTTGACGATTTCAACTAATTGTTCAATGCTGTTTTTGCCATCACCAACAACATGCCCTGGGACTCGCTTTGCCACAGCCACTAATTCGCCATTAACCACTAACATTCTGTGGTCATAACCAGTAATCATTGATTCAATTAAGATGGCTCGGGAGTTGCCTTTTTCACGCGCAAAGGCAAAAGCGGATTCTATTTCATTGTCTTCGTTTATATCAATGGTAATTCCTCTTCCATGGTTTCCATCTAAGGGTTTTACCACTACAGGATAACCCATGCGTCGCGCCATTCGTACCGCTTGTCGTGGCGAATAAACCAGCTCTTGTCGTGGTAATGGTAATCCTAAGTCTTTGAGTAATTTGTGTGTATCTTCTTTATCGCATGAAATTTCTACCGCAATGTGGGTGGTTTTTGAGGTAATAGTGGCTTGAATACGTTGTTGAAATTTACCATGACCAAATTGCACTAAAGAGTATTCGTTTAATCGTAACCATGGAATACCGCGAGCTTCAGCGGCTTTTACTATTGAAGCCGTTGAAGGGCCGAGTTCCTTTCGTTGGGCAAAACGAATAAAAGTGGTTTTTTCGTCCTCAAAATCAAAATCGCTATCAATGACATCTTGCAGTTGTGATTGTAATTCACTAGGCATTAAAGAGTAGAGCAGTTGTCTAGCAATTCGGGCGGCCTCCAATCCAACATCACGCTGTTTGTATTGGAATACCATGTTGTAACAACCTGGTTGATCATCTATAGAGCGAGTTTTACCAAAAGTGACATCAGATCCTGCCATGTTTTGCAATTCTAAAGTTGCGTGCTCTAAGACATGCCCCATCCATGTGCCACCGTCTTCACGTAGACGACGAATAAAACCACCTTCGACTCCATAGGAACAGCCATGTTCTTGTAAACCAGGTAGAGCGGTAATTAATGCATCAATAAAACTATCACCAATTTTAGCTGTAGGCCATTGTTCTAGAATACCCAAATTTAGCTGTTGTCTAATAACAGGGAAATGTGCATACAAGTTTGGCCCTACATAGACATTGGTTGATAATATTTTCATGGTTGTTTTCCTCTCTCTTATTTATTGTTCTTGCATGGGCAAGAATCTCACAATTTGTTCGTTAAACTTACTCTTCAAATGCTTCCCGAGTATTAATGTCGTATTTTGCCCCTTCACTCAAAACATGTACAGTCATGCCAATAAGCGTCAAGTTTTCCCGATGCCTGGCATCGTGCATTGAAGAATGGGTTAATCGGGCTGGATCAACAACGGTAATGCTGCCTGCGCCCACCACTTCAAAAACACCTTGTGGATTAATAAAGGCAGCGGTGTCTTCATCAATACCAATTCCCGATATAAAAGGATTGTAGGATAGAGCTGTCATTAATCGACCAATTCTATCGCGTTGCCTAAAGTGTTGGTCAACAATGAGTTTATTGGTTAACCCCAGTCCCGGAGCCATGGTTGCTCCATCTTCTGTCGGTGTAGGGCCGGCTTTTCCGCCTGCTATCATGTGTTCGGTAACAATAGCAGCACCAGCAGACGTACCCGCAACGTGAATCCCATTTGCATTGAGTGAACGAATAAGTTTTGCAACGGGTGTTCCTCCCAAAATTGTGGACAAACGCAATTGATTTCCACCAGTAATAAAGATACCCGTAGCCCGTTTTAACTTGCCTTGGATGCGGTCTTTAAAACAATCTTCACGTTCATCCACTCTTATGTACATGGCTTTGCCGCCAAGACGTTCAAAAACTTCCACGTATCGCGGTCCAGTATCAGCCAGTTGTGATGCCGTTGGGATAATTAAAATCTTGGCTTTTTTGCCACCTGATAATTCCCAAAAGCGTTTAAGAATTGTCATGTCGTTTTCTTTGTCTTCAGCACCGCCAATTGGAATTATCCAACCACGGTCTACGTTTTGTACAGCATCAGCTGGGCACATATAATTTTCCTCTTATAAATTTTTATATTTCCGTAAATAGAAATTCCTCCTAATTCACGGCAATGTTTTATTGTTCAAAACCACCTTTTTTAATGGTTTTATAATTCTTTTGATGCCATTTTCCTAATGCCATCACGGATTCTATTTTGTTTTCATTATCCAATATGATTAAATCGGCGTCTTTGCCAATCTCTAGTGTGCCTTTGTTAGTTAAGCGCAATAATTTTGCCACATTACTGGTGAATACTGGCATGACTTCATCCAATTTATAGCCTTCATCCAATAATTCTTTAAGTGTATCACTCAGTAATGTGCAACGACCATAGTCCAAATGCAGCAATTCACCTTGTGCATCAAAATGCGGCAAACAACCACCGCCATCAGATGAAATAGTGAACCTTTCTCTATTAAAGCCACCTTTCATGTAAATTCTAAAGGATTCGGCTGCGGAATATTCTTCATCACTATCGGTAGCAGGAAAAGCAGTGACGTCAATGTTAATACCACGCTTTGTGAGTTCACAGGCTTGCTCGAATAATGGAATGTTACGGTTGCAATGGGTTGGGTTTAACACGCGAGCAGGGATTTCAGTTTCATCTAATAATTTTTCAATTAAGTCTAACTTGCGTGACCCATCACCTAAATGAAAATGCACAATACCCGCCTTGCCTGTCATGAGTCCAGCCACATGCACATCACCTGCGATGCGAGCGATTTCATCAAAAGTTGGTTGCGAGGAACGGTGGTCAGAGATAGCAAGTTCTCCCACGCCAATAATCGGTTCAATATGAACCATGTCTTTGCGAACACTGCCAGTTAATGTTGATAAAGGAATGTGGTAACCACCGGTATAACACCAAGCACTTAAGCCTTCTTCGCGCAGCGCATAAACCTGAGCAATAACTGATGAGGTATTGCGTGTGGTGTCATCTGTTCCAAGTAAGCCAATGATGGTTGTGACGCCCGCTTTTGTGTATTGGGATAAATGCAGAGCAGGGACTTTGGTTTTAAATCCAGCCTCTCCACCTCCGCCTGTAATGTGTGCATGGGCATCAATAATGCCAGGAACAACTCTTTTGCCAGCAAAGTTATGGTCGCTTACAAGTAAATTTGAATCAATCACAATCGCTTTTGTGTTGATTTCAACAATTTTTCCAGCTGCAACCAAGATATTACAAACACCTTGACTGCTGGGCGAATAGAGATTGACATTATTTAATCGATGAAGCATTTTTGAAATGGTGTTTAGTAAAATGTTATGTTACAACAAGCAGAAATTGAACTCTAGGAATTTTAGTTAAATCCTAATGATGAATTAGTTTTTAAATAAATATTCTGAAAAAATCAACTCAAGTTCTTTACGCGATAATTTTCGGTAAAAAAAATCAATCCCAACGACTAATGAATAAATGATTAAGGCATGCTTTTTAATCTCATCTTCATTAGTATATATGCCAGATAATAATTTTAATAAATAAGTATAACGTTGCTTATAGACTTTATGAACAAAATCCTTAACGTTCTCATTTTTTTGAGTCCAAGCATTGATTTCAAATTCTAAGCGATTACCATTAATTGTTGAGCTTATGCATTGTTCGCATAAAAGTGATAATTTTTGCTTATTATCTACACCTACTTCTGCTAGTTTTATAAATTGTTGAGTAAATCGGTGTTTCCAATACCCTAAAATTTGCTCTTCATAGTCGCCTTTTGATTTAAACCAATGGTAAAAGCACCCTTTTGTTACGTTTAGCTTTAAACAAAGTTCGTTGATTTTTAATGAACTTAAACCTTCTTCACCTAATGTCCTTAAGCCTAATGTTAGCCAAGCCTGCCTATTGTTGTTTGTATTTACTTGCACTATCGTCCTCTATGTTGTCACAATTCATTCTGTTTTTTACTTTATTAACTGAATTGATACTAATGCTAGTTAAACCAGCTTTATTTGCAGCTGATGTATTAAGGTTTCACTAAATACTTCTCAGCATACCTCAAAGTATGTTATAGTGCTTACTAACATACCTCAAGGTATGTCAGAGAAATATGCAATAAATAATTAAGAGAGTTTGTTTAACATTAAAAAAATGAGATGGAACAATTATGAAAATAACAGATGAAATATTTAATAAGAAAATAAAACCATTAATCGCGCAATCAACTTATTGTTCGATTGCTACAGTAAGTAAAGAGGGAATTCCACATGTAACACCAATTGGTAGTGTTATTATCAAAACTAAAGACAAGGGTATATTTTTTGAAAAATTCACCAAAAATATACCAGAAAATAGTAAGCAAAATCAATTGGCAACAATAATGTTCGTTAATGATGGCAACTGGTTTTGGTTGAAATCACTATTTAAAGGACAGTTTAAAACACCGCCAGCAATAAGAATGGTTATAAAATTTGGAAAATTACGCCAAGAAAAAGATGAAGAAGGGGGTGTTTTTAAAAGAAAAGTGAAGATGTTTTCGTTTACAAAAGGTCACCAGATTTTGTGGAGTGATATGTCCCATGTACGTGAGTTTGAGATAATAGATTTTAAACCCGTATTTATAGGGAAAATGACAAGAGAGCAATTTATATGAATTATGGGTTAATTATCGGTGGTTGTTTAAGTATATGTGCTGGTATTTTGCATTTGCTTATTATCGTAAAAGGGGCTAAGTTGTATGAGTTTTTTGGGGCAGGTGAAAAGTTGGTAAGATTATCTGATAAGGGTTCATGGATACCTGGAATTATCACATTTTTGATTGCTTCAGTTTTGATTAGTTGGGGATTGTATGCATTTTCTGGTGCAGGGTTAATGGTGGAATTGCCTTACCTTAAATTGGTCATACAAATAATAGCCACCGTATACTTACTTAGAGGTTTGGTAATTTTACCATTTTATATTTATAATAAATCAAAGGTGAATTGGTTTGTTGTTTGGAGTTCTGCTTTAAGTTTTCTCTTTGGTATGTTTTACTTCACAGGTTTTATAGCTATGAGATAACTTTGGAGCAAATTGTTCCATTTTTGAGTCGTGTTGTGATTATATCATTAATTTTTATTTGAGATTGATCGGTTATTATTGTATTATCACTGGACTTTAAAGTAATACTGTAACCTCTTGATAATGTTGATAAAGGACTTAATGTATTAAGTGTTAGCATAAGGTTGTGCAATTGGTTTTTTTTATAAACTAATGAGTGTTCAATGGATTGGGTTAAGTTGTTTTTTAAATAATCAAGTTTAGATTTTTGCTCCTTGAGATTGAAATCATAATGTTTCAAAAAATTGTTAGAAAGGCTGAGTTGACTGGATTTAGTTTGAATAGATTGAGTGATTAATTGTTGAAGTTTTTCACTAGTGCTTTTAAGCTTTTGTTTTTCTAATTGTATTTTTGTTTGTGGGTGGGATTTTTCTAATTGATGAAAAGAATTGTCTATTTGTTGTGATTTATTGTTTATTGTTGCAATAATTAGCTGTTGTAAGGTTTGTAAATTATGATTGAGCTTAATTTTTAGGTTGTTAATGTCTGGTGTTAACATTTCAGCTGCGGCAGTTGGGGTAATAGCAAAACTATCGGCAACTAAGTCGGTAATTGCACTATCTCTTTCATGCCCGATGGCAGAAACACTAGGTGTTTCTAGGTTAAATAAAGTCTGGGCTATAGAGACATCATTAAAAGTCCATAAATCATCAATTGAACCCCCACCACGAGTCAGTAAAATCACGTCGTGATTGTTAATATCGGCAGTGAGTAGGGCATCGATTATCTCTTCTACAGCATTATCACCTTGGACGCTAGCGTGATAAATGGAGACATCTAATAAAGGGTTGCGGCGTTTAATTACATTTAGTACATCTGTAATAGCGGCCGATGTTTGAGAGGTGACAATAGCCAGCGAGTTTATGATTTTAGGTATTGGCTTTTTTTTCTCTTGGCTAAAATAGCCCATGGCTTCAAGTTGTACTTTGAGTTCTGCAAAGGCTTTGGCTCGATCGCCTACACCTGATTTTTCAATACGTTTAACAATAATCTGGTAGTTGCCTGTCTTTTCAAATAAGGATACTTGACCATAAACCAACACATTGTCGCCATTTTTGATGCGGATATTGGAAAAATTAGCATTCTTAAAAAAAGCACAATTAACCGCGGCACTTGCATCTTTTAAAGCAAAGTAGATGTGTAAATTTTGGTTAGCGCTGGCGTTGGTGACTTCACCAGTAATCCACACGCTCCCGATGCTGTTTTCTAAACTGCTTTTTGCCAAACGGTTTAATTGGCTTGGTTTTATGGCATTTTCAGGTGTTTTTCCGTTATTTGTGTGCATCAATTTAAATATCTTTGTTTTGTTATGTTAGAATGCGGCGAATTTTTTAAATTCAACCCTTTTTTCGGAGAAAAATCATGCGTATAATCTCTGACGCCCTTACTTTCGATGATGTTTTGCTGGTTCCAGCTTATTCAAACATTTTACCCAAAGATGTCGATTTGTCGACTCAATTAACGCAAAAAATCAAACTAAATATTCCTTTGATTTCTGCCGCTATGGATACCGTAACCGAAGCTCGCCTTGCTATTGCGATGGCACAATTGGGTGGAATCGGAGTGATTCATAAGAACCTTAGCATCGAGCAACAAGCCGCTGAAGTGGCAAAAGTAAAAAAACACGAAGCAGGCGTGATAAAAGACCCAATAACCGTCACACCTGATACCAGTATTGCTCAAGTGCTTGAAATCACCCGTAAAAATCGCATCTCTGGCGTTCCTGTAGTGGATGATTCAGGACTGGTTGGTATTGTCACCAGTCGCGATATGCGATTTGAGCGTGTGTTAACGGATCCTGTTTACAATATTATGACGCGCAAAGAAGACTTAGTGACCGTTAAAGAAGGAGCTGAAACAGAAATTGTTAAACAATTATTACACACGCACCGCATTGAAAAAGTGTTGGTGGTCAATGATAATTTTGAACTCAAAGGGCTGATTACCGTTAAAGACATGCAAAAGTCTAAAGAATTTCCTAATGCCGTTAAAGATGCACAAGAACAATTGATTGTCGCCGCAGCTGTTGGAGCAGGGGGCGATACGAAAGAGCGATGTGCAGCTTTAGTTGCAGCAGGCGTTGATGTATTGGTGGTTGATACTGCTCATGGACATTCGCAAGGTGTTCTGGATCGGGTTAAATGGGTCAGACAAAATTTTAAAGATGTGCAAATAATCGCAGGTAATATCACTACAGGCGCAGCGGCATTAGCCTTAGTTGAAGCAGGAGCCGATTGTGTAAAAGTTGGGGTTGGTCCTGGATCAATCTGTACAACCCGAATAGTCGCAGGCGTTGGCGTTCCACAAATTACAGCCATTGATAATGTTGCCAAAGCTCTAAAAGGCAAAAACATTCCCTTAATCGCTGATGGAGGCATTCGTTATTCAGGGGATGTGGCAAAAGCTATCGCTGCTGGTGCCAGTGTTATTATGGCAGGTGGATTATTTGCAGGCACTGAAGAAGCACCAGGCGAAGTGGAACTATACCAAGGTCGAACCTATAAATCTTATCGTGGAATGGGCTCACTTGGCGCAATGGATTTAGGCTCGAAAGACCGCTATTTTCAAGACGATGTTACCGACAATGAAAAACTCGTCCCCGAAGGCATAGAAGGACGTGTGGCTTTTAAAGGCGCATTATCACCCGTCGTACACCAACTCATGGGCGGCCTAAAGGCCTCAATGGGTTATGTCGGCTGTGCAACAATCCAAGAGATGAAAAGCAAACCCGAAATGGTGAAAATAACCAATGCAGGCATGTCCGAAAGCCATGTGCATGATGTTAATATAACCAAAGAAGCACCGAATTATCGGACTAGGACATAGATTACCTTCTATATCGATTCATTAATAGGTAATTATTTTGTAAAATATTAAATAGTGGGCTTGCCCACCATCAGTGTTTAAGTTGCTTCGATAATTAAACAGTATTAAATTGGTGGGAAAACCCACCTTACGGCATTGAATAAAAAGAAACTAATAATGTAGGTTGGTGTTGAGCTTGCGAAACCCAACATTGGCTATATGTAATTTATAAATTGTTGGGTTTCGCAAGCTCAACACCAACCTACGATAACTAAATATAACGCTCTGAGCCTCTGTGAGAGAATAAATGAACATAAAAAACAATAAAATATTAATCTTAGGCTATATGTAATTTATAAATTGTTGGGTTTCGCAAGCTCAACACCAACCTACGATAACTAAATATAACGCTCTGAGCCTCTGTGAGAGAATAAATGAACATAAAAAATAATAAAATATTAATCTTAGACTTTGGGTCGCAATTTACCCAATTAATTGCACGGCGTGTGCGTGAGTTGGGGGTTTACTGTGAGGTTTGGCCTTGGGATGTGGATTTTGCGTTGATTAAAGAATTTAATCCAAAAGGCATTGTTTTATCGGGCGGCCCTGAATCGGTGCATTTGGATGATGGCCCGCAGTTGGATGGGAGAATTTTTGATTTAAAAATTCCTGTTCTTGGTATTTGTTATGGCATGCAAGCCATTGCCCATCATTTTGGGGGTTCGGTTATTGCTAGTGATGAAAAAGAGTTTGGTTACGCACAGGTTGAATTGACAAATAAATCGGCATTATTGCAGGGTTTGTTTGATAAAGAACAGGGGTTTTTAGATGTATGGATGAGTCATGGCGATAAGGTGGATATGATGCCTGAGGGATTTGTTGCCACTTCAAAAACTGCAACCGCTCCTATCACATCATTTGAAAACGGTGATGCTCAAATCTATGGTTTACAATTTCATGCTGAAGTGGAGCACACGACTCAAGGGCGGAAGATTTTTGAACGCTTTTTGTTTGGTATTTGTGCTTGCGAAAAACTATGGAAAACCAATAATATTATCCAAACGCACATAAAAAGCATAAAAAAACAAGCAGGCAATGATAAGGTGTTATTGGGATTGTCAGGTGGCGTGGATTCGTCAGTTGTGGCAGCTTTATTGCATCAGGCGATTGGCGATAACCTAGTCTGTGTGTTCGTGGATACGGGTTTATTACGCTATAAAGAGGGCGATCAGGTCATGCAAACCATGGCAGATGGCATGGACATTCATGTGATTCGTGTTAATGCGCAAGAAAGGTATTACGATGCACTTAAAGGTGAGGCAGATCCTGAGAAAAAACGTAAAATCATTGGGGGCTTGTTTATCAAAATATTTGAAGAAGAAGCGCGAAAATTAGATAACGTTAAATGGTTAGCTCAAGGCACAATATATCCCGATGTCATTGAATCAGCCGCCTCAAAAACAGGCAAATCGCATGTAATTAAATCGCACCACAATGTGGGTGGCTTACCTGCGGATATGAACTTGAAATTACTCGAACCATTGCGTGATTTGTTTAAAGATGAAGTACGCAAAATGGGCGTAGCATTAGGTTTGCCCAAAGCCATGGTTTATCGTCATCCTTTTCCTGGACCTGGTTTAGGTGTAAGGATTTTGGGTGAAGTGAAACAAAAGTATGCACAAATTTTGGCCAAAGCGGATCATATTTTTATCACAGAATTAGTCAAATGGGATTTGTACGATAAAACATCCCAAGCTTTTGCCGTATTTTTACCCGTAAAATCCGTTGGTGTGGTGGGTGATGCTAGGCGTTACCAATACGTGATTGCTTTGCGAGCTGTTGAAACAATTGATTTCATGACTGCCAGATGGGCACATTTACCCTATGAATTTTTAGAACATGTTTCTACGCGCATTATCAATGAGATAGATAAAGTTTCCCGTGTGGTTTATGACATCTCATCTAAGCCACCTGCGACTATTGAGTGGGAATAAAAGAGAAATAAAATTGCAATCAATAAGTTGATGCAGTAAAATTTTAATTAGGGAATGCTAATATAACAGAGGAACCCATGACTAAAATTTTTGTATTTATTTTATTTTTATTTATATCCCTTGAGATACATGCTCAACCTGCTGTAGTTGTTGGATCTGCATTCGCCGAACTAGGAGATACGGTCTCTATCCCAATTGATTATATTGGAACCGGTTCTGGAGTTGTTGCTTTACAAGTAGATGTTTCTTTTGATAATACCGTGCTTACTTTAGCTACTGGTGGCTGTGGAAACCTTGGAGGTATCGGTGTTTCTTGCAGTGACAAAGGCACTTATGTAAGGTTGTTGGTGATTGATTTTGGACTAAATGAGTTGCCTAGTGGTTCGATGGGGTTTTTAGAATTTACTGTTTCTCCTGGTTCGGCAATTCCTTTTACTTATCCTTTAACTATCATTGCTGAGGATTATTCGGATGCTGCTTCTAACTCGATACCAGCATTAGGTTCACAAGATGGCTCTATTGTTGTGGGTCAACTTTTTTCCATTGGTGGCAATATTTCAGGTCTTGGAGTTTCTTCGGTTACTTTGCAAAATAACTTTACCGATGATTTAGTGGTTTCTGCTAATGGTGTTTTTGTTTTTCCAGCCAAATTGGCAGATTTAACAAACTACAATGTAACGGTTTTAAATCAGCCCACAAGCCCTGATCAAACTTGCACTGTTTCGGGAGGCACAAATGGTGATGGTACAGGATTGATTGCCGCAGCAGATGCACTGGACATACAACTTACATGCAATAATTCACCTATTGTTATTACGGATTCTTATGTAGTACTCGAAGATTCTGTATTATTTGCTGATGATGTCAATGGTGATGTTAATGACAACAATGATGATGGAGTCTTAGTTAATGACTTTGACAATGATGCACTGTTCATCGTGGTGCCAGGCACCTATGACCCAATAGGTGGTATTGGTGGTTCTTTAATTATTAATGGTGATGGAACTCTAAATTACACTCCTCCTGCCAATACTTTTGGGGTGGCAATGTTCTCGTTTGCAGTTAGCGATGGTTTTAGTGTTGTGCCTTCATCTTTGTCAATTAATGTCACGCCTGTCAATGACCAACCTTCTTTTGATGATTCCAGTAATATTGTGTCTTTTCCATTTATTACTCCTCCTAACTTACTTGTTCAATTTCCTAACTTTGCTAATAATATTAACCTTGGTCCCCTGGAGAATATGACTCAATCAGTTGACCATTTTAATTTATCAATAATTTCTGATACGGATTCGATTCTCGTGCCTGCAACAACTGATGTTGGTAATGATGGTACTTTAACTTTAGATTTAACCTCAAATGAAGGTGTTGCTGTATTGCAGTTAGAGTTGGTTGATGATGGAGGAACAAACAATGGAGGAGTAGATACTTCAATAATTCATGAGTTTTCCGTGTCATTTTTTGATAACATTTTTCAGGAAAGTTTTGAAGGTGCTTTATTGCTAAAATTACACCAAGAAAACTCAGAATTGATTGCTACAGAAAATTCAATACATTATAAAAATCATGAATTGAACTTACTTGATAACAGGGGCAAACAACTCTCTAAGGAATTTATTAATCATTGGGTTTCGGAAATTGATACGCTTGAAAAAGATAAAAAGTAAGGCTTTACAGCAATACCTTAGCACCTATGCAGAGGTTGAGTCTCAACAACTTCAGCATTTTAGCAATCCATACGATTACGTTGTTGTTATTCCCCTTTGTCGCGAAAAATACAATTTCCTTGACTCTGTTTTTAGGTCAATAAAAGACAACTGTTTAATTATTCTGGTGGTGAACACTCCCATTGGTCAGGATGACTGGCAACAAGAAAATCAATTATTAATCGATTATCTGCACGAGAATTGTTTGTCTCAAGTTCGCATCAGTAATAATATTAAACTGTTAAAATACAATGAGTTGCAGGATATTTTATTGGTGGACAGAAATTCTGATGGATTGCAAATCAACCCAAAACAAGGCGTGGGCTTGGCGAGAAAAATCGGGGCAGATTGTGCTTTGTCCTTATATGCTCAAGGATTAGTTGAATTTCCATGGATATTTTCAACCGATGCGGATGTGGTTTTGCCAAGGAATTATTTTTCACAAATCAAATCATTGCAAAGACATTATTCAGCAGTCGTTTTAGACTTTAATCACATCAGTGATAATCCCAGGCTTTCTGACTTACAATATTTGTATGATTTTAAAATGCGTTATTATTTAGCTGGTATTGAATATGGACAAGTCGGTTATGCGTACATTCCTCTAGGCAGTGCTTTGATTGTATCAATGGAGTCTTACGCACAAGTCCGTGGTTTTCCAAAAAAAAATGCGGGCGAGGATTTTTATTTATTAAATAAACTGGCAAAAGTCAAACCTATAAAATACCAGGTCGATGATTGTGTTATTCAAATCCGTTCAAGATTTTCAGATAGGGTTCCATTTGGTACAGGTCCAGCACTTTTGAAAATTAGTCGTCTTGAGGATTGGAGTGATTATGGTTATTACAATCCTCAATGCTTTATTTATTTAAAATTATGGAAAGAATTTTTGGATTCCTTATGGAAGCAAGGACAGTTAACTATTATAAAACCAAAAGATGCTTTTTTACAAAAATTATACCATTTTTTTAATTGCCAAACGGTTTTTTCAAAAAGCCAAAAACAGATAAGCTCAAACCGTAGATGGCAACAATTTATTCATCAATGGTTTGATGCATTTAAGATATTAAAAGCCGTGCATTTTTTTGATGAAAAGTTTGAACGATTGGATTATAAGAGGTTGTTAAAAGATGACTCATTTGTTAAAGTGAGTGATTCGAAACTCAACTTATTTATAAAAGACCATGACACGATTTAAAGCCGCATTAATTCATCTTTCTATAAGCATAATAGTCATTGGCTTATTTATTGGAATTGTATTTTTTATTTGGTACCCAAAGCCTTTGTATTCCATTGCTCATGTTGTAGAGCCTTTGAAACTATTAGTCTTAATTGACGTAATAGTAGGACCTGCATTAACATTTATAGTTTTTAGTAAGAAAAAGTCATTAAAACATCTGCGTATTGATATATCGTTGGTTGTATTATTGCAAATCTGTGCATTGAGTTATGGTATTTATTCAATCTATAACGGGCGTTCATCGATTATAGTATTTGCAGAAGGGCGATTTAATTACTTAGTTGAGAGGTATGCTCACGAAGAACAGTTAAAATCCAAGGAGCTTAAAACAAGTTTCTTTTCAAAACCTAAGTTGGCTTATATTCCTCAATTAAAATCTGATATTTATGAATCCTATGCAGATATGTTGCCATTGACTGAATTTAGCATTATAGAGTCCTCTGCATTATCCGTTGAAAGCATGATGAACAAATTTAAAAGCAAAAGCAGTGATATTCAAGCATTTGTTAAAAAATATCCAGAAGACGAGTTGTTCTTTATAACTCTGGATAGAGACATGGCCATAAACTATGTTGTTTTTTCAAAAACGAGAAATCAAATCATTGATGAGCTTAAATTTTAACAACAATGAAAATAAATCAGCCCAAAACAGTATCAGCCTTACGAGGGTGGCAGTGGATAAATCAAGGTTCACGGTATTTTTTTGCTTACAAAAGTCAATGGTTTCTCACCTTAATGTTATTGTTTTCATTCACTTTCTTTTTGTTTGCATTGTCTCCGCTGTTTCAGCTTATACTTGTTGTTGTTTTTCCTTTAATTACCGCAGGACTGGCAATGGCATGTGCCGATATTGAGAAAGGAATGAACATGTCTTTTGCCTATTTGGTTAAAGCTAAGGATAATTTAAATCGAATGAATATATTTCGCTACGGATTACTCGTCATTGTCTTAATCATTTTTGCTCAAATATTTAGTTCTTTATTACTAAGTCTATTGGGCGTTTCTAATCAAGAAGTGATGGATGCAGTAACACTTCTCAAGAAAAGCGATGAAATTACTTTTACACTAATACTGTCATCACCTGTGTTGTTTAAATTTGTCACCGTTAACTTGTTATTTTTATTGCCTGTAATGGCAGTTAATCAGGTGGCTCCTGCGTTGTTATCATTTAGTTCAATAACGGCATTAGAAGCATTGAAATTAAGCGTCTATGCTGTCTATAAAAACCTATCTGCTTTTGTCCTATATGCTCTGGTTTTTGTTGTATTTATTGCCTTTGTTGTTTTATTCTTAAAGTTGGTAGTTGCCGTATTAGTGGTGATATTTGGAGAGAATTCTAAGGTCGCTTTGTTGGTTTACATGGGTTTGTTTATGCTGAGCATTATCTCTTTAACTGCATTGTCTTATTGCTCTTCTTTTGTTATTTTTAAAGATTTGTTTACTGGAGAGAATTAAATGGTTTTACTTTATACTCCCGAGCTTGAACTTGGAAAAATGATGCCTGATTTCAATTTATTGGGCGTTGATAATCAGTATTGGAATAGAGAAAAATGCATGGGAGAAAACGGTTTGGTGGTCATGTTTATCTGCAACCATTGTCCCTATGTTAAATCCATTCAAGAAGTGCTTGTTAATGATGCACTTGCAATGAAAAAATTTGGTGTCAATGTTGTGGCTATTATGTCCAATGACGTTAATGATTATCCAGAAGATTCTTTTGAAAACATGCAAAAGGTTGCCAAAGACAAAAACTATCCTTTTCCTTATTTATTGGATGATACCCAAGAAGTTGCGAAAAGTTATGGAGCTGTGTGCACGCCTGATATATTTGGTTTGGATAAAAAAGGAAAGCTTCATTACCGTGGTAGGCTTGATTCGGCAGGAAGAGAACGCAGTGATAAAGAACTGCCTCGCGACTTAGTAAATGCTATGCAAGAATTGGTTGATAATGGTAAAATTAGCACTCAACAAATCCCAAGTATGGGATGTTCAATTAAGTGGATTAACGAATAATTTATGACAAAGCAATACCAATCAAGTGACATTGAGGTCTTATCAGGACTGGATCCTGTCAAACGTCGTCCTGGGATGTATACCGATACTTCAAGGCCAAATCATCTTATCCAAGAAGTGATTGATAATTCGGTGGATGAAGCCTTAGCAGGGTATGCAAAAAACATTAAAGTAACCTTGCTAGAAGACGGTTATATTGAAGTCTCTGATGATGGTCGAGGCATGCCTGTTGACATTCATCCCGAAGAAGGCGTCTCAGGTGTTGAATTAATTTTGACTAAATTACACGCAGGTGGTAAATTTTCGGATAAAAACTATGCTATTTCTGGCGGTTTACATGGAGTAGGGGTTTCGGTTGTTAATGCCTTAACTGATCGACTGGATGTCTGGGTAAAACGTGAAGGCAAAGAATACAATATTGCCTTTGAACACGGAGAAATGGTTTCAGAATTAACTGAAGTGGGTACTGTAGGGCAAAAAAATACAGGCACACGCGTTCGTTTTAAACCTGAAAAACAGTATTTTGACACCATTCAAATTTCCATTAGAAAACTCAAAAGATTACTCAAAGCTAAAGCTGTTTTATGTCCAGGATTGTCGGTTGAATTTCGGGATGAAAAAGGCAAAGACTATGAGAAATGGTTTTATGCAGATGGCTTGCAAGAATATTTTCTGGAAGCATTACAAGAGGCTTATATTATCCCTGAAGAGGGCTTTCAAGGAACAAATACTGTCGATGGCGAAACCGTTGATTGGATTGTCAGTTGGAAACCTGATGGCGAAGTTTTAGCCGAAAGCTATGTAAATCTAATCCCAACGGCACAAGGCGGAACGCATGTAAATGGACTGCGTACCGGCTTGACCGATTCAATCCGGGAATTTGCAGAAGCGCATAATTTATTGCCCCGAAATTTAAAACTAGCACCCGATGATGTTTGGGATAGAGTCAGTTACGTTTTGTCAGTTAAGATGAAAGACCCACAATTTAGTGGTCAAACTAAGGAGCGTTTATCTTCACGAAGTATCGCATCAATTGTTGCAAATTCGATTAAAGATGCTTTTGTTTTGTGGTTAAGTCAAAATGTTGCGTTGGGTGAACAAATTGCAAATATGGCAATTGAAAAAGCTCAAAATCGATTAAAACAAATTAAAAAAGTTGTGCGCAAAAAAGTCACCTCAGGACCTGCTTTACCAGGAAAACTGGCAGATTGCAGTTGCAGTGACCCAATGATGGGAGAAATATTTCTTGTAGAGGGTGATTCTGCAGGAGGATCTGCCAAACAAGCACGCAACCGAGAATACCAAGCCATAATGCCATTGCGTGGTAAGATACTTAATACTTGGGAAGTGGATTCATCTCAAGTTATGGCGTCGCAAGAAGTGCATGATTTGGCAGTGGCTATGGGCGTTGATCCAGGCAGTACGGATTTAACTGGATTGCGTTATGGTAAAGTGATAGTTTTGGCCGATGCTGATTCCGATGGATTGCACATTTCAACATTACTGTGTGCTTTATTTTTAAGGCATTTTGAAGCGCTGGTTCGGGCAGGGCATATTTATATTGCTATGCCTCCGTTGTATCGAATTGATGTGGGCAAGAAGAAGTTTTATGCTCTTGATGGTCCTGAACGAGATCAAATTTTAGATAAGATTGAGCGTGATAAGTTAAAAGGCAAAATTAGCGTGACTCGTTTTAAAGGTTTGGGTGAAATGAACCCCATTCAATTAAGAGAAAGTGCAATTGATCCTGATACACGAAGACTATTACAATTAAGTATAGAAGAAGGAGATACAACATTTCAAATGTTAGATATGTTGTTATCCAAAAAAAGAGCAGCTGATCGTAAAGCCTGGCTGCAAGACAAAGGCGATTTAGCAACGGTTTAACAACACCCAAATACCGTTAGAGGAAATTATTATGAGCGAAGAAATAAAATACAGAATTGAAAAAGACAGTATGGGAGAATTAAAAGTTCCTGCCCATGCTTTGTATGGAGCACAGACACAAAGAGCCGTTAATAACTTTCCAATAAGCGGTTTGTCTATGCCAAGAGAGTTTATACGTGCACTGGGTTTAATTAAAGAATCGGCTGCAAATGTAAACCATTCTTTGGGATTAATGATGCAACAAACGGCTGATTCGATTATAGCTGCAGCGCAACAAGTGCAAACAGGCAAACACGACGCGCATTTTCCGATTGACGTGTTTCAAACAGGATCGGGAACAAGTTCAAATATGAATTGTAATGAAGTGATTGCTCACCTTGCACACGTTCATCCGAATGATGACGTCAACATGGGACAAAGTAGCAATGATGTAGTACCCACTGCCATTGCAGTGAGTGCAGTGCTAATGGTGAGAGAAAAATTATTGCCTTCATTAGAACACATTGAAACTGTTTGCCGAGAAAAAGCCAAAGAAGTCGAAGGCATAGTCAAAACGGGTCGGACCCATTTAATGGATGCCATGCCAGTCACATTCTCTCAAGAATTAACGGCTTGGGCTGATTTAATTAAACGCAATCACCAAAGAATCAGTGCTGCTGCAAAACGCTTAAGTTATTTACCTCAGGGTGGAACTGCTGTGGGTACTGGCATCAATGCAGACCCACATTTTGGAATCAAATTTGCTGCACAGTTAACAGCAAAAACGGGCACTTCATTCCACAGTATGGATAATAAATTTGAAGGCATAGGCTCGCAAGATAATGTTGTTGAACTTTCTGGGCAATTAAAAACACTGGCATCAACTATGATGAAAATTGCCAATGATTTGCGTTGGATGAATTCAGGACCATTGGCAGGTATTGGTGAAATCGCTTTGCCATCCCTACAACCAGGCAGTAGTATTATGCCAGGTAAGGTCAACCCAGTTATACCCGAGGCTATGGCTATGGTTTGTGCTCAGGTCATCGGGAACGATGCCACCATAACGGTAGCAGGAGCCTCGGGTAATTTTCAATTAAATGTCATGTTACCTGTAATAGCATTGAACATTCTACAGAGTGTAGAAATATTATCCAACGCAATTGGTTTGCTTGCAGATAATGCGATAAAAGGATTTGTTGTAAATAAAGAAAATGTGGCTAATTCAGTTAGTCGAAATCCGATATTAGTGACTGCATTAAATGCCATTATCGGATATGATTTGGGCGCAAAAATAGCCAAACAAGCCTATAAGGAGGGAAGGGCTGTTATTGATGTGGCTTTGGAAAATACCGATTTAAATCGTGAAGAACTTGAAAAATTATTAGATCCACTTAAACTGACACATGGAGGTTTAGGGTAAAACTAAAAATATTATTGAGATAAATACATGAAAATTATAAAAAAGCCTCGACTCCTTATATTAATTGCCTTAGCACTATCGACTCAAGTTAATTCTTTTGAACAAACAGAGCCTGATTCCATCAATAAAAAAGATGTTGTTGATGAGGTTATTCGATCAGAAATAGAGAGTGATGAACTAACGGAAACACCCAAAATTGAAAACATTATGCCTATTTTTGAAATACCTAAATTGAAAGTGAGTAGCGAAAATGTTAAAAAGTCAAATGGTTCACACGCGAAGTCAAGAACTTTGAAAAAAGTTGTAAAAAAATCAATTAAGAAAAAATTAGTTGCGCAAAGAAACCTCAACGAATCACAAGTAATAAAATCAAAATCTGTTACTAGGAGTACTGAAAAAGCAAAGAAACAAACAAATAAACAATACCGTAGAAGAGTTGTATCAATAAACAAATCTTTAAAACCGCATCAACTCTTACTGAATGATGTAATTATATCAACAAATGCAAAACTATTTATAGAACGTTCAAAAGGAAAGTACATTTACACATATCAATATAAACATAATATTCCATTTCAGTCAAAAGGATTGAAATTAATTAAACCAAATCATTACATGATAGTTGATGCGGAGTTGTTAGCTAAAGATATTGCTGCATTTAATACACCAGAACAATTAGCTAATGAAATTAAAATAATTAAAGTGTCAGATGAGCTTTTATTGAAACGTAAAGGCGTAGAAAAAAAAATTAATAAAGGTCATTTTATAGATAAAAGTATCAATATTTCTGACCTCTATAAAGGTGATGTGATTTATATATTTGGAGAGGTTCAAGTGGTAATAAGAAAGAAACGAGGGATGTTATTTTTAAATAAATACTGGTTGTTTCCAACGATAGATACTGAAAATTCAAGCTTAGATAAAATAGGTAAAGGCAAATACAGAGTGAAAAAGGCAATCAAGTGAAAAATATATTTAACTATAAAGCCGTATTTTTTGATTTGGATGGGACGCTTATTGACTCAGCAAAGGATTTATCCTACGCAATCAATTCAATGGCTCAGAAATTAGGTTTGAAAAACCCTGATTTGCAAGATATTAAAAACTGGATAGGTAATGGTACTCTAAAATTAGTTGAAAGAGCCCTTGAGTTTAATAGCATACAAGCAAATCAAAAAGAATTGAATAAAGCATTTGAATTATTCTCAAATGCTTACCGAGATTGTGTTGGTGAATACAGTACTTTGTTTCCTCATGTTAAAGAGTTGCTTGTTAAACTATTAGCAAATAATATTAAAATAGCGTGCATTACAAATAAACCCTTAGAATTCACAGAGTTTTTATTGCAACAAAATATGATAAGTCAGTTCTTTAGTGTAGTTTGTGCAGGTGATAATGTTGAGTTTAAAAAACCAAACAAGTGGCCTTTAGTTTATGCCAGTAAAAAGCTTAATGTTCCTATGAAAGACTGCTTAATGATAGGTGATTCACAACACGATATCGCTGCTGCTCGAAATGCAACTTGTGATGTCATAGCAGTAAGTTATGGCTATAATCATGGCGAAAATATTTCATTTGCGAATCCAGATGGCATTATCGATAGTTTTAATGAACTTCTGTGATTTATCGATTTTCTCATATTTCTTTATTTAGGCTAGCGGGTCTTTTTATATGGTTAAGTCTAACAATACCAATTGTAGCCAAAATATATTTAGACGATAATTGGTTAAATTCTTACAGTATCCTGTGGTTTTTATCTCATGTTTCTTTTGGCATTGGTTTTTTAATTCTTACACGCAACCTAGGTCAGTCAAAATTAACTATTGATGAATGGATATTGCTGCTGGCGATGATTGCTGTTATCTATATTATCAATTGGTCTACATTTAGCATTACAGGGTTGTTTTATTCGCTTATTATCACAATTTTATTGCCCTGGTTGATGAGTGTTTATCAGGGCTTAATCATATTAGTTCTGCAAAATATATTGATAGCGTGGCAAATGTTTTCTGGTCAAGATGAATTTGTAAAACATGATAGTTATCAGTTTGACAACTTGTTCTTTATTTTTTTCTGGTTAGGCATTTCTGCTTTTTCGTACGTGCTATCCTACGTTGGCTTTAAACAGCAAAATGCGAAGGAAGAACTCAGGAAATTAAACTCAGAACTTAGGGCAACCCAAGTTTTACTCACTGAAAGCTCGCGCATTAATGAACGGTTAAGAATTTCACGTGAATTGCATGATTTAATTGGACATCATTTGACCGCTTTAAGCTTAAATTTAGAAGTTGCCACACACATAACTGATGGAAAGGCAAAACGACAAGTCAAAAAAGCTCAGAGCATTGCTCGCTTGCTACTAAGCGATGTCAGAGATGTTGTGAGCTCCTTTAGAGGTAAGGGCAACTTGAATTTTGCTCAAGCATTAAGGGAATTAACTGATGGTATTCCCCGATTAAAGCTTCATCTTGATATTGATAAGGACTATACTATTGAAGATTCGAAATTAGCTCAAACAATGTTAAGATGCACTCAAGAACTAATAACTAATTGCATCAAACATGCAAAAGCGGATAATCTTTGGTTAAAATTTGATCAAATTGATGAATTGATTATCATAGAAATTAAAGATGATGGGGTAGGGCATAGAATGTCTATTGAAGAAGGTAATGGATTAACTGGAATTAGAGAAAGAGTGAAACAGTTTAATGGAGCTATTGAGATTCTTTCTAACAAGAAAGGGTTTGGTATAAAAATAATATTTAATGTGGGTTAGTTATGATAAAAGTCTATTTGGTTGATGATCAAAATTTAGTTCGCCAAGGTGTTCGTGCCTTATTAGAAATTGCTGAAGGAATCGAAGTCGTTGGCGAAGCAGATGGGGGCAAAATGGCTGTTGAAAATATTCCTGAAGTGAAGCCAGATGTGGTGTTGTTAGACATGAGAATGCCCAAAATGTCTGGGTTGGATGTATTGCATGAGTTAAAACAAAAAAATCAGCTGCCACCAACAATTATTTTGACAACTTTTGATGATGATGAGCTCGTTTTAGCGGGTGTCAAGTCTGGAGCGATGGGATATCTGCTTAAAGATGTGCCATTGGAGGATTTAGTCGACGGAATAAAGCAAGTAGCAGCAGGCAAAACCTTGGTAAGACCCCAAATAACCAAAAGGATTCTTGAAGGAGTAGAAGATTTAAAAAATAACTTTATCAGTTTTGAAAGGCCTGATCCATTAACTGCACGCGAAACAGAAATTTTAAGGTTAATGGCAGGCGGTCACAGCAATAAAGAAATCGCGAGTTCACTCTTCGTTGCTGAAGGCACTGTTAAGAACCATGTTTCCAATATTTTATCAAAAATTGGTGTTCGTGACCGAACTCGTGCCGTGTTAAAAGCATTAGAATTAGGATTAATTTAACGCTTTATCCTTTTTTACCACAACTGCTTGAATGACCCACCGGTTTTCAAAATAGACAATAAAATCATTGTAGACCCATTGGGTAATTGGCGGTTTACCAACAGCCTTTTTTTTAACCTGAGGCTCACCAAATTTGCTCACAACTTGAGTCATCGTCATACCACGAGTTGGTTTCTCAACACTGCTGATTTTGTTAATTTCTTCTATTAAAAGAGTGTCCGCGTGTGAAGACACTGTAAATTGATAAGTCAATATTAAAAAAAATGCAATATACTTGTACATAATTAAACCCTATCGTGTGTAAATAAGTTCGTATTGTATCAGTAGAGTTGTGTTAAAAACCATGACGCAGCTCAAAAAAAGAGAATACAAGTCAATAACGTAGTGAAACTTAAGAAGTAGAATCAAATTGAAATTGGCTGGCTCCAATTTCTGAAAAAGTCCCTTCAGGTAGATTTGATCCGTATTTTTTTAGAATTAAGTTAATATTATTCTCCGATTGACGCAATTCTTTTTGTATTAATTCATTAACCTTTTGATGATTTCGTGGAGGTATTTTTGTCGAGTAACTGCTGGACTGTAATAAATTTTTTGTCTGAGAATTTAAAGGTTTAAACATGTTTTTATAATAAGTTTGGAATAACCGTTTTGCCGTATAATCCACTTCATTTGCCATGAGACTAATTTCTTCAAGTTGCTGTTGAACCGTTAAGTTAAGTTTAAATAGCTTGTTTTTAAGTTGGATAATTATATTATTTGAAATTAATTCTTTTGAAATTGCACCCGAACGAATATGACCTCCGTAAATAGAATCAATAATGCCCTTCAATTGCTTATGTGTAAACTCATTATTTTCGGTCTTAGTACAATGTCTTTGTAATTGAGCTATAAGCATATCCATTTTATTTAATGGGTTTGAATAAGATTTATCACTATTATTAATGTGCTCTGCAATTGTTCTTCGATCCATACCTGTCTTAATTGCAATCGCTTGTAAATTTGGTTTTATATCGGTATCAAGTAAGATCTCTTTAGCTGCTTGTATATAAGCTTTTTGTATATTTCTAGTAAATTCATTGAAATGCAGTCCAAATCGTAAGACCATTTTACAAACAGGGACTAACGCCACCTGTAATTGTATTGGTTTTTGTTGCTGTTTGTTGATTAGATTCATTTAAATTACGTGCGCATTATTGTACACACTTAATAATAACAAAATAAATAGTTGTATAATACATTTTCTTATTAAAATACATTTGTTTTGGGTTAATTATATACTTTTCAAATTAATAAGAAATAAAGTTTCTGAGAGTTTGGAATAATCTCTCATACAAGAACTTTGTCAAGTAAAGACTGATGCAGGTTTTTTTTACGTTTTCTTGTATCAGTCTTTTTTTATTGAGAAACCTGTGTATTACCCAAATCCCGATATAGAAAATAGGATGCTAGCACAAGTCCTTAATATACCTAGAAAATTCATAAAAAGCCTCATCATCAATAAGGTAACCACGGTTTTTATGACCTTCCTATGCACATCAAAAATACTTCTGGAAAGTATTTTCACGCAAGCCCACATGTATAGCAAAGGTACATGGTTTACAGTTGTTAAGGTACATTCTTTACACATTTTAGTATAAACAATAATTTTTTTAACGCAATAAAAAAGCCATGCTTATACGCATGGCTTTCTATTTCAGTATACAGCCATCGGTACTTCTACCTGTACTGTATTTATATTATAGCATAATTTTTCTAACTCCCAACAATGACATCCCTATTTTGGTTTTATAAATACTTTGGGGTTTGGGGCTAGCCCCATTTTTTGCCTAAGCAAAAACC
>Ga0256840_1000020_pt1 | contig 112340 bp, 92 predicted proteins | sample 355202metaG_FD_185969 | JGI IMG/M metagenome (GOLD analysis project Ga0256840, IMG submission 185969) | Hydrothermal vent microbial communities from Mid Atlantic Ridge, Atlantic Ocean - 355-202 | ecosystem: Environmental > Aquatic > Marine > Hydrothermal vents | place: Atlantic Ocean: Mid... | reverse complement strand
TTGATGTTCAATAGCTTGCATTGCTTAACCAATGATAGTTTTTCATCCTTGTTGATGGCTTGTTTGCGTTGTTGAGCATCCTTTACTCTAACGCTTTGGATAAAAAATCATTCTCCATTGTGATTTCACCAATTTTAGCTTGCAGGGATTTGATTTCAGCTTCTCTATCTGTCGAAAATCCTGCTTTGGACGCAAATACTTCGGCACTATTTTCAAGTAATTGCTTCTTCCAACGGGTTATCATATTTTGATTGATATTAAATCGTTTAGATAAAGCAGCCATTGTGCTTTCATTTTTGATTGCTGCCAAAGCGACTTTTGCTTTAAAGGCAGGCGTATGGTTTCTTCTTTTTTTACTCATTGTTCTTTCCTCATTTATAGTTGTATTATAACGAAGAAATTCTACTAAGAAATCAATTTACCTGTCTTAATAATGGGGTACAGCTCTTTGGAACAGGTCGTACTGCTGATGTGTTTTCTAGCTTTTTAAAACAGCTGCCAAAAGAAACAGCCCTTGGGATTAAAGCTGTAGCAATGGATATGGGCCCATCTTATCAAAAATCGGTAAGAGAAAACCTTCCTCATGCTGATATTGTTTTTGATAGATTCCATGTTATGCAAAATTATTCAAAAGCCATTAGCAACCAAAGAAGAGTTGAATTTAGAAAAGCAGATGCTAAAGGTAAATCTTTGTTTAAAGGTTGTCATTATTTATTGTTAAAGAATGCTGACAAGCTCAAACCAAAACACACTCAACGACTCAATGATTTGCTTACCAATAACAACAACCTCAATACGTTATATATTCTCAAAGAACAGCTACAAGAATTGTGGCAACTACCAACATTTGATGAGATGACAGATGGCATTAATGCATGGTGTGAATTAGCACATGAAACCAAGATGCATTACCTTAAAAAGTTTGCTGACTCATTAAAAAAACACAGTATTGGTATTGCAAACTATGCAAAACACAAACTTACTAGCGCAATTATTGAAGCTGGAAACATCGCCATTGGTATGATAAGAAAAAGAGCCAGAGGCATTAGAGATACTGAATATTTCAAACTTAAAATTAGGCAATCATCATTAAATGACACCTCATCAATGTTCTATGATTCGTATCCTTTTTTACTCACATAAGCGGTGAAGAGCCGAAAAACATAACCCGATTTTAGCAGAATTTTACGAGCGATTAATAAAAAAAGGTAAGCCTAAAAAAGTTGCACTATGTGCTGTTATGAGAAAGCTATTGGTCTTATCTTTTGGTGTTTTGAAATCAGAAACAGCTTTTGATCTGCAATATAGAAAACAAAAGGTAAACTAAAATAGTTCACCCCTTGCTTCGGATCATGGTCATCGGCACTTCTGCCTGTACCATAGTGCAATTATAGTATACTTGCTTTGGATCCACAAATACTTCGGGGTTTGGGGCAGAGCCCCAAGGGGTGATAAAAGAATGAATTAATTTAAAATATTAGTAGATTTTTAAGACAGTATCTGACCCGAATGATGCTGAATCTTTCATTGGGAAAGAAGGTGAAAAGAAAAGTGACTTGCCCCACTTTTTCGCCCTTTTCTTCCCGTATATTGGGATGGGATCCGCACCTACTTGAATAAACTACCTGGCTCATCCGCACACCTCTGTTTCTTTCCCTGTTTTCTCTGTTCTTACTGTTTTCTTATTATTTACCAACAATGTTGTGAAACTATACATTTATTAGAATTTTATTGATAGTTAAATCACTTTGAGGAATTTCTCTTTTGTATTTCATACAATTTGGCATACTTTAAGAAAGCATACTTGCTACTGATGCTTGCATCAATAAAACCAGCCATACCATTTAAGAACTGTCTTTTTATAATAAACTGCCTAAAAAAGTACCAAAAGGGATATATTATAACTCTTAAAACACCTACTTTTCGCCCTCGTGAGAATCTTTGTTTTGCAATTAATTGTGAATACAAGTTCATTTTTTCAACTTTTACAGTTATAAATGTATCACTGACATGATGGATTACAGCGTTATTTAATGACCCAATACTTTTTTTTGTGACTATACTTTCATGCACTAATGCTTCTGACACTCTCGCTTCTTGGCGGTTAAATAAACGCGTGAATTTACTCATTTTTACAAATTTATTTGACCATTTCCAAAACACCCATTCGCGTCTTGGGAGCTTGTAAGCAACAGAAATTGGCTGTTTTTGTAATAATGACAATATTTCATTTTGTCCTTTTTCTGTTAAAAACTCATCGGAGTCTAATAAAATAACCCAATCATTAGATGCTAAATTTATAACATCTTGTTTTTGTTGTGAATAACCTTTGAATTTTTGTTGGTGAATAATACAATCTTTTGATTCCAATATGCTTAATGTATTGTCTTTACTAAATGAATCAAGCACAATAATTTCATCTGCAAACAATAAACTATCTATACACTTTTCAATAGTTTCTTCGTTATTAAAGCATGTCACTACTGCGGATATTTTTATTCTAGTCCCCATTTATATTCTCACTTATGCAATTAACACTTAAGATTATAAATTACTTCCTATTCTAGAACAAAACTTTTTTTCATAAATGAAGATTTGAACTTAAAATAAGTGTGTTGATATATATTGATACACTACTGTCCCGTTAACTTTCAAAATATCGTCATTTGATTTAATTTTATGAGAATTTTATGGGGTCAAATTTTATGAGGTCAGTACCCTTATTCCGCTTTTACCTCTATGTTTCATCGCCATTGTGCTTATTTCTTCTATGCTTTTATCAATCCAAAGTTTTTTTTGCCATTGAGTATAGTCAAAAGGCTGCCTAAGCATTAGACTGATAAAGCGCTCTGCTTGTACTTCGCCCAATGACTCTACCAAAGCATTTAAGCCTTGAAGTTTTATTTCATTATCAGTTATTTGTGTTGTCATGTTCTAAAACCTTTATAAAATTAATTGGGTTACTTGCTTTCATTATTTTATACTTATTCACCGCTGACAACAATTTATCATCTGTGGTCAGGAAATACTCTGCTTTTGCAACAATTGCAGATGCTATATGCAAAGCATCTTTCGATTTTATCCCAAATTTCATGCAACTTTTTGCATGATTTAATAATTCCAGAGATTCTTCTATGTCTATTAAAGCTAATTTTTTCCATTTAAAAATTGTACTTTTCCTTTCTTCATGCGGGTTATGAAAGTTTTCAAACTCTAAAATAGATGACCACACCAAATCGATTTGTTTGGCTTTTATCTTATCTTGTATATAAAGTTTGGCTTCTGTTTCTAATCTTATTCTTACCCAAATCCCGATATAGAATCGCAATAAAGAGTGCAAGCAATTGATGTGCATAAGGAATTGACAAAAACTAAATCCACCTGATTGGTGATTAAGCTTTTTGACGATTTCTTAGGTGCATTAAGGGATTGTGCTCTCATTGTGATTTCTATATCGGGATTTGGGTTCTTATATGACTTTGATCATCGAATGGACGATTAAACATACAATTATCAAGATAGATTTTCATGAATTATCAATTAAAAATTTATATTTTAACACACTTTTTATAAACTACATTAATCAATCGCAATGATTGTTTTTTTGTTATCACTTCTTTTTCGGGATATACAAATCCGTAATAGTCCCTTCAAACATTTCGGCACTCATAGCGATGGATTCAGCTAGGGTTGGGTGTGGATGAATGGTTAGGCCAATATCGGCAGCTTCGCAGCCCATTTCTATGGCCAATGACAGCTCGGAAATTAACTCACCTGCATTCGGTCCTGTGATACCTGCTCCAATGATTAAATCGGTGTCTTGGTCGAATATTAGCTTGGTGAAGCCTTCGGTTCTATCCAATCCTAAGGCTCTGCCGCTGGCAGCCCAAGGGAATTTGCCGATGCCGTATTTGATGCCTTTTTGTTTGGCGGTGATTTCGGTTTCACCAACCCATGCGACTTCGGGGTCTGTGTAGGCAACAGATGGGATGACTAAGGCATCGAAGAAGACTTTTTCACCGTGGGCGACTTCGGCGGCGACTTTGGCTTCATGGGTGGCTTTGTGGGCGAGCATGGGTTGTCCGACGATGTCGCCGATGGCGAAGATATGTGGGATATTGGTTCGCATTTGTTTATCGACTTCGATAAAACCTCGTTCGGTGACTTGTACGCCTGCTTTGTCAGCATCGAGTTTATTGCCGTTGGGAACGCGTCCAACCGCAACTAAGACTTTGTCGTAAGTTTCTTTTTCTTTTTCATCAAATTCGACTTCTAAACCGTTCCTTTTTGCAGTGACGTTTGTAACTTTGGTTTTGAGTTTGATGGATTTGTAGCGTTTTTTCGATAATGCCATTAATGGGCGAACCAAGTCTTTGTCGGCTCCAGGAATAATTTGTGGCATCATTTCTACGATGGTAATTTCGGTGCCAAGAGCGGAATAAACGGTTGCCATTTCCAGTCCAATTATGCCACCACCAAGGATGAGCATGGTTTTGGGTATGTCGGTCATTTCTAGGGCATCGGTGGAATCCATCACCCGTTTATCATCCCAAGGAATATTGGGCAGTTTGAAAACTTGTGAACCAGCGGCGATAATGCATTGTTTAAAACTGATATTTTCGCCATCAACGCTCATGGTGTGGTCATCGACAAATTTGCCCGTGCCTTTGATGACATTGACTTTGCGTTGTTTTGCCATTTGTGCCAAGCCACCAGTGAGTTTTTGGGTGATCGAGTCTTTCCATGCCAGCAATTTATCCTTGTTGATTTTAGGTGTGCCAAAGTCCAGTCCATGTTGTTGCATGTGATCGGCTTCGCGGATGACTTGGGCGGAATGCAATAAGGCTTTGGATGGAATACAGCCGACATTTAAACAAACGCCTCCTAATGTTGGATAGCGTTCGACTAAGGTCACTTGCATGCCTAAATCGGCAGCTCGAAAGGCTGCCGTATAACCGCCTGGCCCGCCACCAAGCACCAAAAGTTCAGTGTCGTAGTCATCTGTTTGAGATGATTTTACAGCGATAGGCTTCGCTTCTTGTTTAATTACTTCTTTTATTACTTCTTCTTTTTGCTCTTTTACCTGATCCCTATCACCTGACACCTCATCCCTGACCTCCATCTTAGCAATGACCGTTCCTTGTTGTACTGTTTCATCAATAGCTACTAAAATTTCGGTAATTTTACCCGCGTGTGGCGAAGGAATTTCCATGGTGGCTTTTTCTGATTCGAGGGTTATCAAAGAATCATCTGCGGCAACCGTGTCGCCTTCGGCAACTAAGATTTCAATCACGGGAACACCGTCAAAATCGCCCATATCTGGGACTTTTATATCAATAATTTTGTTCATAATAACATTTTCTTTAAATCAGATAAAACGCTGGATAAATACACAATAAAGCGAGCAGCATCGGCTCCATCAATCACACGGTGGTCATAGGATAGCGATAATGGCAACATCAAACGGGGTTCTATTTCGCCTTTTTTATTGTATTCGGGTTTAATTTTGGAACGACTGACACCTAATATAGCGACCTCTGGGGCATTGATAATTGGCGTGAATGCTGTGCCACCTATTCCACCTAAGGATGACACCGAAAAACAGCCACCTTTCATATCCGCAGGGGCGAGTTTGCCATCACGGGCTTTTATTGAAAGTTCGGTCATTTCTTTAGCAATTTCCATTACGGTTTTGCTGTTGGCATCACGAATAACGGGGACGACTAAACCATTGGGTGTATCAACGGCTATGCCGATATGGTAGTATTTTTTTAGGACTAAATTTTCGCCGCCAGCATCCAATGATGAATTGAATTTTGGGAATTTTTTCAGAGCAACGGCGACCGCCTTGACGATGAATGCCAAAGGCGATAAGCCAAAACCTTGGGCTTTGGCATCGGCTTTGATTGACTGGCGAAATTCTTCCAAATCGGTGATGTCGGATTCGTCAAATTGGGTCACATGCGGAATCCTTACCCAGTTGCGGTGCAGGTATTTGCCTGAGATTTTTTGAATACGTGATAAGGCGACGGTTTCGATTGTGCCGTATTTGCTAAAGTCTTCATTTGGTGGTGGTAAGACTTCAAAAGTTGGTGTGCTGCTGGCAATTCCGCCTGCTTGCATGGCTTGTTTGATAAAGGCTTTGACATCGGCTTTGGTGATGCGACCTTTTCGACCCGAACCTGTGATAATATTAATGTCGGCTCCAAGTTCTCTGGCGTATTTTCTTATAGCGGGAGAGGCATGGGCTTTTTTGCCTGATAGTGTTTGGCTGTCTACTACTGGAGGCGGAGCTTTTTTGAGCTGTTTGGGCATGGGTTTTTCGACCACTTTTTTCGGTGTTTCAACTGATGCTTCAACTGCCACTTGTTCCTTCTGTATTCTGTCTTGGGTCTGCTGTTCACTGGAACTGGCTTCAATTTCGACCAAATCAGCCCCTTCTGCCACTTCATCACCGACACTTACTAATACTTTGGTGATTTTGCCTGCAACTTCTGATGGCACTTCCATGGTGGCTTTTTCGGATTCTAAGGTGACAATTAAGTCATCTTTGGCAATTGTATCGCCAACTTCGACCAACACTTCAATGATTTCAACGCCGTTTACATCGCCAATATCGGGTACTTTTATTATTTCTGTTGTCATCTTAAACTCCTACTGGATCGGGTCGTTTGCTATCAATTTTGTATAATTTAAGGGCTTTGTTGACCGCTGTTTTGGGCAAATCACCGTTATTGGCTAAGGCTAAAACGGTGGTGTAGGCGATATGGTATTTGTCCACTTCAAAGAATGAACGCAATTGCTCGCGCGTGTCTGATCGCCCAAAACCGTCGGTGCCAAGCGTATAATAGTCGCCTGTTACCCATGGTCGGATTTGTTCAACAAAATCATGCACGTAGTCACTGGCGGCGATGATTGGTCCTTTGGCTTTTGCTAGGCATTTTTCAACATGCGAAAGTTTGGTTTTTTTGGTTGGATTTAAGCGATTGTATCTTTGCACGCTTTGCCCGTCACGTTTGAGTTCGGTGAAACTTGGACACGACCAAATATCGCAATCGACTTTGAAATCTTTTTTCAGCATGTCACTAGCCCCTAGGGCTTCACGTAAGATAGAACCAGAGCCCAACAATTGGGCTTTAATCTTTCCTTTTGTTTGTTTCAGAGCGTACATGCCTTTGAGGATGTCGGCTTGGCAATTTTTCGGCATTTCTGGGTGCTGGTAGTTTTCATTTAACAAGGTGATGTAAAAATACACATCTTCGGCATCGGCATACATGCGTTGCAAACCGTTTTGGATGATAACTGCCACTTCATAAGCAAATGTTGGGTCATAGGATACGCAATTGGGAACGGTTGCCGAAATTTGGTGTGAATGCCCGTCTTCGTGTTGCAAACCTTCGCCATTTAAAGTGGTTCGACCCGATGTGCCGCCCAGTAAGAAACCTTTGGTGCGCATGTCACCGGCGGCATAACACAAATCGCCAATGCGTTGAAAACCAAACATGGAATAATAAATAAAGAACGGAATCATGGCAACGCCGTAATTGGCATAAGCCGTCCCTGCGGCTATCCATGAACTCATGGCTCCAGCCTCAGAAATACCTTCTTGCAAGACTTGCCCATCGATGCTTTCTTTATAAAACATTAATTGATCGGCATCTTCAGGTGTGTATTTTTGCCCTTGATGTGAATAAATGCCTAGCTGGCGGAACAAACCTTCCATGCCAAAAGTTCGGGCTTCATCGGCAACAATTGGTACGATGTGTGGTGCCAATTTTTTATCGCGCAGCAAAATGGATAAAATTCGCACAAATGCCATCGTGGTGGAAAATTCACGTTCACCCGATGATTTCATGATACTGGCAAACTTTTCAAGTTCTGGAATAGCTAATGCCTCATAGTTGACTTTTCGTTGCGGTAAATAGCCGCCTAATTCTTGCCGCCTTTGTTTGAGGTATTGAATTTCTTCTGAATCTTCACTTGGTTTGTAGTAGGGCACATCATCCAAATCTTCATCAGAAATTGGTACGTTAAATTGGTCGCGGAAATGTTCCACGGCTGAAGTTTTCATCTTCTTTTGTTGGTGCGTGGTGTTTAATCCTTGCCCAGCATCACCCATGCCGTAACCTTTTACCGTTTTTGCCAAAATAACGGTTGGTTGACCCGTGTGTTCAACCGCTTGGGCATAAGCTGCGTACATTTTGTGTGGGTCATGCCCGCCACGATTGAGTCGCCATATGTCTTTATCGGTCATGTTGGCAACCATTTCTTTGAGTTCGGGGTATTTGCCAAAGAAATGTTCGCGCACATAAGCACCGTCTTTGGATTTGTAATTTTGGTAATCGCCGTCAACAGCTTCTTCCATGCGTTTTCGCAAAATACCCTTGCTGTCTTTGGCTAATAACGGATCCCAATAACCACCCCAAATGACTTTGATAACATTCCAGCCAGCTCCACGGAACACACCCTCTAACTCTTGAATAATTTTACCATTACCACGCACCGGTCCATCAAGTCTTTGCAAATTGCAATTGACCACAAACACGAGGTTGTCGAGTTTTTCACGTCCTGCCATGGAAATAGCACCGAGTGATTCGGGCTCATCGGTTTCTCCATCACCTAAAAAGGCGAAGACTTTTTTGTCGGTTTTGGCAATTAATTGGCGGTTTTGTAAATATTTCATAAAACGCGCTTGGTAAATTGCTTGAATTGGGCCAAGCCCCATAGAAACGGTGGCAAATTGCCAATAATCAGGCATTAACCACGGATGTGGATAAGAGGCTAAACCATTGCCATCGACTTCACGTCTAAAGTTATCCATTTGTTCTTCGTCAATACGTCCTTCTAAAAAAGAACGGGCATAAAATCCTGGAGCACAATGCCCTTGCACGTACAATAAATCACCGCCGTTTTGGTGGTCAGGACCTCGGAAAAAATGATTAAAACCGACATCATAAATGGTCGCAGCCGAGGCAAAAGAGGCAATATGACCGCCCAAAGCTCCGGGGCGGCGGTTGGCTCGCACCACCATTGCCATAGCATTCCAACGAATGATGGCACGGATTTTCCACTCAATATCCGAGTTGCCCGGTGATTTTTTTTCTTGTGCTGTTGGGATGGTGTTCAAATAAGCTGTTGTGGCTTCATACGGTAAATGACCACCCGAACGTCGATTCAAATCGATTAACTGTTCGATAAGAAAATGGGCTCGCTGCGGACCCTCTTGTTGAATCACCGCTGTTAAAGCATCTAGCCATTCTTGTGTCTCTTGTGAATCTAAATCCACTTTACTGTTATTTATTTTTTCTGTCATTATTATCTCTCTTGCTCAGATTTTTTTTGAGCATCAACAACTGCCATCGCCGTCATATTAAGAATACGACGCACTGATGCAGTAGGAATTAATACATGGGCGGCTTGTTTAGACCCTAATAAAATTGGACCAACGGTCACGCCTTTGGTGAAATTTCTGATTAAATTTATTGCCATATTGGCAGAGTCAAGGTTTGGCATCATAAATAAATTTGCCCGACCCTTGAGTCGTGAATTGGGGAACATTTCTTCTCGAAGTTCAGGCAACAATGCAATATCGGCTTCCATCTCTCCTTCGACTTCTAATTCTGGTGCTTTTTCTTGTAAAATACGCAACGCCTCTCGCATTTTATCAGGGGACTCGCCTTCACGAGAACCAAAACTGGAATACGACAATAAGGCTATGCGAGGAATCTTGCCAAAATCCCTTAGTTTTTCTGCTGCTAGTATGGCAGAATCAGCAATTTGCTCTGCTGTTGGATTCGGGTTAACGTAAGTATCACAAAAGAAAAAGTTACCGTATTCGGTAGCTATACCACTCAAAGTGGCTGCACTATGAACCCCTTTTTGACAACCTAAGACTTCTTGAACATAATTCAAAACCGTTGTAAATCTTCCAGTCAATCCTGCCAACATGGCATCGGCTTCACCGCGTTTAACCATAAGTGCAGCAATCAAGGAGGAGCGTGTACGTACAACCGCTTTAGCAATTTCTGGTGTGACGCCTTTGCGTTGCATAATTTCATGGTACAACATCCAATATTCTTTAAAACGCGAGTCTTTTTGCGGATTAACCAGCTCAAAATCTCGACCAATTTTTAAATCAATGCCAATTTTTTCAATTCTGGCTTTAACCACTCGAGGTCTACCGATTAAAATTGGTGTCGCTAACTTATCATCAATTATGGTACGCACAGCTCTTAGAACTCGTTCATCCTCACCCTCTGCAAAAACCACCGTTTTGGGATTACTCTTGGCTTTATCAAAAATAGGTTTCATCATCAAACCACTCTTGAATACGAAATAACTCAAAATATCTTTGTATTCTTGCATGTTTTCTATCGGACGTGTGGCAACGCCAGAATCCATTGCCGCTTGGGCAACCGCAGGTGCAACATACAATAATATGCGTGGGTCGAAGGGTTGTGGAATAAGATATTCACGTCCGAATCCTTTGGTTTCGCCTTCAAACGCTTGGGCTCCTACATCAGAAGATTCTTTTTGTGCTAATTCTGCTAAAGCATAAACACAGGCTTTTTTCATTGCATCGTTTATTACTGGAGCACGGACATCAAGAGTGCCTCTAAAAATATAAGGAAAACACAAAACATTATTAACTTGGTTTGGGAAATCCGATCGACCCGTAGCCAAGATGGCATCAGGACGCGCTTTGAGTGCTATATCTGGCATGATTTCAGGAACGGGGTTAGCTAAAGCCAAAATAATTGGGTCTTTTGCCATCGGCAGAATCATTTCTGGTTTTAAAATTCCTCCAGCGGAAACTCCAAGAAAAATATCTGCACCCACTAATGCCTCACTGAGAGTTTGTTGTTTAACACCTTTAGCATACGAGCGTCTACGCTGCGAAGGACCGCTGGCAATATCTTGGCGTTCTTCATACAAGACCCCTTTGGAGTCTGAAACAATGATGTTTTCTTTTTTAACACCCAAATCAACCAACAAGTCTAAACACGCCATCCCTGCCGCTCCAGCACCAGAGGTGACAAGTTTAACTGTGGTAATGTCTTTTTCAATTATTTTTAAGGCATTAATAACGGCTGCACCGGTAATAATCGCAGTGCCGTGTTGATCGTCGTGAAAAACTGGTATCTTTAAGCGGTTTTTTAGCTTTTCTTCAACATAAAAACATTCGGGCGATTTTATGTCCTCTAAGTTTATTCCACCAAATGTTGGTTCTAACGACGCGATTATATCAATAAGTTTGTCGGGATCTTTTTCATCTATTTCAATATCAAAAACATCAACCCCTGCAAATTTTTTAAACAAGACCGCTTTGCCTTCCATCACTGGTTTGGCTGCCAATGGTCCAATATCACCGAGCCCTAAGACCGCTGTGCCATTGGTGATGACCGCCACCATATTTCCACGAGCGGTATACAATGAAGCTGTTGATGGGTCTTTTTGAATTTCTTCACAAGGTGCTGCCACCCCTGGTGAATAGGCTAATGCCAAATCTTTGGCCGTGGTTAGTGCCTTGGTTGCCACAATTTTGATTTTCCCTGGCGGAAAATCATGGTGGTATTCCAAGGCTGCTTTTTTAATGTCTTCTCTTAAACTCATCGTTGTCCCCTTTGAGTAAGTAGTGAGCATTCATAACTCACAATTTTCGGACTGACTATTTTAAGTTATTTCAATGCATTAAACCATGAGAATTGAAGTTTTTGATGTTCATTAAGAAACTTTTATGATTTGAGCTCTCTTCTAATCGAAAAGAGCTCTTGTTTTTATCTATCGTGGCTTGGATAAAAGACCAAATGGAATAGATTCACGCACCCAATTATTATTCTGAACATCATCAGGATAATGTATATCCATACTCAAGTGCCCTGCTTGGTTTATGTTTTGTGAGGCTTGATTTAAGTTGATGGTAATTGTTCCTGCTGGCACTCGTGTTAATTCGACACTGTTTTGCAATCGCCCATAGCCATTGACTTTATCCATATTGATAGTAATATCTTGATTCAATTCAAAACCTTCTTGTGTGCCAATCACCCAAACAGGCTGTCCTTCCTCATCATAAAAGTACAGAGTTGCCACCACTGTTTGCACACCATTATCTTGTTTGAAATTGAGCGAAATACCCCAACCCGAATCGTTTTCTCCTGCCCACCAATGACCTGAAAAATCATTTTGTGGACGTTGTGAGAAAGGTATAATTTCTTGGATGTTCCAATTAGCTTGACTAACTGGATTGTATATATCAAAGAAAGCACGGGAAAGCACCTCGGGAGAATCATTTACACCATGACTAAAACCCACTCTTCCTCCGAGTTCTGGGTCATCACTAATTTGCGCACTTTGGCTTGTGTAATCGTAGGTGAACTTGATTTTTTGAGAATTATTGGCTTGTTGCAAAGTGTAACCAGAATGCCTTCCAACATACCGACTTAATACGGCAAACCATTCTGGTGCACCATCGGATTTATAGGAATAAAAAATAGAATAATAAAGGTTATCTCTGCCTATTTCATCCACTGAGAAACCATGCCCATTATGATTGGAGTCAAAATACAAACCCGTCGCAACTTTCTCTTCTTGCTGCACATTAAATACAATATTGTTATTAATCAATTCAATATAATCCATTTTCGAGTCTTGATTATAATCAATTAATTTTTCATGCCCCAACAAGTGCGAGTTTGCCCCTTCAAATACTTTATAAAAACTCACCTCTTGTGCTGTACTTTCATTAATATAAACAGAGGATAATCCAGATATTGAAACCAATAAGTCCGGTTTTGAATCATTGTTCCAGTCCACTTCCTGCATGTATTCTGGAATTTGATTTGGTTTTTCATCTTTTCCTAGAACCACATACCAAAAATCATCATCGTACTGGTCTTTTACAAAATTTCTATCGCCTTGATTAAGCCAAATATCATGACTATAATTTCCTGCCATTATGTCTAATTTTCCGTCATTATTGATATCGATAGTAACCAATGAGATTGCACCTTGAGACGCCAAGCTAGCAGGTGTAAAATTTAAACCACCATCGTTATACCATATTTTTATGGAGTTATTGTCTGCTCGGTCACTTGCAATAATATCTAAGTCGCCATCACCGTCCATATCGGCTATTTTAAACTCCCCATTTCTAGCCCCAAAATTCAATCGCGCCACTTCAACAATTCCACCAGAGCCCAATTGACTAACAATAATGGGTGCCTCGCTGGTATCGGCAATCATCACAATTTGGCGTGAACTACTCGATGCATTCATTTGCGCTGTTTGGGCGTTGAGTGTGACCTCAGGTAAATCAAAAGATAAACCCGGGTCAACAAGGCGAGGGTAAACATAGCGACTCGCTCGAGGGAAGCTATCATTGGCGGGAAAGGTCACAATTAAATTTTGTTCATCGTTTCCTTCTAAATCCGCAAAAATAGCGTATTCATAGGCCTGCAAAAAATCATTGCCCCCTCCAAATTGTGACACGAAGGGTTTAAACTTGTTATCCTCTTGATTTATCCACAATTGGCTAGTAATAAAATATATAGGGGTATAAGTCACCTCAGGAACACGGCAACGATGCTGATATTCTGCTGCCATAAATATATCAGCATTGCCATCATTATCATAGTCATTAACAGCTATGGATTTATGAAACTGTGCGATACTTTTATTAGACAATTTAAAAGAAAAATCGTTTTCTTGACTGGATTTATTAAACCAAATCATTGTGTTATTGCCTTGCTGAACGATGTCAGGCAACTGATCTGCGTTTAAGTCAATTATGAGTGGTATGTCCTTTCTTCCTATTGAAAACTCTGATAATAGACCGTTATCCCTATACGCTTCTGAATGCAGCTTTTCTTTTATTTGCCAATCATTATTTGAACCTCTTTCTAAAATAAGCACTAAGCTTTGTGAATTATCACAATCTAAAAAATCCGAATAATTTGCTGAAACAACCAACTCATCGCTTCCATCGTTGTTTAAATCAACATTAAAGAACTTTGTGTATTCAATGCCACCTGAACCAATATCTTGTAATTCAACATTAATCTCCGCAAACAAAAACACACCCGTTCCATCATTTAGCAATTGATACAGTTTTTGTGTGCCTTGCGCATCAGATGATACGATTAAGAAATTTTGACTGCCGTCCTTTGGTGGCATAGCTTGTATTTTAATAATAGGATTGCCAAGGTTTATTTCATTGGTTAATACTAAGTCGCCTTGTTCATTCTTTATCCATGATTGCAATTGAGTTCCATTTCCTACAACTAAATCTATACGACTATCTTGATTAATGTCACTGTAATTAAAAACATCAACCATCCCCTGTTGCAAAAAATTAAGTGTGGCAAAATCCTGGTTAAAATTTAATGCTCCATCATTGAGGAAAATTCGCTTCTGCGTGACAATGTCCAAATCACCATCATTATCCCAATCGAGTGTAAAAACATTATTGCCAGCAGACCACTGGTTGTTATACCGTTCTACTGAAAAATTTGCCGCTCCATCATTAACAAGAATATAACCTGACAAGGTGACAACATCAAGATCACCGTCTTTATCTACATCAACCACATTAACCACAGCGCTGGTAAAATTGACTCCTATATCGTGGTCTTTGTATTCGCCATCATCGTAAAGCATCATTGCTAAAGGTATTGTAACAGTAATACCACCTGTACCAAAATTACTTGTTTGTCCTCCTAAAGATAAGATATCATCAAAACCATCGCCATTAAAATCAGCACTTATGGTTTCAAAGTTAACCCCAAGACTATTTGAAGGGTAATTAAGTTTTATATAATTTGGTTCAGAGGCATCATTTAGCGTAGTGCTTTGAAAAGTTATGGCATGACTTTGTGGCAGTAAAAACAAGGATGAAAAGAAGATAAAATTGAGCAGGTTTTTCATGAGATTTCCCTTTTTTTGTTTGATTGATTGAGATTATACCTTCATTGTTGTTAATTTTAAGTTAAACTAGTAATAATTATAACACACCTGAAATTATGAAAAAAAACCTCTTTTTAGCTCTTATTTTGCTCTTTATATCCACCTACGGCTTAACCAAATCAATCAAACAACCTAAAACACCAAGTTTAGGTGTTTCTCAAGCTCAACGGTTAGCTCAATTGCCGATTCATTGTGTTGAAACCCAATACCCTTATAAATTGGGGCAAACCTTGGGCAGTGAGAAAGACTTGAAAACACCCAAAGAAATGCACCCAGCATTCTACGGCTGTTTTGATTGGCATTCGGCAGTCCACGGGCATTGGTCCATGGTTTCATTATTGAAAAACTACCCCAATATTGAATCTGCTGCAGAATTACGTGCATTGCTCAAAAATCACATTTCTAAAGAAAATATTGCTAAAGAAGTCGAATATTTTAACGGCAAATACAATCAATCATGGGAGCGCACTTATGGCTGGGCTTGGTTATTGAAGTTAGCACAAGAATTACACACATGGGATGATCCTCTAGCTCGCGAATTAGAAAACAACCTGAAACCTTTATCTGAGTTGTTAGCGAATAAATTTATTGAGTTTTTACCCAAGCTTTATTACAACATTCGCGTGGGTGAACACCCCAACACCGCCTTTGGTATGGTTTTTGCTTTTGATTATGCTCAGGCAGTTGGGGATAGTAAACTCCTTAATACCATCACCCAAAGAGCACGGCATTTTTATCTTAGTGATAAAAACTGTCCCCTTGAGTGGGAGCCTGGTGGTTTTGATTTTTTATCGCCCTGTTTAGAAGAAGTTGATATTATGCGCAGAGTTTTGGCTGAAAAAGAATTTCATGCGTGGCTAAGGCATTTCTTACCCAAAATGCGTAAAAAGAAATTTGACCTGAATGTTGGTGTTGTTTCTGATAGAAGTGATGGCAAGTTAGTGCATTTAGATGGGTTGAATTTTAGTCGTGCTTGGGTGTTGTATGGTTTAGCGAACCAATACCCTCGCTATGCTCATTTACGAAAGCTTGCCGATAAGCACGTGCGCTACTCTTTGCCTAATCTTGTCTCAGACAGTTATGAAGGTGGGCACTGGCTTGGCAGCTTTGCCATCTATACTTTAAACCAAAGTCAAAATAAAAAAGAAAATCAATGAAAAATCCATTTAAAAACTTAGGCCCTGGCGTGCTTGTTGCTGCCGCATTTATAGGGCCCGGAACGGTGACCATTTGCACTATTGCAGGTGCTAAGTACCAGTTTGCTTTACTTTGGGCGATGGTGTTTTCGATTTTTGCAACAATTGTGTTGCAAGAAATGTCTGCACGGCTTGGGTTGGTTGCACGCAAGGGTTTGGCTCAAGCCGTGCGAAACGAAATTCCTAACCCATTATTTAAATGGCTCGCCATCGGATTAATGGTATCGGCAATCTTAGTTGGAAATGCCGCTTATGAAGCGGGCAATATTAGTGGTGGGGTTTTGGGACTGGAAACCCTATTTGAAAGCTCTTCTTTTCAACTCGAAAACACACCTGTCAATATTTTTAGTTTACTTATCGGTTTAGTCGCTTTTACTGTTTTGTGGATTGGCAACTATAAATTTATCGAAAAAGCATTGGTGTCATTAGTTCTTTTGATGTCTTTGGCTTTTGTTATCACGGCAATGCTGACTTCTCCGAATCTAATAGCTGTTGTTAAGGGTTTGTTCGTTCCTTCTTTTCCCCAGGGCAGTTCACTGATTATAATTGGTTTAATCGGCACCACTGTGGTGCCTTATAATTTATTTCTGCATGCCTCATTGGTGCAGGAAAAGTGGTCAACAAAAGCAGATTTAGTTGCGGCAAAGCGTGATACATTCATCTCAATAATCGGTGGTGGTATCGTTTCTATAGCAATTATGATTAGCGCTGCAGCCATTAAGGGTGGCGACATTCATAATGCCAGTGATCTCGCTTTGGGTCTAGAGCCTTTATTTGGTCATTACGCTAAATACCTACTCGCCATTGGCTTATTTGCCGCAGGAATCACCTCTGCCATTACTGCACCTTTGGCAGCTGCCTATGTTGCATCGGGCTGTTTTAATTGGCACAATAACCTAAAGTCTTTTCGTTTTCGACTCAGTTGGGCAGTTGTCTTAATTTTAGGCATTGTTTTTTCATCAATTGGTTTCAAATCTATCGAGGTGATTAAATTTGCTCAAATTGCCAACGGATTATTATTGCCATTAATCGCACTTTTCTTAATTTGGATTATGAATAATAAACCCCTACTTGGTTCGCATGTTAATTCAAAAATGCAAAATAGCCTCGGTATTGTGATTCTTTTCATCACCCTAGGGCTCGCGATAAAATCCCTTGGAAAAGCATTAAATTTTTTCTAAAAAAAATCCCCACTTTGTGTGGGGATTTCCTCCTCTCTCTCTTTTAAAAGCCTTTTAATATTAACTATTAAACAACTTTTTATGAGTATTTAAAACTTCTTAGTAAACTGAACCGCCACTCTTCTGCCTTGGTTAACAAAATTATATTTCGCAATGGCTCCAAAGGTAGAACCTGACAAGGGCGCATCGCCACCAAAAAGAATAACATCTTCATCCGTTAAATTTTCACCCAAAATTGCCACATCCCATCCATTGGTTGGATTAGATAATCCCACACGTAAATTTAAAGTTTGGTATGCTGGCTGTATCAAAGCAGGATCCAAACTTGCCGATGCGTGGTATTTATCAGTGAAGAACACACTAAATGTCGTATCTAACTCCATTCCACCAGATAATTCTTTGTTGTGGTGTGCACTAAAAGTTCCTTGATAATCCGATGCCAATTGATTGGTTTGACCTGAATAATCACAGAAACCATCAGCCGCTTGTGGACCATTTGGTGCTTGACCAAAGTTACAACGACCGTTGGTGTAATCTTTAAATTCAAAATCAGTAAAAGCAAGAGAACCTGTTAATGTTAAATTATTTGTTGCTTGCCATCTGCCATCAAGCTCTAAACCTTTAACATCTGCTTTAGCCGCGTTACCCACATTAAATCCAAGAGTTCCATCAAAAATTGAAACTTGTAAGTCTTTATACTTTGTGTAGTAAGCAGCAAAATTTAATTCTGCTGCACCATCTAACAGGCTCATTTTTCCACCAAACTCAAAACTGGTGGCTTTTTCACTGTCAAATTCAAAAGCATCTTCAGATGTCGCTGATGCGCCTTTGTTATTGGCTCTAAAGTCAAAACCACCTGATTTACTGCCTTGCACCGCACTGACATAGAGCATTGTGTCATCAGACACATCCCAATACAGTTTAATATCTGGTGTAAAGGTGGTATCAGAAATACGGCCCTTAATTGGGTGCGTACCTAATCTGTCTGAAATCGTTGGGTCAATAATATTCAACGCATTGGATGCGCCAATATCAAAAACAAGTGCATAAAAATCCGCTACAATTGCTTGTGCTGGAGATAAAGGGCTGCCATCAATACTGGTTATGGTTAAATTTTTCGTTCCATTTTTTGTTTCGTGCGTTAATCGCCCACCTAGTTGCAACGTCATGGTGTCGCTAATATCCCAATCCACTTGACCAAAGGCAGAAGCAATTGAACTGTTAACTAAAGCATCACGAGGACCTGCTGTATTGGAAAATAAATCACCCAAGCCAGGGCTAGAAAGATTCAACAAAGGCACCAAAATTGAGCTGGATGGCACTTGAATTGCATCATGAAATTTGTGCTCACTGTCTTGATAAAAGCCTCCAACAATATAATTTATTGGGCCATCAAGATTTGAAGTTAAACGAATTTCTTGTGATATCTGATCGTATTGTTCTTGTAATGGTAAAGTAAAGATATTTGCGCCTGTAAAATCACAATCGCAGTTATCATTGTATTCAAAATTTGAGATTCCAGTAGTCGATCTTAATGAATGGTTCTCCATATCCCAATCCAAAATCAATACGGCTTCAAACTGATCGTTATTACTAAAATCACCATTAGCGTGTCGTTTGCCATCAAGTGTGTTATTCAACACAGAAACATCTTGACCAAAGACACCTGTTAAAATCTGAGAATATGTTAATCCCGCAAAAGGTCCAACTGCTGCTGGCAGCTCTCCCGTAATTTCTATATTTCTTCCCACCACATCAAATTTTGACGACTCAATTTTTAATGTGCCCATCATGGTGTCGGTAAAATCAAACTCAAAGGTTGTTCTTAAGGTGTAATCGTTTTGCGCAGGTTCTGTGCGATTTAAGGTTAGGTTTTCTACATAACCATCTAATTCATGGTAACGACCGGCAATTCGGTATCGAAAACGATCATTAACTGGTCCAGATAAAACCACGGAAGCCTCGGTATCCCCATAAGTAAAACCATGACTCAACGCCACCTCACCTTCAAACTCATTAGTTGGTCGAGCTGTAGTCATATTCAATGCACCAGCAATAGAGTTTTTCCCAAATAGTATGGATTGCGGACCACGTAAAACTTCTACGCGTTGTAAATCAAAAAACGGTGCTCGAGCTTGTTGTGCACGACCATGATGAATGCCATCAACATAGACACCAACAGATTGTTCAAATCCTTGATTATTTCCTGATCCAATGCCACGAATAAAGACATTGGTGCCGATTCCACTTTCTGCCATGGTAAAGTTTGGTACTGAAAACTGCAAATCTGCCATTTTTTCGATGGCTTGTTCTTTTAATAAGTCTCCGTCAATTACGGCAACTGAAATAGGAACATCAGCTAGTGACTGTTCACGTTGTTGTGCGGTGACAATAATTTCTTCTAATACTGGTGAATCATCTTGTGCCAATAATGTTGTTGGTGCTATTATCGCTGATGCCATTGCTGCGTTGATACAAACGGTTAGTACCGATTTTCTAAATTTCATAATTTCTCCCACTGAGTCATTTGCTCATTGTTAATTGTAAGTATTTCTTCTTGGAAAAAAAGATAGGCAGCTTTAAGTTAAGTTGTTGCTGTTTTGTCCCCTATGCTTCTTCCAATCACTGTATACTAACATAAAGTTAAGATTTTGTTAAGACTGCAGATATAATTTAATTCCACCTACCTTGGTCTTTACTTATTTTATCGGTATAATTGCTCAATGAAATTTAATATTAACTGCGATTTGGGTGAGGGCATGAGCAATGATTCCAAACTGATGCCTTATATTCACGAATGCAATATTGCATGTGGTGGTCATTTTGGCGATACTCAGAGTATTTGTTCGACTTTAAAATTAGCCATTAAGCACAATGTTTTGGTGGGTGCACACCCTTCATTTCCCGATAAAGAGAATTTTGGGAGAAAGATTATTTCACTTTCTGCAGATGATTTATCAGAATCTCTTTACAATCAAATTGCCAACTTCAATGCGATGTGTTCGCTGTTCAATGTTAAAATGAATCACATTAAACTGCACGGAGCCTTGTATAATTTAACCTGTTTTGATTCTCTTCTCGCTCAACTGGTTTTAGATGTTTATCTTCAATTAAATATTTCCGTTAAACTATTTGCACCCTATAAATCTGTCCTAGCTCAACTGGCAAAAGGTAAATTTGAAGTTATTTATGAAGCCTTTATCGATAGGCGATATAACCAAGACCTTAGCCTCGTTAATCGCTCACTAAAAAGGGCTATTATTAAAAAACCCGAAAATGCCTATAATCAAGTACAATCAATTGTTAATACAGGATTTATTACTAGCATCGATGGCAACAAAGTTGCCATTAAGGCCGATACTTTTTGTTTGCATTCCGATAATCCTCAAGCCATACAACTTGCTCAGTATTTATACAGAAAATGCCAATAAACATCCAACAAATTGAACAATCTTGTTTTCTCATTGCATGGAAAAATGAAATAAACCCCAACACAAGCCGTGAAATTTATCATTTTAATAAAGCAATTCTTAAATTATTTCCTGACCTCATTATTGATTCTGTTCCTGCTTATTGCTGTCTTACACTCTATGTAAATCATGGCACTAAAGCTAAAATATTTATTGGTGAGCTATTAGAGTTGTATCAAAATACCGATTTTTACACTGAAATTAAATCCTCACATTGGAAGATTCCTGTGTGTTATCATCCCTCGTTAGGACTTGATTTAATTTCTCTCTCAAAAAAGCTAAATTTTACTGTTGATCAAATTATTTCTTTACACAGCTCACCCATTTATACTGTCGATTTTATTGGGTTTTTACCTGGGTTTCCTTATTTAAGCGGTTTAAATAAAAAACTTCAAGCTCCTCGGCTTTCCTCTCCTCGTGTTCGCGTCAAAAAAGGCAGCGTCGCTATTGGCAGTAGTCAAACCGGTATTTATCCGCTTGAATCCCCTGCTGGTTGGAACCTTATTGGCAACACTCCAATTGATTTATTTGATTCAAAAAAATCCAATCCTTGTTTATTGTCGCCGATGGATACTTTAAAATTTACACCAATATCACTCTCACAATACCAATCTATTTGTACTAATGATTAAGATTCTTTCAGCAGGTTATTGTTCTTCTATACAAGATGCAGGACGTTTTGGGTTTCGCCATCTTGGTGTGCCTGTAAGTGGTTGCATGGATTTAACCAGTTATAATTTAGCCAACGCATTACTTAATAATTCACCCACTTGTTCTGTTATTGAAAGCACATATATTGGACCGCGTATACAGTTTCTTGCCAGTACTTACGTTACTGTTACAGGTGCACAATGTCAGTTATTACTTAATTCGCACTGTGTTTCCATTAATACGGTTTTAAGTATTAAAAAAGGTGATATTTTGGAGGTTGGTAAAACACGCTTAGGTTGTCGTAACTACCTTTCAATTCTTGATGGATTTAATCATGAAAAAACATTAAACAGTCAATCTCAATACAAGGGTATAACCCGTTACAGTCAATTACAAAAAAATCACGTTATTTCCACCAATCAAAGCGACCGCTTAATTAGAAATCGAGCTTCTGTGCAATTAAATAAACAACTTTTTAATTCTTATTTAATACCCGCACTCAAAGGACCTGAGTTTTCTCTATTAAACAAGCAAACAAAAACAAAACTATTTTCACAAAGTTTTAGCCTTTCTTCTCAATCCAACAGAATGGCTTTTCTCTTTAATCAAGATTTGCCCGCTGGCACAGATGAAATAATCACATCTTCTGTTCAACCAGGTACAGTGCAGCTGACCCCTTCAGGTAAAGTTATCGTTCTTATGCGAGATGCTCAAACCACTGGTGGATATGCTCGAATCCTACAACTTACAAATCTAGCAATATCGCAATTATCGCAGTTACCCGTCAATAGTAAGTTTAGATTTATGCCAATAAAAAAGCCCTAATAAATAGGGCTTTTAATGCATTAGAAACCTTAAGAATTAAACTTCTTTATTGTTTTCTTCAGACTCTAGAGTTTTCTTGGTTTTTTCTTCTAACTCCAATTGTCCCTTCTTCAAGTCTTCAATTAGTTTAATTTCTCTTAATGTGTGTTTTTCCCATGCACGAGCATCTTTTAAGACTTTTTTAGTTTTCTTTGCCTGTCTAAAAGCTTGCAAGGCTTTTTCATGCTGTTTCAAATTTGAAAACGCCATACCCATCAACAAGTAATTATTTCCTGGATTTTTTAATCCTCCTTTTTGAGCAGCCTTCTTTGTTGCAGTAGCGGCTTTTTTATAGTCTCCTGCATCAAAATAAACTCCAGCCAATCGTGCAAATAACATGCCCTTATCAGATAATTTTGCTGCCTGCTCTAAAACTGGAATTGCTTTATCATGCTGATTCGCTTGTGCCCATGTATTGCCTAAAGTTTCTATGTTTTTTTGATTTTTTTCAATGGCACCACTTTTCATGCCTTTTTCAATTAACTTAGCGGCCTTATAAGGTACATCTTGACCTAGATACATATAGGCTAAATTCAAAATATCCTTACCTTTTTTGATATCACCATTTAAGTAAAGAGAATCAAATAAAGTCAATCGCTTCATGTCTTGACCAAGCTCTCCGTACATACCTGCTAACTGCTTAAGGTAAGTCGACTTAGGGTATAACTTCACCAATTGCTCGTATGTTTGCGCTGTTTTCTTATAGTCACCTTTATCGTAATATAAAGCAGACTTCAACCTTAACCAATTTTCTTTTACTTTTCTTCCTGCTTTTGTTTCTAAGGCAACGGCTTTATCCACATTTTTCAAGGCTTGATCATACTTTTCTAATTGATAATAAGCTTGAGCAAGCATAATATGAGACGTTGGAGTTGGTTTCTCAACCTCGCTTAACCATTCATTCATGTATTTAATACAAAGTGGAAATTTTTCTAGCTGAAAATACAACTGAGCAACCGTGTATTTTGCTTGCAATGCCAATGCTGGTGTAGTTTCAGGAATCTTAATCACTTCTTGATAAGCTTTAATGGCTTTTTGGTAATCTTCTTTAGATGCATAAATAAATGCATAAAAGTTATACATTTGTGATTTACCATAGCCACTTACTTTACCACGCGCTTTTAGAGCATCAAGTTCTGCTAACGCAGCAACATGGTTGCCAGCTTCGGTTAACTCTTGAGCTTTCATTAACTTTTCAAATGTTTTTGCATCAATTGCACCAGTAGCCTGTTCTTTTTTATCATGTCGACCAGCTTGAGCAAAAATTGAAAATGCTAAACTCACAACTATAATTAATAATTTTAAATTTTTCATCATTCTAGTCCGCCAACTTAAAGGTTATTCTTGTTCTAACACCAGGAACATCTTGAGGCACGCCATCGACTACACGAGGCTTATATTTATAACGAAGTGCCGATTTTATCGCGGCTTTATTAAAAATATTTTCTGGTTGTGCCTCTATCACTACGGGGTTTAATACAGTCCCTTGCTTAGTCACAGTATAAGATAAAATCACATAACCTTCAATACCACGAGATGATGCCCTTGATGGGTATTGTGGCGCCACCTTAACAATTGGTAAAAACTCGCCATCTGATGCAGATAACCCTGTTCCAATACTTAAATCCAAATCAGCACTCATGCTATCAGGGGCATTAATTGCTCCAATATTTGAGTCTGCATCAATTTGATCAAAGTCTTGCTGAGGAATCTCTGGTGGTGGCTGTTCATCCACCTGAGGTTTCTCAGGTTTTTGAACTTCTCTATTCGCCATTAACTCAACTTCTGGCATAAAGATATTTGGCATTTTTATGCTTTTTGATTTATTTAAATCTAGATCACCCATCTCAATTAGTGCAACCATCAACATTAATAATGCTGCTGTTACTACGAATGCCAATGGCACAGTAATGATGGCTCTTTTAATAACCATATAATTTACTCCTCTATTGGGTTGATAAAGATATTTTACCAGGGTCAACAATCTCTCTGGCTGCGTCAAGTACCGCAGTAAATGTCTTAATTGAGGCCAACTCATCTGCCTGAATAACAACTCCACCTTCTGGATTTTCAGCATGTAACCTTTGAATATTCGCTTTAACTGATCGAACATCAATTCGACGCTTATCCATCCAAATAGAATTATCCGGACTAATTGCAATTAAAACAGTAGTGTCATCTTTTTTGTTTGATGTGCTTGCTGGTGGACGATTGACTTCCACACCAGTTTCTTTAATAAATGTAGCCGTGACAATAAAAAATATTAACATGATAAATACCACGTCTAACATTGGAGTCAAATCAATGGCTCCCTCTTCTTCGGCTGCTGATTCTGATAGAAAACTTCTACGCATAGTTCTTCTCTTTTAATTTGTTTATTTAATGTGAACCTTAATTTTTAAATATTCATTGTTGTTTTAAATCGTTAAAGAGGTTTGCTAGTTCGAGGCTAAAAATGCGATTTGACAACTGTCAATGAGCATTTTTAACCGATGAAATAGCAAATCTATTTAGCGATTTATTCAACAATTAGTCTTCAAAGGTCAAGTGTTCCTCTGTCTCATTACTTTCTTTATCGGCCAATTGAGTGACAAAGGTGTTAGCAAACACACCCGAAAGTGCTACTACCATTCCAGCCATTGTTGGAATCGTTGACTTGGAAACACCACTTGCCATAGATTTCGCATCACCACCACCTGTGGCAGCTAGTGTAGAAAAAACCTCAATCATTCCTGTAACCGTTCCTAACAAACCCAATAATGGCAACAAAGCTATTAGTGTTTTAATTACTGGAATGTTATGGTTAATTTTTTCTTGCACTTCCGAAACCAATTTTTCTCTAATTGCGTGAGCATTCCATGACTTACGTTCACTACGCGAATTCCATACTTTTTGCGCTTTAGCAAAATCATGTTTAAAGCTAAACTTTAGGTATAAATACTTATCTAAAATCATTGCCCACATAATAAAAGTTGTCCCTGCAATGATATACAGTACAGGTCCACCTTTGTTGAAAAAATTATCAATATCTTCAAATAAATCTAATAAAAATATTAGCATTATGTGCTCTCCTTATTTACGCTCTGCACGTTCTGCAAGGATGCCTGCACTTTGCTCTTCTAAGACATGCATAATGCTTTTTGCTTTACCACTTAAGAATGTATGCAATAACAATATTGGGATTGCTGCAACCAAACCTAATACCGTTGTCACAAGTGCACCCGAGATACCTCCAGCCATACGCTTGGGATCACCCGCACCAAATATAGTGATGGCTTGGAATACTAAAATCATACCTGTTACTGTACCTAATAAACCTAACAATGGCGCAACCATAGAAATAATTTTTAATAACGGTAAAGATTTATTAATCGCAGTTCGCTCTTTCAAAATGGCTTCGCCAAGTCGTAACTCTAGCGTTTCTACATCAGCATTTCCATTAGCTTCTGCTGCTAACAACACACGTCCAAGAGGATTTTTATCAGACAAAGCATCTGATTTAATCTGTTTCTTAACTTTTGCTGAAACACCACTTAATACCAAGAATCTCCAGAGAGACAATAAAATTCCGAATACAGCTACAGCAGAAATGATATAACCAACCAACTTACCTTCGTGCCATTTTTCTATCAAAGTAGGCGTATTGATTAATGCTGTTAGGTAACTACCTCCTGATGGGCCTGTTGGGTCAATCCCAACTGGAGTAAATCCAGAGGTTGCATTTTGTAATTTTTGCGCACCTGTTTGGTAGTCATCAGGTTGTCTTGCTAGTATACTTAAAGCACCAGTATCTGATTTATATTCAAGATAGTTTCCATTTGAAACCATGTTAAATACACCAATACGAACCACTTCTTGTTGTCCTTCAACACCAACTTTTGCTTGATATTTTACAACATTGCCTGATTCGGTAATTTCACGATGCATTTCAAACCAAACTCTTTCGATATCTTCCATTGAGGGCAAATCTGTTGATGAGTTCATCTTTTTAATAAGCTCACTTAAAAATTCAGTTCTGTTTGGAAACTGTGTACTGGTAATTGAATTTTCAAAATTTACACGCAAATCAGCGGCTGATGAAGTTAAATGTCCAAAAAGCTCTTTTAGTGAACCTAGTCTTTCATCACGTTGTTTTCTTTTTTCTTCTACAATTAGTTCATTTTCATTAAACTGTACTTCCATTTGAGCAGCTTTCTTCTCTAAAGATGCTATTTGAGCTTTAACATTGCGAATTTTTTGTTCTTGTTGTTGCTTTTGTTTTTTAAATTCTTGTAAGCGTCTTGCGTTATCTGCACTATCTGCAGCACGCCCTGCTTTAACTTTACGAAGCAAATCATTCATAGATAAGTCAGCTGCGTAACTTATGTTACTTACTGAAAATATAAGAGCTAATAGTGTTAGGAGTGTTTTAACATTTAAAGATTTCATTATTTGGCTCCTACTGGTGCTGGAATCGGTAAACTCATTACACCAATTGATGCTTGTTTGTTTGCCATTTTAATACCATTTTTAATTGAGTTTCTGTAAGTTGTATTATCCAATTCAACCCATGTCTTTGTTGCTTTATCATAAACAGCACTTAATTTAGTATCCTTCGTTTGGGCAACTAAAGCAATGCGACCAACACGAAGTACGTTAACATCTTGCTCTTGACCATTAACTGTTATAATAGCAGAATAGGAATCCATTTTTCTTCCGTATTCATTTTCTATTTGATAGACCTCAAGAACTTGTCTGAACTTTTCAGAAATATCAATTTCTGATTTTTCAATATTTTCTTCAAGGAACATTATACGTTCAGCACGCTCTTGTTCATGAAAGGGTAGATCCAAATCAACAAAATCTCTTAAACTGCCAACCATCTTAATAATAAGTGGTAACATTTGACGTTCAATTAGTGCCACTTGTGCGGTTGAATTTTCAAACTTTTCAATCAAAGCCAACTGACTTTTGATTTGAGTATCTAATTGATCGTTATAAACTTTCAATCCATCCACTTGTTTAAGTAGACTGCGATATTCTACCAATCGTGCTTGTGATGAATCGACAATTTTGTCTACTCGTGCTTGTGATTTTTGTGCATCTTTAACCTTTGCAGCTCCCGTCTTAACAACTTCATTCAGTTGTGCAAAGCTTGCTGTTGCACTAATAGCTAGCACTAAAGCCAGATATTTTTTTGATTTAATCATTTTTGTGCCCATTTTGTTTAATTCTCTTTTTTAAATTTCTTCATAAAAAAATACCCACTATAAAATAGTTATAGCGGGTATTTTGTCCTCTGGTTATATTATCATGTCTTTAAACATAAATAAATAACTTATAACTGATATTGGAACTTGATGTAGTAAAAACCACCACCAAATCCAATAGGAGAGTTTTGGTCGTATCGACTTCCAGAACCACTACCTAAATCAGGCTGACCATTTAACGTACCAAATATTTCATCTGGGTACTCATCTGTTGCATTTTGTGCACCAAGAGTTATCGTATAATTATCATTAAAGGAGTAAGCCATTTCAACATCTAATGTCACGTTATCACCAATAAATATATTATTGTCTGTTCCGTAATAACCACTGTTATGGTTTAGACGACCTAAGAATCTCCAATCGCCAACCGTATGATTAGCTGTGAAATTCCAACGAGTCTGAGGAAGACCTCTTTCTTGTTCAGTTATTCTTTCGCCATCTAATAAGGGCTTTGTTTCTCCTGTATCATGATCTACATAAGTTCCTATTCTGGCAATGCTCGTTTCAGTGTGGTTAAATGATAAAGTGAAATCTGTATTACCATTACCAATTTCCATTCCGTAAGTCGCTACCACATCAATACCACGAGTTTCTGTATCAAAACCATTGGTAAAGAAACGGAAGTTTCTTAAATTTGAAGCATTGACAATACCAGAGGCTATTAATGCATCAATTTCATCTGGTGATAATGAATTATCCTGCGATAAAGTAATGCGATCATTTAAATCAACTGCGAAATAATCAACTGTAACATCAAGACCACCAAAGTTCATTACCGCACCAAAGGTAAAGTTAGTTGATTCTTCGGCATCAAGAGGTTTACCTCCACGAGATACAGCCACTGGATTAATTGATGGAATCGTTCCATTATTAACTAATTCCCCTGCTGAGTTAATTTGCGTTGAAACATTAAAGGCATTAGATTGACCAGGAGTGGGCGCTCTAAAACCCGTGCTGTATGCACTGCGTAAGGCAAAAGTATCGGTGAATTCATAACGGGCTGAAATCTTACCGTTTGTTGTTGTACCAAAATCTTGAAAATCTTCAAATCGTAACGCAACACCCATTAATAAACTTTCGGTAATATCGGCTTCTAAATCGATATAAGCAGCGACATTTGAACGTTTAAATGTTCCAGCAGCTAGATTTGAAAAACCTGAAAAACCATTAGATCCTGAGCTAAACCCTTGGGCAGCATAAGGGCCAATTTCAAAAGAGGCTTTATCACCTGTTTTAATGGTAAAAGCTTCTTGACGCCATTCAGCACCAACGGCTACATTTAAACCAGAATAGAAGCTTGACACTTCAAATTCTTTAACTAAATCAACGTTAAAGTTTTTTTCCACTTGCTCGTAAGCACCTGGATCAAATCTTGTTGGCGTATCTGGACCTAATGAAGCATTGACTGTATTGTAGATAGTAAAATCCACATAACTGCGTCCAAAATAACCACTAACATCATATGCCCAACCATTATCCATTTCGCCTCTTAAGCCAACTGCTGTTGAAAAGTCATCAACTTGACCACCGAATCGTGGTGTAAAACCACCTGGGAAAAGACTAAGAAAGGAAAAACAGTTTGCTGCTGCTAAAGATGCAAGAGCTGTTGGATCAGCTATTCCATTCACAAATGGAACGATTGGGCAATTTGAATTATCTGTAGCTCCTGGAGTCAAATCAGCAGTTAAAAGAGTAGGTGTACCATCTGCAAGAGAAGGACCTCTAAAAACGCCACCTCTGGCTGAATAATTATATTGAAAGCCACCGTCATCATCAAGGATTGGTATTCCGTTACCATCAACTATAACATTAGAAGTTCCAGGAGTACGGAAGAAAAATCCACCGTCGACTTCTTTAGAGCCATAGTTACCAAAGGCATAAAATTCTTTATCACCACCTAAATCTACACCCATGTTATAAATAAGTTTAATATCGTCATTTATAATGGGTTGCCCCCAAATCTGGGCAGGGTTTGCAATAGCAGTATTTCCAGCAGCAATAAGGGCTCGTGCATCTCGACGTTGGACCGAACGATCAGTGGCATCAGTTTCACCATATTCAAATGACAAGTTAACAAAACCATTGTCTGTAAAAGGTAAGCCGATGTTACCAGCTAAATTGTATGTCGCACCATCTCCTTCATAATATTGACCATAACGCGCTTCAAAAGTTGCGCCATCAGATGCATCTTTTAATACAAAGTTCATCACGCCAGCAATAGCATCAGAACCGTACTGAGCTGCAGCACCATCACGTAAAACTGCTACTTGTTTAAGTGCAATCGCCGGAATTTGCGAAATATCAGGGCCTTGAGCACCATCTGCCACACCATTACCTAACCATGAAATAACGGCTGCACGGTGGCGACGCTTACCATTGACCAATACCAAAGTATGATCAGGAGCTAGTCCGCGTAAGTTTGCAGGACGAACTAAAGTTGCCGCATCACTAATTGGTTGAGTTCCCACATTATATGAAGGCACGACATTCTTCAATAAGGTACTAAGATCCGTTACACCTTGGTTTACAAAATCATCACCACTGATTACATCAACTGGAACAGCAGAATCAGTTGCAGAACGAGCAGCACGGCGTGAACCCAATACTACTACTTCTTCAACATCATCCGATCCATCTTGAGCAAAAGTTTGTGATGAAAAACCAATCGTTAACGGGGCAAACATGCTTAAAAATAAAGCCGTTCGTTTGTTAAATTTTGTTTTCATTTTTATAGTCTCCCAGACTTGTATTAATTTTTTAGTTAAGTTATAAATTTTTACGAACATTTAAAATTCGTATCGGCTAATATAACAGCATGAGAACACATGTCAAGCATCAATTAAATTTTTGCTAACAATAACTTTTTTTAATGCGGTGTTTTAAATCTGCAAAGCCAAGCACCAAAAAGCTCATAACATTTATGATCTTTTGTTTATTATTGCGATTCCTCTTTCTGGACTTACTTTAATCTATCTATTATTGCATCCGTGAAATCAGATGTTTTTGCAGAACCGCCTAAATCTCCTGTTAAACGGTCTTTGTCATCTAGCACACCACGAATAGCTTGACGAATATTGATGGCTTTGTCGTGCATACCCATGTGCTCCAACATCAAAGCTGCAGCCAGTATCAATGCGGTAGGATTTGCAATTTTCTTACCTGCAATATCGGGAGCAGAACCGTGAACCGCTTCAAATATAGCCGATTCTGTGCCAATATTGGCTCCAGGTGCCATTCCTAATCCACCAATGAGTCCAGCACACAAGTCTGAAATTATGTCTCCAAACAAGTTTGTTGTGACAATAATATCAAACTGTTGAGGGTTCATCACCAACTGCATGCACGTGTTATCAACAATAAGTGTGTTAAATTCAATTTGAGGATAGTCCTTTGCGACTTCTTCTGCCACTTCCAAAAATAAACCCGATACCGTTTTCATTATATTGGCTTTATGAACAGCAGTGACCTTTTTACGATTAGCTTTAACCGCTATATCAAATGCATAACGAATTATATTTTCACAGGCTTCACGTGTTATGACGATTTCTGCCTTTGCCACCGTTCTATCTTCATTGATAAATTGACCTTCTTGGCGATAAGCCCCTTCGGTATTTTCCCTTACTGTTATAATGTCAATGTCATCAAATTTTGACTTTGTTCCTGGAAAAGTAATGGCAGGACGAATATTGGCATACAATTTAAAATGACGACGCAGTGCCACGTTAATTGAACTAAAGCCTTTTCCAATTGGCGTAGTCAGCGGACCTTTTAAACAAACTTTATTTTTAGCAATTGTCTCCAACGTATCTTCAGGCAATAAATTGCCATGCTTCTCCAATGCCATCAAACCCGCATCCACGTGTTCGTATTCCAACCCAGCCCCAACGGCATCTAATACACGCAAAGTAGCTTCCATAATTTCAGGACCGATTCCATCTCCATTAATAATAGTTATTTTATTACTCATATATTTTCTTTTTCTGTTGTAAAATCACCCACCATTATACTAGTTATCTCTTTAAATGAATAAGAAAATTGTTGCAATTACCTCATCACGAGCCGATTATTCTCACCTTTATTGGGTATTGAAATTATTAGAACAAGAAAAGACCATAGATTTAACAATTTTGGCATTTGGGCCCCACTTATCACCTGAATACGGTGACACATGGCAACAAATAGAAAAAGACGGCTTTACCAATGTTAAAAAAATCGAGTGCTTGCTTTCATCTGATTCCGATTTGGGCATGGCAAAATCCCTAGGACTAGCGACCTTGAGCATTGCTGATTATTTGTCCGAACTCAGACCAGACCTTATGTTGCTTATTGCTGACAGGTATGAAATGTTAGCTCCTGCTAATGTCGCTTTAACCATGCGTATTCCCATTGCCCATATAGAAGGCGGCGATGTCTCCGAAGGTGCAATTGATGATGCGGTACGCAATGCCTTAACTAAAATGAGTCATATTCACTTCACACCAACTGCCAAAGCCATGGCTCGTGTGTTAGCAATGGGAGAAGAAGCTTGGCGAGTGCACCAAAGTGGTGCACCTTCATTAGATCATTTACACAAAAGCATTATTCCAAGCACAACCGAAATTCGACAATTATTTAACCTGAATAAAAATAAAGTGATTGTTGTGGCTTATCACTCTGTTACTCTATTTAAAGATTCGGCAAAGGAACAAGCTGATTTATTCTCTGCTTTATCCAAAAGAAAAGAACAAATTGTTTTTTGTTTTCCTAATGCAGATGCAGGTTCTTACAAAATCATTAAAAAAGCGCAAAACTTTTGCCAAAAGCATTCAAACGCTCAAATTCACCACAACTTAGCCGCTCAAACGTATTGGGGATTGTTGAAAGTTGCTGACTTAATGTTGGGCAATTCATCCAGTGGTATTATGGAATCACCCTCGTTAAAGTTACCTTGCATCAATATTGGCATTCGACAATTGGGGCGAGAACAAGCCAAAAATATTATTGATGTTAACGCTAGTGAGCATGAAATTGGTCAAGCCATAGATAAAGCACTCAACACTGAATTTATTGAAAATTTAAATGATTTAGTCAATCCATACGGCGAAGGCAATGCCTCAGAGTTAATCAGTCGCGTTTTAACCGAGCTGACAATTGATGATAAGTTGCTCTTTAAAAAAAATATTTTATGAAAAACTACCCATTAGCCCAACCTGAAATTACAAAAGAAGACAGAATTGCAGTCAATGAAGTTTTAAAAACCGCACACCTGTCTCGCGGACCACAAGTTCTTGCATTTGAAAATAAATTCAAAGAAATGGTGCAATCCAACTATGCCAGCTCCGTGAGTTCTGGCACGACGGGGTTAATTATTGCTTTGCAGGCTCTTGGAGTCTCTCAAGGCGATGAAGTTATCACCGTTTCATTTACTGTACCTGCGACTGTAAACAGCATAATTGCAGTTGGTGCAAACCCTAAAATGGTTGACATTGAAACACAAACTCTAGGTCTGTGCCCACAGGCTTTAAAACAAGCCATAACAAAAAAAACCAAAGCCATTATTGTGGTTCATGCCTTTGGCAAAGCGGCAAAGATACTTGAAATTATAGCCATTGCCAATAAGGCTGGCATTGCAGTTATAGAGGATGCCTGCGAGGCTATTGGCAACAAGCTGAATAATAAACCTCTTGGAAGCTTTGCTGATATTGGTGTATTTGCTTTTTACCCCAACAAACAAATAACCAGCGGCGAAGGCGGCATGTTGGTAACCAACAACAAATCACTTCATCAAAAATTTGAACTCTTAAAGAGTCATGGACGAAGCATGAATGGCGATTTATATGACCAAGTCAGTTTTGGCTGGAACTTTCGTCTAAGTGACATCAATGCAGCTCTAGGACTTTCACAAATAAAAAGACTTAAACAAATAATAGAAAAACGCATAAAACTTACCGAGCATTACCAGCACTATCTGGATAAGACTGACTGCATTACTCTTCCACAATTTTCTCCTCAAGAAAATACATCCGCTTGGTTTGTTTATGTTGTTTTAATTAAAAATCCTGACTTGATTAAAGAGAAAATGACACAATCAGGCATGCAATGTGGGCGCTATTTTTCTCCTGTGCACTTACAACCCTTTTACAAAAAGCTATTTCCCCAGCTAAAACTCATACAGACCGAACGAATTGCTGAGCAAACACTTGCTCTTCCTTTTTACACTCAATTAACAGCAAAAGACATCGCATTTATAAGCAACACTCTATTAAACTGTATGAATTAGTCCGTTAGTTTGTTAAAATGCCGTTAACTTAACTACACCAACACACTCAGTTTATTATGAAAACGGCTAAAAAAAACACACTCTTGACCGCAATTCTTGCTACTTTCGCAGCAAGTGCACAAAACACTAACGAACTTCAATCTCTTGACCAAATAAACCTTGCCTATTCAGGAGATGAAACGCGTCTCGGCATTGGCATTACTGAAAATGGTGATTTTATAGGCGATTTTCTCAAGTCCTTTAATACCACCTATCGTTCCAACTGGATGGCACAAGGTTGGTATTCGGACGGTGCAGGTGGACTGGAGTTAGATTACCACTGGATTGCTGCAGATAGCGAACAAGTATTAATTGATAAAGCTCAAGATTATAAAGTCAATAAACTCTTTTTAGCACTTGATCAAAACACCTTTGATGACCGCAAACTCACGATTGGTGGTGGCAGAGAATCTGAAGATTTATTTTGGAACATCAATGCAAGCAAAGCAACAACAGGGCGCAGATTGGTTAGCGATGTTTCCGTATTTACCAATGACATTATTGTTGGGACATTAGGCACTCATGTAACCAACCAGGCTCGCACAATTGAAGACATCACCCGAATTTACGAACAACCCTATGATTGGGGTTTCGGCGGAAGATTGGGTAAATATTTTGACCAAAATTTAGTTCGCCTTACGGGTGGATTAGATTATGAAACAGGCGATTTTAGTTCAAAGCAATTCACCGCTAGCATTGATGTTGAGAAATATTTTGCCAACACAGGACATTCTCTTGCATTGCATGTTGAATCACTCAATAAAGACGGTGATTTCGTGACTGATAAAAGTGATACCCGTGCTTTTCTCATGTACCGTTATGATTTTGGCAAAACCTTCCAACCTACTGAACGCTACGAAGAGGTCAAAATGGTGGATGAGGTCGCTTTAGCCCGACTAAAAGAAGAAAGACGCACTGTGATACAAAACAAGATTGACTTGTCATCAATGGCGTTCTTCAATTTAGACTCCGCTGTATTACGCGAAGACACAAAAGCCGCATTAGCCGATGTGGTTAAACAAATCAAGTCATTAAAATTGGGCTCTAAGATAAATATTGTTGGGCACACCTGTTGGTTGGGAACCGAACAATACAACCAAAAACTCTCTGAGAAAAGAGCCAAAGCCGCGCAAGATTTCTTTGTTGAACATGGAATTGACATCAGCGATATTCAATCATCTGGCAAAGGCGAAAGCGAACCTGCCTTTGATAACAATGGCCCTGACATCGCCAAAAACAGACGCGTTGCCATTAGCTTTTTATCCTTAGAAGAAGACTTTAAACAAGGAGAAGTTGCAGCCGATGAAGTGCCTGTTAAATGGGTAAAACAACCCATAAAAACAGCACCCTCGTGGTTAGCACGAGCTCTTCGCAACCCTGCTAAACATAAACGCACTGTTGATGTTTATAAGTTTGAAGAAAAAGAATCTATAACAACCTTAGGGGCGGTGGTTGAATTAAATACTGCACCAGCTGCCAATAACGATGCCCTCACAGTATTGAGAAATTCAAATGCAATTTTGATTGATGTTTTGACCAATGACTCTGACCCAGAAAATGATGATTTATCCATCACTGATGTCACCCAGCCAAATAACGGAACAATTGTCAATAACGGCACCTCTCTTACTTACACTCCAAATACTGGCTTTATCGGTGAAGAAACAATTCAATACACAATTGATGATGGGCATGGCGATCAAGCTCAAGCTCAAGTTATTATCACAGTAGAAAACAACGCTCCTGTGGCGACAGATGATTCTGTTATTGCAACAGGAACAGATCCATTAATAATTAATGTCACCAGCAACGATTCTGATAGTGATGGTACAGTATTATCCATTGTATCGGTTACACAAGGTCAAAATGGCTCTGTTAATATAAATTCTGATGGTACAGTCACTTACCAAGCTAATTTAGGTTTTATGGGTACCGATTCATTTACTTACACAATTGAAGATGAAGACGGCGCGCAAAGCACTGCTACTGTTTCAGTGACAGTAGAAGAACCTGCCAACAGTGCACCAACTGCTGTGGATGACCTTTATTTGGTACCCATGAATGGAGCATTTGACTTTAACCCGATTGAAAATGACAGCGATATTGATGGCGACACATTAACTATTTTATCAGTTGATACTTCCCTTTTAAATGGAACATTAACATTCGATGAAAATGGCGCAATGCATTACCAAGCTCCATTCTTGTTCGCTGGCAACGACAGTTTCACTTACACCATTACCGATAGCAATGGCAACACGGCAACTGCAACGGTTATTATGTGTGTTGCGGATTAGTTCATGCCAGATAAATTTGCTGCATTAAGAAAAAAATACCTTTCTAGCTTTCCTGCAAAGCTAGAAGGGATTGAAGACGCTCTGAATAAAAAGGACATGAAACTTATTCATGACCTCATTCATAAACTCAGAGGCTCAAGTGGTGGTTATGGATTTGATGAAATCTCCGTTCATTGCAAAAATATAATGCAGCAACTGCATGAATCAAACAACAAGGCCACAAAAGACATCGAAAAAGCGATAGAAGACCTCTTGGTTTTGCTCTCAACTGCTAAATAGTGCCTGACCGAGAAAGAAGTAATCTACTGCGGAAAGGCTGGATTTGATCAATATATCCCATTATTCTTGTCAAACAGCAATCTAAAACAAATACTGATAACGCAGTCCAAGGGCGAATAGGCTTAGACTGTAGTGCGGTATTATGCCGCAGGGTTAATAACTACAGCAAGCCTGTGTAATTTAGTTATTTTTTCATCACTTTCGTAGTTACCTAATCTGATTTTGAGCTACAATACTAAACCATTACTTTAGTTGTGTGTTTGAAATTTTATGAAATCAATAAATCCTAGACTCCCTGTTAAAAAAATAATTTTATTCTTGAGCTTGGTTATTTTTATCGCATCTTGTGCCACCTCCCCCATGGGCAGAAAGCAATTTATCCTTATTGGTGACAATGAAATGAATAAGATGGGTATTGCCTCCTTTACTAAGATGAAAACCTCAAGCAAAGTGTCACAAGACCAACAAGCCCAACGTTATGTGCGCTGTGTTGCCAATGCGATTGTTAATGAATTGCCTGAACAATGGCGTAAACAAGCTTGGGAAGTGGTGGTTTTTGATGACAATTCCGCTAACGCTTTTGCATTACCTGGCGGTAAAATTGGGGTACACACTGGATTACTGAGAGTCGCAACCAACCAAGACCAATTAGCCACCGTTATCGGTCACGAAGTCGCTCACGTGTTATCCCGTCATGGAGCGGAACGAGTCTCGCAACAAATGGGACTGGAAATTGCCATGCAAGCCACCGATGCCATTAGCAAAAACAAAATGCAAAACCAAGGTTCGCAAAGGGCCTTAATGTCCGCCTTAGGGCTGGGTGCTCAGTTTGGTGTTTTGCTACCATTTAGTCGAACTCATGAGAGTGAAGCGGATTTATACGGATTAAAACTCATGGCAAAAGCAGGGTTTGACCCTCGCCAAAGCATCAATCTCTGGCAAAACATGTCCAAAGCCAGCGGTGGCAAACGCCAACCTCAGTTTATGTCAACCCACCCAAATCCAGAAAAACGCATTGAAAAACTTGCCAACTTTATGCCACAAGCACTGGCATTACAAAAACAAGCTCAATTAAATGGCAAAAATCCACGCTGTCAATAAATTAAATGCTGTGGTATGTTTTAAAACGTCTACTTGGAGCCTTCCCAACCTTAGTGTTATTAATTACTATTGCTTTTTTTCTCATTCGCATTGCGCCAGGTGGACCTTTTGACTCAGACAAAGAGCTTCCTCCCGAAATTTTAAAAAACATTCAAGCCAAATACCATTTAGATGAATCCTTACCCAAGCAATACATCCGATATTTAACAAACATCGTTCAAGGAGACTTTGGCCCTTCTTTTGCCTACAAAGACTTTACCGTTACCGAACTAATAGCCAAAGGTTTTCCAGTATCCTTAACTATCGGTGGGTTGGCTTTGTTGTTGGCAATAATAATCGGCATAAGCTTAGGCACGCTGGCAGCAGTTAATCAAAATACGTGGCTAGATTATGCGCTTATGTCATCTGCCATGACGGGCATTTCCATCCCTAATTTTGTGGTTGCCCCTTTATTAATACTCTTGTTTGCCATTTATAACAAATGGCTGCCTGCAGGTGGTTGGTCTGGTGGTAATTGGGCAAATTTAGTTCTTCCTGTTGTTGCTTTATCATTGCATTATATCGCCTATATTGCGCGGATTATGCGCGGTTCTCTGATTGAGATTTTAAAACAAGATTATATTCGTACCGCCAAAGCCAAGGGGCTATCACCCTTCACCATCGTCATAAAGCATGCGATTAAACCAGCCCTAATGCCAGTAATATCCTATTTAGGTCCAGCCGCCGCTGGGATATTAACAGGCTCGGTTGTGATTGAAAAAATATTTGGCATCCCAGGTCTGGGTCAATATTTTGTTCAAGGGGCTTTGAATCGAGATTACACCTTGGTCATGGGCGTCATAATCTTTGTTGGTATTCTGATTATCTTATTCAACCTTATTGTGGATATTTTATACGCATGGCTTGATCCAAAAATCCAACTAGAGAACAACGCATGAATGAAGTTGGCACAAGTTTATGGCACCACGCTTGGTTGCGTTTAAAACAAAATAAACTGTCCACCGCCAGTGGGTTAATGTTGCTGTTAATCCTAGTTTTAGTTATTTTTGCTCCTTTTATTTCACCCTATGACAGTGAATTTATTGATTGGGAAAACATGTCCATCCCACCGGATTTTGCCACATCCCATTATTTTGGCACCGACATGATGGGACGGGATTTATTTGTTCGAACCTTACAAGGCGGTCGTATTTCTTTATTGGTTGGCTTTGTAGCCACCTTTGTTAGCCTAATTATTGGTGTCAGTTATGGAGCAATTGCAGGTTTTTATGGAGGCAAAGTAGACAGTATCCTGATGCGTATTGTCGATATTCTCTATGCCCTGCCGTTTATGTTTATCGTAATCGTACTCATGGTGCTCTTTGGGCAACATTTATTTTTAATCTTTGCTGCCATTGGTGGCTATATCTGGCTTGATATGGCGCGCATAGTCCGCGGACAAACTTTAAGTCTCAAAAATAAAGAATTTATCGAAGCGGCTTTTGCTATTGGTGCTAACAATGCAAGCATAATTTTCAAACATATCGTCCCAAATTTGCTTGGGATTGTCATTATTTACATTACTCTTACCATTCCACAAGTAATTTTGGTAGAATCATTCCTGAGCTTTTTAGGGTTAGGCGTTCAAGAACCACTTACATCGTGGGGCGCATTGGTCAACGAAGGAGCAAGTGACATGGAAATCGCTCCATGGTCGCTGTTGTTCCCTGCAATTTTTTTAGCCATTACCCTCTTGAGCTTTAATTTTATCGGAGACGGATTGCGTGACGCACTTGATCCTAAAGAAAAATAACCAACACATTAAACAATATGAATGAAAAGAACACACCTTTACTAAGCATCCAAGACCTAACGGTCAAATTTAAAACTCAAGAAGAACTTATCACTGCGGTGAATAAGGTTTCTTTTGATATACCAAAAGGCAAAACCGTTGGCTTGGTGGGTGAATCGGGTTCTGGTAAATCGGTTACTTCGCTAGCAGCCATGGGATTAATCCCCATGCCTCCAGGCATGATAACCAATGGAAAAATATTGTTTAATGGCGATGATTTATTACAGAAATCTGAAAAAGAAATGCGCCAAATTCGCGGCAATCGCATTTCCATGATTTTCCAAGAGCCAATGACAGCTCTGAATCCTGTGTTTCGTATTGGTTCACAAATTTCCGAAGTCTTGCGTTTGCACAAAGGCATGACCCGAAAACAGGCATGGAATTATTCCATCGATTTACTCGACCAAGTCGGCATTCCTGACCCAAAAAGCAAAATTCGCGCATACCCTCACGAAATGTCAGGCGGGCAAAAACAACGGGTAATGATTGCCATGGCAATCGCCTGTGAACCGGATTTGCTGATATGTGACGAACCAACAACAGCACTTGATGTAACCATTCAAAAACAAGTATTGGAATTAATGCTGGACTTGCAACAAAAATACGACATGGGCATGTTGTTTATCACCCACGATTTGGGCGTAATTGCCGATTTAGCTGATGAAGTGGTGGTCATGTATCGCTCAAACATTGTTGAAAAAAATCACGTTCACAACATATTTAAAGACCCAAAACACCCGTACACTAAAGGCTTGATTGCCTGTCGTCCTATGCTTGATGGCAATCCCAAACGTTTATTGACTGTATCCGACTATATGGAAGAAGACGGCACAGAAAAACACGTACCACCTGAAAAGTTTGAACCGATGGTTAAACCTGATAAGTCCGATATTGACTCACATCCTGTTTTGCTTGAAGTTAATAACCTCAAAACATGGTTTCCCGTCAAAGGAGGGTTATTTGGACGCGTTCAACGCCACGTTAAAGCCGTTGATGATGTCAGCTTCGTTGTACACAAAGGTGAAACCTTAGGACTTGTCGGCGAATCAGGCTGTGGCAAAACAACACTGGGACGCACCATTTTACGTCTACAAAAAGCCACCAGTGGCGATGTTATTTATAATGGTATCAACCTTATGGAGTTGGGTAAGGAAGCCATGCGGAAAATGCGTTCACGCATGCAAATCATTTTTCAAGACCCTTATTCTTCACTCAATCCGCGCATGACCATTGGCGATATCATCACCGAACCCATGGCTATTCACAACATTGGCGAAAGCAAAAAAGACCGTTTTGCCCGTGCCCAAGAATTAATGCACAAAGTGGATTTAAAACCCCAACATTTAAACCGTTATCCACACGAATTTTCAGGTGGTCAACGCCAAAGAATCTGTATTGCCCGCGCCATCGGTGTCGAACCCGAATTTATTATCTGCGACGAATCGGTTTCTGCCTTAGATGTTTCCGTCCAAGCGCAAGTGTTAAATCTCCTGCAAGACCTGCAACAAGACATGCACCTTACTTATATTTTTATCTCTCACGATTTATCGGTTGTCAATTATATCTCTGATCGAGTCGGTGTGATGAACCAAGGTAAAATAGTCGAACTAGACACCGCAGAAAACATCTACAAAAATCCGCAAAGAGAATACACCAAACGATTATTGGATGCGATTCCTAAGGGCATACCTAAAGATTTGGTTTTGTAGTATCTTTTGAGAACAAGTATCACAGAGGTTTTTTAAGGGTATGTCTCAGGTTTCACAACGTTGTTGATGCAAACCCACCTTATTAGAATCTTTTATTATTAGAGACTTTTGCTTAAATTTCCTAGGTTTTTTTTAAAATATTTGATGCAGGTGATGAACTGGGTCTAGAAATTATTAATTCGTTGGATAATAACATATGGAAGAAAATAGTTTAAACCTATAAGGTAAATATGCTTGTGTAAATAGGTAAAAATACCTATAATATTCTTTAAGCTACTATTATAAGGTGTTTTATGCTCGCAGTACAGTTAGAAAAATCCATACCCGTTGGCATTAATGACAGTCAATTGTTGCAGCAGTTACAGGAAACGTCTTTTAATGGCTTCTATTTAGAGGTCTTAAAAAAGGCTGCTCCTTTTAACGATGAGGAAATTGCTCACTGGCTGAATATCAATGTCAAAACCTTTCGTACTTACAAAAAACCCAATCAAGAACTCAATATTGGTTTGCGTGAGCATGTTTTGTCGTTGTTGTCATTGATGAAACACGGCAAGAAGTTATTCGGAACAAGCCAAAATTTTAAACAATGGCTAATGGCAGAAAACTTCTTCTTAGATGGCAAAGCACCGGTGGATTTTTTACAAACCATTACAGGCATACGCTTTATTGATGAAAAACTCACCGCCATGGAGTTTGGTGACAATATTTAGAAATTGGTGCGTTAAATGGAATTATTTAGAATCTCAACCAAGGAACATTCAAAACAGCTAAGTGCCTCAGGTTCTCCCAACCGTTGGAACAAAAAGGGTGAATTTGTACTTTATAGCAGTTCTTCTCGCTCACTTTCCACACTGGAACTGGTTGTGCATCGCAATGCCATAAAACCAACCATCCCCTATAAAATCATGGTGATTTCGGTTGCAGATGATGATAATTTAACTCACACCATCAAAACAAAAGACCTACCAAATAAATGGAACGCCATGCAAGCCTATGCAGAATGTCAAGAAATCGGCAGCCACTGGTACCAAAACAAAACCAGCCTAATCCTAAAGATTCCATCGGCAATCATTCAACAAGAACACAACTATATCATCAACACCAAACACTCAGAATTTGAAAAACAGGTTCAACTAATTCGCACAGAAAACTATTTTTGGGATGAAAGGTTGTTGCCCCCCATCTCAGATTAAAGATTTTCGAGGCAACATACTCCGTTGGTGGGTAAACCCACCTTACATATATCAACTCAAATTAATCGGATCTAAATCTAAGCTCCAGATGATATTGTTGCAGATTTTATTGTTTCTTAGAAAAAACACGATGTGCGATAGGCTTTGGTGCAGGGATTTGCGGTCGTTGCCGTTGAAGATTAACTGCATTTGGTATTGACCCATTTTTTTGTACATCGGTGCAGGAATTGGTCCCATGATAGAAACAGTTGGGTTTTGGTTTGTGTGCTCTAGAATGTATTGAAAAAATGCTTCCACTGTTTTTTCATGGCGCGAGCGGGCACGGATAATTGCCATATAACTGGCTGGAGGAAAGCCCACTTCTGTGCGTTGTTGCAGTTCGTGGTGGGCATAATCTTCGTAACTCTTACCAAGCAGTAACTTAAAAAATTCGTGTTCAGGGCATTGGCTTTGAATAATTACTTTGCCGATTTTATCCTTTCGCCCTGCTCGCCCTGAGACTTGTATCATTAATTGCGACAAGTGTTCGGTGGCACGAAAATCCAGTGAAAAGAAACTGTTATCAACATTAACGATAACAACCAAAGTTAAATTGGGGAAATCATGCCCCTTGGATAACATTTGTGTGCCAACCATAACACAGGGAATACCTGATTTAATTTCATCCACCGTGCGTTGCCATTGATTGGGTGTTTTAACCGTGTCTCTATCAACGCGAATGACCTTTGCATCTTTTAAGCTGCTTTCAATACCCACGTGAATTTTTTCTGTACCGACACCCATGGTTTCGACTTTTTGTGAGCCACATTCGGGGCAAAATTCGGGTATGCCGTAGACTCGTTCGCAATGATGGCAGCGTAAACGATTGATGTGCTTGTGGTAGGTCACGTAAGTATCGCATTCGTCGCATTCTGCCACCCAGCCACAGTCATTACAGGTTAATTTGGGTGACCATCCACGACGATTAAGAAATACTAAGGCTTGATTGCCTTTCTGAATTTCTGCATCAATTTGTTGCAACACCACTTTGGATAAACCTTTTTGCATTTTGTGTGAACGCACATCCAGCACTTGAATGGATGGCAAATCTTTTTTATTAGTGCGTTGCCGCAATCGCAACCATTTGTATTTTCCTAGCTTGGCATTATTAAAGGTTTCCAGTGATGGTGTAGCAGAACCCAAAATAACAGGGATATTTTCCAACTTTCCGCGCATAACGGCTAGGTCACGAGCGGAGTAACGGAAACCGTCTTGTTGCTTAAAACTTAAGTCATGTTCTTCATCGACTATAATCATGGCAAGATTTTTAAACGGTGTAAAGATTCCTGAACGGGTGGCAACAATCACATCAATTTCACCCAATTTAGCCTTCTGCCACGCTCTGGCACGAGCGATTGCAGTCAATCCCGAGTGAAAAACTGCCACACGCCCCTGTATGCGATGGGCAAATTCATGAAACAATTGCGGCGTGAGACCAATTTCAGGAACGAGCACCAGTGCTTGCTTGTCTTTATTAACCAGTTCTTTTACCAAACGAATATAAATTTCTGTCTTGCCCGAACCCGTTATGCCATCCAATAAAAAAGCCTCAAAACCATTAACGCGTGAAATCGCCTTGACTGCCACATCTTGGTCGTCAGTTAAGGTAAAATCTGGATCTTTCGGTGGCTGTGCATCAACAAAACATAAGTCAGATTTGATTAATGCTTCTTTTTTCAGCAACGCATTGCAATGCGCCGATGCCCCCTTTTCAATGTGACTCATTTGTCTGCTTTGCAACGGGCCATTTTCTTGCAGGTATTTAAAGATATTTTGTTGCTTTTCGCTCTTAAATCGAGTCTTTATTTCATCCTGAGTTAATCGTTGTTTAACTTGCCACCATATTTCCTTTGGCAAAGGCGGGTTTTCGGTATTTTTAAACCATTTTGGAACTCCTGTAAAAATCACTTCGCCCAATGGCATTAGGTAGTAACGATGCACCTGATGCATAAACTTTAGCACTTTAGGCGTCATAAACTCCGAGGAATCCAAAACCTTAAGGATGGTTTTTAAGTTTTTAGTAAACTCGCCGCCATGAGTTGCAATCACAATCGCCACCATTTTTTTATTCCGAAATGGCACAACAACACGTTTGCCAATGCTAATTGAATCCATGGCTATTGCATCAGGCACAAGATAGCTTAATCCATCCGCAAAAGGAACTGGTAATGCAACTTGAATGGTATTTTGGTAAAGTGATGACATAAGGGTATGTTAATTTATTCGACCAATAAAACAAGCCTTATTTTTTTAAAATTGACAATCAAGACCTTAGAGCAAAAAGTTAGATTTTTTCTACAAACCTGCCCTAAGTTGTTGTTTTAATATCTTATTACGACTTATCCACAGAAATTGTGAATAAGTCTGTGGATAAGTTACAATTTACCCTCTAAAAATACAGCTATAATAACAAACTCTTCAATTTGGTTAAACTTTAACCATTAACATTATTCACTTATATATCAATAAGTTATAAAGTACTAATAAAAAATATTTGTAACAACAAGCTTAAACTATCATCATCTCCACATAAAAATGAGTTTTGTGCATAAACTCTGATGAATATTTTATTTTACACTCTATTGTAAACCATAACTGCCATTGAGCGTTAAAGAGACAACTATTACTAAAGCACTCTCATTCATGACATGTTATGATTACGACAACAATCAATCAAACCGCTATTGAATCAATGGATAATACGGCACGACTTAACCAATTTTTTATTGCGCATGAAAAAAAAGCTTATGCCATTGCTTTTATGTCATTAAAGAATCAAGCAGATGCGTTGGATGTTGTGCAAGATGTGATGATTAAATTTGTGCAGAAATACTCCAAAAAAGACCGTTCTTGCTGGGAAGCTTTGTTTTATCGCATGATTAATAATCGAGTAACCGATTTCCATCGCGCCAATGCAAAGAAAAAGACGTTATTTGGATTTCTAATGCCAAATGAAGAACACGACAAACCTCTAAGAGAAGCTGTAGACACAAATCAAATTGACATCATTAACCAAATAAATAACGAAATGACACTTTCACACTTACAAGTCGCTTTAAACGACTTACCAACAAGGCAGTTACAATCTTTTATGTGTCGTATTTGGGAAGGTCTATCCGTGTCTGAAACTGCACAATCAATGAAATGTTCGCAAGGCAGTGTTAAAACACACCTTTACCGAGCACTCTCTAATTTACGTTCAAAGGTGAACACAAATGAATAAGCAATTAAAAACCTCAGTGGATAAAATATTAAAAGAAAGCCAAAACAGTCTTTCTGCAGAAATACGCTCAAAGCTTAACCAGTCAAGGCAATTGGCATTAAGTCAACCTTCTGGTTCAACATTGGGTCGTCTTTTTTGGCTTGTGCCTCTTGCTGCCAGCATTGTTATAAGTGTTTATGTATTAAATCCTTTAACAAATAAGGCACCAACAAACAATCCTAGAGTAGCTGAAATCGTCAGCAACAACTTTACACTTGCTGAGGACATGGATGTTTCGGAAGATTTGGATTTCTATTTGTGGTTAGCTCAAGAAGAATCGATTAATATTTAAGGAAGTTTGAAATGAAATTTATTTATTTTATCATTGTGTTGACTTGTTTTAGTAACAATGCCAATAGCATAGATTGGAACTCATTGGATTTAAAACAACAACGACTTTTAGTCCCCTTTGCATCGGACTGGAATACGCTTGATGATAAAACCCAAGATTTTCTTGCTAATAAGACGAGTCTTTGGATTCAGAAACCCAAACAAGAAAGGCAAAAAGTAAGGCAAATTCTAAACCGATTTAAAGATAAAAACACGCAGCAAAGAAAAGCCATTCTTAATAAATACATGCGTTTTGAAAAACTACCTGCAGAAAAAAAGAAGCAAATAAGGCAAGCTCAACGTCGCTTTAACAACCTCTCACCACAACAAAAAAAGCAATTAAGGCAAAAGTACAATCGTTTAAACCCGAAACAAAAAAGACAAACCATGCAAAAGAACAAATTAACACGGTTCATTAGTCAATTCGAAAAGAACAAACAAGCCCCACTGCGAGCCATGATTACGTCATTTGCACCACGATACAAAAGAACAATGAGGCAACACATGAAACAACTGACCCATGAAGAAAAACAAGCCTTTGCTTTGCACTTATTAGCCATGAACCCGACACAAAGACTCAAGCTTCTCGAAGAATTATTAATCAAACAACAAGATATTAAAAACTAATGCTATAATCAAAATTTATAGTTTACTGTTTTGGAAATGCCAATGCTAATGATAAACCCAGCAATACTTCGCACTCCTGTTGCTGATGAGGGCATTTTATTGCTAGAACCTGCAACTGGCAAATACTTTGAATTAAATGAAACATCGGCAGTAATTTACCAACAATTAGAACAAGGCTCTGATATTCAATCCATTGTCAAAACACTGGTTACTGTTTTCGATATTGATGCACAAACCGCATTAAGTGATATTAACGAAATAATTGCACAGTTTATCCAAAACAATATTTGTATTGAGGCATAAAAAAAACCAGCAATTTGCTGGTTTTTTTCTTTATTTTATAAAGCCCTAACTGCTTATTTTTTTTCGTCTTTCACTTCAAGTAATTCAACTTCAAAAATAAGTGTGCTGTTTGGTCCAATAACAGAACCAGGACGAGCATCCGCACCATAAGCTAACTCAGGTGGAATAAAGAAGCGGTACTTAGACCCTGCATTCATTAATTGCAGGCCTTCGGTCCACCCTTTAATCACTTGATTTAAGGCAAAAGTTGCGGGTTGATTGCGCTTAACTGAACTATCAAATTCGGTGCCATCGATTAACGTACCAACATAATGAACCACAACAGTTGCATTAGCAGAACCAGGTTTCGCGCCTTTTCCTTCTTTCATCACTTCGTAGAGAATACCAGAGTCGGTTTTTTTGATGCCTTTTTCTTTGGCTTTCTTGGCTAAAAACTTTTTACCTTCTTCTAAATTTTTAACTTTATCTTCTTCAAGCTTTGCCATCGCTTTTTTGCGCTCTTCTTCTTGCTTAGCGCGCTGTTTAGCTTGTAAGTCTTGTCTGATTTTGCCAATCTGCTCTTGCGACAATTTTAAATCTTTGCCTGCGTAAGCGTCGTTTATACCTGCCATAAAAGCATCATTATCAAAATCAATACCACTTTTTTGAATATAAGCACCAACATCAGCACCAATCATGTAGTTTGTTTTTTGTTTATCAGAATCTAAATTACCAGCTAACACAACCGAGGTTGCCAATAAAGTTCCTACCATTAAACTTGCAGTAGTTTTTTTCATACACTATTTCTCCAAAGGAAATTCAAAATTAAATTTTTTTTGTAAATATGGAGTATTTACCATATTTCAAGAGTTTCAATCACTATTATAACCATTTTATTTTTATAATCACAAATTGAAACCCTTTTTGTTTTTAAATGTCCAACTTTTCAACCTTGATTAATATTTACAGGTGTTGAACTCTTGTTTAATACAATGTATCATTAGTCAATTATTTTACTAAAAAGTTCATGAGTCCTATTTAATGAAAACATTTATACTAAAATCTCTTATTATCAGCACACTCTTTTTGGGGTTTCAATTAAACGCGCGTTCAATTCCAACCACATTGAAGCCAGAGCCTTATCAAAAAGAAACCAGTCGCTGGCTAGTGCGCTTACTAGAACAATTGCACTATAAACCTATGAAGCTGAATGATGAATTCTCTAAAAAAATATTAGATAATTATATTGATATATTAGACCCAAACAAAGTCTACTTTTATGCTGATGACGTCAAAAATTTTCAACAACATCAATACGAACTTGATGATGCGATAAAATCAGGTAATGTCGAACTTGCCTTTCAAATTTTTAAACTTTACGTTCAAAGAATAAAAGAGCGCACCGACTATTCTGTTGCCTTACTCAATAAACCTTTTGACTTTACTAAAGATGAAAATTACATATGGGATCGTGAAGATCAACCATGGGTTAAAACTGAAGATGAAATGAACAACCTATGGAGAAAAAGAGTTAAAAATGATTATTTAAATTTAAAACTCGCTTCTAAAGAAGAAAGTAAAATAAAGGAAATACTTTCCAAACGGTATAAGCGCATCTATAAACGAGTCAGTGAATCAAATAATGAGGATGTTTTTCAATATTTTATCAACTCCTATGTTAATTTGATTGAGCCTCATACTTCGTATTTAGCACCCAGAACATCTGAAAACTTTAAAATCAACATGAGCCTCTCGTTACAGGGAATTGGTGCTTTGCTTGGTTTTGAGGACGACCACGTAACAATCAAAAAAATAATTAAAGGTGGTCCTGCAGAAAAACAAGGCGGACTTAAAAATGGCGATAAAATAGTCGCCGTTGGTCAAGGCGACTCGGGTAAATTTGTTGATGTTGTGGGTTGGCGAACCGATGATGTGGTTGAAAAAATTCGAGGCAAAAAAGGCACAGTAGTTAGGTTATCTGTCATCAGTGATGATGATCTAATTGGTGCTAAGCCTCATACCATTACCATTACCAGAGATAAGGTTAAACTTGAAGAACAAGCCGCACAATACAAAATACTCAAAGTTCACTCAGGTGACAAACTGCATAAAATTGGGGTTATTAATCTACCTGCCTTCTATCTTGATTTTGAAGCCAAAGCGCGCGGGGATAAAGACTACCGCAGTACGACCCGCGATGTAAGAAAGATTTTGCAAGAATTCAAATCGAAAAATGTTGAAGCTTTGGTCATGGATTTAAGAAATAACGGAGGCGGCTCTTTACTTGAGGCTCGTGATCTTACTGGTTTATTCATTGATAAAGGACCTGTGGTTCAGATTAAAAACTCAAGAGGGAACATTCAAGTTGACCGTGACACTGACAAATCAGTTGCCTGGGACAAACCAATGGTGGTTCTCGAAAATCGTTCTTCTGCTTCTGCCTCAGAAATTTTTGCGGCTGCTTTACAAGACTATGGTAGAGCTGTTATCGTTGGTGAACGCAGTTTCGGCAAAGGCACCGTTCAAAGCCTGATTCCATTAGACAACTACAGCAACAACAAAGAACACCCAATGGGTCAGTTAAAATTAACTTTATCTCAGTTTTTTAGAATTAACGGTGGCAGCACACAAAATCGTGGTGTTATTCCCGATATAAATTTTCCATCACATGCTGGAGCAGATAGTTACGGCGAAAGTGAATACGAAAATGCATTGCCATGGACAAGCATTAAACGCTCAAATTATACAATGCAAGGAAATTTAACCCAAGATATACCAGTTTTGCGGAAAAACTATAAGACCAGAGAAACGGTTAATCCTGAATTTGGTTTTATCGATGAAGACCGCAAGGAATATGACAAACTCAAAGAGGATATTACTGTCTCTCTTTCTGAAAAAGTAAGAAAGGAAGAAACTCAAGACCGAGAAAATAAGAAAATTGAACGCAAGAAGAAAAGAGAAGCCATTCTCAAAGGTGAACTTAATCCTTTAATTTCTGCTGTTGATATCTTATTTGATTCAGAAGATGATAATGCCGAAATTGATAAAACTGATGATGAGGATGAGTTAACCAATACAGAGAATAATTCGGAACCTGCTGATGACTTTATTCTAATGGAAGCGGCACGAATTGTGACCGACTTGGTTGAACTTAAAAGTGAGAAATTATTGGCTCAAACAAATAAAACTAAACCAAAAACATGAAAATATTCATTCTTATAGTATTGGCATTTATTATATACAACCTTGGTTTAGCCATGTATTACATGATAAGAGACAAAGGACAAGGCAAAAATACGGTGCGATTCTTAACGGTTAGAATCGCAATCAGTTTTGCCTTATTTCTGTTAATTATTATTGCCTTAAAAATGGGTTGGATACAAGCGCACTCTATTTTACCTAAGAGCTAGGAGCTTGTCCGAGGAATCAACTCATATTTTAAGGCAAATGTATACCTGGGTTTTGTACACACCTTGTGAGGAGCATTGCCTGCATGTTTAATAGCACCATCAAATATGGCTAATCTTCCAGGTTTTGGCGTCACAACAACCTCAGCATCATCCTCTTTATTATAAAAGATAGTTTCACCACCCCACTCAAAATTCCATTCATCTTGTATAAACCACAGGGCTGTCATTTCTTTTGCATTGGGCATACAGTCTGTATGAGGGTAGAGCATATCTCCATGCGAAGCAACATTACAATAACAACGGTATAATCTGTATTTATTGTCAAATAATGAAGCAATGACATCATTTGCCTTTTGCACCAGAGGCAAATCCTTAGCTTTATCTAAGGGCATATTAAAAGCCCAGTGACGATAAGCCCCAACATCAGGTCTTGCAATTTCTGTATGAGTAAAAGGTGCTACCGACAGAGCATTGGTAACTTCATCGATAATTTTTTTATCGAGCAAATCATCAAACACATAAATTGGTCTACCATCTACTGAAACACTTCTTTTGGGTTTAAATTGACTCATAGGTTGGTCCTCTGTTTGTATTTTCTGGTCTAATCCAAAGTGTTGCCAACCATTTTTCACCCTTTAAGACAGGTTGACCTGCATGTAAAGATTCTAAATAAGGTTCATCTGTCTGAAAATCTATATTTTCAAAAAACACCACCTTGCCTTTTTCTGGTATGACGCTTTTCTTTAATCTAGGAAAACTCGTCTCACCGCCTTGTTCTACATCGTTTAAGTATAAACAAATTGTTTTTATTCTTTGCAGTTCATTATTAAAGTTATGCATACCATCAGCTCCACCAAAAAAGTCATAGTGCGGTTTATATTCCTCTCCTACCGAATAATGCAACACCTGCATAACTTCTGATTGCCTTTGAGCCACTTGAAATTGTCCAGTGCACTTTTTGATTATTAAATTTATTACAGGATCTTCTGCTAACCAATCAATTGACGCTGAAAAACTTGTTCTAATTTCATCCTTTACATGATTTCCAGTAATTGGATCAACAGTCATGGATTCCCTCATATAGGGAGAAGCAATAAATTTTATGTATTCGCACTCGATTGCCGATAAAAGATTTGAAACGGTAAAAATATCTGGCTTAGAATTAATCGTTTCTCTTTCCTGCTTTTGAAATTTAACTGGCCACTTAAATTTAGATACAAACTGAATTTGTTTGCTTTTTTTGTTCAATAAACCTTTATTATTAAGGTGTGTTGCAAACAGGTCCTTTAGTATAAAATTATGGTATAAAAGGTTTTGGCATTTTTTTGTTTTATTCTTTAATTGATAAGCCAATGCCATCAGGTTTATCGCTGGACTAAAACCTTGTTTGACCGATTTAATTAAGTATTTTTGTGATTTTTTGAAATCTCTTTTCAACCCATACCCAAAATAATAAAGTTTAGCTAATTCGTATTGAGATTCTGAGTTTTTCTTTGATTTCTTGAAATATTTAACTGCCTTAATTGTGTTTTGATTTAAACCAATACCGTGCAGATAACACAATCCAATTTCCTTACTCGCAGGTGCGTAATCTTGGGAAGAGGCTGCAATAAAGTCCTTTATGCCATTCGGGAAATCACCCTGACTAAATTTTAACAAACCCTGTTGATACAATTTTTTTGCTTCTTTCATATAATATTTTCTGATGAAATGGTGTATTCTAATACAGAAATAAAAAAACGCCTTATCTCTAAGGCGTTTACTGACTTATTATTGATAACTATCAAAGTTAGATAATATAAACAAATATAAACAGACCCAACCAGACGACATCAACAAAATGCCAATACCATGCCACTGCTTCAAAACCAAAATGAGATTCAGGTTTAAAATGACCTCGCATCATTCGAATGGTAATAACTGTTAGCATAATCGCCCCTAATGTCACGTGCATGCCATGAAAACCTGTCAACATAAAAAAGGTTGAACCATAGATGCCAGATTTCAATGTTAAATCTAGGTGCTGATAAGCTTCGATATATTCATCCACTTGGAAAAATAAGAATGTAGCTCCCAGAACAACCGTTGCAATAAGCCAACCAATAACTTTTTTACGAGCGCCATCAACAAGTGCATGATGAGCAATTGTCAATGTTATCGAACTTGCCATTAAAAGAACTGTATTTATTAAAGGCAAATGGAATGGGTCAACTAACTCAAATTTGCCCCCTATATTGCCAGGCCCATTTGTTGGCCAAACACCTTCATAACCCGACCATAATTCTGTATTTGTAAAAACACCCGTGCCTTCACCGCCCAACCAAGGTACTGCCATATTTCTGACGTACCAAAGAGCGCCAAAAAAGCCAGCAAAAAACATAACTTCTGAGAAAATGAACCAAATCATCCCCATGCGAAAAGAGGCATCAACTTGTGGATTATACTTATTGCTTTCTGATTCTTTTATCACTTCTCCGAACCAACCAAACATCATGAAAATTAATGTAGCGAAACCCAAATACATGACAATAGGAGAATCGAATTGATTGTTCATGTAAATAGCAGCACCTACTGCTGTCATCGTCATGCCTATCGAACCAACAATTGGCCATTTAGCTAAATGCGGTACATAGTATTGATCATTATTTGTGTTTGTTTGTGACATATTACCCTCTTGTTTATGTATTTCTTCTTTACGACTCTAACTTAAAAAATGTATATGATAAAGTCATTATTTTTACATCATTTGCCAATTTAGTATCAACGATAAACGTCACTGGCATCTTAACTTCTTCGTGTGCTTTTAAAGTTTGTTTGGTAAAACAAAAACACTCTGTCTTATTAAAATATAAAGACGCTTTTGCAGGAGTTACGCTATAAGTAGCTTGTCCTGTAATGTCTTTACTAGATAAGTTTTTTGCATAAAATTCCGTGTGATAAAATTTACCTGGTATGACTTCCATTTCAAACTCAGTCGGTCTAAATTCCCAGTTAAGTTCAGAATTTACACTGCTGTCGAATTGAACAATCACTTTACGGTTTTCATCAATGACTTGATTTTTAACTAAACTCGCCTCTACTTGACCACTTGTTTTTCCATTTAATCCTGTAATCTCACAAAATGTGTTGTACAAAGGAATTAAAGCAAAAGCAAAGCCAAACATTAAAACCGCAAAGAGAGCCGTTTTTAAAACCGTTTTTTTCATTGTTATTATTACCTAATATTGAGCATATAAAATGCTGCAAAAATGGCAACCGCAAAGAAAACCAACCCAATCGCTGTGCGACGGGCTGCTTTTCTTCGCTTTTCTAATTCTTCTTTATCCACTTTTTAGTTTATTCAATATGTCTTAATGTGAAGACACGTGAGCTAAATGTTCATCGTTTACTGGTGCTCCATCTTGGAAAGTATGGTGAGGTGCAGGTGATGGAATAAACCACTCCAATCCTTTTGCTCCTTCCCAAACTCTGTCTGTTGCTTTGCTTGTGCCTTTACCTTTAATGGTTCGCCACACAATAATACAGAAGAATATTTGTGCCAATCCAAAGGCAAAACCACCAATACTTGACCACATATTCCAATTAGCAAATTGAACGGAATAATCAGGGATACGGCGTGGCATACCTGCTAATCCCAAGAAATGTTGTGGGAAGAATAAGACGTTGACGGAAATAACAGACCACCAAAAATGAATCTTACCCAATCTTTCTGAATACATATTACCCGTCCATTTTGGTATCCAGTAATAAACACCACCAATAATAGCAAAGACCGCACCAGTAACCAAAACATAGTGGAAATGTGCCACTACAAAATAAGTGTCATGATACTGAAAATCAGCAGGAGCAATTGCAAGCATCAATCCAGAGAACCCACCAATAGTGAACAAAATGATAAATGCAACAGCAAACAACATCGGCGTTTCAAAAGTCATGGAACCCTTCCACATGGTAGAAACCCAGTTAAAGACTTTCACACCTGTTGGGATGGAAATAAGGAAGGTTGCGTACATAAAGAACAATTCACCACCTAATGGCATGCCCACTGAGAACATGTGATGTGCCCAAACGATAAATGACAAAAAGGCAATGCCTGCAGTAGCATAAACCATCGACACATAACCAAATAAAGGCTTGCGTGCGAAGGTTGGAATGATTTCGGAAATAATACCAAATGAAGGTAAAATCATAATGTAAACTTCAGGATGACCAAAAAACCAGAATATGTGCTGGAACAAGACTGGATCCCCACCACCTGCAGCATTAAAGAAACTCGTACCAAAATAATGATCAGTTAACAACATTGTAACTGCACCGGCAAATACAGGCATAACCGCAATCAACAAGAATGCAGTAATCAACCACGTCCAAACAAATAGTGGCATTTTTAAGTAGCCCATGTTTGGTGCACGCATATTCATAATGGTGGCAATAACATTAATGGCGCCCATAATGGATGAAATGCCCAACATGTGAATAGCAAAAACCGCAAAGGCTAAATTATGACCACCCTGTAATACCAATGGAGGATATAAGGTCCAGCCTGCAGCTGGAGCACCCCCATCCATAAAGAATGTTGAAGCAAGCATGGTAAATGCAAAAGGCAAAATCCAAAAGGACCAGTTATTCATGCGTGGCAATGCCATATCTGGCGCACCAATCATAATAGGAATCATCCAATTGGCAAAACCAACAAAAGCAGGCATAACAGCCCCAAACACCATAATTAGTGCATGCATTGTGGTTAACTGGTTGAAAAAATCGGGTTGCACAAATTGCAATCCAGGTTGGAACAATTCCAATCGGATTATCATGGCTAAAGCCCCACCAAATATAAACATGATGAGTGAAAAGATTAAGTATAAAGTACCAATATCTTTATGGTTGGTTGTCATTAACCAACGTTTCACAAAACCCTTTGGCTTGTGGTCATGATCGTGATCATGCGAATGTGTTTCTGCGTGACTCATTATTTATACCCTCAACTATTCTTTATCTTTTTAACATCTTTGGGCTGTGCAGCATCTTTTGCTGTATTACCCCAAGCGTTTCTTGTGTATGTAATTGCAGCGGCGATATCACTCTCTGACAATATGCCACCAAATGCCGCCATTGATGTGCCTTTACGACCAAAAACTACAGTCTTTATTTGCTCATCAATTGGACCATTAACAACCGCACTGCCATCTAAAGCAGGAAATGTTGGCGGCATGCCTTTTCCTGTTGCTTGATGGCACGTTGCACATTGTGAATTAAACACTTCTTTGCCCTTACTGATTAAATCCGCCTTTGACCACTGAGCATTGTTTTTAACGGCAGCAACTTTTTGCTCACCTTTTTGTGATTCAACCCAGTTAGCATAATCTTCTTTTGAAACAACATTAACCACTACTGGCATAAATCCATGGTCTTTACCGCATAATTCTGCACACTGTCCACGGTAAGTACCGATTGTTTTGACATTTGTCCACGCTTCATTGACAAAACCAGGAACCGCATCGCGTTTCCACCCAAATTCTGGAACCCACCAAGAATGAATAACATCATTAGCCGTTAACAAAATGCGGATGTTTGTATCAACAGGTATCACCAATGGATGATCAACATCTAATAAATAATTTTCAACTGTTGCTGGGTTTATTCCTGATCCAATTTGGCGAGCAGTATTGCTGTCAGATTTCAATGTACTTAAAAATGAAATGCCTTCATCTAAGTAATCGTATTTCCATTTCCATTGAAAGCCTGTGACCTTAATTGTCATGTCCATAACAATATTTTTGCCCTCGGCATCGGTTGGTGCTTCCATCTTTATCAGTGCTTTTGTTGCAGGAAAAGCGATAATAATCAAAATAACAATGGGAATAACTGTCCATATTATTTCCGCTGTGGTGCTGTGTGAAAACTGCGCAGCGGTAACACCTTTTGATTTTCTATGAGCAAACATAGAATAAATCATAGCACCAAACACCAATACACCAATGACGACACAAACCCATAAAACAATCATGTGTAAATCATAGGCAATTTTTGAAAATTCGGTTACGCCTTGCGTCATGTTAAGTGATGACTTTGCCAGTGCAGAGCCATTGACTAACAGGACTAATGCAACCCATAGGAATATTTTTAAACCACTGCTTGAGTAGCTTTTCTCTTTGTTCATCTATTTTTTACCCTCAATTATTCTTTTCTAACAAATTTTAAATACGTGCCAATATAAGCATTTAAAGATAGCAAGCACAGTTTTAAGACTTGTTTTTGCTAATTTTTGGAATTTTATCACGAGCTATCACAATTAGTCTTGTGGATTTTTGATTTTTATCAATATTTTTTATTTTAATCTTGTAAGTTTCTCTTGTAAGATTTCCATCAACTCGTATTTTTCCTCTTTCACTAAACAACTTGCAATGACTGTTCTTTTATTGTGCAGCTTTAAATAAAGCTTAGGCTCGTCATGTTTTTTTGTGTCATTAATCATTTCGACACGAAGCCAAGAGGTTTGAAATTTATTTATTTGTCCCTCCAAAGAGGAGCCGAAGTAGGTGTTCTTTGAATCAATGGTGATGTATTGTACATTTTCACTGCTTTGGTAGGCTTTTTTAAACCCCCACCAGACGAATAACAAATGCAATGCGGCAAAGGGTACGATAACCCATGTACCCTGATATGCCAACACCACTGCTATTATCATGGTGATACTTGCCAAAACTGAAAACATCAACCAATAAGCGTGGAATGACATTGACTGGTTTGGATAAATCAGTATGTGTGTTTTATCATTATTTGTTTGGACATCAATCATAACGAGAATATAATAGCATTGCGCCTTTAATTTACCATATATAATCATGAATGCAAATACCCTAATTGCTTTAGAATGCTCTAAAAACTACCTCGCTGACGAGAATACACTCATCAATCAATTACTTGAACAGGCCAACCCTGGTTTTGAAAAACGTCAAGAGATAAAAAAGTTAGCCGTTAAATTGGTCAACAATGTTCGCTCAAAAATTGATGAAATGGATGGTGTTGATGCTTTTATGAAGGAGTACGATTTATCCTCAAAAGAAGGCATTGTCCTCATGTGCATGGCAGAAGCCTTATTACGAATTCCTGATAAAGAAACCGCTGAAAAACTCATTAAAGACAAATTACTGGATGCGGACTGGAAATCGCACATGGGCAAGAGTGACTCGATGTTTGTGAATGCATCGACTTGGGGTTTGATGTTGACAGGAAAAATCATTGATGTGGATTCGGCTAAAAAAGGCTTTTCAAGGATTTTAGATAAACTCATCAATAGAACGGGCGAACCCGTTGTCAGACAAGGTGTTTATCAAGCGATGAAAGTAATGGGTCGACAATTTGTTATGGGTGAAACCATTAAAAAAGCCCTAAAAAGGGCAACCAACAAAAGACACAAAGCCTACCGTTATTCTTTTGACATGTTAGGTGAAGCCGCTTTGACTAAAGCCGATGCCGATAGATACTTAGAATCGTACCTCAATGCAATTAAATCCATAGCAGAAGGCAACCGTAAAAAAATGGCACAAGATGCTGCTAGTATTTCCATTAAATTATCGGCTTTGCACCCGCGTTATGAAATTGCTCATGTTAAGCGCGTCTTAGCCGAACTGGTGCCCAATGTTAAAAAAATTGTGGATTTAGCCACCTCTTTAAATGTGGCGGTGACTGTTGATGCAGAAGAAGCCGACCGACTTGAATTATCGTTAATGGTTTTTGAACAAGTCTATGCACAAACACAAGCCGGCTATGATGGCTTTGGGTTAGTGGTTCAAGCCTTTTCAAAACGTGCAACAAATGTGATAGAATATTTAATCCAACTGGTTGAGAAACATGGGCATAAAATACCCTTACGATTGGTTAAAGGAGCTTATTGGGATACGGAAATCAAACGTTCACAAGAACAAGGCTTAAGTGACTATCCCGTATTCACACGCAAAGTTAATACCGATATTTCCTATTTGGCTTGTGCACAAAAACTATTAGACAATCGCGATAAATTTTACCCGCAATTTGCCACCCACAACGCCAATACGGTCGCTGCTGTTCGGGTAATGGCAGGTGATAATCTAGGATACGAGTACCAACGCCTACACGGCATGGGTCAAGCATTGCACCAACAAAGTATCGACCCCAAAGGATTAAATGTGCCTTGTCGAGTATATGCACCCGTGGGAACGCACGAAGATTTGTTGCCGTATTTGGTGCGCCGATTGCTAGAAAATGGTGCCAATACTTCTTTTGTTAACCGTTTGGTGGACTTGGAATTAGACATCAATGATATCACCAAAGACCCCATTGAAGTGGTGCGTAAACACCAAGACCACCGCCATCCTCAAATTCCTTTGCCACGCGATATATTTCAACCCGATCGGGTAAATTCTATGGGCATAAATTTACAAGATGTGGCAACCTTACAAAACCTAGAAAAAAATTTGGCGGCTTTCAAGCAACAAAAGATAACCGCAACACCGTTAATTCCTGGTTATAAAGGCACCGCTGAATCAAGAGAAGTTCACTCTCCCGTTGATTTAGACTTTATTGTTGGTCATGCCATTTATGCAAATCAACAAGATGCCAAACTGGCCTTATCCAATGCGCAAAAATCATTTACCCGCTGGAATGAAACCCAAGTGACTCAACGCGCCAAAATTATTAATAAAATTGGTGACTTGATGCAAGAAAATCAGGACATGCTGATGTATTTATTGCGCCACGAAGCGGGCAAATCATTGACTGATAGCATCTCCGAAATAAAAGAGGCCATTGACTTTTGCCGATATTACGCTGCCCAAGCAATCAATAAGATGAACGAACCCATAAAAATGCCAGGGCCTACTGGCGAAAGTAATTATTTACAGCTACAAGGCAAAGGAGTATTTGTTTGCATCAGTCCATGGAATTTTCCGTTAGCAATTTACGCAGGACAAATTGTCGCTGCCTTAGTTACTGGCAATACGGTCATAGCCAAGGCTGCTGAACAAACCTCAATTATCGGCTATTATGTTGCCACCTTAATGCACCAAGCAGGCGTGCCTCAATCGGTTTTACAATACGTCCCTGGATTGGGTCGCGATATTGGCAACACCTTATGCCAATCCAATAAAACCACTGGCGTCGTCTTTACCGGCTCAACAGCCACTGCACAAATCATAAACAAAAACCTTGCTTGCCGTGAAAATGCTGCCATTGCCACATTCGTTGCCGAAACTGGTGGTCAAAATTGCATGATTGCTGATTCCTCTGCTCTACCAGAGCAATTGGTCAAAGATGTTGTGGCATCGGCCTTTGTCAGTGCAGGGCAACGCTGTTCAGCTTTACGGGTTTTATTTATTCAAGAGGATATTGCTGATAATGTTATGAAAATGCTGGCAGGAGCAATGGATGAAATGACCATCACTCATCCACAAGACTATGCCTGCGATGTGGGTTCTTTAATTGACAAAACCGCACTTGATAAACTTAATGCCCATGTGGATTTTATGAACCAACAAGGTAAATTAATTAAGTCTTTAATAGTGCCACCGCAACTAAATGGGTTTTATTTTGCACCACATGCATATGAAATTGACTCCATAAGCTTATTAAAGGAAGAAGTTTTTGGCCCTTTCTTGCATGTCATCCGCTTCAAAGCCAACGAACTGGACAAGGTGATTAATGAAATAAACAACACGGGTTACGGCTTAACCTTTGGCATCCACAGCCGCATTAATAACACTATTGAGCATATTGCCAATAAAATTCGTGTCGGCAACTGTTATATTAATCGCACCACCATCGGTGCAGTCGTCGGTGTTCATCCATTTGGCGGGATGGGATTATCAGGCACAGGTCCAAAGGCGGGTGGCCCTGCTTATTTAGAAAGCTTTGTGACCGAAAAAACCATCACCAATAACATCGCCGCAGTCGGTGGCAATGCGGATTTATTAGAGATTAGTGAGGATTAGATGCAAATTAAAAAGGGTTCTATATGAACCCTTGTTAAAAATTATCAAACTACAATTTATTAAAAAACATAACCTAAGGAAAAAATCCACAATTCGTCATTGCCACGCAAAATTCGATCAGGACCTCTGGCATTGGCATCTTCGTAGTTGAGATTTAACATGACAGAAGACGTTGGTTGCAACCTTAATCCAAGGGTAATGCGTCTTTCATAATTCTCTGCTACTGATGGATCAAAAAAGTTTTCAATTGTTGCTTCATCATACTGGGTGACAAAACTTAAACGTGCGTGTGGAAAATCTGCTCCCAAAAAGTTTTCGGGCAATAAGCCATTCAAAGAGAGAATGTTTCGTAAATAGTAGCCATCTAAATGAGTGTCTTTTCCAATTTCTTGTTCAATATCCATATCCGTGTATTCTCCCAAAATTTCAAACCAACCTTTCTTGTAATCAAAGTCAACATTAAAGCCAGTCATGTCTTTGGTTCCCGTATCATTGTAGGCGCCTTTATAATAACTCAGCCCTATGTTGAAACCTGTGGTGTTTTGCAGTGTTAACTTGCCTGCAAATGCTTTACTGTTATTGTTATCCAAGCCAAAACCCTGACGCGTGCCTCTCAAACCTGTTGTGGTGATGTTATCATCTAAGCCTGCCATAACATAAGCTTGGTAATCGGCTATCCATGCATCAGAAAGATTAAATCGTCCATTTATCCCGAAGCCATTATCAGACCAAGCTGCTGGGGCAATGGCGTAACTGGTTAAGGGTTGCGACACCACTTCTCGTATGGGAGCAAAGTGATCTCGCTCGATATTACCAAAGGGCACCAATAAAATGCCTCCCCTAAAGTTCATCCACGAAGTTAACTGAATATCGGTATAAGCCTGTTCAACCAAAACTTCCCCACCCCGTGAGGTGCCAACCGCTGCTGCGCGCTCAAACTCCAATTCGGTAAAATAACTGATTCTTTTATGCGGTTGACCACTAATAATCAACTCAAAAGACTGCCCATCTATTATAGAATCCTGCCCATTGGCTTTTCCTGCTGTTATTGTTCCATAAACACCAATATTGGGTTTGTTCTGTTGTTCAACAGTTATCCTTGCTACCTCGCTTTTATTTTCTTCAATTTTTTCTTGCACTTCGCTAAGGACTTCATTTAATTGAACAGCATAAGCCTCAAGGTTTGCTAGCCTTTGCGCATTTTCCTCAGAAACATCAGCGCCCATATCTCTTCTCAAGTCATTAATTTGCTGTTGCAAACTAGCAAAGCCTGCTTCGAGTCTCTTTATTTTTGTTTGGTAGTCTGCTGTTGCACCTACGTTTGTCAATAAAATCAAACAGCTGGTCAAAAGTATAAGTATTATTTTTTTCATAAGGTTACTTCCATCAATAACGGTTTCGTTTTTTTGTTTTGGTAAAAGCCAACAAGAGAAAAATCTCCCATTGACGCATTGGACTGTGCGTATAAGGTGACCTGAATCAAACTGTCTTGTAAATCTTTTATCTTTCTAATTTCCACTTGATTGAATTCAGAAAGTCCGCGCATAACTTTAAATTTGTCAATCGTTATGCCAGTGGGCAACTCAACAGTAATAGACTTCGTCGTGCCTCTGGATATTTGCGTATCTGAACGTGTTTTCAATGCCACTTTATTCGCATTTGGTGTAAGTTCTGGCAACTTAAACACAGGTTTTGTATTGACTTTCTTTTTGGGTTTTTGGTAAACAATAACAGGGGGTTTGTACTCTTCTTCCACTGACTCCTTAACAGGCGTTTTTACCACTTTTACTGGTTTTTTCTTAGGTTTTTTTGCCTTTTGTTTCGCCAATTCTTCTCGTTTTGCTTGTTCTTGTTGAATGCGCTCTTGCTCTTGTCTGGCTCGTTCTTCCTGTCTAGCCAAGTCTTCTTGTTTGGCTTGTTCTTGTTTAATTTGCTCCTGCTTTGCCAGTGCTTCTTGCTTTGCCCGTTCCTTTTGCTTAGCAAGCTTTTGTTGTTCTATGCGCTCTTGTTTAGCGCGTTCTAATTGCGCTAATTCTTGAGCCTTTATCTGCTCAACATGATTTTTATAAACAAAGCCAACTGCGACAACGACCATCAATAAAGCCGTTAATGCCAACCACTTAAGATTCTTTTTAGGCGATTCACCGATTAAAACTGTTTTTTCTTGTGACCTTAAATCCTTTGAGTCAGTGCTGGGCACAATTTTCTTTTGCAACACCGATGGTTTGGAGATTAATTCCAATGCCATTTGTAACTCTTTGGGTGAATTGGGTCTTTTTTCAGGGTCTTTTTCCAAATAGTCATCAACAACCTTTGATAAATCAACAGGGATGTTGGGGTTTATCTTGTGTAAGGAAACTGGAATCTTGGTTAATAAACGTGTCATTGTTGCTTCAAATGTTTCGGTCGCAAAAGGATTGCTTCCACAAAGCATGGTATAAGCCAATAAACCCAAAGAGTAACTATCCGATGTTTTCGTGTGCGTTGTTTCTTGTAAAATCTCTGGAGCTAGGTACTTAGGGGTACCAATAAAAAAACCCGTAGCTGTCAAGCCTGTATCTTCACCCGTTGCAATGCCAAAATCCAATAGTTTGGCATCTCCCGATGGCAATACTTGAACATTGCCAGGCTTTAAATCTCGGTGGAGTATTTCCTTTCGATGGGCAAAACTAATAGCACTGCATAAATTCAACAATACTTTTTTATGTTCTGCTAAGGTATGGGTCTGGTTAATCCATTTTTCCAAAGACAAACCATCCAAATATTCCATGACTAAAAAAGGTTTATTGTCATCGATTCCATATTCCAACAGTATAACTATATTGGGGTGAGATATTTCGCCCATGGTTCGCGCTTCGTTTTTAAACCGTTCTAAAGCTTCCTTGTCACCTGTCGTGTGCAGCACCTTGATGGCTACTTTTCGCCCAATATCAGGGTCTTGCCCAAGGTAAACAACCCCCATACCGCCAACACCCAAGGTGCCAATGATAGGAAATCTGCCAATTTTTTTTGGTTGTTCCGATTGCTCTGTCATTTAATATTTTATACTAAAGTAATAATAATTACATATAGTAACTTTTAAACTCAGGCTATTCAAGAATAGTAGATAAGAATATAAAAGAAACCAATGCGATTTTGAAAAGGTATAACTCTCTTTACTAAGAGCGATACAATCAAAAAAACAATCGTTTTAATTTAGCCTAAACCCAAACAATGATGACAACTTAAGAGCATTCTGCCTTTTGATTTATATTTTAAAGCAACTAAATCCTCACATTCGGTTTGAGATTCTACCAAACTTTAGTTTTATTCAAAACTTGCCTTAAATATTGTTTCTATAACGGAAACTTTAGTCACAGTCGCTAATCCTATTCCACCAATACCAATTATTTCTTTTGGTGCTGAAATCACGTTTGATTTGTTCGTATTTTCGGGATCATCTTCTAATTCCTGTTCTATCAATTCAATCACGCCTCCCGTCAGTATTTGCGTATTTACATCGTATGTTGCATGTTCAATTTTGACCTGCATACCCACTTGAAGCATTGCAAAAAATGCATTAATATCAACAAAACCAGTCTCTATCTCAAATAGCGAGGCGCTTGCATCTATTGCAACTCCATCCAGTTCAAAGATTGGCTGATTTAAAGCGGTAATGTCACCTCTCAGTTTAGTGTCTGTATTATCGGGTGTGCCTTTGTCTTTGACTCGCAAGGCATAAACATTTCCCATTGAGTCGACAAAACCTCTTACTTCTACTTGTCGTTCTGCTATAAGACCAGATGAAACAATGGCATCGTCATCTCTTGTTTGTGGTGTAATAGAAACCTGCTTGCCAAAAATTAAAACACCCTCGCCTATGGTAATATCGGCAGGCTTAACTGGCGCCACAAATTTAACTCTGTGGTGAATAAATCGAATAGTTGTTGCATTAATAAAACGGGTATTGGTATCAAGAAATCCTTGCACTTCTATTTTGGTCCCGACATCTATATGCTCTGACTCACCGTTATCAAAACTTGTACTGCCATCAAAAAACACCACTAAGTCATTAATTCTAAACGATGATAAGTCTATAATTTCCGAAACCATCGCTTCAACTACGACTGGAATACTGTTATTAGGGTCTTCATAAACATCTGGAGTCTGGCACTGTATACTTGTTAGCGTCGACAATGGATTGCCTGCAACATAACTGGCATCAGGCATTGCCTTAACCTCAACAAAAACATTTTCAATAAAACCATTGCTACAATCTATTGCGGATACTGCATTAATATTAATGGTTAAATTACCAATGGTAAAATTTAGTGCCGTAATATTTCTTGCAAAACCACGGAGTTTCCATTCCGAAAGACCGTTATCTAATTCTAATCGTGATAATTGCATAGAGTTATCAACCTCGTTAATTGAACCACTAACTTTTAATAAGTCACTTACATTCAAGTCTGCTACAGATATTAAATTTATAAGATTTGTGTCTGATGTAATAAAAGTCGGTTGCTCCAATATAGTTAAAGGATTAAGGTTAGTTATAGGCCCCTTAATATCAGATATAAAGTCTAGTTCACTCAAAGTTCCGGTAGAAATTGTAGTGTTTACATCCCCACCGACTCTAAATCTAATTTTATATCCGCCATGTCCTATTATTTCAAACAGTGTATTATTGTCTATGATTACACCATCAAGAGAAACCAATGTTTTGCTATCGATAATAAAATCTCGAATACCATTCACTTTTATCAACTGGGCATTTATAAGTGTAGAAAATATTATAATTAACAACACAAGGATAGTTTTAATTTTTTTCATGATTTACCTCTTCAAAATAATATGTTCCCAACCCTAATCGAGTTGTAGGTTCTGATAACTTACTCTCCGCGAGCTCTGACAATTTTTGATCAACTACTGACAACAGTACATCCGTTTTTTCTTTAATAAAATCAATGGCTTCTTTTTTATTAGATTCTGGAATAGTTCGATGAAAAACTATTTTTTGAAATCTTTTTTTCTCTTCATCAACCTCAATATCGTTATATGTAATGGTGTTTAAGAGTTCCCCAATATATATTCCATAAAACTCTAGATCAATCAATTTTGCCTTATTCGGAGTTGGTGCATAATCTGTTCTTATTAACCTAACATTATTATTACAAATTTCTACGGAACCCACATAAACTAATTCATCTAAAACTGAACGCATGGTAGCTCCACCGCTGTAATTGTCAACTAGTGAACTAAATGAATGCTCTCCATAAATTGGTAAATCTTTAGGTTGTCCATTTTGACTAACGTACCTAGAGTCATTCGACCACCCAGATAAAACTTTGGTTGCTCGATTCCATTTTTGTTCTGTTACTTCTAGGGGTTTTTCAATTTTCAACACCCGATCTATTTCAACACGCGATAAACCCGTTAAAACAGCCACTCTGGTTTTGGTTTGTTTTTTATCAGGGTTTATCCTAAACTCCTTATTTTCCAATGCCACATCGACATAGATTCTTTTTAACCAATCCGACGCAGTTTGATAAGGAACAGAATTTCTCAAAAACAGAATAACCAACGGCTCAAAGATACGATAAGCCATGTAGCTTAATAAACGATTGAGTTCAGCAATTTTAGGCATATGAGTCATTTAAAGTTATTATCAAAGTTATTTAATCTCTAAAAAAACATAATATTTAAATTGTAAAGTTATTTGCAAATATATTATTCCAATGTTAAAAAAACCTTAAAACAATTGTTAAGGCTTTTATTTTATTGTGAAATACAATTATTAACTATCTGTGCCACTACTATTTTTTGGGGTACAATAAGTAGTAATACCACCTATACCTATTATTTCACTTGGAGATCCTCCAATACCTATTATTTCACTTGGAGATCCTCCAGTACCAATAACATCCGATGGAGATCCTCCAGTGCCAACAATATCTTTATTGATAACATAACAGTTTTTATTCACTTTCGTGACTTGTTGTGACCATGCAAAATTTGAAATAAGTACCAATGTACAAGACATAATTTTTATTTTATTTTTGATTTTCATAATATTTTCCTTTATTTTAGTGTTAATTCTCAGATTCATTTAATAGTGCCTGACCGAGAAAGAAGTAATCTACTGCTGAAAAGCTGGATTTATGCATAAATTGCTTCAAACCAGACATTCCCTCGCTACGATTCCTTTCGCGGTCAGGCACTAACTATATTCTCAAATTTGATGAATGTAAACTAATTTACAATTTATAACTGACATTCTATCTGATCAATATCAGTAATTCGGGTAGCATTTAATACACCTTGACCATAAATTCCGATAGGCGAATCGTAACTCACCGACAGTGAGTTGCAGTCATTTATCTGCATTTGCATGGTTCCCCAGTTGATATTATTGACATTCGCTGGGTTAAAGTTTTCTCCAAAAAACGTGCCATTCTTTTGACTCATATTGGCAAAAGTAATGAGGTTATTTGCATCAATCGTTCCGACATCTAACATCCACTTTTGGTTACCTAGGTTATCATAAGAAAACCAATACATCAGGACATTATTGCTTCCAAGGTATTCTAAAAACCACCCCTCACCATCATGTGTTGGGTCATACCACGCACCAGATATTCCATCTAAAACATCTGTTGATTGAGCATGTGTTGTACAATTTGCTCCAGATAAACTGGTTAATCGGGTTGTTGCGTGATCGCCATCACCGTAACTGCTACTTATGGCATTGTAATTGATAATTCCTGCATTGCAGCCATCAAATTCAAAGGAAATATCTCCCCACACTTGACGTTGCACTAATGCAGGATCAAAAGTAGGGCCAAAAACACCGCCCGAGGTAATTTGTACATTTTCCAAAAGGATTCTATTACCATTATAACTCCCTGTGCCTATCAACCACGCCTGTTCAGCTTGATTGGGTAAATACGTAAACCACATCACAAGCACGCCATTATTGGGCAACATTTCGATTATGTAGCCTTCTCCACTGCGATTGACGTCATACCACGAACCTGAGGTGGTGTAATCCGCAATGAACTCTGAGGGAGTTACTGTGCTGGCATAGATTTCTAATTCACCCAATATTTGCGAAGTGTTATTATCTTCTTGTTCCCAAATTAATAGGGCTTCGCCTGTATTGCTGTTATAGCCAAGGTCCACTCGCCTAGCATCATAGACCAATGACCCCTCAGGACCTGCGTGTGAAATCCTTTGGCTTGTTTGCCCTAGCCTAAGCTGTGTTTTTCCATCAAGTCTTTGCATAAATATTTCAAACTCACCATCCACATCAGTATCCGCTCGGTAAGCCACCAAATATTGCTTTGATTGCTTCATGTATTCGACCTGTGGTCTAAAGGCATCGTAGTTATTGTTTCCATCGGGTCCTATGTGGCTGATAGCAAAATCATCATCTCCAATTTCACTACCATCTGCTGCTAATATTTGCCCGAATATTTCAAACTCATTACCGACATAAACCCCTGTGGCTGGATCAGCAGACCAAACAACGAGGTATTGGTTATCAATGCTGTTCCACGCAACTGATGGAAACTGAGCTGATCGCGTGGCAAAACCAGGAACACCTGTTTCAGAAATTTGAAAATCATTAACCCCTACTTCTGCCCCGTTACTTGCATTTAAGCGCTGGCCATATATCTCAAACTCACCACTGACATGTCCATTTTTATCGTCATCCCCATACCAAACCACTAAAAATTCATTATTGGTTTTATTGTAGGCAATTGATGGTGAATAGGCATCAAAAATGGGCTGGCCATTCGCACCCATATCCGAAATTCTAAAATCATTGGCACCAATCTGAGCACCAGAGGCACTTAACTGCTGACCATAAATTTCAAACTCTCCTATTGCATTTACTGTGTTACCATCTTCTCCACGCCATACCACTAAATAAGTGTTTTCTATTTCATTATAAGCAATCACAGGATCGACAGCATCGTAAGAACGGTTGGCAGTCGGCCCCATTTCTGAAATTTTAAATTGCGAGCCAACAGGCTGTCCATTTGCTGCATTTATCCTTCTTCCCCATATCTCAAACTCTCCTTCTACCGTATTAGCCCCGCTTACAGAGTTGGTGTCTCCATACCACACCACTATGTATTCATTGGCTTGTGGGTTATAGACTACATCTGGTTTTCTGGCATCATAGGTGGTATTGCCAGAGGGTCCCATTTCGCTTATTTTTATCAGTTGAGCAAGCGGGGCATTTGTTGTGGCATCAATTCTTTGGGCAAAGATTTCTATAGCTGCCTTAACATTAACACCTGTTCCTGTAATAGAGTCTGTTCCTTCAAAGACGATTAGGTACTCATTATTTTGTGAGTTGAATGCAACAGCAGACTCTTCAGCATCGTATTCTTTATTCGAATCGGGTCCAACATGGCTTGTTCGTATAGGTGCGGTCACATTAATGGCTGTAACTTGACCACTAATCGCAATCAATAAAAGTAATATAAAAATTTTCATAATATCCTCTGATTAAAACTCAAGCTGAAATCTGGCTTGAAGTATATTTAGTGTTTGATTTATTCCAAAACTATTGGGTGTTGTTTTCGCTTGTATGTAATTAAACATTAAACGATTTTTATTGCTTATATAATAATTTATTCCTAATGAAATATTTTCTTCGTATCCTGCATTTAAGTTTTCATCTGTTAAATCTAAATAACTGTAACGAGCCGACACTTCCCAAGTTCTGTGTTTTTTTACCTTGGTCGATGCCCACTCACCTTTCCTAAAACTAAATCGCCTTTGACCATTAAATATTTTACTTATAATAAAATACCCACCGTCGTATTTAAGGTCTGGCTGCACAAAATCTCGGGTAAACTTATTCTGTATGTATTCTGCTTGCATTGTCCATAAGCCTTTCTTCCATAGAGCCTCCAACCCATACTTTTCAATCGAATTAATAAAAAACAATGTACCTGTATCAAGTAGTTTATAATTAAATGCATTAGATTCTGGCCGCGTTCTAATTCTGATTGATGTATTAGGTTTTCTATATTGAAAAGAAGCACCAAAATAAAACTTATTGCCAGCTATTTTTATTTTTTTACCAAATCGGGTCGTCATGGCTTTGCCATAAAAACTTGAACTTCCCAGTTCGTAGTGATCATCACCAAATAGTCCAAATCGAATATTCCAATCTTTCCCATAATGGATGTAGTTAATCCCAGTTCCAAAACGCTCAGTTAAGGCACTAGAAATAGAACGTTCCATAAAAAAATGGTATTTAGAGTTACTGACGCTCTCAAGACTAAATGGCATTTCCATTTTACCTGCAAAAAATTCATTTCTCTTATTTGGTCGATAACGCAACCATACCGCTTGTGTTGCACCTTTTCGCTTCCTCTCAAAATTAGAAATATCAGATTGAAAATAGGCAGAAAACTTCTCATTAAACTTAGTAAACAAACCAAATCGAAACCGCCTAACATCCCATTCTTTATCAGGAAATATATTTTGGTCGTCATCATAAAAACTATAATCAGCCTCCATTCTTGCACCAAAATCGTAGCTGATTTTTGCATTCAGGTTCAAACTAAATGCCATTATTAGTAAACAAATTAAAAATTTCATGTTTTAATCTTCTTGCTTAAACCAACGAGAAACTTTTCCACACAGATGACCCAAATTATCAGCTAAACTAAAATCGTGGGTAACATTCTCTAAAACTTCTAAACTGACTCTGTTTTTTATCGCGTATTTTTCAAAACACTTATTCATTTTATTTGTCCAACTTTCAGCTCTTTCTAATCGGTTTTGACCCTGCAATCTGTCAACTTTTTTGCTTTTATTTAGTGATTTATCACGCAAATAATCTTTTTCTCCAACATACACACGGTATTTAACTCTCAAGAATCGCATGAACTTAAAATCAATATCCGAAAATTCATTTCTGAGCTTTAAACCATAAGGGTAATACTCACTAAAGCTTGGCATGGTATACCAACCTGCTGACACAATGGCTACTTTTTTCACCTGAGCAGGATGGGCAAAGGCATATCGTTGCACAAATTGAGCTCCTGCTGAAAAGCCAAATAAATTTATCTTATTCACTTCAATATCATACTGAGTTGACAACTCATTGATGGTGGCTTGCAGTATATAATCGGCTCTTGGTCCTTTACTTTTCCGACCTAAGCGTTGGTAATCAGTGGCATAATCTTTAGAAAAAACTGGTGCGATTAGTAAGCTGTCAGGACTCATCTGTTGACTAAAACTGTTAATTATTTCTTCAGCATTTCTGGAAATACCATGAACCAAAACCACAATATTGCTTATTTCGTCACCGCCCTTAACATAATAGTACTTTAATTTATCACAAGAAGATAAACTGCCTTTCTTTATGCTGCCGCTAAACTTTGGGTTGTTTTTATTTGTTTTCTGCATAATCATTTATTAGTCTCACTGGAGATTTGTTTTTCTTTAAACTATCCATATTCCACTCTTTATGGCAAAGCTTTATTAATTCGATATTGTGTGTCGCCATTAAAATAGTACCTTTATACTCTCCTAATAGGCTTTTTATGATTTCAAGACCTTGTTTATCTAGATAACTCTCAGGCTCATCTAATATCAATATGGCAGGTTTCCCTAATAAGGCCCTAAATAATAAAATGCGTGCTTTTTCGCCCGAAGATAAGTTCTTTCCTTTTTCTAAAATGCGTGTATTCAAACCCTTGGGAAGTTTTTTGACTAGGTTATTTAATTGACAAAACTCCATTAATTCATCAAATCCTTGCAAATTTTCTTTGCCTTTACGGTAACATAAATTTTCCAACAAAGTGCCTTTGATAAGACCCGCTTCTGCCGAGGCAAAACCAATATGATTTGCTCTATCTAACGAAGGTGTCTTATTGGGCGCACTGCCATTAACTCGAACAAAACCTGAGTCCACTTTTATCAAGCCAAGTACAATCTGAATTAATGTGCTCTTGCCTGAGCCATTAGTTCCAGTCAATGCAATATGCTCACCATTTTGGGCACGTACAGACAGCTGTTTAAACGTTTCTTTTACGGTGGTATTTCTTAACTCAATTCGCCCAAGCGAAGCCGAATCTTTTTCAATCGTTTCGTGACTGCTTTTGCCTCTGACTATTCTGGGAATGGCATACAATTCTTCAATTTTTGCGATGGATAATTTCGCTCCTTGGTAATATTCTTGCGTCCTACCCAATTCCCTAATTGGGGAATTTAAAAACAAAATAATACTTATCAAAGCCGTGATTTCATCTAATGCCAAAACATGATTATTTAGCCCATTAAAGACAAAAAACACACTGATTAAAATTAATGAAGAAGAGTCTCCTATGCCGCGGATAAAACCCAAAAACACCCCCTGTTTTGCAATGTTTTTTTCTAATTTTTTTGCTTGTTTATTAATTCGTGCCACTTCACGCCCTTCTTTTCCCATAGAGCGAATTGTAGCCAATGACGACAAGCGTTCCACCAACAAACTGTGAATGGCAATCCTATTGCGCCGAACAACCCTAATGCTATTTTTTAAAAAACCACCAACAAGCACCGACAACACCAACAAAGCCATTAAGGTTAATGAAATAACAACACCCAATGACGCATTTATCTTAAAAACCAATAGTGTCGTCAATAGCAACAACAAGCTGTGTGTGATTAATCGTGAAATCCCTAGACTCAACCATCGCTTTAAAGCAGATAAATCACCTGCCAAACGTGAAGATAAGTTTCCGATAGTCCGCGCTTGAATGTTTCTAACCGAGGCACGCATTAAACGTTTAAGCAAGCCCGAACGAAGTGAATTGATGTAACGTTGTGACATTTTTTCTGACACGTAGCGTTCATGCACCCGTAAAGCCACAATTAATCCTGCTGCGATTAACAAATAAACAATGGTGTGCGTATTGATTTCTTGTTGATTCCTTATCTGCGAAGAAAGGTTTTTCACCCAATAATAACTGCCAACAACAACCGATGATTTGAGTAAACCATTAATAATCAGTTGCACTATTTGGAATCGAGATTTCTTCCAATAATTGGCTGGAGGGTTAAAGGGTGAAAATTGATTTTTCATGGCGTTTTATTTATCCACTCTTAGGGGTGAAAGACTTAATTCCAAGAGCATGTCATGCAATTGATGACCAAAACCCGCCGCCACCGTTTCTTTTTTCTTAAAAATTGGAGTAGAGGTCATTTTTTCCACTTCTTGAACACCCAATGGATTAGATGAAACGACCCCTGATATTCCCAAAACTTGATAACCCAGTGATTGCAACCAATTATCGCCATAAACTGCGGAAGAACTATCACCTGCCGTATAAACCATTGCTGTTGTTGCATTGATTATTTCTGGTGATTCAAGCAATGCTTTCGTTTCACCTTGTAAAATACCATCTGCCACTTCCACTACGATTACATCTGTTTGCGGTGTTTTTAAATAAGTTATCATTTCATCAAATAACCGAACCAAGCTTTGATTTGACATAAGGTAAGTTGAAACCAGCCCTGCATCGGTAAAATCAATTGCTTTTGATACACCTGCATCAATAAAATGCCATAAATCACCACCAGAGCCTGTGCCCGTAACTTTTGCAGCCGAAACATTAAAGCCATCCGCTGTTAACCCTTTAATCAGGCTAGCAACTGTTGTTGTTTTGCCTGCGTTCATGGAAGATCCAGAGACAAGAAGAATTGGAATGTTTTTTGAAGTTTCTGTTTTAGAAGGAGTCAAAACATTGTATTGATTCAGATTTAAAACTTGTCCATGTTTATTGCCCAACAACCCTAAAGGCTGAATTTCAGTAGCGGGTTTAACCTTCGGGCTTTTAAAACGCATGTGAGAGGCAACGCCACCACCTGCCACCAAATGGCATGCACTTAAATCATCAGGAACAACTGATTCAAATTGATCAGGCGCATAGCGGTTTCCATAACAAACAACAATCTTATCATGCACAAACATTCGACTACGCCGTCCATTTGGCTGTTCAATGCGGCAATGTTGCCTCAAACGGGTCACTTCACAAAGAACCAAATCTCCTGCTTTGGGCTTGACTTCTCCTGTTAACAGGGTATGCGCATCACCTAAATTGACATGTCTTGTGGTAAACGCTCGCTTGCACTGGTTAAGAACAACAGGTATGGGTTGCACCTGGATGTTTTTATTAGCTTGTGATTTAACCAACTCTATCTTTCTTGTCTGTGTATTCTTCATAATAACCTCTTGCATTAATATTAGTACTTTCCATTTTCAATAAATCCATTTATACCTAGCTCAAAACAATAGTCAACACCTATTTGTAAATATATTTACAATTTGTGATTGGTATCACATTTAAACTCCTTTTTTAACCTGATTAACTAAACCAACAGGGGAAAGTGACGTACTTTGTTGATTAGAGAACCCAACTAAATTTATCAATCTAAATTAAAAAACAAACGAACCATTTCACAACCCTTTTAGTGGTCTCAATAATTAAACCTGCTAGATAATATAAGCAAATGCTAATTAGTCTTTTAAATCCAAACTTGGTATAATACGCGCGAATCTAATCAGGCTATACTATGACAAATCTAAATCAATCAGCAGGATCCTTATTTCGCGCGGCTGTTACCAACAATAAACCCCTGAGCGTTGTGGGAACAATTACTGCATTAACCGCACTTATGGCAGAAAAGATTGGACACAAAGCCATTTATTTATCAGGTGGAGGTGTGGCAGCTAATTCTTTGGGCATGCCTGATTTAGGTATTTCATCATTAGAGGATGTATTAATTGATACCAGAAGAATCACCGATGTGTGTAAATTGCCACTGTTAATTGATGTTGATACCTGTTGGGGCGGTGCTTTTAATATTGCTCGAACCACACGCAGTGTTATCAAAGCAGGCGCTGCAGCCATGCACATGGAAGACCAAGTAGCAGAAAAACGCTGTGGTCACCGACCCAATAAAGAAGTGGTTACCAAACAAGAAATGGTCGATAGAGTCAAAGCAGCTGTTGATGCCCGAACAGATGATGAATTTGTCATTATGGCACGTACCGATGCCATCGCCATTGAAGGCATAGACTCAGCCATCGAACGCATGGTGGCTTATGTAGAAGCGGGAGCCGACATGATATTCCCTGAAGCGGTACAGTCACTAGCCCAATACCAACAAATTAAAAAGGCTGTAAAAGTGCCAATACTTGCCAATATAACCGAATTTGGAAAAACTGAATTATACTCTCAAAAAGAACTGAGCGTACACGATGTCGACATTGTTCTTTATTGCTGTGGTGCTTACCGAGCTATGAATAAAGGAGCACAAAATGTTTACGAAGCGCTATTAAAAGACGGTCATCAACGCAATGTCATCGACATTATGCAACCGCGTGAAGACATGTATGAGTTTTTAGGCTACCACAGATACGAACAAAAATTAGACGAGTTATTTTCAAAAAAATAATCCTAAGATGGGACTGACCCATCATGGAACAACTAACAACTATTTAATAAGAACTGATGGGCAGTGCCTATCCTACAAATTATAAGAGAAAACATTATGGCAGATCAAAAAGCAAAGAAAGCAGGCGGAGCAGGTCTTCGTGGACAATCAGCTGGCGAAACAAAATTATGCACCGTGGGCGTTTCAGGCTCAGGCTTAACTTACAACGGTTACGATGTGGCAGATTTAGCCGAAAACACCACCTTTTATGAAACAGCATACCTCATTTTTCATGGTGAATTGCCAAACCAAACACAACTGCAAGAATATTCAGCCAAAATCATGGCTAACCGTGATTTACCCGAAGCCTTAAAAGCCACTTTGGAGATGATTCCAAAAGACACGCACCCAATGGATGTCATGCGCACAGGTTGCTCTATGTTGGGTAACTTAGAGCCTGAAATGGATTTTTCACAGCAACAAGATGCCGCCGATAGGTTACTTGGTGCTTTTCCATCCATTATCTGTTATTGGTATAAGTTTACCCATGAAGGTGTGCGTATCGAAACGGCTTTGGATGATGATTCAATCGGTGGACACTTTTTGCATATGCTACGTGGCGAAAAACCCAATGCTTTACATGCACGTGTGATGGACGTGTCCTTAATCTTGTATGCCGAACACGAGTTTAATGCTTCAACTTTTACAGGACGCGTTGTTGCCTCGACTTTATCGGATATGTATTCGTGCGTAACTGCAGCCGTTGGCGCACTACGCGGACCACTTCATGGTGGGGCTAACGAAGCAGCCATGGCAATGTTGTCGCAATGGAAATCGGTTGATGAAGCCATTGCAGGAATCGATGATATGTTGGCAACCAAACAATTAATCATGGGATTTGGGCACGCAGTTTACACCGAAAGTGATCCCAGAAATGCTTTAATCAAACGCTGGTCAAAAGAATTGTCCGAAGATGTCGGTGATGAATGTCTGTATGATGTTAGTTGCGCGGTTGAGAAAAAACTCTGGGATGAAAAACACATTTTTCCGAATGCCGATTTTTTCCACGCATCGGCTTATCATTTTATGAACATCCCAACCAAACTGTTCACCCCGATATTTGTCTGTTCACGAATCACAGGTTGGGCTGCTCATGTGATGGAACAACGCGCCAATAACCGCATTATTCGACCCAATGCTGATTACGTTGGAGTTGGCCCAAGAAAAGTGACACCACTATCGCAAAGAGCATAAAGAAACACGGAACGCAAAGCCCTCAAGGAAAAATACAGTGGAGCTCCTTGCGAACACCATTTTTTACGAAAACCCAATCGATTTGCATTTATTGATAAGTGGGATTTATCCCACTTACCGATGAATGCTAGTTTAAGGACTCTACCCTGTTGCCAATGACCACCTGGGGCAGGGACTTTAGAGACTGTGAAAGTATTATGGGGCGAAAGAAAAAAACACATGGAGTGTTTTTTCACGCAAGCCGCGAAGCGGTAAGTATCAGGACGATACGCATAAAAATGAGCAGAAAATTTGCTAATAAAGACGGAAAACGCAGTGACTAGCTAGCTAATTCCAAGTTTTTCAACGCATAGTAGCGAAATTTATGCCATTTTTACTCGTCATCAGAATACTTTCATAGTCTCTTTAGTCCCGTTGTTTTGAAGACGGACTAAAGTCCGAACCCCGCTAACTCATATTATTTTAGAGGCACTGTTGGTTTTATTTTCTTTCAATTAAGTAATCAGTGGTTAGGTCTTTAATTGAGTTTTGAGTGGGATAAATCCCACTTGCCGATGAATTCTAGTTTAAGGGCTTCACCCTGATGCCAATGACCACCTGGGGCAGGGACTTTAGTCCCGTTGTTTTGAAGACGGACTAAAGTCCGAACCCCGCTAAATCATATTATTTTAGAGGCACCGTTGGTTTTAGTTTGGCATTGAGAAATAAGTTCATGGATAATTTATTATTTGGTGGATTATTGTCGCCTTTTTTGTTTCGTGTAAAATCCATTTTTCTCTTTTTATTTAAATCGTGACATAGCCTTGTTATTTCATTTAAATCCTAAGATTACTACGCTAAGTTATTGATTTATGCACACGAAGAGCTGTCAAGAGATTTTTTCATTATTTTTTTTCTGACTCTGTGCATAAAAAAGCGACTCTCACATCTAACTCATTGAATTTATTGTGTTTTTATAGACTGGTTAATAATTAACCAAAATGATAAAAATCCTTATAGATACTCGTTAAATAGAATACTTTTGTGCAGTTACTCACAGACTTATCCACAGGCTCTGTGGATAAGTCGTTTAGCTATTATAAAACAACAACTTACAGGATTTTAATAGAAATTCCATCAAGAGTTAGGGCTAAAGTGCCTTATTCTCACACAAACCTAAGTCGCCATAAACGCTTTAATTTTTTCTTCTTGAGCCAACGCATCTTGATAACCCAGTTCTATCAATGCCTTGGTATATCCTGGTTCAAAAAGAAGGTAACTGGGCATGCGCCACTCTTTTCCCCAACCGCCTATTGCTTTGAGTAATCGTCGAACTGGTGCAGGTATGTCTTTGGCATGCTCCTTAGTGATTTCTCGTACATCAACACTGGGTTTAATGATTAAAGTCTCTAGTTTTTGCAGTTGAGTTTTGCTTCTATTTTCCTCACTAATTAAATCAAGGGTTCGATTAATTCGCCTTAGTCGAGATAAGTCCGCCATCAAGGTATCCATGAATATTGTATCCAACATATAACCACCCAACTCTCCCATGGAAGGGTATTCAGGAACTTCAGTAGGAGTTGGTATCGGACTCTCATCGCGTGTACCAATGACTAGAATTTTTTCTGCTCCCAAATGTATGGCAGGAGATAACGGCGCACTCATGCGCAAGCCGCCATCGCCATAGTATTCTTTTCCAATGAGTTGTGCTGGAAACAAAAAGGGCAAAGCCGCAGAGGCTAAAATATGCTCAACCCCAATTTTCTGCGGAAGTCCAATTCTTCGGGTTCGGTTCCATGCATTTATAGATTCTTTTGCTTGAAAAAAACTCTTAGCAACTGAAGTATCATAAGAGGATGCCGTAATAGCCAACCCATCCAAACTTCCCTTCTCTATACATTCCTGTATTTGTGATAAATGCATGGTTTTTGATAAGTAATGAAACAATGGCTCATTATCCAATAGTGAGCGTGGTGCTTTTACTCCCAATTTACCAAAAAACATGGAACCCAATACTTTTGCCATCGTTTTAGCAATCATCCAACCATCGGTTCGATAAACATCTGGGCAATGCAAAGTCATCCAAAACTTTTCAAGCCGATGTGTACCGTATTTTATATCATCGGCATAACTTGCCAAGACGACCGCATTAATCGCACCGGCAGAAGTCCCTGTTATGATAGGAAAAGGTGCTTTATTTTTAGGTAACAATTCCATAATGCCTTTCATAACACCCACTTGGTAAGAACCACGCGCTCCTCCACCTGGCAACATTAACGCGATTTTAGATTTATTTGTATTCATAACTTAAAGACCTAATTTTTATCTACCTGCTTGCATTTCTATACATTATAATCGAGTCATGCCTTTTTATAAAATATTATTTTTCATGACTGCTACAACACTGTCACATGCACAACCTCTATTGATTGCTCATGCCAGTGGTGGTTTTAATGGGCTAGACTACACTAATTCACTGGAATCATTAGAAACCAACTATAACAAGGGTTTTCGAGTCTTTGAAATTGATTTCTCATGGACATCCGACGGACAATTGGTGTGTTTGCATGATTGGGATAAGCGCTTTAAAAAAGTTTTTGGTTATTCGATCAAAAAACCATTAAGTTACCACGAATTTCAAATGGCTCTATACCACACCGATGGCGCGCATCCCTGCACACCCGAAACGCTTGCTAATTGGGTACTTGATTTTCCCGATGTTCAAATCGTTACTGATGTGAAGCGCGATAACCTTAAAGCAATCAAACTTATTCTTAAAAACCACCCTAAAATACAAAAACAACTTATCGTTCAGTTTTATCAACCTGAAGAATACAGTGTTTTAAAAAAATTAGGCTTTAAAAACTTAATTTGGATTTTATACCAATACCAAGGTTCTTTAAAGTCTGTTGCTACCTTGGCTGAAAACATGGATTTATTTGCCTTGAGTATGCGCGCATCACAAGTCAAGAAAAAGCCTATGCAAAGCTTAAGAGAAAAAGGGATAAATCTATTTGTTTACACCTTAAACACAAAAAGCACACTAAAAAAAATGACAAACAAGTATGGAGTCAGTGGGATTTATACTGATTTTTTACCAGCTAACGTTTCCACGCATAACTAAATTTCATAAAAAAGGTTCGGTTGGTTGTGGTTAAATCAAAGTCTTGAGCTTCGCGACCCGAATCCGAATAACCTAAAAATAATAACGTTTTTGGGTTGACTTTGTACGAGTATATCAATTGGTTGCTTAAACGTCTTGTGTGACTATCAACTGATGAAGAATAAAGACTGGTATCTCTATTCACATTGGTATTGATTATTGACAAACGCAATCTTTGACGAATATTAAACTGATAAGAAAAACGCAAATCGGACTGATTAGCGATAAACACATTACCGCCATCTCGCGAATATTTTCTAAAAGTATGATTAAGATTCATACTTAAATGTTGACCAAGGTTTATGTTACTAAAGACATAAGCACCTGTTCTCCGAGCTATCTTATCATTAGAAAAATCAATCGCATCTCCGATAGAAACCCCTCCACCCAATGTCAGGCCCGATTTAGGTTGAAAAGCAAAATCCATTCCAACTCTATCCTCGTCATACATCACATCATTCCAAAGTGCCACACGCGTGTAACCACTGATTCCAAAATAAGATTGCTTATTGGCATTTAGATTAATACTGGCTTCCAATTCTTTCTCTATTAATCGACCTTGCTGATCATGGGTAATGTCCCAGTCTGAATAAATGCTAAAGCGGTTCCACCATGAACTCTTTTTAGGTCGCCAAGTGTATTGTGAACCAATAAGTGATTTTCGATAACCAACTTGACTTATAAAACCTAAATCTGCACGAAAATCATCACTGTAATCCACATGCCTTAAATGGTAAAACCAGTTTTCATCCGAATGAACATAACGTAAAGAATAAGCATCGCCTGATGTTTTTTGCTCTAAATCAAAGTCATTCATCAATTCTTGTGAGTTTTGTGTTGAGGAATTAGCGTATTGAAATTGAACTGAATTTTTGTCTGTTATTCGATAAGTTCCATCAATTGAGGTTACGGTATTATCGTAATTCCCTGCACTTCTTCGAGTAACAAGCCCACCAACCGTTGAAGAATTGCCAAAATCACGGCGGTAACGTCCAACCAGATTTATACTGCTTTGGTTCAAGCTTGCCAAATTAGAACCAAACACTCCTGGCAATAAAATATTGGTCAAGGTGTCATCGGTAAAGAAAAATCCGTAAGCGTTTTTGTCGCTTTTACCAACCAATCGAACACCGTAATCAGGGTTGGCGACATTGCGGGTATGAATTAAATTCATGTGGGTATTAAAATAATCTGAATTTTCTAAGAAAAAAGGCCTTCTCTCAGGAAAAAACAAGGCAAAGGTTTGGTTTACATCTAATTGAGCCGAGTCGGACTCGACTTGTGAAAAATCTGGATTTAAAGTGGCATTTAATGTGAGGTTTGAATTAATTCCCCAGTTGACATCTAAAGAGGGCTCAACATTATAATCAACTGGAGAATAATCACTGGATACAGAAGGACGCAATTGATTAGCGATAACCGTCACACTTGGCGTAATTTCCAAGTCCATTCCTCGTTTGGCATTAGCAAACCCTGTGTATTTACTTAATTGACACAAAAAACAACTAACATCTCGATCGAGTTTATCGTTTTGAATCTGCTTTCTAACACTGCGAGGGTACGAACGAAATAAACTAATTCCCCACGTTTTTTCACCTGCTGCACTTGGCATTTGCAACTCATTGTAGGGGATTTCCATTTCCACCACATAGCCTTCATCAGTAATCTTACCTGCGGAATCCCAAATGGCATCCCAAGAATCATCTTCATTGCCACCACCTCCTGTTTCATCTCGGATTAGATCCATTTGCACACCTAAAGGATTAACAAAAAATTCCAAAGCCCGCCTTTCATCATTATAAGTATCCAGCATGACACCAACAAAATCATCCTGATAAGCTGAATCTCTATCGCGCAAAAAAGCACGAATTTTTTTAGGGTTTGGATCACTGGCTTTAAAAGCAAAAACAATGGAGTTTCCTCTGTCAATGATATAAGCCGTCGTTTTTACTCCAGGATTAATGTTATACCCAGGGTCAACTTCATAGTTCAACTCAATTTTTAAAGCGTTTTGATAGATTGACTCATCTAACACACCGTCAATGTTAACTTCCTGATCAAATAAAGGCACTTGATAAGTTTTTGCATTGAGCAGCAATGGTAATAATAAGGTAAGTAGTATTTTTTTCATGGCTTCATTCTATATTTTCTTATTAAACGAAAACATAGGGCAAAAGTAACAATTTAATTTCAAATCACGCAAGACTCCCCTGTGCTTGACTTGGGACGAACAATACTGAGATAATCCCCCCCATTATTAAATGCAGCAAAAAGATGCCAAAAAAACACATTGTTATTGTTGAAGATGAACCAAGTATCTTAGCGAACTATCAGGCAGCACTCGAAAGACAGGGCTACCTTACCCAAGGCTATAACGAATTACATCAAGCAAAAAAGGCTTTAGCCGATACTTTACCCGATTTAGTCATTATTGATGTTGGTTTAGGCGATGAACCTGATGGTGGTTTTGAACTGTGCCGATTTTTACGCACGCAATCAGAATCCTTACCACTGTTATTCCTAACCGCACGTGATAATGAGTTTGATATGGTATCAGGTTTGCGGCTTGGGGCGGATGATTACTTAAGCAAAGATATTTCTATTCCACATTTATTAGCACGCGTAGCGGCTTTATTTAGGCGACAAGACTTAAGCAATCATTCTGTTGAAGAAAATACCATTAAGCAAGGCGATTTAACAATTTTAACTGATAACTTACAAATTTTATGGAAAAGCAAGGCAATTGACTTAACCGTTACTGAATTCTGGATGATTGTTTCATTAGCGCGTCACAAAGGGCATGTCAAAACCCGTGATCAACTGATGAGCGATGCCAACGTTTACGTCGATGAATCCACTATCACTTCGCATATCAAACGCATTCGAAAAAAGTTTCAGCTAGTAGACAGTAGTTTTAACTGCATCGATACCGTTCATGGCATGGGTTATCGCTGGAAAACCTAAATGAAATTAAAATACCAACTGTTACTCTTGGGGTTATTAAGTCTTATTTTCCCTATTACTGGTTGGTATGCCCTAAAAAGTGTTGATAATGAATTTCGTAAGGGTTTAATAAATGCGACAAACAATAACTTAACCTCTCTGCAAGCTTCTGTTTCTCAAATTGTCGCTAATGATGAATCTCTTAATCTTTCTGGACTGGTTTTAGCGGATTTAACCGAGTTAACACTTAATGGCTATGAAAGTGAATGGCATGACATTAAAGCCTATGTGTTTTCAAATAACCGCGATGAATTATCATTTAAAATTGCTCGTTATGCTAATCAACTGGCTCTCTTGGTAAAAAGCAATGACCGTTCAATAAAAATAAATCCAACAAATTATGATAAAAATGATTATATTTTATTAGGCATTGTTGATGAAAGCGGCATGCATCAATATAAGTTTTATCGTCAAGCTGAAGGAACAATAACTCCAAAAAACAACTCCCAAAACAGTCCTTTTATTACCGCAATTTGGCATGAAAATTCTAACGGTTATATTTTAGAACTGGCACTTAAACATTCAAATATTAGCCACCTTGGAATAGCCTCGATTAATATCTGGACTAATACCGATGGCATGCAAAAAACAATCACAGGCACTTTAGAAGACCAAAACAATACCTCATTAAAACTACTGCCGATAGTTTCACACCAAAAGAAAATGCAATTGTTTGTTGATAGTATTACGCCACATAACAATCACTTTATAATAAGCGATCAAGACAAACGCATTATTTACCAAAAAAACAAACTCCCAGACAGCACTTCAGCTTCACCAAGACAATGGCTTATTACGCCTTTATACAGTTGGTTATTTGGCAAAAAAAATGCAACGAATCAACAGTGGTTTTACCGCGAGTCTGATGGCATGGCTGGTGTTATAGCAACTAAAAAGCTTGGTGGCATCTCCTATCAACTTAAGAGCATGATGCCTGAAGGTCAACAAAGCATGATTCAAACACTTCTAAAAGCCTCTTTAGCAATGATACTTGTTGTTTTGTTACTCGTGCTTGCCTATTTGATGTATTCTCTTTGGCTCGCTTGGCGTATTCGCCGATTAAATAATGCTTTACATAAAGTTCTTGATGAATCGGGACAACTGACGATTGAGATGCCCTCCAGTCAAGCACAAGATGAAATCGGACAATTGGCTCGAGGCATTGAGTCGATGTTGTCAGAAATGCAAGAGTACACCTCTTATTTAAAAGAACTGGGCTCTCGACTCTCTCACGAAATGAAGACACCACTTGCTATTGTGCAATCCTCATTGGACAACTTGGTTCCCACGACCTCAAAAGATGAACAAATATTCTTGACCAGAGCACTTGATGGTTTACACCGCCTAAAATTCATACTCACGCAATTGAGTCAACTTGGTCAACTCAAACACAGCTTAGAAACAACCACAAAACAAAAAATTAACCTAACAACTTTATGCACAGAGCTGGGTCAAGCATACCAAAGCTATATACCGCAGTTAAAACTCAACACCACGCGAGATAATATATTTATAAATGGATCAAACGAACTATTATCGCAACTCATTGACAAACTCATTGATAACGCAGTTGATTTTACCCCACCTGACGGTGATATAGTTTTGAAACTGCAACAAAAAGAAAATCGCGCCTATTTATCTGTCACCAATACGGGTTCTCAACTTCCCAAAGGCATCAATGTATTTGCCTCCATGCAATCACAGAGAAAAGAAAAGACCGAGAATGCCATTCATTTAGGTTTAGGACTTTATTTGGCCCAATTAATTGCTCGATTTCATGGCACCGAAATTCAAGCAAGAAACCATATTTCACTCAAAACTGTTGAATTTTATATCAATTTTAAACTAATTTAATGATTTCATAATTCTTTACATTCTGTGATTAGCTTAAACAAAGCCCGGAAATGAAATAAATTTCTTTTTACTTCAATAAGATGCGCAATAAATCGATAATTTACTGTACCTAGTTGCTGTAACTGTTAATTTGTTTAATGTGATTATTTGACTATAATAAAAAACAAGTTTTATCAAATTTAATTTAATGGAGAGTAATATGAAAAAGAATTTATTAATAATTAGTGCCGTTGCTTTAGCACTGGGATTAGGCGGATGTAAATCGACATCGCAAAATACAGTGTCAACAACCGATCATTCAGATCAAGTTAAACAATTACAAGCAAGACTAGCATCTCAAGATGCCGAGTTAAATCGCGTAAGAAGTGCACTTGCTAATGCCAATATAAGTGGTGACACAGCAATGGTTTCTCAAAGCGACTCATTATTGCCACCTAATGCGAAAGCGGGTGAGTGTTATGCACGTGTTTTGACTCCTGCCACTTACAGAACGGTTAGCAAAGACGTTATAAAGAAGAAGGCCTCAAAGAAAATTGAAGTTATCCCTGCCACATACGAAACCGTAACAGAACAAGTTCTCGTTAAAGAAGCTGGCGAAACTATTTCCACAATTCCTGCTGTATACGATTGGGTTGAAGACCAAGTATTAGTTTCTGCTGAATCAACTAAGCTGGTTAGCCACCCTGCTGAGTATGGCACCGAAAGTGAGCAAATTTTAGTAAAACCTGCTTACACAACGTGGAAAAAAGGCCGTGGTCCAATTGAAAAACTAGACAATGGTACGGGTGAAATTATGTGTTTAGTTGAAGTTCCTGCGCAATATAGAACAGTCACCACTCGCGTGGTAACAAAGCCAGCTTGGACTGAAACTATTGTTATTCCTGCTGTTTACAAAACAGTGAAGAAAAAAGTTATGGTCAAGCCTCCTCAAGTGGTAAGAACTCCAATTCCTGCAGAATACAAAACCATTACAGTTAAGAAAGTTGCCACACCTCCACAAGAGAATGTGATTGAAATTCCTGCTGTTTATGACACTGTTGTTCAGCAAGAAAAAGTGACAAGTGCTGAAATGAAATGGAAGCCAATTTTGTGTGAAACTAACACAAATTCTGGTATTATTTTACGCATCCAAAAAGCCTTAGATAAAGCAGGATACAATCCTGGAACTATCGATGGCGTTATGGGCAGTGCAACAATGTCTGCTTTAAGTTCATTCCAAGAAGCCAATGGTTTGGCATCAGGTCAATTGACAATGGAAGCTCTTAAAAAGCTTGGTGTTTTATAAGAATTAATTATAATAACATTTCAATACTAAAAAAGGGTTGCTTTATGCAACCTTTTTTTTATTGAAAATGTCCTAATAGATAGAGCAAAATAATATGACGATTTTTACACCCTACCAACTTAATAATACAATCACTCTTTCCAACCGAATTATTATGGCGCCATTAACGCGGTGCTTTGCTGATAATAATTTAGTACCTACGCAATTAATTGCTGACTACTATGCTCGTCGGGCAGATGTGGGGTTAATCGTATCTGAGGCGACGATTATTGACCCTCTTGGACAAGGATACCCAAACACACCTGGCATCTATACTAAAAAGCAAATAAAAGGGTGGAAAAAAGTCACTCAGGCTGTGCATAAAAAAGGCGGGAAAATATTTTGTCAATTATGGCATTGCGGTCGAGTTGCTCACTCATGCTATACTCAAGAACAACCCATTTCAGCATCCGCCACCTCATGGCATGGCAAAGTACCACGCACCGAAAATTTAGAATACGAAACATCAAGAGAGCTCACAACTAAAGAAGTCAAAAGACTCATAAAAAAATACGTAAAAGCAGCAAAAAATGCTATTAAAGCCGGCTTCGACGGTGTTGAAATTCATGGCGCTAATGGTTATTTAGTCGACCAATTTTTACGTCAAGAAACCAATAAAAGAACAGACAAGTTTGGTGGTAGCAAGAAAAAAAGAGCTAAGTTTGCCTTAGAAGTTGTCAATGGCATTAGCCATGCTGTTGGTTCACAAAAGACTGCCATACGTCTTTCTCCTCAAGCCTATGTTCATCTTGAATACACTAAAGGAGATGAAAAAACTTACCAATACTTACTCAAAAAACTAAATAAGAAAAAAATTGCCTATGTTCACCTTGGTGCTTTTAGTGACCATTATACTTTTGAGTATCTGAATAAGGGTAAAGCCAGTGAGTTTATTAGAAAGCACTACAAAGGCAATTTCATTACCTGCGGAGGTTATGATGCACAGGCAGCAAATAGAGCAATTAGTGAGAAAAAGGCCGACTTAGCGGCCATCGGTCGACCCCTTATTGCAAATCCAGATTACATTCAAAAAATTAAAAACAATCAAGATTTAGTTGAGTACGATATGTCGATGTTAGCAAAACTTATTTAAAATTCTAACTCTGGAACACAATACCCTGCATGCGGGGCATAAAAATCATCCACAGATTTCGTTTGACTAAATGGCATGCTTTCTGGCATTGTTTTTAATCCAATGGCATAAAGTATAATCAATACCGATACGACCTTTATTGCTGCGTGAGTTTTATTTTTCATATTCTTCATTTTTGCGCCACCACAACTAACCGATCAGAGGCTAAATCATAAGTATCGGCTTGCAATGAGCCATAACAATCCACCTGCTTAAATCCAGCTTGATAACACATCTGCGATAGTTCCATTGGCGTGTAAACAAAATGCTGGTAGTCTCGTGTAAAGACTTTGTCACCTCGAATAAGCATCCATTGATTTGAAAAAATTTGCATATTTTCAATCAGCACTGGTCTTTCAATGCGAATATCTCCATTTTCATATTCCGACAAATGCACGGGTTGTATGGTTCGTGCTAGCGTTTCTTTGCCTACTGTATCCAGCAGTAAGGTTCCTTTGTCCCCGAGGTTTTCATAGGCGGCATTTAACACCATTTGGTTGTCTTCTTGGGTATCAAAATACCCAAATGAGTTAAACATATTGACGATTAAATCAAATTTTTTATCACTCTTAAAATCAAGCATATTTGCCCGAATAAACTTAACCGACAGATTAGATTTGAGTGCTTTTTCTTTAGCCCTAGATAACAAAAACGCACTGGTATCTACACCAGTAACTTCATAACCCATTTTTGCCAAAGCTAAACAATGACGCCCTGGACCACAGCCTAAATCTAAGACTCTGCATACATCAGTAGAGACTAATGAGAGCAGCTCGGGTACTTGCTCTTGAGCCTGAATGAAACTTTCTTCATCAAACATGCACTCATAAAACATTTCCCATAATTTATCGTCTTCATACCAAGCCATATTTTTTCTCGCATAAAAAAAGAGCACAAAGAGTGCTCTTTAAAAAATTTAATTCATTAAAACTTATCTTTCATCAACAAGCTTAGCATCAGGTGCATTTTTAGCCACCGATTTCATGCCATTAGCGCAACCGCTCTTAGTTTTATACATTTGACTACGTCCAATCTCTTGACCATTGTTGGCTTTCAAAACCCAATAATCACGACCATTTTTAGCTTGTCTAACTTCAAATTTTGACTCATCTTGTGAGTTTACTCGTACTGACTCGATACCATTTTCACAACCCGAAGCAGATTTGTAACCTTGAGATGACATAATCACCTCGCCATTACCTGCTTTAAGAACAAAATAGTCTTTACCGTCCTTACCTTTACTTATTACAAATTTACCAGCCATAATTAAAATCCTCTTAAATTAAAATAAACATCCCATAAACTTGCCGAAACCAAGTTTTAAGGAAAAAAATCAGCAATATCCGCAGACATTCTTCATTACACATATTAAAATAAGTCTCCTCCGTTGTAAAATGGAAATCCTAAAATTTAACAAAAGTTTATATGAATAACACCATTTCAGTAAAAATTTCGCTATTTTTACTTAGTCTTACCTTATCAGCCTCTTTTTCAATAGCGCAAAGCCTTGTTGAAAAATCCCAACAAGCATCTTGCGTCGAATCAGCCATTCAAGAATCGACCTCTATTGATGCGGAATATTTTATCCCACAAGACAACGAAACAATTAAAATTGGTGGGAATGTATGTATTTCTACCACCAAACAATCCATTACAACCAAAGAACTGGTTTACGACGATAAAAACCAAAATATTAGCATTGCAACCAAGTTAAAGTACCACGACAAAAACCAATCCATTCAAGCACAGTCTGCAAAAATAGACCTTAACAACAACCGCGCCGAACTCTCTCATGTATCCTATCAGTTACAAGCAAGCAATGCCAACGGTTCTGCCCAGTCGTTGATAACTCAAGAATCAACCAGTCACCTCGTTGATTTAACTTATTCAACCTGTCCAATTGAGAACCAACAATGGTTTATCAAAGCCCAAAGCGCCGACTTAGACCAAGAATCTGAAATAGGTACATTTCGAAAAATGACTCTGCGCTTTAAGGGTGTACCTATTCTTTATTTGCCTTATGCCAAAATGCCCCTAACCAACAAAAGGCAATCGGGTTTATTGGTACCAGAAATTAGCAATTCAACAACCACAGGTTTCGACATTGCTCTGCCTTATTACCTTAATATTGCCGAAAATATGGATGCCACATTAACCCCTCGTTATTTATCAAAAAGAGGGAGTATGTTAGGAGCACAGTTTAGGTATCTTGGTCAAAGTTTTAAAGGGGAAATAAATGCGGAGTATTTACCCAATGATCGCACCGATAAGATTGATAGAGGTCGAATCGACTACAAACACAACCAAAACCTATCAAACCATTGGTTTTTAAATACACGACTCAGGCATGTTTCAGACATACGATACTTTGAAGACTTTGGTAACAACATCAACACCACTGCCCAAGCCTTTGTCTACTCCTACCTCAATGTCACTGGATATGGCGAGCATTGGAATTTTAAGAGTCAACTTAATGATTACCAGATTATTAGCGACACCGTCAGCCTTGGCAGTCAACCCTACCAAACACTGCCTAAACTATCCTATAATTATTTCATTGATGACGATTCATTATTGCGTTATGGTTTTGACAGCCAATGGGTCAATTTTTATAAAGAAAAATCCATTACCGCCTCTCGATTAGACTTAACCCCTTATATCGAGAAATCCTTTCAAAACAATTATTCTCGTTTAACACCTCGACTGGCTTATCGCACAACCAATTGGGATTATTCAAATACCCAATTTTCCAATCAAACCAACTTGACTCGCTCTCGGTCTTTACCTATTGCGTCACTGGATTATACGATTAATTTTGAAAAATCTTTCGAAGATGGAAGCTTCAGCAGCATTGAGCCTCATTTGTATTATTTGTATGTACCCTACCGGAATCAACAAGATATCCCTTTATTTGATACGCGCAATCTCACTTTCGGCAATAGCTTATTGTTTTTGCCTAACGCTTTCTCAGGAGCGGATCGACAAAGTGACGCCAATCAACTTTCTGTTGCCATTTCGCAAAGACGCTTTGATTACAATGGCAAAGAACAGTGGAATTTTACTTTAGGGCAAATTGCCTATTTTGAAGATCGTCAAGTGCAAACCAACAATACGATCGAAACACGAAGCACTTCACCAATTATTACAGAGTTTAATTATTTTTACCGAAATTGGAAAGCCACAATGAGTGTTCATTGGGACACTCAAATCAATCAATCGGAACGGGCGCTGTTTAAAATTCAGCGCAAAGGCAATAATAATTCACTTTTTAACTTCGCCTATCGCTTTAGACAGGGTAAAATTGAACAAATAGACTCATCAGTTGTCTTACCGTTTGGCAAAAACAAGCGTTTTGTTTCCCGTTGGAATTATTCACTTGATGCCAATAGAACAATTGAAGCCATTGCAGGTATTGAGTTTAAAAACTGCTGTTGGGCAGCGCGAATTATTGGAAGACGGCATATTATTAATGAAGCTGGCGACTCAACAAATGGCATATATTTTGAATTACAATTAGATGGCTTAGGTGCCATCGGCCGTAACCCAAGACGGTTACTCAAACAATCAATCCTGGGTTATTCAGAGGAATTTTAAAACATGAAGAAAATACTATTAATCACCACATTACTTGCCACTCACTTTGTAAACAGAAGTTATGCAGAAGAGGAATTACTCGATGAAATTGTCGCAGTTGTTGAAGAAGGCGTTATACTTCGGAGTGAATTGGATAGAGCTGTTTCAAATATTACCAAACAACTCAAAAGCAGTGGCACACAATTACCACCTAAATCAATTCTTGACAAGCAAGTTTTAGAACGTTTAATAACAGAAGAAATACAGTTGCAACAAGCCGATTTGGCAGGTGTTCGCATATCTGATGCTGAAATTGATGCCGCTCTAGCTGAGGTTGCATCAAAAAACAATTTAACTTTGAAACAAATGCAAATGGCTATTGAAAATGATGGCATGAACTTTGCCGAATTTCGAAATGACATGCGCAAAGAGTTAAAAGCTGAAAAAATTCGCAACGGTCTAGCCAACCAAGAAGTCAAAGTCAGTGAGCAAGAAATTGATTTATTTTTGGCAGATAATCAACTCTCTCAATTTGAAGTACGTCTGGGGCACATTCTAATACCCTTAGCACCCGATGCAAAACAAGATGAAATAGCTAAGGCTAAAGCTAAAGTGGACAAAATCTATCAAGAACTGGAAAAAGGAACAGGCTTCGCAGAACTTGCTACTAAATATTCTGCTGGTCAAAAAGCACTAGAAGGTGGCGATTTAGGCTGGAGAGCCAGCAGTGAACTTCCTACTTTATTTGCTGACCAGATTAAAGCCATGAAAGTAGGAGAATTCACTCACCCTGTTCGCAGCCAAAGCGGTCTGCACATTCTAAAATTAACCGACAAACGTGAACAAGCCAGTCAAATGATTGATCAAGTCAAAGCGCGCCATATTCTTATCGAAAACTCAGAATTAGTGACGCCAGCCCAAGGCATGGAAATCATCAACGAAATCTATCAACGTTTACAAGAAGGTGAAGACTTTGCCAAACTGGCAGAAGAAAAATCAGATGACGTTAACTCAGCGGCATTGGGTGGTGATTTGGGTTGGTTTCAACCTAATGAATTTGGACAACGATTTGGAAGTGTCGTTGAGAAACTTGATGATCAAGAGGTATCTGCCCCATTTCAAACTCAAGCTGGATGGCATATTGTGCAAAAATTAGGTTCACGGAAAAATGATATTTCTGATGAAATTAAACGCATTCGAGCTAAAAGAGCCATCCACGCCCGTAAAATGAATGAACAAATTGAAAGTTGGTTGACCGAGATTCGTGGCGAAGCCTTTGTGGACATTCGCATCTAAACCCATGCCACAACCCATAGCCATTACCCTTGGTGAACCTGCAGGAATTGGTGCAGAAATTGTCGTCGATTTGGCAAACCAAGGGCAACTAGATGATTGTGTCATTATTGGTGACTCCACTTTACTCAAAGGACTGCCAAACACCATAAAAACAAAGCATATCCCCACCAAAGAAAAAGTAAAACTCGGGGTATTGGATGTTAATAATTCAGCCTATGTTCTACAACTGCTGGACACTGCCGCACATGGATGCATAAACGGCACTTATTCTGCCATGGTAACTTGCCCCTTGCACAAAGGCATTATTAATGACTCAGGACTTAACTTTACTGGTCACACCGAATATTTAGCGGCACTAAGCCAAACAAAAACAGTCGTCATGATGTTGCTCAATCAACACATGCGCGTTGCACTAGTCACAACCCACATGCCGCTCAAACAAGTCGCACAAAACATCACAGCCCACAATATTAGCCAAGTACTTGACATACTAATAAAGGACATGCAAACGAAATTCGGCATCGAAAAACCCATTATTGCCGTCTGTGGACTCAACCCTCATGCAGGTGAGGATGGTCATCTGGGTAGCGAAGAAATTGAAATTATTAATCCATTAATTAAATCCTATCAAAACAAAGGACACAATATTATTGGAGCAATACCTGCTGACACCTTGTTTACTACAGAAAAACTAAAAGGCATTGATGCGGTACTTGCCATGTACCATGATCAAGGTTTAGCACCATTGAAATACGCAGGATTTGGCAAATCAGTTAACATCACTCTTGGACTACCCTTTATTCGCACTAGCGTTGATCATGGAACCGCACTTGATATAGCAGGAAAAAATTTAGCATCAAGTGATAGTTTGCTCGAAGCGATAAAACTAACACGAGAACTCATTAAAAATGTCAAAAATGTCAACTAAAATACGTGCTAAGAAAAAATTTGGGCAAAATTTTTTGCAAGATCAATCAGTAATAGAGCGTATTATTAACGCATTTAATCCACAAAAAGAGGATGAAGTATGGGAAATAGGGCCAGGACAAGCCGCACTTACTGACCACTTGGTAGAATATTCTGACAACCTCAACCTTGTCGAGATTGATAACGATTTAGTGCCAAAACTGCAAGCAAAATTTGCAGGCAAAAACAATGTTACCATTCACCATCAAGATGCCTTAGCACTCAAATTTTCCAATACAAATACGCGCATCATAGGCAACCTACCCTACAATATTTCAACACCTCTCTTGATTAGTTTTTTATACCAAGCCACTCACATTAAGGACATGGTATTTATGTTGCAAAAAGAAGTGGTCAAAAGAATATGCGCACCAGCAGGAATCAAAGCCTATGGTCGCTTAAGTGTCATGCTGCAATACGCTTTTGAATGCGAAGAGCTCTTTATCGTGCCACCAGAGGCATTCATCCCTAGACCCAAAGTGGACTCACAAATCATCCGCTTAACCACTCGAGAGAACCCACCAAAAGTGCACTTGCCATCCTTAGAAGCATTGGTGAAACAAGCCTTCGCACAAAGACGTAAAACCATCAAAAACAACTTAAAGAAACTCATTACTGAACAACAGTTATTGGATTTAGGAATCGAGCCAAAAGCTCGGCCAGAAACACTCACCGTTGCAGATTATGTTAAGTTAACCAACACTTATGGGAGCGCAAGCGGCTCGCCTGCAAAGTAGTTAAAAAGACTCAATCACCCGAAATATACTTAGGGCCAGAACCGGTGACTTTTTCATAAACCCCTTTGCCCGCACGTTTATACTTAGTAAACCCACCTTTTTGAGCCGCTTTATCCGTAGTTAAGTGTGCTTTACCTGCCACCACATTGGGAGCTGAAATCACTTTTTTGACCAAATTACCACATTCAGGACACCGTTCAACTGGCTGTGCGCTCATGCGTTGCAATACATCAAAACCAGCTTGACAATACTCACAACATTCATCAGTCGCACATTGGTAGGTATAAAAAGGCATAAGAATCTCAATAAAGTCGTAGGGTGGGCTTGCCCACCAAAAAAAAACCTGCTAGAACAATTATCCTAACAGGCTTGTTAAAACAATGATTGTTATCCTCTATTTAATGCCATGCATCATCTTTTTCAAGACAGGAGTTAATAAAATAGAAACAATCCCAGCACCAATTCCTAACTTAAAGAGAAAATAGAATAACTCTGAGTATTTAGCAGCTTGTTCTGCAATAGTTGCCGTTTCACCTGTAGTTATATCTATTGCTGCCATTTGTGATAACCGAGCCGCTAAGGTTTCGGAAAAAGCGGTGGCTAAAAACCAAGTCCCCATGACAAAACCAACCATGTGTTTTGGTGAAAGTTTTGTTACTGCTGACAGACCTACTGGTGACAAAGCTAGTTCACCTGTAGTATGAAGTAAATAGGCCAAAATTAACCAGATTGCTCCAACTTGTCCTAATTCATTTGGGTGCTGTGACCCATAAACCAAAACACCAAACCCAAGGCCTGCTTGAATGAGACCAATGGCAAACTTCATCGGGATACTTGGATCAAGATTCATTTTATCTAATTTCATCCACATCCAAGCAAAAACAGGTGCTAGTATTACAATAAATGCCGCATTAAGCGATCCAAATTGACCCGCTGTTGGATTAAGTCCCATAATATTTCTGTCCACAACTCTGTCTGCAAACAAAGTCATGCTTGCTCCTGCTTGTTCGAACAAAGCCCAAAATATAATCGTAGATACAATCATAATCATTAAAGCAATTAATCGATCTCGTGTAACCTTATCTGTTTTCATAAAGGCATATATCATGGTTCCACCAACAGATAAGGTTAATAAAGTATATTGAGTAGCTAAGACCCAAGGTTCACGTTTTACTATTAACCACACAAATGCAACTATAAAGAAAGAACCAAGATAAATCGCCCACTCTTTATTAATCGGCCCTAAAAAGGATTCTTTTAATACGCCTGGATTTTTAGGTTCAGACTCACCGTGCAGGTATTTTTGCCCTGCCATCCACATAACCAAACCCACGAGCATGCCGATACCTGCCGCCCCAAAGCCATACTTCCATCCATAAGTTTCACCCAAGTAAGTGCAAATTAAGGTTGCCAAGACAGAACCAATATTAATGCCCATATAGAAAATGGTGAAACCCGAGTCTCGTCGTGGATCACCATCTTTATAAAGCCGACCAACAACAGTCGACACATTGGGTTTTAAGAAACCCACTCCAATAATAATCAAAGAAAGTGCCAAATAAAAAACATCCAAGGCAACTGTATCCCTTACAATAACACCAGCGGCATCTACATGCGCTTTTGTGCCTTCAAACGCCATGAGAAAGTGCCCCATAACCAGTAGAATTCCACCCCATAAAATGGCTTTTTTCTCACCCAAATACCTGTCAGCCAACATCCCTCCAATCAACGGAAAAGTATACGCCAATCCAGCATAAGCTCCCAAAGTTTGCAAGCCCATTTCATCGGTAAATAAATGGTATTTGGTGACATAAAGCACCAATAAAAACTTCATTCCATAAAAAGAAAACCTTTCCCACATCTCAGTAAAAAAGCACACATATAAACCTTTTGGATGCCCAAAAAGCTCGTCCTTTGCATCACGAGTAAATTCTGTACTCATAAATTAAATCCCCTTAAAAAATAATTAGTGTATGCCGTGCATACGCTTTTTCAAAAATGGTGAAATGATAAGCATTAAAACACCTGCACCAATTGTTATTCCTGTAAACAATAAAAAGAAGGTTGATAAGCCATACTCTTCAGAAATTTTGTCAATATAACTACCAGATGCACCAGCGAGCTTATTGGCGATGGCATTGGATAAAAACCAAATACCAAACATTAAACTCATGAATTTAGCAGGAGCCAACTTGCTGACATATGATAAGCCAACAGGAGATAAGCACAATTCACCCATAGTATGTAACCAATAAGCAATAATTAGCCACCACATAGAAACTGTTGCCGTTTGGTCACCTAGACCAATGCTTTGAGAACCATATGCAAGCACTGCAAAACCAACGCCCATTAATATCAAACCTAACGCAAATTTGACAGGACCTGAGGGGTTATATTTTGTTGCCCATAATTTTGAAAACAGTGGTGCAAAGGCAATAATAAAGAAAGAATTTAATATACCAAACCAAGAAGCAGGAACAGTGACAGTATCACCACCAGTGTATTGACGATATAACATCCAAAGAACAAGAAACCAAATAAAAGCAAACCCTAGACCTAAGATAATGTTTGAAAGTGTGTATTTATGGAAAGTTTGTTTAAACAACAATAGTAGAACCCAAGTAATTATAGCAACTGGACCAACAGTCAATATCAAATTCACTGTGGTAAATAAAGTGGCAGTAGTACCCGTCAAAGCACGCTGAGTGTAGTCTTTAGCAAAAATGGTCATAGAACCACCAGCTTGCTCAAATGCCATCCAGAAGAAAATAGTAAAAAAGGCAAGAACACCAATAACTATTAATCGATCTCGAATAACTGTTGGATCCTTTTCTTCGTGTTCATCCTCTTCTTCAAAACGTTCAGAAGGTTTAGCTCCTATATGACCAAAAATGCCTTGCGCTAAATAAAATTGCATCATGCCCACAAACATGAAAATACCTGCTAGTCCAAATCCATAATTCCAACCGACACTTTCACCAATATAACCACAGAGCATTATGCCTAAAAATGCACCTGCATTAATACCCATGTAAAAAATAGTATAAGCCGAATCTTTTTTATCACTGCCTTTATCGTATAAACCACCAACAATAGTTGAAATATTTGGTTTGAAAAAGCCATTACCTGCAATCAACAATCCTAAACCAAGATAAAAGAATATTTCAGTTTCCATTGCCATGGATGCATGCCCAAGCGTCATGATTAATGCGCCGAGTACTACACAAAAACGCGCGCCAAGAAACTTATCAGCAATCCAGCCCCCTAATATTGGCGTTAAATAGACAAGTCCCGTATAAGTACCGTAAAGCTTTAAAGCATCGGCTCTCTCCCAGCCCCAACCATTGGCTGAAATATCACTGACCAAGAATAAAACCAATAATGCCCTCATCCCGTAATAACTAAATCGTTCCCACATTTCGGTAAAAAACAGGATAAATAATCCTGCTGGATGGTCTAAAACTGTGCCAGTAGCACCTGCGCCCAGTTTGTTGTTTAAATTATTTGCTGTAGTACTCATGTATAAATTGCCCTCTTTTAGCTTTTCTACTTCGGTTTTTAATCAAAGCGTATTATCATATCATAACTTTTGTAGTACTGAAATTTTGAACCCTAAACTTTTTACAATAATTATGCATATAAAAAATCTCCCTTTCCTTGCTTTGGTCACCTTATTCTTTAGTGCCTTTATTCAGGCAGAGTCTCTATACGACACCAACGATAAATTTCGCCAACTCGAAGAAATTTTGCCAACACCTAACGATCAACGCATAGCCAGTGGTGCACCAGGACCTAAATATTGGCAACAACGTACGCAATACGTAATTGAAGCAAGCTTAGATGATAAAAATCAAAAAATCACAGGCTCTGAACTTATCACTTACCACAATAAATCTCCACACGAATTAAGTTACCTTTGGATGCAACTGGACCAAAACCGATACCAAGCGGACTCAGATAACATCTTAGCCGAAACCGCACCGAAAGATTTTGAAAAATTTGATTACAAAACCTATGCCAAACTACTTAAAAGAGAAAAGTTTAAAGGCGGATACGCCATAACCGCAGTCAAATCTCAAGATGGCAAAGCCTTAAAGCACACCATCAACAAAACCATGATGCGAATTGATTTATCCCAACCATTAAAAGCAGGGCAATCCATGACTTTTAGTGTTGATTGGTGGTATAACATTGTTGACGCCAAAGTTATTGGTGGTCGCGGCGGCTACGAATACTTTGAGAAAAATAAAAATTACATCTACGAAATTGCCCGCTGGCAGCCTCGTATGGTCGCTTACATGGATGTAACTGGATGGCAAAATAAACAGTTTTTAGGTAATGGTGAATTTACTCTCGACATGAGTGATTTCACTGTTAGCATCACGGTTCCAGCTGACCATATTGTGGCAGCAACTGGTGAGTTGCAAAATACAGATGATGTCCTTAACAGCCTACAAAAGAAACGATTAGCACAGGCAAAAACAGCAGATACTCCTGTTTATATCGTGACTCCCAAAGAAGCCCAAAAAATCGAAAAGAAAAAGTCCAACGACTCTAAAACTTGGATATTTAAAGCCGAAAATGTGCGTGATTTTGCCTTTGCATCCTCACGTAAATTCATCTGGGATGCTCAAGGGTTTAATCAAAATGGTCATGTCATCATGGCAATGAGCGCTTATCCCAATGAAGCCAATCCTTTATGGCACCAGTATTCAACTCCGAGCATTATTCACACCATGGATGTCTATTCCAAATACACCTTTGATTACCCTTATCCAGTGGCATGGTCGGTCAATGGACCTGTTGGCGGCATGGAATACCCGATGATTTGTTTTAATGGACCACGTCCCTTTGATGACAAAACCTACAACGGTAAAGCCGATGAAGACCATGAATGGAAACATTCAAAATATGGCTTGATTTCTGTCATCATTCACGAAGTGGGTCACAATTATTTTCCCATGATTGTTAATTCCGACGAACGCCAATGGACTTGGATGGATGAAGGTTTAAACACCTTTTTGCAATTTTTGGCCGAAAGCGAATGGGAAGAAGACTACCCTGCCCGACGAGGCGAGGCAAAAAACATTGTCGGCTACATGAGTTCCGACAACCAAGTGCCTATTATGACTAATTCCGAATCCTTGTTGCAGTTTGGCAATAATGCTTACGCTAAACCAGCCACCGCACTAAACATTTTGCGTGAAACTATATTGGGTCGTGAGTTGTTTGACTTTGCCTTTAAAGAATACGCACGACGTTGGAAATTTAAGCACCCCATGCCAAGTGATTTTTTCCGCACCATGGAAGATGCCAGCGGCATTGACTTAGACTGGTTTTGGCGTGGGTGGTTTTACACCACTGATCATGTTGATATTGCTATTAAAGAAGTGCATTTGATGCAAATGGACACACGCAACCCAAAAATTGATAAAGCCAACTTGCGTAAAGATGACGAACAAGAACCAACCACAATCACACAACAACGAAACAAAGATTATAATTATTTGGTTCAGCGCAAACCTGAACTCAAAGACTTTTACAACAGTTATGACCGTTTTGATGTAAGCAAAACGGACAAAAAAGATTATAAAGAGTTGCTGGAAAAACTGGACGAGAATGAAAAATCTTTACTCAACATCAAACGTAATATTTATGTCATTGATTTTGAAAACATTGGCGGCTTAGTTATGCCAATTCTATTAAAAGTGACTTATACCGATGGCAGTGAAAAGATGATGCGAATACCTGCTGAAATTTGGCGAAAAAATAACCATAAAGTTTCTAAAATGATTATGACCAAAAAAGAAATTAAGTCCTTAGAAATTGACCCAAACTTAGAAACAGCAGACACCAATGTTGACAACAACAACTGGCCAGCAAAATTGGTAAAAACACGCTTCCAGTTATGGAAGAAGAAGTACAAAGACTCACCCATGAAAGAAGCAAACGAATAATAAAAGGTAAATTATGTATTATAAAATTCAAACAAATAAAGATTTCGAAACCGCCACAAGTGACCTAGAAAAATGTGTAATTGATGGTGGCTTTGGTGTTATGCATATCCATAACATCGGCAACACTTTACGCAGCAAAGGGGTGGAATTTGCAGAAAATTGCAATGTATTAGAAGTCTGCAACCCAAAGATTGCAGCTCAAGTGATGGCTCAAGATATGCAACTCAACATGGCTTTGCCTTGTCGAATTTCTGTTTACACCCAAAACGGCGACACCTTAATCGGCATGATTAAACCAGAAAAAATGCTCAGTAGTTTATCGGATAGTGACGAACTCAAAACCATTGCCCTAGGCGTGGAACAAACACTTATGCAAATGATTGACAATGCCAAATAAATTAGAAAATAAAACAATCTTCCTCACGGGTGCCTGTGGCGGACTAGGCTCTGCTCTGGCTTTAGAATTATGCCAGAGGCAAGCCGATGTCATTATTTCGGATAAAAATCCACGTTCCTTAAACATCATGTGTGACAAAATAGTCGAACAAGGCGGCAAAGAACCCATGGTTTATCCCATGGATTTGGTTGGGGCAACACCCGATGACTTTTATCAACTATCCAAAACCGTTGATGAAAATATTGGCAAACTCGATGCTTTGGTGCATACGGCTGCTGAATTCAGCGGATTGACTGAATTTTCGCATTATGAAGCCACTCGCTGGTTGCAAGAAATGCAGATAAACCTCAACTCCCCTGTTTTTTTAACTCAAGCTTTATTACCTTTGCTTAAAAAAAGCCATGGTTCAATTATATTTACAACAGAAAATTTAGACACTGTTGCCAAAGCTTATTGGGCTACTTATGGTGTAACAAAAGCAGGAATCAACCATTTTGCCTCCATATTAGAACAAGAAATGGAGGACTTCAATGTCAGTGTCAATACCCTGTACCCACAACCAATGAAAACCCAACTACGTGCCAAAGCGTGGCCAGCTGAAACAGGGACAAACTTAGCACAACCCGAAACAGTGGTTAAAAAATACCTAGAATTATTAAAGATGACTATTGGCAGATAGCATTACTCTTTAAAAGACTTATAATCAAACCCATGAATACACAAACACAAAAATCTACTTTACGTAAACTTATCGAGTTCATTCCAAATACATTAGTTAAATTGGCAAATTTCACTCGGCATTTTATCCTCCTCATCATTCTTTTTATTTTGGTTAAAGTCATTTTCTTTAATGACAAAATCAAACTCAAAAGAAATACGGCATTGGTGATAGCTCCCAATGGCATGGTGGTCAATCAATTCAGTGGCACACCAACCGAAAAATTCATTAAACAATTGCAAGGTTCAGATGTGCCCGAAACTCAATTGCGGGATTTGATTAAAGCCATCGAAAAAGCAGCCTCCGATGAACGCATTTCTGTACTGGTACTAAGTCCTGATTTTATGTGGGGAATTGGTTTGGCTGATTTAAAAGAATTAGAAAAAGCCATTACGCAATTTCGTAAAACCTCCCAAAAACCCATTATTGCACTAGCAGAAAACATGAGTCAAAACCAATATTACTTTGCCAACTTGGCAGATGAAATCATAGTTGACCCACAAGCCTTTATGTTTTTTCAAGGTTACGGCAGTTACCGCAATTATTTTAAAGATGGACTGGATAAGCTTGGTGTTGATGTGCATTTATTTCGCGTCGGCGAATACAAGTCAGCTGCCGAACCCTATATTCGTAATGACATGTCAATAGAAGCTAAAGAAGCCTCTCTCTACTACATGAAAGATTTATGGAAAACTTATGCCCAGGGCATTGTGAATAAAAGAAACATCTCAATGGAAGATTTTAACAAAATCATTGAAGACCAGGCAACTTTACTCAAAGATTCCAGCGGTGACATGGCAAGCATGTACAAAAAAGCAGGACTTGTTGACCAAATCAAAAACCAACATTTTAAAGAAAAGTACATAGCAGATTTAAGTGCCACAGGCGAGGATAACAATGGCTTTAGAAATATTGGTTTAGTTGATTACTTAAGCGTTATTGAGCAAGAAAAATCACTACCAAAACCCAATAAAATTGCCATCATTGTAGCCGAAGGCACTATTTTGAATGGTGAACAAGATGCAGGCAGTATTGGAGGTGTTTCGACTAGCAACCTCCTTCGTCAAGCCCGTTTGGATAAATCCGTTAAAGCCGTAGTGCTAAGGGTCAATTCTGGCGGTGGCGCGGTTTTTGCCTCCGAACAAATCAGACGAGAAGTCGATGCCATAAAAATTGCAGGCAAACCAGTGGTGGTTTCTATGGGCAATGTTGCCGCCTCAGGTGGTTATTGGATTTCCATGACCGCTGATAAAATTTATGCCTCTGATGCCACTATTACTGGCTCAATAGGTATTTTTGGCATGTTTATGACTTACCCAAAAACTCTAGCTAAAATTGGTGTACACACCGATGGCGTTGGCACCTCTGATTGGGCGGGAGCTTTTCGAGCGGACAGAGAACTAAACGAAAACTTAGCCGCACTGATACAATCCAATATTGACCACGGTTACCAACAATTTATTTCATCGGTGGCGATGGCACGAAACATGGACATTGAACTGGTTGATAGCATAGCACGTGGACGTGTGTGGACCGCCAAACAAGCCAAAGAATTTGGTCTTATTGATGAAATTGGCACCTTATCCGATGCGATTGCTGATGCCGCAAACAAAGCCAGTATTGATAATAATTTTGACTTGGTTTGGATTGAACCTGAACTCACTGCCACCCAACAGTTTTTTATGTCAACACTCGCTCAAGTTAGCCATAATTTTGATATTGATATTCTACCAAAACAAAATAAGTTGATTGAAAAGATATTGTCTCCAATAGAAAAGTCCTTAGAACTGGTAACGCAGGCCAAACCTGGCGAATTAACTCAATACGCACACTGTTTGTGTGATATTAATCAATAATTTAAACTTCATGATTTTTGAACTATTGCGTTAAATACTTGTCCTAGTATATAATTCGAATCTCTGTTGCTTCATAGGAAGGACAGATTTTTATCTAACACAATTATTTGCCGATTATCGGGAATAACTAGGAGTAATAAAATGAAAAAAGATTTAAAAGAAATCAATTCAAATACAAAAGGCATAGCTAAAATTCCAACTCTTTCTGGATCTTTAGAAAGCTACATCAGTGCAGTCAATCAGATTGCCATCTTATCACGAGAAGAAGAAATCGAGCTTGGTCTTAAAGTCTTTGAAAACAACGATTTAGAAGCGGCTCACCGTTTAGTCACATCGCATTTGCGCTTTGTGGTCTATGTGGCTCGCTCCTATGCAGGTTATGGCTTACCAGTTGGCGACCTCATTCAAGAAGGCAACATTGGTTTAATGAAAGCCGTTAAACGCTTTGATCCATCACACAAAGTTCGCTTAGTGTCTTTTGCTGTGCATTGGATTCGTGCCGAAATACACGAGTACATCTTGAAGAACTGGCGCATACTTAAAGTTGCTACAACTAAAGCACACCGAAAATTGTTTTTTAACTTACGTAAAAACAAAAAACGCTTGGGTTGGTTGCGTGGACCAGAAATTGCAAAAATTGCTAAAGATTTAGATGTTAAACCTGAAGTGGTTGTCGAAATGGAATCGCGTTTACATGGACAAGATGTCTGTTTTGATATGCCAATGGATGAAAATGACGAAGACAATACATTTTCACCACAAGCGTGGTTAACCAATTCTTCTCCATCACCTGAAGACATCCTTGAAAAAGAAACACGTGATGATAAAAACCACAACTTATTGTTTAAAGGCTTAGACAAACTCGATGAACGCAGTTTAGACATTATCGAAAGCCGTTGGTTACAAGATAAAAAAGCCACATTGCATCAACTGGCTGACAAATATGGCATCTCTGCTGAACGCGTTAGGCAACTCGAAGCCGTTGCTTTGAAAAAACTTAAAACTCAAATGCAAGCTTAATTTTTATCAAAATAGATACAATAAATGGCAACTTAAATAAGTTGCCATTTTTTTTGTAACATTTTTATATTGCAGGCGTTTAAGTAATAAACACAACAAAAGGTCACAACCATGAATAAATACAAACTCATCATTATAGGCTCATTATTTTCATTAACTGCTTGTGCGGGATTTCTTGGCAGCAAGTCTGTTGAAGATGGAACAAACGCGCCCAACAAAGATTACGACACAGTCAATGGCAGCATCAAGGTTGGGCACAATGCAAATGTTGGCGACTTATCCACTGTCAATGGTTCAGTACGAGTTTCATCCGATAGCCAAGTAGGGGATGCAAGCACCGTCAATGGCAGTGTAACCTTTGCAGAAAATGTCAAAGCCGAATCCGCAGAAACGGTTAATGGTTCAATTAAATTGGGCGACAACTGCGACATTGAAGAGAATGTCGAAACCGTAAACGGCTCAATCACAACTAATTCAGGTTGTATCATCCATGAAAATGTGGAAACCGTTAATGGCAGTATTAAAGTTTATCATTCCGAGATAAAAGGCGACATTGAAACGGTAAATGGAAACATCTATTTATTACAAGGATCCACGGTTGATGACATCATCGTACATAAACCCAATAAGGGTTGGTTTAGCAGTTCAAAAACCAAAACGCCCAAAATTGTTCTTGGTAAGAATAGCGAAATCAAAGGTGATTTAGAATTTGAACGCGAAGTTAAACTCTACGTTCATGACAGTGTTGAGATAGATGATGACATAGAAAATGCAGATATTATCAACTACAGCGGAGAAGAAAAACCTTATTAGTCACAACAGGTCACATGGCAGAAATACACCTCTGCCACTTAACCTTAAATCTCACTAGCCCGAATATTTCATAGGAGAATGGAGTTTAAGGGAAAAATAGCGAAATAGGTTGCATAAATGTCACTATATACCTAGTTATTCATAGGTTTTAGTGATATTTGTGCAAGATATGAAGCTAGTTTTTCTTTAAAGCCATTTGTACAAATGTGTAACCGTAACAATGTTGAGTTAAGGTGTTGTTATTTAGAGATAAACGCCTTATTTTTGGCTTATCATATGAAATATTCGGGCTAGTGTAAACACGAGTCTAGGAGCTTGTCCGAGAACATAAAATCTATTACAGAAAAGCTGGATTTGTACTATTTGACTCATTTTTTTCTTGATTGGAGCTTTTTTCATACTTTTTTCCATCATCCCAGAGTTATGCAAAGGTCTCATTTAAATGTTTCTCTAAGTTTATTCCTAAATGAGCATTTAGGAAGTTTTCTTGCTGTGTTTGCATTACATTGGAGGCACTTTTAAAAATTGAAATGAATTTATGAACTACAAAGCACCTATAATGGGATTTATCTGGGGAACGTTATTATTTTTATTGTGCGCCTTAGCAGCAACATACGGAGAAAAACACTCTTTGGAATGGTTGCAATTTGTATCCTTTGCCATGCTAATTGTTACGCCTATTTCTGTTGGTGCGCTAACATTGTTTTTAATTCCAATAAAACAAGCAGAAGATAAATCTAAAAGAAAATACTATGCATTTCTGCCTGTATTCGGGTGGTCAATTATTTCACTCATTGTTCAATGGGAAACAATCATTTGTATTTTTATGCTTTTACCTCTTTATTTGCCATTAGCATTTTTAGGTGGCAAAATTGGTGCTGGCATGAAAGTCAAATATAAATCAAAATATAAAGCTGGTATCATTTCATGTTTTGCCCTTGCTCCATTTTTAATGATACCATTAGAACAACCCTTAACGGCTAAATCATTACGTTATTCTGTCACTAATTCGATACAAATAAATGCGCCAATCGAACGCGTTTGGAGAAATTTGTCTAATATAGAAAACATTAAGCCCAGTGAATTAAAATGGAATATTTCACACTTTATTGGCTTACCAAAACCACAAAAGGCCACAACAAAAGTAGTTGAAATTGGCGCCATAAGAGAAATTTATTGGGAAAGAGGGGTTCATTTTCAAGAGAGAATTACCAATATAATTCCCCAAAAACTGCTTGCTTATGATGTTATTATTGATGAAAAGTCCATGGAAATTGCAGAACTTGATACCCATATTACCGTTGGTGACCAGTATTTCAATGTGGAATCTGGCTATTATTATTTATCAGAACACCAAGGACAAACTTATTTATCCCTAACCACAAGTTACAGAATGACCACAAAAATTAATTGGTACGGGAAATTTTGGGCAAATTTTGTATTAGATGACTTTCATGCTTCAGTTTTACACATGATTAAATTAAGAAATGAGAAGAAAAATCCCAGCAATGAATTTATTTAAATTAAGTTATTCTGATTTTAATTGATAATTATTGTAAGATAGCCTTCAATAAAAAATAACAGAGAATCATGGCACAATACATTTACACCATGAACCGTGTGAGTAAGACGGTTCCTCCAAATAAAGAAATCATCAAAGACATTTCTATTAGTTTTTTCCCAGGTGCCAAGATTGGCGTTTTAGGTTTGAATGGTTCAGGAAAGTCCACCGTTCTTCGCATTATGGCAGGCATTGACAAAGAGTTTAACGGAGAATCACGTCCACAACCTGGCATTAAAATTGGTTATTTATCACAAGAGCCTGAATTGGATGAAGAAAAAACAGTGCGTGAAAATGTCGAACTTGGTATGAGTGAAGTTAAAGGCATGCTGGATGAATTCGATGCCATTTCAGAAAAATTTGGCGAAGAAATGTCCGATGATGAAATGACAGACTTACTCGCAAAACAAGCCGAATTACAAGATAAAATTGAAGCGGCAAATGGTTGGGAATTGGATAGAACACTAGAACGTGCTGCCGATGCTTTACGTCTACCTGAGTGGGATAAGCCTGTAAAGGTATTATCAGGTGGAGAAAAAAGGCGTGTGGCTTTGTGTAAGCTATTGCTTTCTGCTCCTGATATGTTGTTGCTTGATGAGCCAACCAATCACTTGGATGCCGAAACCGTTGCATGGCTTGAACGCTATTTGGCAGACTTTACAGGCACCATTGTGGCAGTTACGCATGATAGATACTTCCTTGATAATGTCGCCGAATGGATTTTGGAATTAGATAGAGGTCACGGCATTCCTTATGAAGGCAATTATTCTTCGTGGCTGGAACAAAAAGAAGCCCGTTTGATTCAAGAAAAACGCTCTGAGGCATCGCACATGAAAGTCATACAAAGCGAATTGGAGTGGGTTCGCTCCAATGCAAAAGGCAAACGCACCAAATCTAAAGCTCGCCTCAAACGTTTTGAAGAACTGCAATCCAAAGAGTTTCAATCGCGCAATGAAACTAACCAAATTTTTATACCTCAAGGTCCTCGTTTGGGCGAAAAAGTTATTGAATTTAAAAATGTCTCCAAAGCCTTTGGCGATAAATACTTAATTGATGATTTAAGTTTTAAAGTGCCACAAGGGGCTATCGTTGGCATCATAGGTCCAAACGGAGCAGGTAAATCAACTCTATTTAACATGATTGATGGCAATGAAGAACCCGACAAAGGTACCGTTGAAATCGGTGAAACCGTTGAACTGGCTTATGTCAAACAATCTCGCGAAGACCTCAACAATGACAAACCCTTATTTGAAGACATTGGCGATGGTCAGGAAGTATTAAAAATAGGCAATTATACCGTGCCAGCACGTGCGTGGTTATCCCGCTTTAATTTCAAAGGTGCCGACCAACAAAAACTTGTAAAGAATTTATCCGGTGGTGAACGCAACCGTTTGCAACTGGCCAAAGTGTTAAAATCAGGTGGCAATGTGTTATTACTTGATGAGCCAACCAATGATTTAGATGTTGAAACTTTACGCGCCTTAGAAGAAGCGGTATTAAACTTTGCAGGTTCTGTTATGGTCATCTCGCATGATAGATGGTTTTTGGATAGAATTGCCACACACATTTTGGCTTTTGAAGACGAGTCTCATGTGGAATTTTTTGAAGGCAATTACAGCGAATACGAACAAGATTATAAACGCCGTTTTGGTGACATTCCGCAACCACATCGAATTAAATATAAAAAACTAACGTAGAAAACGACTTATAATTTTAATTACATAGTATGAAAAAAATGAACAATGCTTGCAGAAATATCGCTGCAAGCTTTGTTTTTTATAGTCACTGACATGATTATTACTTTGACTGGATGTCCCTTGGTAATGAATAACTTCAATCTGCGGATTCAGAATAATTCTATAACCTGCATCAAGACTGCGTTTACATAAATCTAGATCTTCAAAATGCATAAAAAAACCTTCATCAAACCCTCCTAGTTCCTTGAAAATTGATGCGTTAATAAAAATATATGCACCTGAAATTGCTTCGACTTGTTTTGCTTGCTTAAACATTGGCTTGTAATTGAGATTGACTCCGGCAAAACAACCACAGTATTTAGCCAGTTTTTCTATTTTAGTATAGGTTTTTATTGCCCGCCATAAAGTGGGTAGACCTCGGCGTGTCGCCTGCTGTTCAGTGCCATCCGAGTTCTTTACCAAAGCTCCAACAATTGCAAGTTTGCAGCTCTTATTAAAAGTCTTCACTGACTCAACGATACTGTCTTTTTGAATGAGGCAATCCGGGTTGAGAAACAGCAGGTATTCAGACTGGGCGTGTTTAGCTCCTAGGTTACAACTACTGCCAAAACCTGCATTGGTTTTACGTAAAATTGTTTTAATCTTAGGGTTATCTGGCAACAACTCCATGCTGCCATCGGTAGAGTTATTATCCACCACAATAATTTCATCAACACCTTGTGCTTTTATCACGCAATCAATGACTTGAGACAACAATTTCCCAGTATTGTAATTGACGATAATAACGGCACAAGAGTTCATTATTGGCTGATTTTACAAAACTCCCATAACTGCGGCCATAACTCCATCGCTGTTGCCACTCTTTTGAGTTCATGACGAGCTGTTTCAACGCAATCTTGTTTATCCATTGACTTATCCCAACCCGATAAAATAGGGGGTTTATTCTGAATAAGTGCTTTGCCATTTGCCTCAACTATTTCTCTAACATCGGCCTGCCAATAAACTGGCGCATCGGGAGAATTTGCCATTTGAGTCTGCATACTCAAAACCATATCGGAACGAATCTGTGACAAGTATTCTTTTAGTCGGTTATGTATTGTCTCATCTGTTGCATCGGACAAACCCAATACGTAATCACTCAGGGTTTTCAATCTTATGGTTGGATCTAAAGCATCTGTTGAATCCACCAAGGTTAAAGCATAATCTGCAATAAATTTATTAAAATTCGGTGTTCGCGCCAAATGATTTGTTGCCGATCTGTCTTTTCTTTCTGCTTGAATATGCCCCAACATAAATGGGCACTGCATTGAAATTTGGTTAGGGTAACAATAAAGTGAAACCGCATTAAAAAAATAATCCTCCAAGGTATCACTTGGCATTGCAAATGGCGTCAATGAAGAGTTGTCAATGGCAGATGGTAAAAATCGAGCCATGGATAGAAACTCGTATTCATTGGAGTAGTGCATTAAGTTTGAGGCTTCAATATTATCCAAATAAACTTCTCGTGACTCCCAAAAAGCCTGTTTCTGCTCTCCGTCTAAGTAGTAGAGCCAATAATTATGTTCCGAACGAGGGCTTCCCCAAGTGCCTGTTCCAACTGATTTTATCAATGATGTGGACTGAATTCTTTGCAGCTCCACTAAGCTCAAGTGATCAACTGCCGAATATTTCACATCTCTGGTTGACAACCAGTTCCCTGTAGTTTGCCCACAACTATTTATCATCTGGGTTAATACGTCTTCTTCGTATTGATTGGAATTTTGCTTAATATCAGTTAAATTAAGCGAAAAATCCACACTCAAGTCTGTTTTATTATTTAAGTTGACTAAATTATTGTTTTCACTTTTTATTCGGGCTTCAAATATATAATTGTCATCGAAAAATAAGAATTTTTTTCCTGCATTGTTTAATAAAGCAAGATTCCAAATTCTCCCTCCAGAATAGTGCTGACTGGATTGACTCAACAACCATTTTATTTCTTCTGGTCTTTGTGGAAACTCTGTTGTTAACATCTTAATAAATTGATTTTGCCACACCTGCCCATAAAAAGTAATGCGGATTTCAGATTTAAAAGATTTACACACTTCTTCCATTTCTAGTTCGATTTTCTCTGAGTTTGAATCGCTATAGACTTGAACTGAGAATTTTTTATTGTGCTTCAACTGGTATTTTTGTAATGATTCTAATAGGCGATTGAGTAGGTTTGGTTTCTCAAATGCCCTGATGACTATTCCTGCATTCGAGACTTTAATCTGCGAAGAAGATTCAGACAACTGTGCTAACCACTCTTGGTCTTCTAACAACAATTTGTTTTTAATTAGAAAATCAACAACTGTTTGTATGGCTTGTACTTGATTTTGGAGTTCTGGAATATTCTGTCCAATTGTAACAATGTGTTGGTCTAACGGCTTGAACTGTTGGCATAGGCTCAGAGCAAATAAAACCTTATCAGTCATCACATGATTTTCGCCAGTCTCTTTATTCATAAAAACCAGCTCTTCACTCGATAAGGAAAAAGCGACGCCAGCAACCGATGCGTATTTTTTTACATTTTTCTTCACCCCTTGGGTTAAAGTTTTTGCACCGAAATCAAATTCAAATTCCATAACTGTTTATTATTTTAAAAGTGCAACAATTTTACCTAAAAAGCCAATATTACACCACTAAACTCATCCAATCTTGGAGAGAATAGTTTTGCGCACTTCTGCCAAAGGGTCTTTGCTTATGAAATCCTGAATTAACTCAAGGTATTTTGGGTGCTTTTCTAACAATCTTTTCATGCTGCTTTCATCGGGCTTAATGCCTAAATCACTAAACGATTGGTTTCCAACGTGTGCAACGTAGACATTATCGCATATAACATTTCTTAAACCTGCCCTTGTTGCTCGCAATGAATAATCGTTTTCTTCACCGTATCCATGCCCAAATTGTTCTTCATCTAAGTAACCAACCACTTGCTTTGCTTGCTGGGTTATCAACATACAAAAACCAACAGCCGTTGGAATCTCAGGATACACCGGAAGGTAATTGTCATAAAGTTTTCTTGAGAATATATCTATATCAGCGGGTATTGGGTTGTTTCTCAAAAACTCAGGAAAAGAACAAATCTCAGCATTATTAGACCACGCTGTTGCCGTTGCAATGTCTTTATTATTTGTTAAACAATCCTTAAAACCCATTAGCCAATTATCACTGACAATGGTATCGGAGTTTAACAGAATTGTGTTGTTTTTACTGAGCTTAAGTCCTTTATTGGCTGTTTTGACAAAACCTTGATTTACGTCTTGGTAGACAACCACCCAATTATTATCCTTAGCAAACTCATTCAATAGAGGCTTTATTCTCACATCAGTTGAGCAATCGTCGATAAGGTAGATTTTTTCTACTGGTTGTTGGTGTTTAGATAGGCTTTTTAAACACTCTTTAACACTCGCATAAGCATTATAAACCGGAACAACCACATCAATCTTACGCATTAAACTAACTCCATTGAGTATCTAAAATCACCACACCTAGGTCTGTCGATTTAGAATGAACCCTAAATTCTATTGACTCTTCATCCATTATCCTTAAACACTCAGGATCCATAGCATGCGCTTTAAATTCATAATCTGAAGGTAACAACTTAATGTTTTTATATTTTACGGTGAATTCAAATAAATGATTTTTTAACTTTTTTGGTATCGCATTGTGGTTGTCTGAAATAGTCCCATAAACAGGAATATCCTTTCTAACGATACCAAGAGTTAAACCTGGAGGTCTATTGTCGGGTGAAAACACCTGCACTTTAACGGTCAGGTTTTGATTGGTATCAATTAATGTTGTTTCATCACCATTGTCATTAAAAAGTTTTAAAGACATCACGTGATAATTAGACACATCTTTATCACCACTGACTTTAACGCCATCTTTTTTCTTTTCATAGTAACTCTGGTACTCTTGAGAAATCGCATAAGCGTTTCCTTGTTTTTTGATTTTACCATTTTCAAGCCAAATAGCATTCTTACACATTTTTTGAACATGGTAAATACTATGAGAAACAAGTAATAATGTCCCTCCGTTTTTAAGATAACTATCAATCCATGAAATGCACTTATTTTGAAATTGTGCATCACCAACGGCCAATACTTCATCGGTAATCAATAAATCTGGCTTTGTCACCGTGACCACCGAGAAGCCAAGGCGAACCACCATTCCCGATGAATAATTTTTAACTGGTTGATCTATGTAGTCACCAATATCCGCAAACTCAATCATTTTATTTAAGTTTTGTTCTAAATTTTTTTCACTTAAACCAGCCAATGCAGCTGACATTTTTAAGTTTTCTCTACCAGAGTATTCTGGATGAAATCCACTACCTAACTCTAATAGTGCCCCAATAGAACCGTGTACATTAATGCTACCAGTGCTTGCATTAATAACGCCACTAATTATTTTTAATAATGTGCTTTTTCCCGCACCATTTTTTCCTATAATTGCTAAAGATTCTCCAGATTTTATAGTAAGATTTATTCCCTCTAAAACAACGATATCATTACTATTTTTTTTACTAAAAATTAATGAGAATAAAGACTTTAATCTATTGGACGCTGTATTTAATACGGGATATCGTTTAGATATGTTTTTTGCTACTATTAAATCTGACAATTGAGTTATATAGATTTTAAAAGTGCATTATATTATTCATATAACTATTTATATAGAATAATTATTGTTTTTTATTTAAAATATGGAACATATTGAATAATCAGCACTCTAACACTTTAACATAAACTTTAATAATTAATTTACTATGACTACAAAAAAAACTAACCCATTAATAATATTAATATTAATTTCAGTTCTAATATTCATTTCAATATTTGTATGGAATAAATTCCAAGTTGATAACTCAGAAAAAATCACTCCTATTGTTCAAATTGAAAAACCTGTCAAATCAAATTTTAGAAACCAAACTATTCATAAGCTTAAAGATGCAAATTCTGAAGAAAAAATTGAAGTAAAAAATAAAGTTAAATCTGAGCCTTTTATACCAACTAAAACAGATATTAAAAAAATGCACAATTCATATAGTTTTCAAGTTTATCTCTCACGGTTACAAACTCCAGAAAAATTAGTTGAAGCTTTGCTTAAGTTCGAAAATTCAGGAGAAACAGAAAAAGCAAATATGGTTATTGATAAATTATTGTTATTGTATCCAGACTATGAACTGCCACATAGTAATTAACAGTTACTAAATATAATAATTCACCTTATAGCTTTTATACTCCCTTAACTTGGTTGGTTAATTGTCAGGTTTCACAACGTTGTTGATGTAAACCCATCTTGTTAGAAGACTTTAATCTTAACAACCTTTGTTTAAATTGGCTAGGATTTTGTTTAAAGATTTTAGGCTTAATTTGAAACCATTTT
>Ga0256840_1000019_pt1 | contig 112894 bp, 120 predicted proteins | sample 355202metaG_FD_185969 | JGI IMG/M metagenome (GOLD analysis project Ga0256840, IMG submission 185969) | Hydrothermal vent microbial communities from Mid Atlantic Ridge, Atlantic Ocean - 355-202 | ecosystem: Environmental > Aquatic > Marine > Hydrothermal vents | place: Atlantic Ocean: Mid... | reverse complement strand
GTATAGTGGTCATTAAGTCTCAACAGCATAGAAGTCAAGAACAAAATAGAACTGAATCACTTGAAAGGTTAGTAGCGTTGGTAAAAAGTGTGAATGTGGTACAGAAAAAGCGTGTGCCTACTAAGCCTACTAAAGGTTCCGTGGGTAGACGCTTGGACTCTAAAAAGAAGCAGGCTAGCAAGAAAAAGTTACGTGGTAGAGTAGGTGATGAGTAAGAGCTAGTAGGTAAAGTGTGCTAGCTTTTCTAGAGAAGTTTTTAATGTTTGGTTGAGTACATCATCCTTTTCATTAGATACATTATTTTCAAGGCAGAGCCATACTAGGGACTTTATATCTTCTATAGGCTGTAAATTTTCTATGGAATTATGGGCTAAATCTAAAAATACTAGGTCTTTGAGTTTTGTAATGCTATCAATATTTGTAATGCTGTTATGATTTGCTTCTATCTTTTTAAGTTTGATCAACTCTTTAAGGATAGATATATCTCTAATCTTGTTGTGTTTCATAAAGAGGTGCCTTATTTTAGTTAGGCTTCTTAGTATTTCTATGTTTTCTATGTAGTTGTTAGAAAAAGCTAACTTATGCAGGTTTGTAAGTGGGGCAATAGCATCTATATTTGTTAGTTTGTTTCGTGAGACTGAGAGAGCACCTAGCCATGTAAGTTCTCCTATGGAAGGTGGCAAAGTAACTAACTCAAGGTCACTAATGTTTAGGTAGGGTATTTTACCTGCTTTACATAAGGCAATTTTCTCTTCTGCTTTTTGCATACCATTCATACTGTCTCCATTCTATTTTAGGTTTTCAAGTTTAGGTTTTATGGTACTGTAGATTTCTTAAAATGGTTTACGTTCTCGCATACCCATCACAAAACCTTTGCTTAGAATGAAATATATACCTTGTTCCTAAAAATGTAAACTCTAGGTAGTAAGCATGAAGCATAAGTCTTGAAGCACCAGTTATTTTTATACGTTCATTATTTTCTATTTTGTCATTTAAAAAGTCATCTACAAAGCTTTCATGTAGTCCGTAGATAGGGTCACCTACTATTTTGTGAGATAGTGACTCCAAATGTACTCTAATCTGGTGTTGTCTTCCCGTGTGGGGTATAGCTTCGACTAGGGTATTGTTTTTGGTTTTGTTGTAGGCTATAGGACGTATGTGTGTGCTTGACTCTTTCCCATCTTGGGAGACTTTCATTTTTAACTTTATGAGACTATTTGAGGTTGCGATTTTTTTATCTATGAGTATCTCATCTTTTAGCTCATTTTCTATTAAGGCTTTGTATTTCTTTACGTAATCTTTTTTAAGAAACATCTCTTGTAGAACATGTTGAGCGTAGCCATTTCTACCAAAAAGTCTTCTACTTTCTCACCTGCCATGACATCGTATTTTTTAAGTACATAGGGCAATAAAAATCTTTCATAGTTAATTTAGGATAGTATACAATAACCCATCATCATCTGCTATAATACACATTCATAGTCAAAGACCTTAAGGAAAGAAAATGAACAAAGATGATTTTAACGAAGGTTTATTAGGATTTTTAGATGCCTCTCCTACACCTTTTCATGCAACTCAAAATATGGCTAAGATGCTTGAAAATGCTGGGTTTGTTCAGCTCATAGAAGAAGAGAAGTGGAAGTTAAAAGAGGGGAACAAGTACTATGTGACACGCAATGACTCTTCACTCATAGCCTTTACCTACCCTAAAGCCTCAAATTACATGATGCTAGGATGCCACACAGACTCACCTAACTTAAAGCTCAAGCCAAACCCTGTTATAAAAGAGCATGGGGTAGTGAAGTTTGCTGTGCAACCTTATGGTGGACTACTTCTTAACCCTTGGTTTGATAGAGACTTGTCTTTGGCTGGGAAAGTCTCTTATCTTAATACAAAAGATGAGATAAAAGAAACACTCATAGATGTACAAAAATCTATAGCCATCATACCTTCACTCGCTATTCACCTAGATAAAAAAGCCAATGAAGACAGAACAGTCAATAAGCAAACAGACATATCTCCCATACTCTCTACGAATGATGACTTTGAATTTTCAGAATTTATACGTTGGCAGTTAGAAAAAAATGAGATACGAGATGTAAAAGATATTTATGCCTCAGAGCTTAGTTTATATACCACACAAAAAGCTTCGTATGTAGGTTTAAGAGATGACTTCATAGCCTCTGCAAGGTTAGATAACCTTTTGTCCTGTTATGTAGGACTCTTGTCTTTATGTTCAGCAGATACAGAGGAGCCTATGCTTTTAATAGCCAGTGACCATGAAGAAGTAGGGAGTCGCTCTAGCTCTGGAGCAGGGGGAAGTTTTTTGGAAAACACACTTACACGTATGTACCCTAACTATGATGACTATATGCATATGATACGAACCTCTATCATGATAAGTGCAGACAACGCACATGCATTGCACCCAAACTATGCTGACAAACATGACAAAAATCACAGCCCATACATAAACAAAGGCACTGTCATAAAAGTAAATGCTAACCAAAAATACGCTTCAAATACCACAAGTATTTCTAAGTTTATGCATGTAGCCAGCAGAGTGGGGGAACCTTACCAGCAGTTTGTTACACGCTCAGATATGGGATGTGGTTCAACCATAGGACCCATCACTGCGACTAGACTAGGTATAGAAACACTTGACATTGGACTACCTACCTATGCGATGCACTCCATACGTGAGTTAGCAGGGGCAGATGATGCCTTTTCGTTGTATAAAATTTTACTGGGGTGGAGATAGATAATATGGTGCTAGAATTAGAAAAAAGTATTGATGATGAGAATATAGAGAGATTGGTAAGAATATTTTATCCAGAAGTTATAGCAGATAAGATAATAGGCTCTTTTTTTATAGAGAAACTCGGTAACGATATAAAGAGTGATAAGTGGGAAGAGCATTTAGTTTTACTTACACAGTTTTGGAGATTTGTGGCTCTTTATGATGATGAATATAAATCGAATCCTTTAAGACCTCATTTTGATATTGTAGGGTTAAATAAAGAGGCTTTTGATCGTTGGGTTTTATTATTTTATGAAGCAGTTGACCGTGTGTATGATAAGAACTCAGGAGCATTTTTTAAACAAAAAAGTGCAGATATTGCGAAGAACTTTATCCATAGGCTCGAACTATAATCTATATATTGTTTTATCTTGCTAAAAAAGCATTTAGTTGATTTGCAAAAGCATGGGCGTCTTTAGTACCAAAGGCTTTGGGTCCCTTGGTCATCTCACCACTTTCTCGTATACTTTCCATAAGGTTTCGCATGGCAAGGTATTGTTTGATATTATCAACAGAGTAAAGTTCACCTCTATGGTCAATAGCATGTGCATTTTTAGTAATAATACGATCAGCCAAAGGTATATCAGCAGTAATTACTAAATCTCCTTTTTTACATAATTCAACTATATGATGGTCTGCTTCATCTGCACCTTGAGAGACTATGATGTATTCTATATATTTTGAATTACCTATGTGTATCTTTTTATTTGCTATAACTTTTGTGGACAATTTTAAGCGTACTATGGCTTTAAGAATGATAGGCTTTAGAAGATTTGGAAAGGCATCCCCATCAATAAAAAGTGTCACTTCACATACTCTTTCACGCGTCCAACTTCTCCAGAACTAAGACGTACTTTTATACCATGAGGATGGGTAGGTGAGTTGGTAAGAATTTTTTGTACTTTTCCATAGGTAATATATCCAGAAGACTGATCTTCTTTGAGGACTATACCTACATTCATGCCATACTTTATTTCGGAACGGGTTTGACCTTCTATCATGGTAAATTCTTTATGTTTATTTTAAGTATTATAGCTAAAATATGGCAAGTTTGAACAGTTTAGTACGATATATTCTTAGGTAAATTAATGTGCATGGATATACTAACTTCGGATATTTAAAAAATTTCTAGTGCTAATGTCATCATATGTTTTGTTGAATGAATAAAAAGTTTCATAACTCTCTAAAACACGTTTAAAATCTTCACTTTTTTTACTTTCATCTTTGAGAACTTCAATTAAAGCTACCTTTGCTGCGTCCATTATTCCCTTTGGAAATGTTTTTATTTGTACATTTTGTGGTAGCTCTTGTAGTGCTTTGGCATTTTTATATCTAAACTCTTGAAGCATAGTCCCTGTCATCTCTTCGCTAGCAGCGGTGATGATAGCTTGATGCTCCTTGCTTAGCTTTTCCCAACGTGCTTTGTTAAAAGTTATCTCCAAGATACTCCCAGGTTCATGCCACCCTGTGTAGTAGTAGTCTGCTGCTTTTGAAAACCCCATCATACTATCTAGGGCTGGTCCTACCCACTCTGTGGCATCTATGGTACCACGCTCTAAAGATGTATATATTTCCCCAGCAGGAAGAAGTACAGGGTTTACACCTAGTTTTTTCATGACTTCCCCACCCAGTCCAGGGATACGCATCTTTAAACCTTTTAAATCAGATAGGTTTTTTATCTCTTTTTTAAACCATCCACCCATTTGAGGGCCTGTAGTTCCACCTATGAGAGGATAGAGGTTAAACTTACCATAGAGTTCACGCCAAAGCTCATAGCCTCCGCCAAACTTCATCCATGTTATCATCTCTTCACTTGTAAGCCCTAGTGGCATCCCACCAAAGATAGAAAATGCAGAATTCTTCCCTTTCCAATAGTACACACCAGAATGAAATGCATCTATTTGAGCAGCTGAAGTAGCATCAAAAACCTGCAATGCTGGCACTAAAATGTTTTTAGGGTATATTTTTATCTCTAAAGTTCCACCAGAAAGTTCAAAACAACGTTTAGCAAAGTTATCTACACCTGTACCCATAATAGGAAAATGTGCAGGCCAAGATGTTGCAAGTTTTAGAGTGACTTTTTTTGTCTTGTGCATAGCTATAGAACCTTTATCACCAACTTCTTCTGCTCTATGACACCCACTTATAGCTATAGTCGTTATACCTAAAGAACTGGCAGTTAAAAAGTCTCTTCTTTTCATAAGTAATTCATCCTTATATTCAATAAAGTTATAGTAACATAGCATACGTATTAAAGGGGTAAATTTGGACTGTCTTCTATGTAATAAAGTTACTAATTTATTTATGGATGAGAAAACAGAGATAAAGTATTACCATTGCAGTTACTGCGAATGTTTATCTAAATCATCAGAGTTATTTCAAAGCATAAAAAAACAAAAAGAACGTTATAACTTACATAATAATACTGAAGATAATGAAGAGTATAGGGCATATTTTAAACGCTTCTTAGACTTTACTCTACCACATGTTGGTAAACCAAAAAAAGCTTTAGATTTTGGTTGTGGAGCTACATCTTTACTATCCCAAATGCTAGAGAATAGAGGCATCGAATGTGATTATTATGATCCCATCTATTATCCTACTCCAATTAGTAATAATAAAAAATATGACTTAATTATTTCTACAGAAGTCTTTGAACATTTACATCAACCAAAAAGGGTATTTGAATCACTTACAGAAAGACTAAAGAAAGGTGGCTATTTAGCTATTCAAACTGAATTTCACGATAATGATAAAGAGGCATTTAAGAAGTGGTACTATCATCAAGACCCTACACATATTGTATTTTTTACTAAAAAAAGTTTTGAGGTATTGGCTAAGATGTATGACTGTGAAGTACTTGCATCAAATGAAAAGAATATAGTGATACTAAGAAAAAACGATTAAAAAAGTGTGTATTCTTCTTTAATTGTTTTTAGCACATCTTTATGTGCATTATAGATAAAGGCATAGTTAAAAAGTGTATTTTTAAGAATATCTCTCACTTGTGCCTCATCTTCAAACCAATGGGGTCTGTCTATACCAGGAACTTTTGTCTTTGGTGGCGTAAGTACAATACCTTTTACCCATGTATTGGTTCTTTTTATGTATTCTCGTGCTTTTACAATATCAGCTATATTGTCAGTAAAAATAGCTACTTGTTCACTTTGGCTAGAACGTTTTTTTTGTAAATGATTGTCTATAAACACAGGGGTAAAGTGTTTACTATAATGTAAACGTTCTATATCGTAGGGTAAATTATTGGCACTACAAAAATGTATCACACGTAACAAATATTCCAAATGAAAAGGAATGAGGTCTTTTTCTTGGTAGACATATCCTCCAACTTTAAACGTGGTTTTAAAAAGGGTATCAAAGACAGCATAACCATCTACCTCTTGTTCTAAATTTTGTATGTCTGGTTTTATAAGCTTCATAAGTTCTTTATCTGTACCTACATACAGTGTACCATCTAAATTCAGTATCTGTTCAAATGCTTTTCGCCAATCATTAGCTATGAAATGAATATTTGTTTTATGCGTAAGTAGCATTTTTAAAAAAGTTAATTCATGAGGTGCAAGTAGAAAAAACTGTGCTTCTTTTTTGATAATAACATAACGAATAAGTTTAAAGGCAGCAAGTTGTATATCTGATACTTTTATCCATGCTATTTCATCATCTTTTTTAATGATACTTTCATCATCATAGACAATGGCATAAGCACCATTGGCTAAAGCTTGGTCTATCTCTTCTTGATTTGATGAAAAAAATAAATCACCATGTTCTACCTTAGACTGATAGACTGTTGCCGACTCAATTGCTTGTATATGAGGTGTATTACTAAGTGTTCCCTCTGTAAGGTTTAAAATATCTTCTATTTTCATATTAACCTATTGGGGTTCCAGCTGTTTTTGGCTTCTCTGGACGTATCATACATAATCCATCTTTATCTTTGGCTGCAAGAAGCATACCTTGGCTGAGCATCCCCATGAGCTTAGCTGGTTTGAGATTGGCTACGACACAGACTTGTGTGTTGAGCATATCATCAACGGAGTACCACTCTTTTATACCTGCAACCACTTGTCTAGGCTCTTTTTCTCCAACATCTACTTGTAGCAAAAGAAGTTTTTTACTTTTTGGAACTTCTTCAGCCTTTACAACGGTACCTACCTTAAGTGAAGTTTCGAAAAATTGGTCTATACCTATGAGTGCTATACCTTCTGTTGTTTCTTTACTGGGCTTGGAAACTTTAGTTTTTTGAGGCTCCGTTTTTATATCAACTGGCTCTATTTGTGTAAGAAGAGGTTCTTCAATTCGAGGGAAGAGAGGATCTATTTTCTCTAATCTAAACGGAGATAGAAGCTCTGTACCTTTTCCTAGTTTTAGAAAACTACTGTTATCTATAGTAAAGTGTAGGGTATTAGCTATTTTTGTACATACTTTAGGCATGACAGGATAAAGCATCACAGATACCTTTGCTAATATGGCAGAGATGAGACCATTGAGAGCCATCGCTTCTTCTTCTTTACCATTTTTCATTAAGTTCCATGGCTCATGCTTGTCTATGGCACGGTTTGCAACAGTAAGTGGTCTCCAAAGTTCTTCCAAATAACGATGTATTTGCATTTCATAAAGAAGGGGTTCTAGTTTATTAAGCGAATTGTGTACTTCATCAAGTTCAGTTTGGTAGTATTTGCGTACATTACTTGAGTCCACTTTACCTTCAAAATATTTTCCACTCATACCTATGACACGGTTTAGCAAGTTACCAAGGTCATTACCAAGGTCAGAGTTAATGCGATCAATGAGTGCTTTTTGTGAAAAGTCACCATCGCCTCCAAAAGGTACTTCCCGAAGCATAAAGTAACGGAAGTTATCTAGCCCGTAAGCGTCTGCAACCTCTCTAGGATTAACAACATTTCCTTTGGACTTAGACATCTTTTCTCCATCACGTGTCCACCAACCATGTGCAGCAATATGTTTGGGTAGTGGAAGTCCAAGGCTCATTAAAAATGCTGGCCAGTAGATAGCATGAAAACGTAAAATATCTTTACCTATAAGTTGCACACGAGCAGGCCAAAAATCCATATTTTTATCATCTGTACCATAACCAAGTGCCGTGACGTAGTTCATAAGTGCATCAAGCCATACATACATCACGTGCTTAGGGTCATTCATATCTGTGGGGAGTTTCACGCCCCAGTCAAATGAAGTTCTGGTGATAGAGAGATCAGTAAGTCCACCTTCAACAAAACGAATGACTTCATTTTTTTTGCTTCTTGGTAAGATACAATCAGGTGTGTCGTTGTACCATGCTAAAAGTCTATCTTCATAGGCTGATAGTCTGAAAAAGTATGACTCTTCTTCAACGATGGTAGTACTTTTACCACATTCAGGACAGAACTCCTCATCTACAAGTTGTGTTAGTGGGAAAAAGGTCTCACATGAGATACAGTAATGCCCTTTATAGGTGTCTTTATAGATGTCACCATTGGCATGCATCGTAGTGAAGGCTTTTTGAACACCTCTTTTATGGTCTTCATCTGTGGTTCTGATGAATTTGTCATAAGAAATCTCAAAGTCATCCCATAGGTCTTTGAAGGTTGCAGATATTTTATCTGCATAGGCTTTTGTGGATTCACCACGTTTTTTGGCGGCTTCTTCTATCTTCTGACCATGTTCATCCGTACCTGTAAGAAAGAAAGTTTCCATACCCGCGAGTCTAGAATAGCGAGCAAGTGTGTCTGCTATGATAGTAGTATAGGCGTGTCCAATGTGAGCAATGTCATTAACATAGTAAATAGGGGTGGTAATATAGGCTTTTTCGCAAGACATAATGTTCCTTAAACAAATGAGTTTTTGGTTTTACTTTTTGGGTAAATTGTTTATTGTGTATTCTAACTAAAAGATGCTGTTTAGTGGGTTATATAATAATTTTACCTGCTAACACTAAGGTAATATTTGCTCGTTATAATATATTCAAAGGAGATGTCATGGTAGCAACATTAAATATTAGCCCTTCATTACAGTATAGAAGCAGAAAAAATATTTATAAACGGGCATTATCAACACTTTATAGTAAGAAGGAAATATGGAATCAGCTAAAAGCTGAAAGATATTTACGACAAAAAGATGAAGCTTTAAAAAAAAGTAGATTCTTATTTTATAAGAAGATTTATACTATTGATAATGAGAAATACTACAAAGTAATAGGACTTGATAAACACTATTATATTACAGTAGATAGTTTAAATTATATCTCCTCTTCTCAACTTACTGTTCAACTTTATTATTATACGGTTAATGGCATGAAGTGCAAAAAATCGTTATTAAGAACAGATAAAACGAAAGATGAAATCTTGATTTCAAAAAGTACTTTAAATATAGTATTTGACCCATGTAGGTTTGAAAGTATAAGTTAATGTTGTATATACTTTTATATTAATATAGTATACAAGGAGTAGGTTATGTCAAATATTAATGATAGCATGCTTGGTGTTAAGATTAACAATAATAAAATTTATATTATAGACAGCATTGAATATTATAAATTAGTAGGCATGAATAATCATTATTATATTAAAGTCTCTGACTATTATAAAGTGACATTATCTCAACAATCATTTGAACTTTTTCAACACAATACATCTAAATTAAAAAAAATAAAAGGTTATATAAAATCTATTGATTTATCTGATATTCTATTAATTGCTGCACCTTCTATTTCTAGTAATTTTAAAATGTTTGATTTAGAGAAAGTACCTTCCATTAGCTAATACATTACATATGTATAGTTTTTTTTATTTTATATTTTAATGTATTTTGTTTATATGCTTCGATGTTTTGATGAGACATTGTATACTGGTATTACTACAGATTTGCCTCGGAGAGTGGATGAGCATAATTCTTCAACTAAAGGTGCTAAATATACACGTTCTAGACGACCTGTCACATTAGTCTACTCCGAACAATACCCAGATAGAAGTTTAGCATCAATCCGAGAGTACGAAATAAAAAAGAAAATGACAAGAACGATGAAATTAAAACTTATAGCAACACAAGATTAAGAAATAGAGGTCTGGTTCTTGGAAATGAGTTATCGTTATCAACCTGACCCCTATGTTCATCACACCATACACAGTAGGTTGTTATATACCCATTATTTTAGCTTAAAACTCAAACCCTCCGCCTTTACCTTTACTCATGGAATCATAGACTGCTTTGATGTAGGCATCACGTACTTCACACTCAAGTAGCTTTTCACATTTTAGGCAAGAGTGTAGTTGCTTTTCTTTTTGACATTTTTCTAGGACAACTTGTTGTTGTGCCAAGGCAATTTGCCATCCATCGAGTACTGCTTCTGACATTAGTCTTTTAGTCCATAAGCTTTTTTTAGGGCTTGTATCTCATAGTTTGAGCCAAAGAAACAAGGGCTGGTGTCGTGTGGGTGTGCGGGGATGAGTTTCATGAGTCGTGCACCAGTGTTGTCTATGGCTTCTCCGCCTGCTTGTTCATACATAAACGCAAAAGGGATAACCTCAAAGAGTTGGCGTAGTTTACCTTCTGGCTTGTCTGTTGTACCTGGGTAAGAGAAGAGTCCTCCACCCTTGAGTAGTATCTGATGTAAGTCTGGTACCATACCACCAGAGTAACGAAGTCTATACCCCTCAGCAAAAAGTGAGTCTATATATGCCTTATGGTGTTTTGCCCAGTTTTTTTGTGTGCCACCTGAGGCATTGAGCTTACCTTTTTTATCTAAGGAGATTTCTCCTATGGCTTTAAAGTCTGTGCCAAATGCACGGTAAAGCATAGGTTTTTTGCCATGCTCTGCGATGACAAGCTCTATGCGAGGCCCGTAAACTACATAGGCTGAGGCTACTAAATTTGAACCTTGTAATGCGCCTTCATAGATGCCAAAGATAGACCCCACAGAGAGATTGACATCTACAAGTGAAGAACCATCAAGTGGGTCATAACATATAGTATAGGTTCCTGAGTCATTAAGTTCGAGTACGCCTTCTTTTTCTTCACTAACTAGGTTTTTTACTACTGCAACTGATGCAAAGGCTTTTTCTATGATGATGTCTGACTGTACATCTAGTTTTAGTTGGTCTTCACCTGAAGAGTTTTCTGAGTCGCTGTAGCCTAAGTCGGCAGTTTTTATGGCATTATCTATTTCAAATGCTATGGTTTTTATGGTTTCAAATATGGTATTCACTGCTATCCTTCTTATATGGATATTGCATGGGTATCTATCCATGCAATAATTTGAGTTGTGTTATTTAAATCAAGTACTGTAATGTGTTTCGGTATTGTATAGTCATTTACATTAATACTTTCATCAATAGCGATGGCTTCAGAGTATGAGAAATAAGATTCATCTATAGTGTTTCTAAAAATAGCAATACGAGGCAAAGGCAATGTCTTAAGACCCTCGACAAGTAAAATATCAAAATCATTAATCATACGTACAAGTTCATTTAATGTTTTTTCTCTTTGTGAAAAGTAGGTTGTTCGTGTAGGTGAGGTTACTACAACTTCAGCGCCAGTTTGAGTAAACTTATGGCTGTCTTTACCTTCAACGTCAAAATGTGCTTTATCTTTGGGGTCATTTTTAATGATAGCTACTTTTTTACTTTGAATTAAAATATTGGATATTTTTTCTACCAATGAAGTTTTTCCACTTCCCGAAGGTCCTGTAAATGCAACTGCAACTCTCTTATTCACGCTTGGCCTTTATAATTCTTAAGTTATTATACATGAAAGTTTATTGAAACTATGTTAAAATTCGTCCAATTATAAGGAGTATATCGTAATGAAAATAGGTTTATTAATTTTTATGATATTACTTATTTCAGGCTGTAGTTCAAAAAATGAAAAAACTTTTATAAAACTTTTTAAAGCGAGTAAAACGGCAAGCAGAAACTTGCAAAAAACAGAAAAAATACAACTTATTGACCCTCAAGAAGGTACAACTAGAGTGCTTCTTACATCTACCTATGTATCTGAAAAACAAATCTCAAAAAAAATGAAAAAAGATGAAACATTTATAATAGGTTTATATGTTGAAGACAATGAAACAGAAGAAGTAAGTTTGGAAACTTTTTCCTTACGTCTAAATAGAAAGGTACCTAAAAGTATTAAAGCTTTAAAAAATACTAGTAAACTGCTAAATAATATTCCATTTATCTCTCCTTGGACCCAATTTTATCTTGTACATTTTCCTTATACTTCTCATAAAAAAATGACATTTGAAATATATCATGGAGTTTATGGAAAAGGTACTGCAGAATTTGCTAAAGTTGCAAAATTTGTATTAGAAAAAAAAGCGTATTAAACTATTTCATTTCCTAAACTTATCTGTTTTATGTGGTGTTGCAAGCGTTTTTAAAAGTGGAAATATACGTGTGTTTACGCCCAATTTATTTAGGTAAATGACATAATTGGCTAAGACTTTTTTACCATATTCTCTTGCCTCAATATTTTCCATAGTTTCCATACTCATATATGGTTCATAAGGTCCTTTTCTAAAGTGTTTACTACTTGTTATATGCCTTTTAGTAAATCCTATACCACCATTATAAGCATACGCAATAAAAAGAGGATGGTGTAAATATTTAGTAAGATAGTTTAGATGATAGTCTGCATACTCTATAGCCTTATAGGGGTTAAACATATCATCTAAGTCTATTTTTTGTTTTTTACGTTTAGCAATATCTTTAATGAGAAATGGCATAAACTGCATCATGCCTAAGGCAAATGAACGTGAGACTGAAGCAGGAACAAAACGACTCTCTTGTCGTGCCAATGCATAGATAAGTGCTTGTCTTTTCGGAGTCATTTTTTTCATCACATCTCTATAGGGCATGGGGAAATATGACTTTTTATATCCACTTGATTTTGCCTTAAGATAAGTATAAATACCTATAGATTCTTGCGATGCATATCTATTAGCTAGACGGTCAATGCTACTATTTGAAGAGTGTTTCATTTTTGCTTTTACTTTAGCCCAGTGAATAGGGTCTTTTATATCAAATCCAGGAATCCTTTTTCTACGTATTTGTTGTGTAATCGTTTTTGGATATAAACCTTTTACCGTATCTGCAGCTATGAGTGTATACATGTTAGGGTGGTAACTTTTTCGTAGTTCTGTAAGGTATTTAAGATTTTTTGTAGTGAGATAAAGCCAAAAAAGTGCTTTATCCTTTTCATGCCTTTTAATATAGTTTCTTTTGGCTACTTCAAAGTATTTTGCTGCAAGGTGTTTATTTTTTTTCTGTAGAAGTATAAGAGCTTCTTTAAAATGTTTATTGGCAATACTTCTTCTTTTCCAAATACTATCGGGTGTAATGTCTTTTGATTTTTTTATTTTAGGTGTATCCAATCCTGTTCTTTGTTTGTATGCAACACGAAGTTTTTTATTTAGATGATTGGCTTCTTGTATTATATTTTTAGCTTCAATAGCAGTAGTAGTGTTTTGAGATAAAAAACGCCAAATATAATAGTCTTTTTCTACACTTTTTGGCATATTATGTATTTGCCAGTAGGTGAAATTCTTCGCTTCTAGTGGACTTAGTACTAAGAAAGTGAGTGTAATAAGTATAAAACGAAACAAATTATGCTCACATATTAAAAGAGTACATTACGTATTATAATGTCAATAAATTGTAGACCGAAAATAATCACCAATGGAGACAAGTCAATACCTCCCATCATCACAAAAGGCATTTTCTTACGTATGAATGAGAGTGCAGGTTCGGTTAATCTATAAAGTGTTTGCACTATAGGATTATTTGGATCTGGTTGAACAAAGCTCAATAGGGATGCGATAATAACTACCCATATATAAACCGTCATTAATGTGTGTATAAGTCCATAAAGTTCAGCTATCATGAGGCAATCTCCAATAAATATGATTTGATAAGTGGATAAATATCACTTAATTTTGGGCCATATTCGGCACCAGTAAGTAAAACCCTAAGGGGTTTAATAAAATTCTCTTCTTTCAAGCCCGATTCTAACATGATGTAGTTTTTAAATGCATTAAAATCATCTATCATAGGAGCATTAAAAATAATATCTTGCATTATTTTCATCTCTTTTTGCCATTTACCTTCAAAAGCTTTAGGTGCAAAGATAGGACGTATTTTAAGTGCTAGTTCATTAATAGTACTGGCTTCGTCTAGGTAGAGTTTTGCTAACTTACCTACATCAGTATCTGCAAAACCAAAAAGAGTAGAGAGTTGTTTGTCATCCATACGTCTGAGATGTTCACGATTGATAAAACGTAGCTTATCTATCTCAAACTTGGAGGTGGTTTGAGAGAGATTTTCAAGCCTAAACCATGCTATAGCTTCAGGTAAGGTAAATATCTCACTAGGTACATTATCGTAACCCAATATTAAAAGGTAGTTTATAATTGCATCAGGAATGTAACCTTGTTCAAACATCCATTTTACAGAATTTGTATCGGTTAGAGTAGGTAGGTGAACATAAATTGTCTCAATATTATAATCTAAGAGCTTCTGAATGTATATCTGCCTAGGTGTATGCTTAAGTTGCTCTGCATCTCGTATCACCATACTCACCCCTGAGAGCATGTCATCACAAGCTGTAGCAAAGTTGGCGGTAGGTGTTCCGTCAGCACGTAAGATGATAAAAGCATCTACTTCATCTGGATGAATGCTAATATCTCCTTGTAAAAGGTCATGAAATTCTATGGGAACTTTGGGTTTTTTAAGCCGAAGTACAAAAGGTATAGCAGACTCTTTGAGTTTTGTATGTTCAGTTTTATCTTTATTCTCACAATCTCCCGAGCAAGAGTGGTTTGCTTCAAGTAGCTCAGGTGAACAGGTACACACAAATGCTTTGCCTTCTTCTAAAAGTTTGACTGCAAGCGTTTGATGAATACGTAGATGTTCACTCTGATGAAAGACTGACGCATGTGTAAGTGCAAATTTTTCTAAAATCTGCATAATTTCAGTATCTTTACCTTCTCTATCTTCTTGGCTCTCTTTTATGGCTGCATCTTCTATGCGTACAAGAAAACTTTCTTTTTTTTGTTGGGCTACAAGAAAGTTGATGATAGCTACACGTAGTGTATCTATGTGCATATCTCCCGTAGGAGAAGGGGCAAATCTTAGCATGTATGTAGCTCCAAAAGGTCTTAAAATATATGGATGCTATTATAGGGTTTTTTACTGAAAAGCAAGACAAAGATGAAGGCAAAGACAAACCTACCATAGAGAGAAGCATACAAAAGGTAGTACAATGTCAAAAACCCAAAGCTTATAGAGACTTGTAAGTACTACCAGATGGACTTTGATGACAAACAGTATCATAGTGCCATCTATGATGTGACTAAACCTTGGAGATTTTGAATAGGATGGAGTGTAGGGTTGTTTAGAAGTGACTGTTTGTGTAACAATAGAGTTTTGATATACTTTTAATATGGAAATACATATATAGTAGGACAAAGTATTCGGGTTATTAATAGTTGCACACTCATTATTACGGTGACTACTGCACCGTCATATATTAAAAAAGGTAAATTTAAAATGAACATACTAAAACAAATTTTATATATTGTGCGTTATGCAATAGGGTTAGCTTTGTTTATTCTCTTTATTCACAATGCTTCAGGTAAAGGTATTTGTAATATACAAAGTGATTCAACAACCATGGCTTATATATTTTTTTTCATTATAACTTTAGCTATTATTCTTGAGATTGGTTTTATAATTGCCAGAACACGCTCTTTAAAAATTGAAGACAATGAAAGAAAAATTATAGCAAGAGCAGCATTGTTTTTATTTGATTCCACGTATATCATGTTAGCTGCTATTACTGCTTTTGCAATGTTATATTCTTTTTTTCCAGTATTAAACGTAGAAGACTTAACATGTCAAAATGCTTTATATTTTTCTATGGTAACTTTCACTACTCTAGGGTATGGTGATATTTTGCCCAATGACCAATTTAAAATCATTGCCGCAGGAGAAGCTCTTTTAGGATATATGACATTAGGTTTAATAGTTGGATATGCAGGGTCTTTATTTAACATAGAACCAAGTAAGTCATAAACCATAACAAATAGTCAAACTATCAATCTAAGATGCGATAAGCACTAATTAGATAAAATACACCCAAAGAAGAAAAAGGGCAAATAGACATGAGCGAACACAAAGATTTTTTACGTACCATCGTTGAAGAGGACTTAAAAACAGGCAAGTACAAAGAAGTGGTTACTAGGTTTCCTCCTGAGCCAAATGGTTTTCCTCACATTGGACATGCCAAATCGATCTGTATTAACTTTGGTATCGCAAAAGATTATAACGGTCACTGTAACCTTCGCATGGATGACACCAACCCCACCACAGAAGACACTATATATGTTGAAGCCCTTAAAGACGCTGTGCAGTGGCTAGGCTTTGAGTGGGATAACTCTGTGCGTTTTACTTCTGACTATTTCCCTCAACTATACGCCTACGCCATAGAACTTATAAAAATGGGTAAAGCCTATGTGGACAGTGTAGATGAAGAGACCATGAGAGAGCTGCGTGGTACAGTGACTCAAGCAGGAAAACGTAGTAAATATGCCGAGCGTTCCGTAGAAGAAAACCTAGAGCTTTTTGAGCGTATGAAAAACGGTGAGTTCAAAGACGGTGAGCATGTCTTACGGGCGAAGATAGACATGGGGGCAGCAAACATGAAACTACGAGACCCACTACTTTACCGCATACGACACGCACACCACTTTAGAGCAGGTGATGCGTGGGCTATCTACCCTATGTATGACTTTGCTCATTGTTTGTCTGACTACATTGAGGGGGTGTCTCACTCCATTTGTACGCTAGAGTTTGAAAACAACCGTGACATCTATGATTGGGTGCTTGACACGCTTGGTCTTGAAAAACCTAGACCCTACCAACATGAGTTTGCACGCCTTGGCATAAACTACACCGTCATGAGCAAAAGAAAGCTTTTGGAGTTGGTAGAAGCTGGCATAGTAAGTGGCTGGGATGACCCACGCTTACCTACTATAGAGGGCTACAAAAGAAGAGGCTACACCCCAGAGTCCATCATAAACTTCTGTGATAGCATAGGCATAGCAAAAGCCAACTCCATGGTAGACGTGGCTCAACTTGAGTTTAGCATACGTGATGACCTAAACACCAAAGTACCCCGTGTCATGGCTGTACTTGACCCACTTAAAGTGACCATTACCAACTATGAAGGCTCTGAAGAGATAGAAGCCTCTTACTATCCGCCAGATGTACCAAAAGAGGGTTCACGTATCTTGCCTTTTTCAAAAGAGATTTACATCGACAGAGCAGACTTTAGCCAAAACCCTGAAAAAGGCTACTTCCGTTTAACACCTACACAACCTGTAAGACTAAAGTATGCCTACATCATCACCTTTGAAGAAGCCATAAAAGATGAGCATGGAAACATAGTAGAGATAAAAGTAACGTACCACCCAGACTCAAAAAGTGGAGAAGACACAAGCGGCATAAAAGTAAAAAGTGCCATCCAATGGGTAGAGGCAAACACGGCTAAAAACGCGGAGGTAAGAGTCTATGAGAGACTCTTTAAAAATGAGGCTCCAGAGGGCATAGAAGACATCAACCCCAACTCATTAAAAGTCATAAAAACAGCTCTCATAGAACCCTCTGTCATCACAGAAAAACCTGATGTACGCTTTCAGTTTGAAAGAGAGGGGTACTTTTATGCTGACCCTGTTGACTACACAGACAAAAAGCCTGTGTTTAACAAGATAGTAGCACTCAAAGAGTCTTTTGCTAAAAAGAAAAAAACATCACAAGCCCCCAAGTCTGAGCCTAAAAAAGTACAAATAGACGGTGAAGTAGCACCCATGAGCAAAGAAGAACAAGCACGCTTTGACAAGTACACAAATGAACTTAAACTCAACAACGAAGTAGCTAACACCCTAGCACGTGATGAAAAGCTCACTGCCTTTTATGAAGAAGCCTTGCAAACACTACACTCACCTGTAGCCATTGCAAATATAGTTACCAATGATGTAGCAAGAGAGTTAAAAACAAAAGAGATAAATGAACTTAAATTTACAGCCAAAGATGTGGCAGAACTAGTCAAAATGGTAGATGAAGAACTTATCTCAAGTAAGATAGCCAAACAAGTCTTTGAAGAGATGAACAAAAGTGGAGAGGACCCTACTCAAATTGTTGAATCTAAAGGGCTTGTACAGATAAGTGACCCTGCCATAATTTCACCTATGATTGATGATATCATCACTAAAAACCCTGACAATGTAGAGAAGTTTAAAGCAGGCAATACTAAGCTACTAGGCTTCTTTGTAGGGCAAGTGTTGAAAGCTACAAAAGGAAAAGGAAATCCTAAAGTGGTGAATGAACTTGTGGCACAAGCGTTAAAATAACAACTTATCCTAGATAATAGTCTAAAGTAAACTTCATATCTTCATCTAAATCCATGTTCCCTTGCATCCATTTGAGGTAGCCTGCATCTTCTTTGGCTACATCTGCTACCTCTTTTCCTTTATGCTTACCAAACTTAAAGGTTTTCATGAGTACAGGGGTTTGTGTGAGTTTGTCAAGCGTTTTCATGGGGTTTTTTTCTTCAGGGAACTGCTCTTTGGATAAGACTACAAGTTTAGAAAGTAAGAGTTTCATAACCAATACATCTCCTATCGCATCATGTGCTTTTATGGTTACACCAAGCTTATCTGCTTCTGCACCTTCTATCATGTAGAGTTCTAATGCATAGCGTAAATACTGTAGTCTATGGTGAGGAGTATCGGGTAGTAAGTGTTTGGCACAACGAAGTGTATCTATGAGCGTATAGTTATTATCGAAACCTTCTTTTTTTACCATACCTAAGTCAAAACTAATATTGTGTGCTATGAGATAATTCTCTGGCTTGTTATAAGCTTCTAACTTCTTAACAAATTCAAGTTCAGTATAAGGTGGTTGATTTTTTATAACATCGGGGGTGATATTGTGTATTTCCATTGCTTCTATACTTATGGGTATATGAGTAGAACAAAGTTCATCATATACATCGATGGTATCTTTATCATGTACTATCATTGCACCTATTTGTATAATACGGTCTTCTTCAGAGTTTCCTGTAGTTTCAGTATCAAAAAGTATATATTTTGGCATATCATATCCTCAAATAAATTCATGAATCATATCCTATTTCTGATATAATCTGATTTATATTAATCACTAGGACTACTTTGTTATGCAAAAACATTTTACATCTATCCTTTCATTCTATTTTGGAAAATTTGCTTCAAAAGATTTTTCACCAACCATACAAAATTTTATAAACAAAAGTTATGTCAAACTTATGGGGCTTGATATGTCAGAATTTCAAGAGCCTTCAGCGTATAAAACCCTAAACAAACTTTTCACGAGAGCATTTGTCACAATACCTCCAATGGCTGAAGATAAAAATGCACTTATATCCGGAGTAGATGCACTCATCACTGATGCAGGAAAGATAGTGAAGGGCAAAGCCTACCAGATTAAAGGAATGTCTTATGATATAGACAGACTATTTGGAGAGTATCATACTGGGCTTGAAAAAAAAGTTGAAGGGGGGGAATTTATAAACTTCTATCTTTCCCCTAAGGACTATCATAGGTATCATATGCCTATGACACTTAAAATATTGAGTCTTACACACATCCCAGGAAAACTTTACCCTGTAAACTTTCCACTCCTTCGAAATAAAAAGGATTTGTTTATAGAAAATGAAAGAGTCGTCATAGAATGTGAAGATGAAAAGGGACGAACACAAGTATTGGTACTAGTAGGAGCACTCAATGTCGGTAAAATGGTGGTTACATTTGAAGATAATATACGTACTAATTCAGAGATACGTGCACCTAAACATTACAACTATGAAAACTTGACACTTGAACGTGGAGAACTTTTTGGCTGGTTTGAAATGGGATCAACCATTTTGACATTCTCCCAAAAAGGAAGTATTTTTCCTGAAGTTGCTATTAATCAAAAGGTAAGTTTTACAGATGTTTTGGGTAAAGTACTATAACTAGGAGTTAATAATGCAAATTAAAGAAATAAAAGAATATGCAGAGGTTAGAGCAAGAGCAAGAGCATATTTATGCTACATCATCGGACGTAATATAAGTGACACCATACAAAATGGAGATATAGCAACCGTACTTTCAAAGCTTGAAGGGCTAAATGACACTATTAGTAAAGCAGAAGCTATTTATGCACTGAATGGACAGGGTGTTCAAATCACACCAAATATATCTAAAAATAAGAAATTAAAAGGTATAGGAAAAGGTTCCACAAGAGCAGATAGAGCTTATTTTTATAAAACAGTAAAAGAGCATAGATGTGTACTCACCGAACCCTATCCATCTTATGTAAGTAATACTATGGTAGTAACTGCATCCTTTCCAATTTATGATGAGCAAGATAACTTACTCTGTATTATTTGTGTAGATATTTCTTTATCAAATATTTTACGAATGGTTCATCCTTCTTCTATAGACTCTTATGCAGGAAAATTAAGTAAGTTTGTTTATACTGCATTCTCTTTAGCATTGGCTTTAGTGTCCTTACTCCTATTTGTTAAAGGAGCTACAGCTTTCTTACATTTTGGTATAGACCTTATGGCTATCAATATCAACGAAATGTTTAAAGCAACTATTCTTCTTACACTCTCCCTTGCTATATTTGATTTAGTAAAAGCGATATTTGAAGAAGAAGTACTAGGTAAAGAGAAAAAAGAAGGAGCAGGGGATGGACATCAAACAATGATACGTTTCTTGGGGTCTATTATCATAGCACTCTCCATTGAAGCGTTGATGCTTGTCTTTAAATTTGCCCTCACTGACCCAGCAAAGCTAGAGTATGCTGTATATCTTATAGGCGGAGTATCTTTGCTGCTAGTAAGCTTATCTGTATATATTAAATTTAATTTACCTTATGTAAAATCTACAAAAAAAGAAAAATAAACGATGTATCAAAAACTGATTATATTTGACATGGATGGTACACTCGTAAACTCTTCTATCACAATAGCCAATGCCATTAATCATGTACGACAAAACTTAGACTTGGCACCTATGGAACAAACTCATATATTAAGGTTGGTGAATGACCATACTGTAAACCCAGCAGAGGTTTTTTATGAAACAAATGTATTTAAGCCTATTCATGAAAAGTGGTTTACAGAATACTATACTAACAATCATGAGAATGAATTAGAACTTTATGATGGCATTCAAGAGTTACTTGAAGAGCTAAAAGAAAAAGATCACAAATTAGCTTTAGCTACAAATGCCTATAGAGGTTCTACACTAGAATCTTTAAATCATCTTAATATTCAACACTATTTCGATGCTATCGCTTGCTATGATGACGTAGAAAATGGTAAGCCTCACCCCGATATGCTCCATAAGTTACTTGATGAGTTAGGACATAGCAATGAGAAGTCTCTTTTTATAGGTGACGGACCAAGAGATGAAGAGGCAAGCCAAAGAGCAGAGGTACCTTATATCATGGTAGATTGGGGATTTACAAATCACACAGATGCAGTTAAAACTGTAGATGAATTAAGAAATAAATTAATTTTTTAATTTATATTTATACCTATTAATGGTTTACGTATATCAATCAATAATGAAAGCAAATAATCTAATTTATTCCCACTGGCATAACTAGTTTCAAATGTTGATGATTTATTATTGTCAACCCAAGATTCCATCCAATCATAAATCTTAGGATTATAGATTCCAAAAAAACCATAAGAGCTCCCAACAAAATGTATATCCATTTCTCCTGGTTCATATCCAAAATGTTCTCTATCTCTATAGTTTACTCTATACCACCCATCAATACCATCTGAAAATGTTGTAAAGTATGGATTATCTAAACTACCCCTTGAAACTCTAAATGCTAAGTTATTAGCCCAAGATTGTATTGTATTCTCTGATAATGAGACATTAAAAGATTGACCAAACCTTTTAATAACTTCATAAAACCAATTAACTCTTCTAGCATGGGATAAGTCCATAGATACTTTTGGAACAGTTTTTTTAGGATGTTTAGCAATACCATCCTCATTAAACATAGCATATGAAATACTATCTGAGGAGATTTTTTTAAGCTCCCTTCCGTAACCAGCATAAGCAAAGTCAGGATGTGTGCTAAACCCTGTTCTATCAAGTGCACCACATGAATAATTATTATCAGAATAAACACATGTACTTTGTTCCAATTTTGGCTCTACACTAAACCTCATATAATCTTCTACATATTTTTTCCATTTTAAGAAATCACTGTTTTTATAGTTTATTTGTTGTAAATAATCATGAAATTGTAAAATCGAAATAATAGTAAACAAATTCAAATCGTTAATTCTTCTTAAATTGACTTCTTCATTCACCCAATTATTAATATGTGATTGAATGATCTCAATATCATTCTGAGAAAAGTCTGTATCAATACCATGTCGTTCACATGCAGATAATACTCTAGTTAATAAACCAAAAAATTGAGCTATAAATAAATCTTCTTCTGTTCCTTCTCTGTTTCCAACACTATCTAGCCACATACCATTCGAAAGAGATTGATCTTCAAATGCTATTTTTACAAGATTAAGAATACGATGTAACATATCTATATCTGCACGTTCATCTGCATAGATTGCAGCATTTTGTAAATGTACTTGTACTTCATACAATATGATTGTATTAGAGTACCCATTATCATTTTTTTTAAGATAATCCCTCATTTTATCTGTATAAACATTTATATATCTACTAAAACTCTCTTGTATATTTGTGGGGTCAATCATCTGTTTGATATAAATTGTATCTGTTTTAGTTTTTCTAAAAGTGACTGAAGATGGCTTAGGTATAACCGTTACAGTAAAAACACTTTCAGCATCTTGTTCTGATAATATATTAAAATCATCTGCACCACACTTAATTTCAATAGCATTTTTATACCAACAAATATATGGTTGTGTTATATTGCTATCATTAATATCATCATATGAAAAGTCTATCGAAATTTTATCATTATATAGAGCATTTATTTTATTATGCTCAGGAATACTATAAATGATGTTGTTTTCGCTTTTATTATTTTCTATACAAGATGTAAATACAAACAGTAAGAAGAAAAATATAACTATATATTTCATAATTGAATTTCTATCTTTAGAATACATAATTACCTTGATTTTTAAGTTATAATCATTGAATTATATATAAAAAAGGTTATATAAACTATAAAATATATGAAAAGTTTTGTATTTCAAATACATATTGTGATAAACTCCCATTAAAAAGTATACAATTATTATGTCTAAATCAATACTAACCAATTTTATCTCACTACTATTAATAGGAGGAGCATTCCTTTTACCCTCATATTACAAAGATATACTACTCTTTACAGGTCTCTTTGCACTCTCTGGTGCTATTACCAATCAACTAGCTATTCATATGCTTTTTGAACGTGTACCTTTTCTTTATGGCTCTGGGGTAATTGAAAAGAATTTTGAGACCTTTAAAGGCTCGATTCACGAAATGATCATGAAACAATTTTTTTCTAAAGAACAACTTTCTGACTTTTTTTCTAAAGAAGAACAAAAGATAGACCTAAAACCTTTAGTTGAGTCTGCAGACTTTTCTTCTGCTTTTGATGCCTTATCAAAAACCGTAATGGAATCAAAATTTGGTGGAGCCATACAAATGTTTGGTGGAGTTGAGGCACTTGAAGGCTTACGTGAGCCATTTTCTCATAAACTTAAAGCAGCAGTCTCCTCCATAGTCTCCTCTGATACATTTAAAGCACAACTAGATTACCATATACAAAACTCCGCACTCTCAGGTGACATGTTAGACTCTGTCGATAACCTCATTACGCAACGTTTAGATGAACTTTCACCCAAAATGGTAAAAGAGTTGGTGCAAGAACTTATAAAAGAACATTTGGGGTGGCTAGTAGTATGGGGTGGTGTATTTGGTGGTTTAATAGGTCTTATCTCTTCCTTTATATTATAGTATTTGACATTTTTTGACATTTTTTATCTATAATTCAGTAGTTATTAAGTGAAATTTATTCTTACTTAATAATAAGACTGTAAGATATTCAGTTCACACATAATACTATAGGGAGTATAGGGATGATTAAAATATTACTAACAACACTCATGCTTGTTTCTTTGTCGCATGCAAAACATTCATTTAAAATGTATGATGATATCTGTGATACAACAAATACACAAGAGTGTACCAATGAAGAAACGCAAGTAAAGAATTTACAATTAGCACTCAATAAAACTTTGGGTCTTGAATTAGATACTGATGGTAAATGGGGTCAAAAGACAAAGGATGCTGTCATACAATTCCAAGAGAAATATAATCTTTCACCAGTTGCAGGATATGTAGGAAGAAAAACAAAAAATAAATTAGATGAAGTTACTAAAGACATCACTTTTGCGAAGGTAAATCTGTCTATTGCAACTTCAGGTTCTTATGCATTATTTAAGAAAAAAGTAAATTTAAGAAAAAGTTTTAAAGTATTTAAAGATAAAAAGCTATTGGCTAAAGCGAATGGGAGAAATACGCTCCTAAAAGTAGATATTTCTGACCAAAGACTTCTCATGCTTGTTGACGGAAAAGTAGCACTATCCTCACCATGTACAACAGGAGCCAAAAGAAAGCTTGAACCAAATACTAGAGTCATAAGAGACAAAAGAACGCCAAAAGGTGTCTTTAAAATTACAGAAAAAATTTCAGACAAACGTTCTACCATCTTTGGAAAATTTTATCGTAATGGTAAAGTAGTATACAAAGGGGACAGAAGAAAATACAGAGGACCTAAAGCAAAATATATTGGTGCTTCACTTAAAAACTGGATGAGACTTACAAGCTCAGGCATAGGACTTCATGGAAGTAAATATGTCAAAAGATACCCTGGAACAAATGGATGCATAAGGCTTCCATTTAATGTAGCAAACACTGTATTTAAAAAAGTAAAAAAAGGTACTAAAGTAAGTATCGTTAACTAAATCACTTCTTCTTAATCTCTAGATATTCTAGAGATTAACACTAGCAATCATCTTGTTTTAAAATATACATATAAGGATACATAATGCAATATAGTTATCATTTTCTACTGGCAATAGCTGTAATTAGCAGCTTATTTATGAATGGCTGTGCTTATCTTGGAGAGCCAAGTATAGAGGACATTAATTGTACTAAACTAGCAGGAAAATATACCACATATCAGGAGTTTAAAAAATGTACAACAATCAAAAGCTATAAAGTCTTTAAAGACCAAGATCTTTTGGCTACAGCTACACCTAAAAACACAAAAGTAGTTGTAGATGTGAGTGATCAAAGAGCTAGACTCTTTGTAGACGAAAAAATAGCAGTTGACTCACCATGTACTACAGGGGCTAAACGTAAATTTGAGCCAAATACCAAGATATACAGAGACAAAAGAACGCCACTAGGTAACTTTAAAATCACTGAAAAAATACGTGATAAACGTTCTACTATCTTTGGTAAATACTATAGAGGCAATAGATGTGTCTATACAGGAGATAAACGCAAATACAGAGGCTCTAAAAAAGGGCTTAGGTACCAAGGTGCAGCACTTTCAAACTGGATGCGTTTGACCAGTGCTGGCATAGGTTTACATGCAAGTAAGTATGTAAAGCGTTACCCAGGCACCAATGGATGCATTCGTTTACCATACCATGTCTCGAAAACTATTTTTAATCATGTAAAAAAAGGGACACCTGTAATCGTACAGAATTAAATTTACACTTCTATGGCTTCTTTCACTATTTTTTCTTCGCAGCCATAGAAACTTTAAGTGTATCAAACCCCCGATAATCTATATCCCACCACTCTTTCATATGTATGAGTTCACAGCTTTTTGAAAAGTACGCTTCAAGCTCTCCCTCTTTCAGTCTAAAAGTAGGGTTGCTAGCCTTACGGCCATTGTCTTTATGGGCTACAAATGTCTCCATAAGTATGATGCCATTTGGCTTGAGTGCTTCTAGCATTTGAGGAAAAAGCTTACGTTCTAAGAAGTAGGTACACACTATAAGGTCGTACTTGTTTTTGTCTAATACATGCGTATCAAAGTCTACCTCTACAGCTTCTACCCCTTCTACGTCTATTAATGAAGATATAGCCACAGAAGAGATATCTAAAGCATCTACTGCATACCCAAGTGAAACTAGGTATTTACTATGTCTCCCATTACCACAGGCGATATCAAGAGCCTGCGTACCATTGGCTAAGTGTGCGTACTCCCTGATGAATTTGATAGGCTTATGGGGCATGGTGTCTTGTGCATGCTTTTCATCCCAACGTTTTTTGTCTTCTTGTGCCATAGTTACAGCCTTTTTGGATACTATTTTATCAAAACTTAACAAATTTAGGATTGATTGATGGCAAAACTTACTTTTATTTCATGGAATGTAAACGGCATACGTGCAGTAGATAAAAAAGATGCACTCAAATGGATAGATGAAGAAGAGGTAGATTTCTTAGGACTTCAAGAGATAAAAGCCGAAGCTGAGCAGATACCCGAGGGCATTTTCGAGCGTGAGTACAAGTACCAAAGCATCAACTCATCAGTCAACAAGGGGCAGTCAGGCGTGGCACTCTACACAGACATAAAAGGAGAAGCCAGCTGTTGTGAGCAGGTAGATATACTCGATGAAGGACGTATCAATGAGTATCACTTCGATAACATCGTACTGTTTAACGTCTACTTCCCTAATGGACAAAGAGACGAGGAACGCTTGAAATACAAAATGGGATTTTATGAGCGTTTTTTAGACTATATTTTAGAGCTACGCAAAGCGGGTAAATCCATAGTCGTGTGTGGTGATGTCAACACCGCCCATCACCCTATAGACCTAGCACGTCCCAAAGCAAATGAAAAAACCTCAGGATTCCTACCTATGGAGCGTGAATGGCAGGACAAGCTCTTGGCCTCAGGGTTCATAGATACCTTTAGGCATGTACATGGTGATGAGACAGAACGTTACTCATGGTGGAGCTACAGAGCAGCAGCACGTAAAAACAACGTAGGCTGGAGGATTGACTACTTCTATGTCTCAGATGATTTAAAAGATAAGATAGTAGATGCAGATATACTTGACCAAGTCATGGGGTCAGACCATTGTCCTGTGAAGTTGGTTTTAGAGATTTAACTAAAAATATGTCATATTGCCATATTTTTAAGTATTAGTACTTTTTTTGACTAAAATACTTCTATAAACGATAGGAGTGTGTGATGGAAGAATTAGTAGTACAAGGTGAAATCAGTTCTAAGATTCTGACATTGCGTGGGCAACAGGTGATGTTGGATAGGGATTTGGCAGAGTTATATCAAGTTGAAACAAGAAGACTTAATGAGCAAGTAAAAAGAAATTTAGATAGGTTCCCTGATGACTTTATGTTTCAGTTGACAGAAGGTGAGTTAAAAAATTGGAAGTCGCAATATGCGACATCCAATAAAGAGATAATGGGTATGCGTAAAGCACCTTATGCCTTCACTGAAGAAGGCATCTATATGTTAGCTACGGTATTGCGTAGTTCTGTTGCTACACAGACAAGCATACATATCATTAGAACCTTCAAAATATTAAGAGAATTCAGCAAACATTACAACGCCTTAGCCAAACAAATCATAGAAGTCGAACGCAAGTCTGACAAGCAGTATAAAGAGTTGCGTAAGGCTCTGGATGAGCTTATAGCGAGTTCTAAGTTGGTAGATGAAAAAGTCATAAGGTATCTCAAATGATTGCCTTACGTGATATGCATAAAGATGACAAGCAAAGAGAAAAAATCATTAGAAAAGGTGTTGAAGCACTTAAGAATGAAGAACTTATGGCACTACTTTTAGGTAGAGGTATACAGGGGAAAGATGTACGTAAACTCTCTAAAGAGATTATAGGTATTATGGACAGAGACCATGAAAATATGAGTTTGGAAAAGCTCTGTGATATCTACGGTTTAGGCATCGCCAAGGCTTCACATATACTCGCCTCACTAGAACTCTCCAAACGCTATCTCATACGTACAAACAGACGCATCACCGATGCAAAAGATGTTTATGATGAACTGCACAAATACGCCAACAGACAGCAAGAACACTTCTTCACCATCACCCTAGATGGTGCAAGCCACATCATCAACACGCGTACTGTTTTCATAGGCACACTAAACCAGTCACTCGTACACCCACTAGAAGTCTTCGCCGATGCCATAGCCGACAGAGCCGCAGGCATCATCATCGCCCATAACCACCCTAGTGGTACATTAGAAGCGAGCAGGGCAGATGTGGCTATTACCCAGAGACTCATGGAGGTTTCTAAGCTAGTAGGCATAGAGTTGTTAGACCATGTCATACTCTCGAAACAGGGGTATTTTAGCTTTTCGGATGAGGGGTTGTTGTGATGGAGAGGTATGAAATCGTAAACAAATATGATGATACACCCGTAGGGGCGAACCCATGTGTTCGCCCACAATGTGATAAAAAACAACATTTTTATTTTGAAAATAAAGGGCAGACACACGATATCAAAGGGCAGACACATGGGTCTGCCCCTACGGAAAAATATCATCGTCGTTCCATACGTTTACCTGATTATGATTATTCATGTGAGGGGTATTATTTTATTACCATCACGGCACAAAATAGAGAGCATTTGTTTGGTGAAATTGTGGATGGTAAGATGGTGGTAAATGTGGCGGGGGAGATGGTGCATAAATGGTATGAGAAATTGGAAGAGAAATTTCCAACCGTTAAAAATGATATGATGGTAATTATGCCAAATCATATTCATTCGGTAGGTAGTGGACACTTTCTAGTCTCTTCACTCAACACCATACTGGAGATAAAGAGCCAACTTCGCATACTTTTTGATAGTAGTGGTAAACGCATCAAAGACTATGAGTTGAGTGTAGAAAATGACGAACTCATAGTAAGAGATGATGAGGGTGAGATATTTGAGTACAAACGTAAGTCTAAAGAGGCTACGCGTATACAGCAGATGCTTTTTACCCAAAAACAGAAAATCATAGAAAACTCACTTTTCGGAGTAGATATCAACCCCAACTCCGCACAGATAACACGCTTGCGTCTATGGATAGAGCTACTCAAAAACAGTTACTATGATGAGGGTGGTCACTTGGTCACCATGCCAAACATAGATATAAACATCAAGGTAGGTAACTCACTCATAAGCCGTTATGGCTTAGAAGATGAGATAGACATACCTAACATTAAGCACGCCATAGAACGCTACAAAGCTTCAGTTAAGGACTATAAAGAAGGGAACTTCCTCTCTACCAAAGAAGAGATACGCTCTGCCATAGATGATGTCAAAGGGATGTTTGGGCTGACACTTAAAGCCCAGTGGTCACAAACAGAAAACTATAAAAAAGCCTTGGGCAAGTATGTTAAAGAGTATGGCATGGATGGGCTAAAACGTGATATGCAACTCGATGCCTTAGAATTCAACTATCGTTTTCATGGTGCTTTATTTGACGATGATGAACTGACAGCTATAAAGAAAAAAGAAAAAGCTAAACTCTTAGACAAAGTACTCAAGGCATATCAAGCCATAGAAGAGATAGAAAAAGGCAAAATCTACGAAGATGCCTTTGAATGGCGATTTGAGTTTCCTGAAGTGTTGGATGTGGAGGGGAATTTTGTGGGGTTTGATGTGATTATTGGGAATCCGCCGTATGTTAATTTTGTTAATATTGGGAAAGAACAAAGAGAGTATTTTAAAATACATTATAAAACTACTAAAAATAAGACTGATTTATATGCTTTTTTTGTTGAAAAATCTACGTGTATACTGAAAAAAAATGCTGAAATATCATTTATTATGCCACATACATGGATAAGTACAACAAGTTTTGAACCTTTACGAAATCTGTTGTTTCAAAATTTTAAATTTAATAGTTTAGTTAGTTTAGGTCATAGAGTTTTTGAAGACGCAATTGTAAGTACCATAATATTTAGTGCAACAAAAAATAACTCTTTTGATGGAGTGCCAATTTTTGATAATGATTTTAAAAAGAAAATCTTTATTCCGAAAGAAGCCATTTTTAGTGATGTTGGAAAAGTTTTTAAGGTGGATTGGACACAAGAAAAACATTTAATAGAAAAAAAGATTTTTAAGGACAGTATATCTTTAGGCGATGTTCTTAAGTTTACAAGAGGAATAAAAACAAGTAACGATAAGAGATTTTTAGCTTTTACACAAAAGAATAATGAGTATAAAAAACTTCTTAGAGGAAAAAATATAAAAGGCTATCAAATTAATGATGCAGGAGAATACATTTGGTACAGACCTGAACTTATGAGAGAAAAAACAGGTAGTCTTCCGCACAGTAAAGCACTTTTTGAAGTGCCAGAGAAATTAATTACGCAAAGAGTAAATAGTTCAGGGCAACTACTTGTTGCATATGATTGTGAACAGTATTATTGCTTAGATACTACAAACGTATCAGTGTATGATGAAAATAGCAATTATGATTTAAAATATTTGTTAAGTATTCTTAATAGTAAGCTTATTAATTGGTGGTTTAATGATAAGTTTAAAATGCCTACAATTAGTGGCTATGAATTAAAGCAGATACCTATAAAAAATATTTCTTCAGAAAAGCAACAACTTTTCGTAATATTGGCCGACCAAATAATCACCCTCAAAAAACAAAACCAAGACACAAGCGAGTTAGAAGCCCAAATAGACCAAATGGTATATGAGCTGTACGGCTTGAGTGAGGATGAAGTGGCTGTGGTGGAGGGGAGAGAATCTTTGGACAATGAGAGTCAAATAGAGTATAATGACAGCATGGAGAGCAAAGCATGATAACCTATGTACGTACAAATATCTTTGAATCAAACGCCCAAGTGCTGGTCAATACTGTAGGGGTAATGGGCAAAGGGCTTGCCAAGGAGTTTAAGCGGCTTTACCCAGAGATGTTCAATTTAAGGGGTCTGGAACTAGATACTAGACACCACTCCCAAACAAAAAGATAAAAAAGTATCAAAGTGGTACGATTAACCTTTACGACAAATTGAATGTATACATTACTCTTTCATATTTCCTAAAACTTTTAAGTTTTAAACCTTAGTCAAATGCCACCCCTTTTCATAAGGACATGGAAAAGCCTTTAATTTCACTGACTTTGAAGACAACATATACTCTAACTCATCTTTTGTTTTGTAAAGATACTTAAACTCACCATTGCTGTCTTTACAGTCACAGATGGCGTTTTTATTGCTTAGTTTGGGATGGTAGGCATGCGGTGCTTTTTTCTTAGTAAGGTGACTTTTCAAAGCTTTGAGAGATTTTAAAAAGTCTACATGTTTCATCTACTCTTCCATCTCTCCACCCACATAATAAAACTCATCTAACCCTTCTAAAAATGCCATGAGAAGTTCGTCTGAACATGCTTTGAAGTTTTTATGACCCTCTTTTCTAAAGAGTGAGGCTAACTGTTGCTTGCTGAGCTCTACTTCTGCTAAACCAAAGATGATTTCAGTCTCTGCTTCTTTGAGTTCTAGGGCGATGCGTAGTTTTTTGAGTATGAGGTTGTTGGTGAGTTCTACCACGGCGTCATTATCAGGCTTCTTGGGACTTGGACCACGTTTGAGGGTGACAAGTCCATCTAAGAACACACCTAACTCTTCATAAGAGCATAACTCAAACCCTTTATCTAGTCTACGTTTAAGGAGTGCATTTAGGCGTAGAACATCCATATTGTACTCTTCTAAACGGTATGCTTCAAGCATCTTTTCCCTACTTAGGTTTAGAGCTTTTTTTATACGATAAAGTATCTCATTTGTGCTAACGATGGTGGGGGTTTTTGGCATGTTGTTTACTTCCTGCTTCTTGTGCTAAGTTTGTTAGGGCCATCTTTGCTTTATTGAGTATGGCTAGACAATTCTTGTCTTTGATGTTGTGTTTAAGCGACCAGTACTCGGGGTTGGTAAACATAAGTGACGTAATCCCCTCATAGTTTGTGTGAACAAGTATACGAAGTGGTAGGTCAAGACCCATAGATGGGTTACAGTTCATAAGAACCGTACCCATCTTAGGGTTACCAAAGACCACTACTGTTTCTGGTTTGAGGTTCATCTTTACTTTCGTGGCATTGGCTTTATGGTCTATGGTTTCAAAAAGTATAAGTTCTTTTTCTTTTATGAGTTTTTTGAGTTTTGCCACTGTTTCTTTATGAGAATTTTGACTAGGATACTCTTCTAAAAAAGTTCCTTTTTTTTGACCACTACAGCCAGATAATAAAAACGTCATTAACACAAATGAGAATAATTTTTTCATAATAAACCTTTGTAAACGTGACTAGTCACGTGAGCCAACTGCTGAAGTTAACTCAGCGTTAGCGTAGTTAAATGGGCTTTGCCCATTAGCGTCCTATACATTAAACCTAAAGTGCATTACATCGCCATCTTGAACGATGTACTCTTTACCTTCAAGTCTGTTTTTCCCTGCTTCTTTTGCACCTTGTTCTCCACCAAATTCTATGTAATCTTCATACGCTATGACTTCAGCACGGATGAAGCCTTTTTCAAAGTCATTGTGTATGGCTGCTGCTGCTTTAGGTGCAGTGGTGTTTTTACGAATTGTCCACGCACGTACTTCTTTTACCCCAGCAGTAAAGTAGCTCATGAGTCCTAGTTTGTCAAAACCTTTGTGTATGATTTGCTCTAGTCCTGACTCTGTGACGCCTAGGTCTGCTAACATTTCGTCACGCTCGTCGTCGTCAAAGTCTACCATGTCTTCTTCTACTTTAGCACAAAGTTTGATGACTTCTGAGTTTCTATCGTTTGCATAGGATTTAAGTAGCTTTACGTAGTCACTGTCAGATTCAAGTCCCTCTTCATCTACGTTTGCTCCATAGATGATGGGCTTAGAAGTGAGTAAGCGTAACTCTTTGTTCATCGCTAAAAAACCATCTGAGTCTAAGTCGTCAAAGGTTGAGACTGGAGAACCGTCTTCTATGTGTAAAAGTAGTGCTTGGGCTACTTCTAGTTGTTCTTTGGCATCTTTGTCGTTACCTCTTGCTTTTTTCTTTAGCATATCTATACGTTTTAGTACGGCATCGATATCTGCATAAAGTAGCTCTTGCTCTATAATCTCTACATCACGGATGGGGTCTATGCTGCCTTCGGTGTGTACAATGTTTGGGTCTTCAAAACATCGTACTATATGTAAGATGACCTCCGTCTCACGGATGTTTCCTAAAAACTTGTTTCCAAGCCCTTCACCTTTAGATGCACCTGCTACAAGACCTGCGATGTCGACAAAGTCTAGTGTGGAGTATTGTATCTTCTCAGGGTTTACTATCTTAGCTAGTGCGTCTAGTCTTTTGTCTGGTACAGGTACGACTGCCTTGTTAGGCTCTATAGTACAAAATGGGTAGTTTGCAGATTCTGCGTTTTGTGCTTTGGTGAGTGCGTTAAATGTCGTAGATTTCCCTACGTTTGGTAGTCCAACAAGTCCGATGCCTAGTCCCATGCTAATTCCTTAGTAAATAATTTTATTCTTATCAATTTTTCTCTTTTATATATATCAGTTTTTAGAGACTAAATCTTCTAAAAGCTTGACCATGAGTCTTACTCCAGCTCCAGATGCACCATGTGGGTTTTCTCCCCATGCATGTTCCACAAAAGCAGGTCCAGCGATGTCTATATGTGCCCATTTATTTTTATGTTTTTTATCTATAAACTCAGAAAGGAACTGCCCAGCAGTAATTGCACCCCCATAACGTACACTTGATATATTACATATATCTGCTATTTCTGACTTCATAGTTTTTTTCAAATAAGGATTAAAATCAAGTGCAGTTGCGAGTTCTCCTGATTTATGAGCCGAATCAACGACTAATTTTTGTACTTCTTTATTGTGTCCCATGATAGAAGAGGTATAGTGACCCACTGCCACCACAGATGCACCTGTAAGTGTTGCAAAGTCAAAGAGATAGTCTGCTTTTATCTCTTGTTGTGCATAACAGAGTACATCTGCTAAAACTAAACGACCCTCAGCGTCTGTATTACGTATTTCGATAGTTTTTCCATTTTTTGCAGTAAGTACATCATCTGGTTTATAGGCATTTCCACCTATCATATTTTCAACAGCCCCTACAAAGCCATGTACTTCTATAGGAAGTTCTAATTCAGCTACAGCTTTCATAATGCCTATGACCGCAGAACCTCCACTTTTGTCTGACTTCATAGTCACCATATAGTCTGCAGGCTTTAGGCTCAGTCCTCCAGAATCATAGGTAAGTCCTTTTCCTACAAGAGTAACCTTCAATTTAGCATTTTTGGGCTTGTGTGTAAGGTGTATCACGCGTGATCTATGTACAGATGCTCGTCCTACTGCTAGCAAGGTATGCATTTTTTCTTTTTTAAGCTCTTTTGTTTTTAAAACTTTACAGCTTAGTCCTGTACTCTCAGCCATGCCTTCAGCAATGCTTGCCATCACAGCAGGGTAACAGTCATCAGGTGTGGTGTTTACTATGTCCCGTGTGAAGTTGGTTGCATCTGCAATGATTTGTGCTTTATGTACTTGCACTGATGCTTTTTCGATGTCAATCTCTTTTTCATTATATTCATCAAGTGAGATAGCGATGTATTTTATTTTATTTTTATTTTTTTTACTTTTGTAGGTCTCAAATCTATAGGCACCCAAGATAAAGCCTTCTACCATGGCTCTGAGTGAATAAGTGCATCCATCATTAGTATAGGTAGCCACTTTAATGCTCTTATATTTTTTTCCTATCAGTGCTTTAATCGCAGAGGCTGCTGCCGTTCTTAATGCAGTGCTTTCTAAAGAGCTAACCCCTACATAGAGTCTATTTTGCCCAACAAGTAAGCAAGTTTCATCTTGAGAAGCTGAAAAACCTGCTTTTTTAAGCAGTTTATTGTCTTGTACAAAACGGTGTTTACGATGATTATTGATGACAAATATAAGCTCTATATCTGCTTCTATATCTTTCGTATTTACTATACTTAATTCGAAATTCATTTTACTTTTTCCTTTGTTTTGCTTATTTAAATTTATCAGAGAGTATCTCTTGTGCTTGCATCATGTCTTTATCACCACGTCCTGAAAGGTTTACCAGTATCGTTTTACCTTTTAAGTCTTGAAGCTTCATCTTTTTTAAGTATGCTACGGCATGTGAACTTTCAAAAGCAGGGATAATACCCTCTTTTTGAGATAACCACACAAAAGCTTCCATCGCTTCATCATCTGTAATATGGTCATAAGTGACGATGCCATTGTCTTTAAAAAAGGCATGTTCTGGGCCTATGCCAGGGTAGTCAAGACCTGCAGAGATAGAGTGGGCTTCTTGTATCTGTCCATCATCATCTTGGAGTAGGTAGCTGAGTTGTCCATGTAAAACTCCTGGATTTCCTTTTTCCAAAGAACAACCATGTTTTGAGTCTAAGCCCAAGCCACCAGCCTCTATGCCTATGCACTCTACACTGTCATCTTCTATAAAGTGGTTAAAAATTCCCAAGGCATTAGAACCACCACCGATACATGCGATGACTTTATCAGGTAAACAACCTTCTGCAACGTCTAGTTGTTCTTTGGCTTCCCAACCGATGATGCTTTGTATGTCACGTACCATCATAGGGTAGGGGTGAGGGCCTGCGACTGTACCTATGAGATAGTAAGTGTCACGTGCATGGGTGACCCAGTGACGAATGGCATCATTCATAGCGTCTTTCAGTGTTTTAGAACCAGACTCTACGGCATGTACTTTAGCCCCAAGGAGCTTCATACGAAAAACATTAAGCTCCTGACGTGCCACATCTTTTGCACCCATGAACACTTCACATTCAAGTCCAAACAAGGCAGCCACGGTAGCAGTAGCCACACCATGTTGCCCTGCACCCGTCTCTGCGATGATTTTCTTTTTACCGAGACGTTTAGCTAGCACAGCTTGGGCAACACAGTGGTTTATTTTGTGAGCCCCTGTATGGTTAAGATCTTCACGTTTAAGATATATTTTAGCATCAAGTTCTCGTGAGAGGTTCTCTGCAAAATAAAGTGCAGAAGGGCGACCTACATAGTTTTTGTAGTAATAGTCAACCTCAGACCAAAACTCTTTGTCAAAACGTACTGCTTCATAGTCAAGACGAAGTTGTTCAAGGGCAGGCATGAGTGTCTCAGGTACAAAACGCCCACCAAAGCCTACTTGGTCTTCTAGTGTAGCACCAAAATGACCATTATCATCGGGGTCATGAGGGCTAGGTTTTGGTATGTATATTTCTTTATTTAAATCCATCAATATTTCTCTTCATTTTATATTGGGCTGATTATATCGTATGGGAGGTTAGGGAGGGGTAAATCAAGCTATTTGTAAAACAGAATACACAGGGGCAGTTATACCTTCACGACCTTTTAAAAACCCAAGTTCCATGATGAAACAAACTTCAATACAATTTGCACCCACTTTATCTATGAGAGAAGCTGCTGCCTTAGCTGTACCACCAGTGGCTATAAGGTCATCTATAAGCAGTACTTTGGCATCTTTTCCATCATTATTTTCACTAGTAAAAGCGTCAATGTGTATTTCAACTTCATCAAAGCCATACTCTAAGCTATATTTCTCTGCCACGGTAGTGTAGGGAAGTTTGCCTTTTTTACGTACGGGAACAAATCCTATACCCAGCCTATCTGCAAGAATACTTCCAAATATAAAACCTCTAGCATCTATACCTGCGATAAAATCTAGGCTGTAGTCTTTGTATCTATTTTCAAGGTGTGTCATGAGCGTGTCTAGTGCTTTTGGGTTTGAAAGCAGGGTTGTGATGTCTTTAAAGATAACACCTGGTTTTGGGAAGTCTGGGATATCTCGAATACTCTTAAGTAAGATATCTTCGTCATGTTTAGATAGTGTCATTGTTAGCCTATGTATTTTAATATTTTATTTTAATATAATTTTTTTGAATCATTTATGCTTGTTTTCCTGTAATACCCGCAGTTAGTACAAACTTCATCGCTTCATCTCTTGTCATCTGTAAAATTCTTGTGTCTTTTTTAGGTACAAGGAGCGTATAACCACCTACCATGTAGCTCATGGGAAGATAGACCAATACATGGTCACTATCACGAAAAGATGGAGGAAGTTTATCTGGGTCTTCTTGTGTGATGAATCCAACCAATTCCATATTGTTAAACTTAACAGCAACAGCCTGTCCTAAACTATCTTTATCAGGTGAAAAGAAATCAAAGAAATCACGAAAAGCTCGGTATACTGACTTTATAATAGGTAACTTATAAAGCACTTTTTCCCCTAATTTAAAGAGTTTACGCACAAGATAGGCTTTCATCAATAGCCCTACAAGAAAGACTATCAAAATACCAGTGACCATACCAAGCCCAGGAAAATAAACATTATCTGGTAAAATATAACGAAATACCTTACCCATAAATGTCTCAGATGAGACAGCAAGCCAATAAAGTAGATAGATAGTTAATACTAAAGGAAAGAGAGTTATAAATCCCGTGAGTAATGTTTTACTAATATATTTCAACATAAAATCACCTTTATAAATTTGAGAAAATCAATCTAGTTTACTCCCAAAAGCACACGCTTCTATTTTAGCCACACGTCCAGTGTGTCTACCGCCTTCAAACTCAGTAGAAGCGAAGATTTCTATCATGTCTGCTATTACACCTTTCCCTACCACACGTTCACCAAAGCATAAGATGTTTGCATCATTATGTTGGCGTGTAAGTTTGGCGGTGTAGTGGTCATGACAAAGGGCTGCTCTAATGCCTTGTACTTTATTCGCAGCCATACTTATGCCTATGCCTGTACCACAAATAAGTATGCCAAAACTTCCTTCCTCTGCCAACACAGCTTCTGCACATTTTTTTGCATAGTCTGGGTAGTCTACACGGTCTGCTGAGTCTGGACCTAAGTCTACTACTTCATGTCCCAAGTCTGTGACAACATCTTTGACATATGCTTTTAGTGCATACCCTGCATGGTCTGTTGCGATATAAAACTTATTTGACATTGTTTTCCTTTATATTATTCAATAGGTTCTTCAAATTGTATAGAGTCTATACGTCTACCGACACGTCCCCAACGCACGGTGTAACGTTGTTTGTTCCAAAGTGCTTCACATTCTTCTGAACTGATGGCTACATCAGGACAAATACGTGAGAGTTTGTCATGGTCTTTACTGCCACCTACGCCATTATATACCCAGTCGTAAGAACGAAATTCAAGACTCATGTAAATGAGCCAAGGTTTTCCTACGATGTTCGAGTAAGGCACTGAACCCCAAAAACGGCTGTCGTTAGAGTTATCCCTGTTATCACCAATCATATAGTAGTGGTCAGGTTCTACTTTTTTATAAAAGAGTTTTTTACCAAGTTCTTCTATTTCTATAGGTTGCATGTCTACACTTCTATTTATAGTATAGCTCTGGGCCATGAGTTCAAAGGAGTTACCGTTATACTCTGGTTTATACTGAATACCTGGGTATTTGCCCATGTAAGGATTTTCTACCCAAAGTTTACCTCTAAGTTTGACTATCTTTGCATCAGGGTAAGAATCTTTAATACTCGTTTTATCTGTTTTATCATGAAAGTGTATATAGAGTTTCTTGTTATCATAAAGAAGTTCATCTCCTCCTACAGCAACACAACGTTTTACGTAATGTATTTTAGGTGTTTGAGGGTTTCTAAATATAACTATGTCTTCTCTTTGTGGACGAGGTCCCTCTATAAGATGACCATTGCTATTAAAATCAGGCAAAAGTGGTATCTCTAACCAAGGTAAATGCGGGGTAGGGATACCATAAGCAAATTTTTTAGCAAACAAAAAATCACCTATGAGTTGGGTACGTTTCATGGAACCACTTGGTATCACAAAGGACTGAGCCACAAAAAAGATAAGCATAAGCACGATGATAATCGTACCAGTCCATGAAGATGAAAACTTATAAAAGGTGTTTAAAAACTTTTTAATATTTGTCATTAGTTACGAGCCTTTGCAGCTTTTAAAGTATTCGAAAGAAGCATCGCTATAGTCATTGGACCTACCCCTCCAGGAACAGGAGTAATGTAAGAACATTTTGGACTTACATTCTCAAAATCTACATCACCAGTAAGTGTCCCATCTTCTAAACGGTTTATACCAATATCTATCACAATGGCTCCTTCTTTAACCATATCTTCTTTGATAAGTTTGGGGACACCCACACCTACTACAATGATGTCTGCTTTAGAAGTATGTGCTTTTAAATCTTTCGTATGAATATGTGTTACTGTAACTGTAGCATCTGCATTTAAAAGTAGTGCAGCCATAGGTTTACCTACGATGTTAGATGCACCAACCACACAAACATCTTGTCCTTGTAGTTCAAGGTTGTATTCTTCAAACATCTTCATCACACCCAGTGGTGTACATGCCACAAAGGCATCTAGCTTTGTGACAAGTCTACCTACATTATAGGCATGAAAACCATCTACATCTTTTTTAGGGTCAATAACTTCTAGTATTTTATCTGTATCTACATGTTTAGGTAGAGGTAATTGTACTAAAATACCATCTATGCGAGGATTGTTATTCATCATCTCAATAGTTGCAATGATTTCATCTTGACTGATGGAGTCAGGCATATTGTGTGTTATAGAGTAGAATCCTACTTTTTCACATGCTTTTGCTTTCATCTTCACATACGCATGACTTGCAGGGTCATCTCCTATGAGTATCACAGCAAGTCCGGGAACAATATTTTTTTCTTGTTTTAATTTTTCCACATCAATTGAAACAGTGTTTTGTACTTTATTAGCTAAAGATTTACCATCAATAAGTTGCATAAGAGATACCCTAATTATTTTTAAGGTATTATATCAAAAATATATAATGGAGAGTCAATAGATGCGTATATTACTATGGTTTTTATTACCTTTATTTATGTGCTCTGAAGAAAATATTACAGAAAGTTTTATATCAGACTATGAATATGGCCAAATGCTTTATGCTAATCCAAGAGGTGTAAGCTGTGCAGAATGTCATGGAGACTCGGGCGAGGGTAAAACTATTGTTCACTATCAAGATATTCATGGGGAACAAGAGCTTAGAGGTTCAGACATACGTCAAAGCACTCTAGCTACTATGATTGAGGCTCTAAACAGTTATCATGAAGTGATGCCTCGTTACTATCTAACCGATGATGAAGTAGACGCTATCTATAAGTACTTACAAAAAAACTATAAAAAAGATTTAAAAAAGGCTAACAAAACTACGTTATAATCGTTCAATGTATTAAAATAGTTATTCCAAAAGGATTATTATGTCACCTTCAAGATCACTCATGCTTTTACTTTTAGGCTCTAACTTTACTTTAGGTTCTTCTCTCTTAGTCTATCAAGATAAAAGTTTTTATACTTTTACCCCAGAAAACAACTTCATTGGCTTTGTACAAAATACATCTGTCAAATGCAAGGGTACTACTATACCTTTAGCAGACATGTCTTTGTGCCCACCCGAACAGAGACTTTGTAAGCTTGTAACAAATCTACAAAATTTAGAAAAGACACATAGAGCAACAGCTGCAAATATAAAAACTTTAGAACAGTTAATGGGCTTACCTAAACCAACTACTTTAGATGCTAAGAGCTTAATAGAAACTGCAAGATTAACCTCTCAAGAGAAGGCAGAACTGCAAACTAAAGAAGAGAAACTAAATATAGAAATAAATCAAGAACGTAATAACTTAAAAAAACAAGTACCTAGACTTGTAGCCTCTGAACTTAAATCACCATGTGAAGATGAGATAGAAGTTAACATACCTTTTGGTATTCATTTTACAACGATATATGAAGCAAATATAGTAGAAAACAAAGAGATTGAGGTAACACAATATTTATCTGTCAGGAATAGTTCAGGGGTAGACATTTATGCAGATACAGCATATTTCTACTATAGAAGTGCAACCCAATATATAAATCCTGTGTATTTTAACCCTTGGGTAGTGAACAAATACATAGAAAGACCACACGGCATATTAAGAAAAGCAATTAGTAAAAAAACTGTGAGTATGAATATGGCTGAAGTAGAGGACATGGGAGGGAATATGATAGGAGAAGCACCTATAGCAAGTTATGAAAATTCTAGAGAATATAAAGTAGAAAAACTCTCCCTTCCATCTTCAGGTGTGCCTGTAGATGTGCAAATACTCTCTTGGAAGAGTACACTACGTTGTGAATTACGTGCGTATCCGTATGAAAATACAAGTGCTTATCGAATGTGTACTTTTACACCTAAACACCAAATAGACAGTAACACTTGGAAAATAAAAAATTCTGGAGTGATACTAAATGAAAGAGCAATAGGTGAGTATAAAGAGGACAAATATACACTCTATACTAAAGTAGAAAAAGATATACAAATAGAGCGTAAACAGATAGTCAAAAAAGAGAGAGAAACAGGTATATTTGGAGGTACTGTACGTAAGAAAGATGGTTTTTCCCTTGAGATTAGCAATAAATCAGATAAAAATAAAACTATTACTCTAGTAGAGCGTATACCAACTTCATCTACAGAAGAGATAAAATCAAAATTACTTTCTATTAAATTTGAAAAGTCTGAAAATAAAGTGAACTATACATTATTAAAAGAGGGTAAAATAGAAATCAAAGTGAATCTAGCAGCCAATGAGAGTAAAAAAGTAAATATACTGTTTGAAATATCATATGATAAAGATTTAAATGTAAGGTATTAAAAAAGAGGGGTGATTAAAAATTGCAGGCATATAGCCTGCAAAACACTACTAAAGTGGTGTTACGTTTTCTGCTTGTGGTCCTTTTTGACCTTCACCAACTTCAAAAGTAACTGCTTGACCTTCAGCCAGAGTCACACGACCACCAGAGTCGTTATTTACTTGACGAAAGTGTACAAAAACATCATCTCCACCATCATTTTGTTGAATGAATCCGTAACCTTTTTCATCGTTAAACCATTTTACTGTTCCATTGACTAATTCTGCCATTGTTATACCTTGTTGAGCTTTTTGCTCGTAATTTACACTTCTAGGAGTCCCTATAAAAGCGGAATCTAAAATCGGAGAGAGTCTTTCGGGTGGTCTAGTAAATCACTTAACACACGAAAGATGAACTCGAACCTCATCTTTCTTCAGTCACTATTGTACCAACTTTACCTGCTTCTAAGCTTATTATATAAAAGAGTAGTTACTTTTTTGAAGTAATACACATATCTTCACAAGTAAAAAATTATTTATTACTTCTCTTGGGGCAAGTGATGAGACTGTAGCCATTGGTCTAAAGTAGGTAAATCTTCTAAAGGTTGCGGGTCTACATATAATATCTCTGCAAAACTTTTGACTCCCATAGAAAGAAGGTACTGTAAATTGTTATCAAAAGTGGCATTTTCAAGTACAAATATGTTCTCTTTTGGTACCTCAAACATAAAACCACCATTGGGTATAGGTGACATAGAAAGTGTTACAGTATAGTGTCCTTTGATGATGCTCTCTTTTTGTGAGTACATAAGTCCTATGTTATATCCTTCTTTTGCAAAACCACGTATGGCAACTACGAGTACTTGGTTTTCTCCCTCTTTAGAAGAGTTAAATATATTGATAATATCTTTAACAGTAGAATAACCAGGAATGCGTTTAAGAAGAGACTCAAAAAAACCAATGAATCTTGTTTTCATAAGATGCCCCATGACATAGAGTAGCAGGGCAAAGAGTAGTAGTGCAAGCATAAACCATAAAAACTTATGGTTTTGTGGTATAAAACCAACCCACTCAAACATCCATCCAACCAGTGCATCTATTTTGTCATAGAGCCAAAGTATAACGACTACTATTATAACAGTAGGGAGTAAACCAAAAAGCCCACGTAGAGCTGTTTGGTAAAAGTGGGTGAATGCTTTGTTTTTCATACTATGCAAATGGCTCTTCGTAGTAACCATTTTTAAAGTACTTACTAAACCACATTGATTGCTTGCCTTTACCCATAGTAGGACTGAGTGTAAACTCACAGTCTAAAGAGACTTTACCAAAAAAGTACTCATTTGGTTTGTCAAAAAGTGCTTGTACTTCTTCTCTGTCTAGTGCTTCACAGTACTGTAAAGGTTCTGTCATATCTGCTTTTATAAATGCAGCATCGGCTCCTGCAAAGCCTATGCCAAATGAGGGTTCATCATTTGCATCATAATTGGAGTGTTTTACTTTTAAGTCTATCGTTGTCATGGGTTTCCTTTAGTTATATTGTTCGCATTCTAATATAATTTTGATTAAGGTTGTGTATATTATTCGTTCATCCAATTGTGTATAGATAGAATAATACTATGTTTTATTTGAATCTAAAAATTTTATAATAATATTATTTCTATTAAATATCTTTATATCATTATGTACTTCTAAATAGATTTCATTAGGGGTTAATAATATTAATTTACCTTTTGAAATAGATTTATTTTTTGTAAAATTAATAATTTCTGTCTCAATTCCCCCTCCCATTCTAAACTGTATTAAACCAGTCTCAATAAAGGAAGATATTTCCTTCTGATAAGCAATAGATGACCAAGTAAATGTGATTATGAAAATAACCAAAGATATTATTTTATCCATGCCTTTTCCTACTAATGAAATACCGATATGTATATAAAAAATAATATTAAAAATCACTATAAACAAAAAAGTATTATATTCTATTTCAGTATTTAAATTAGTAAAAATAATATAGTTTACTGCTACGTTAAGGAGTAATAGTATCATTCCTAAACCCAGTGAGTCATGAAATTTATTGTGTTTTCTTTTATATAGATAAATTGTAAATAGTGTAGTGAAGCCTACTAATAAGAAACCAAATATCAATAATAGAAATATAGAAATCAAGAAAAATATTGATAATCCAAACATACCATTAGTAAAAAAATCATATGAAAAAATCATTTTTTCTTTCATGAAAACAATAAACCAAATGATAGGAAAAGTAGAGATTAACATTGAGCTTATAATATAAGAAAGGATATGATAAGTTGAATCTTCCTTAGCTAAGAAATTAACAATATTTGTTTTAACTTTCTCAATCACTCAAACCCCTCAATCCAACCCTCATAATCCACATCACTAGCCATCTTCCAATCCGCCCTAGGACTAAGTGATATAGTCCCTACCTTAGGGCCATCAGGCATACAAGAACGTTTAAACTGTTGGGTGAAGAAACGCTTCAAAAATACCTTCAACCATTTATTTATTGTTTTTTCATCGTATTTAGTATCAAACGCTATACTCGATAAGTGTAGTATTTTAGAAGGCTTTGCTCCGTACTTGATGAAGTGGTAGAGGAAGAAGTCGTGAAGCTCGTAAGGTCCTACGATGTTTTCTGTTTCTTGAACTATCTCATCTGCTTCATGTGGGAGAAGTTCTGGGCTTATCGGGGTGGCTAAGATGTCGTCTATTATCTCGGCTATCTCTTTGTTAGATTTGAAGTACTCTATGACGTACTGTATGAGTGTTTTTGGTATGCCTGAGTTTAGGGCGTACATGCTCATGTGGTCACCGTTGTAGGTAGACCAACCAAGGGCTATCTCGCTTAGGTCACCTGTACCGATGACAAGTCCACCAACTTTATTTGCCATATTCATGAGTATGCTTGTTCTTGCCCGTGCTTGTACGTTCTCGTAGGTCACAGAGAAGTCATCTTTATCATGTTCTATGGCTTCAAACTCTTTAAGTGACAGTTCTGTGATGTCCACGGTTTTAAGTGTCACGCCTAGAGCTTCACAAAGGCTCACTGCATTTGACTTCGTGCGTGTGGTCGTACCAAAACCTGGCATGGTCACGGCGATGATGTCTTTTATGTCCCATGACATCATCTCAAACGCTTTATGTGTAGAGAGTAGGGCAAGGGTGGAGTCTAGGCCACCACTTATGCCTATGAGGGCCTTTTTTATCTTCGCATGGCTCATCCGTTTTATGAGACCGTGGGCTTGTATCTGTACGATTTCATCACAGCGGTGTTTTTTATCTGCATAACGTGAAGGCACAAAGGGCATAGGGTTGATGTCTCTTTGTATCTTCGTTAGGTTTGAAAGTTCGTCTACTTTGATGATCCTTGTTTTTTTACGCCTAGCATCACCATAGCTAGACTCGTTGACTCTAAGCCATCTAAGACGTTCTAAGTCCACGTCCGCTGTGATGAAATGTGAGTTCATGCAGAAGCGTTCGTTTTGAGCTAGGGTAGAGCCATATTCGCTGATGATGGCATGTCCACCAAAGACGGTGTCGGTGGTACTCTCACCCACTCCAGCAGAGGAGTAGACATAGGCAGCCATACAACGCCCACTTTGTGTACGTACAAGCTCCTCACGGTACTCATGTTTGCCTATGAGTTCGTTACTGGCACTTAGGTTCAAGAGTAGGTTCGCTCCATTAGATGCCATGTGGTTACTTGGAGGCGTCACCGCCCATAAATCTTCACATATCTCTACGCCAAAAGTCAACTCTTTTTTATCTGTAAAGAGTAAGTCTACACCAAAAGGTACTTCCTCCCCAAGTAAGTCAAGTGTCGTTCTGGTGATGTCACGTCCTGTTGTAAAATGACGTTTTTCATAGAACTCTTTTTTGTTAGGCAGGTATGATTTCGGTACAACACCGAGTACTTTGCCATTTTGGACGACAACAGCACAGTTGTAGAGTCTATCTGCTTCAAATACTGCTATACCTATGATTGCGACGGTATTTATTGTTTCTATATTTTTTAATATATACCTAATGGAGTCGTTTTGATTGGCAATAAGTGTTTGGTTAAGCAGAAGGTCACTGGCAGCGTATCCTGTCAGCGTAAGCTCGGGAAATACAATGACAGAAACCTCTTTAGAATGAGCTTCTTTTATGAGAGTTAAAACTTCTTCAGCATTTTTACGTGGGTTACCTACAACAGTTTTGTTGACTGCTGATGCGACTCTGTAGTATCCGAACATATGACTCTCCCGTTGTTATTTGGTTAGTAGAAATGTTCCACCTCGAAAGAGGGGGAACAAGAGAGAATTAGTCTCTTGAAGCCACAACTTCAATAGAATTGATCTCATCATTTCCTTGAATATTGTCTAGTACCATGAAGCTTTCTGTATCATCTTCTTCGATAGCACCAAATACTGTGTGCACACCGTCTAAATGAGGCGTAGGTACAAAGGTGATGAAGAACTGGCTTCCACCTGTGTTTGCTCCAGCATGCGCCATAGAGAGTGTTCCACGTCTATGAGGTTGCGTACTAGTGTCTGTTTCACAGTCTATACTCCATCCTGGTCCACCTGTTCCTGCCATGGCTGGGTTGTCTTTTGAGTGAGGACATCCACCTTGAGCCATAAAACCATCTATGACTCTGTGAAATTTAAGTCCATTATAAAAACCTTCGTTTGCTAGGTGTGCAAAGTTTGCTACCGTGTTAGGAGCATCTTCAGGGTAGAGTTTAACGGTGATTGTCCCTTTTGATGTATCAAATTTAGCATATTGGTATGTTTCCATTACTTCTTGTGGTATATCGTATCTTTTTGACATGTCTGTTTAGCCTTTAGTTTATAAATTTTAAAGTATAATTATAGCACTTAAACATTAGGGTATGTAAATGGAACTATGTGTAGCACTAGATTTACCATCGGCAAAAGAGAATTTGGCTTTAGCAAAGTCACTAAAAGAGCAAAACATATGGATGAAAGTAGGTTTTCGTGCCTATATACGTGATGGTAAAGATTTTATCGTTGCACTAAAAAAAATAAACCCAAATTTCAAGATATTTCTTGACCTAAAACTCTACGACATACCCAACACCATGGCAGACGCGGCAGAAGAAGTAGCAAAACTGGGGGTAGATATGTTTAACATCCATGCATCTGCTGGCTCAGTAGCTATGAAAACTGTGATGGACAGACTAAGTAGCTATGAGAAACGCCCTCTTGTTTTGGCTGTGACTGCTTTGACCTCTTTTGATGAGGCACACTTTAAAGAGGTATATGAAAAAAGCATCAACGAAAAAGCAGAACAGTTTGCCAAAATGTCATATGAAAATGGACTAGATGGTGTGGTCTGTTCAGCCTATGAGAGTAGGGCTATTAAAAATGCTACTTCAGATGAATTCTTGACACTCTGTCCTGGCATTCGTCCCTTTGGTGAAGATGCTGGTGATCAACAGCGTGTGGCTACTTTAGAAGTAGCAAGCAAAGAGAGTGTAGACTACCCTGTTGTAGGACGTCCTATCTATAAAGATAAAAACCCACAAGAAAAAGTAGAAGAGATTCTAAAGATTATGGCTACTTTTTAATCTCTTTTTTTGTTTTTGTCATCTCTACGGCGTTATCCATGCCTTGCATCATAAGGTACACACCTGCACCAAAAAGTACCAATACAATAAGTGGAGCTAATTTTTGAAACATCCATTATCCTTAATATAAATCATTTATCAACATATAGTATCAAAAAAACTCTGTTTTTAAGCTCTAGTTTAAGACAAATTAATTATAATCTCACCCACAAAACAGATGGACAGTTGGGAGAGCTGGTTTAATCCGCGCCCCTGCTAAGGGTGTGTACCTTCACGGGTACCGAGGGTTCGAATCCCTCACTGTCCGCCACTTCATTTTTTAAAAATATCATTTACTTAACTATTATGTAACACGCTGTTCTTTTCTTCGCTCGATACCTTTAAAAGTATTCTCTGGTGCTAAATGTTTAAAATCATTTACAAGATTAATATCTAGCTTTTTTTCAAACTCATCAAAATCTTCTGATTTGACAATAAATGACATTTCACTGACATGTAACATTTGTCTTTTCCTTGAATAGCGTTCTTTCTGAAAAGAGACTTGTATCGCAATAGGTTTTTCTGTAGTATAGTCATCAACTTCATTTTCATAAATATAACGTGCAAATTTTGGTTTAAGCTCTAACTCTTTTATTTGTTGTATTTTTTTCTCTTTAAGTTCTGCAATTAATGTTTTATCTGCTTTATTATCTTCTAAACCAAAATATTTACTTGTTAGGATTCTATTAAATGTTCTACCTTGTTGTTGCAGTTCATCTTGCTGCTCTTCTTTAGGTCTAGAAAATAGTTCTTTAAAAATTTTTAGCATATCTAACCCTTTATAAACTTTATATTATTATACATAAACCATCATTTATTTTACTTTTTCAAAAAATATGACAATATGACAGTTTTTTAATACCCTTCTCTTTTTTTGACTATAGTGTCATATGTTTCTTCATATAGATATAGACAGTTTTTTTGCATCTGCTGAACGTAGTGTAAATCCAAAGTTAAAAGGTTTGGCTATTTGTGTAGGTAGTAGAAGTAACCTTGAAATATTTGACAAAAAGCGTACACATATTAAACTTATAAATCAGAACTCTGGTGCCTTTGTTACACCTGTATTTTATTCATCAAAATGCCCCAAGGGCACTTCCTCGAAAGCTGAAATAAAAAAAACATTTGAGAACTATTTTATAGATACTATAAACGGACGCAAGAAAATACGAGGCATAGTTACAACAGCTAGTTATGAAGCACGAGCTAAAGGTGTAAAAACTGCCATGCCCATAGCAAAGGCTTTAGAGCTATGTCCAGAAATGATTGTGATACCATCTAATTATACTCTCTATCATACACTATCCTCTAAAATACATGCTTTTATGCAAGCACATATTCCTAAAGTAGAGCAATATAGTATTGATGAATTTTTTGGAGATGTAAGTGGATGGATAAGGGATGATGAAGTGTATCATTTTGCTAAAATCCTACAAGATAAAATACTAAAACATTTTGACATACCTGTCTCCATAGGTATATCTCAAGCAAAATGGATTGCCAAACTTGCTACAGAGTCTGCAAAACCTTATGGTGTATATGAAGTAAAGAATATTAACAACTATATAGAACATATCCCTATTAAAAATTTTCCCGGTATTGGTAAAGGATATCAGGAAAAACTTTCTAAACATTACATACGCACATTAGGTGAAGTAAAAAGAAATAAAAATCTTTTATATACATGGAAAAAACCAGGTATACAACTTTATAAACGCATCACAGGTACATGCAATGAAAGTATATATAGAAAAGCAGGTCGAAAATCCATAGGGATATCAAGAACATTTGATGCCATCTATAATAGTGATGAGATTAGAAGACGCATAGTCATTATGGGACGTCACATTGTCTATATGGTCATGTTACTAGGAGTAAACCCTACAACTTTTTATCTAAAGATAAACTATAAATATGGGATAAAAAGAAAAAAGAACCAAACTATAAACAGACTATTTTCAGAACATTTACTCAAAAAAATACTGTATGAAATGTATGAAGAATTGGCTTTACACGAAAAAGGAGTGGTTAAACTTACACTGAACCTCTCAAACTTCACATCCCAACATCAAAAAACATTTTCACTTTTAAATTTACATGATGATATTAAACGCTATAATTTAGGAATAGTACTACAAAACCTAAGAGAGCGTTTTGGACTTGATATTATCAAAACAGCTGATGAATTATAAAGTCAAATTAGTATATAATGTTGGCAATGAAAACAATACACTTATTTGATAAAATTAAAGAACTTCAAACGAACAATGAATCTGAAGTAGATACCCTATATGTTTTTTCTAAACGAAGCTTAGTCATTCTTTTACTGTTATCAACTGCGATTATGTTAGCTTTATACCCAGTACTTCATAAAATCATTTGGCTGTGGTATGTACCTTTAATTATCATTATTCTTTATCGCTTATATAACGCCTATATTTTTGAAGAAAATCCTGAAATATATACGAAAAAAAGATGGTATAAACAGTTTCTTATTTTGGCCTATCTTACAGGAGTTATGTATGCTACTATAGGTTTTATTTACATCCATTTGGTGGATGCATTTTATCAAATCTTTATACTTTCTATTATAGTAGGACTCTCTTCTGGAGCTTCATTTTCTCTTTCTCCCGATATACGGTTGAGTATAAATTATATGAGTATCTTAATACTTCCATTAAGTATTACTCTATTTTTCTTACAAGAACTTCCTTTAAATTATGTTCTTTCAGGATCATTACTGCTCTATTATATTGCTCAAGTATCTATTGTATATAAACTTCATACCCGAAATGAAGAAACAAAAACTTTAGAATCCTCACATATGCTTTTACATAATTTCTTTAAAAATGCTCCTATTGGTATAGTAATGTATAATGAAGATCTCATTATTACAGATAAAAATAAAGAATTAAGTTCTATTTTTAATCATGGAGATGACAATGTTATAGGTATACCCCTCAAGATGTTACCAGATACACGTTTTATTTCTACATTTAAGCAAGCTTTAGAAGAGGGTGTGGCTTTTTATAAAGGTACCTATAAATCACTTTATGGAGAAGATTTATTTTTAGAAATTAAAGCTTTTTCTTATCTAAATAAAAGCACAAATAAATTAATCGGTATAGCCATTATTGAAAACAAAACAAAAGAATATGAAGCATTAAAAAAACTAGAATATATGGCTGATCATGACATTCTTACCGGTTTATTAAACCGTAGAGGATTTAAAAACCATATGGACGATGTTATACTTGACCCTAAACATGCAGCATACTATTCTATACTCTTTTATTTAGATTTAAATCAATTTAAGGGTATCAATGATTCATTAGGTCATGCAGTAGGGGATAAAGTACTTATCAATATTTCACAACGTCTACTACAAGAACTAGGAGACATATGTAAAATTAGTAGATTGGGTGGTGATGAATTTAACATTATTGTTCCACATGTTGCTATTGATGAAAACCTTGCCTATGAAAAGTCTAAAGAATATGCGAATACAATAAAAAGTATTTTTTCAGAACCTTGTATAGTAGATGAGCTTTATCTTCATGTAAAAACAAGTATTGGTATTGTTATACTTGAACCAGGCTCTAGAGATACAGAAGAAATTATACGACATGCAGACCTAACCATGTATCAAGCCAAGAATGCAATCAATCATACTTCTTATTATAATCCTTCTTTAGATAAGAAACAAAAAGAACTGTTTACCCTTCAGCAAAACCTCGTGTATGCCACGATGCATGAAGAACTAAAGCTCTTTTTTCAACCTGTTGTACAGATGAAAGACGAGAAACTTCTCTCTGCTGAAGTACTTCTAAGGTGGCAACATCCTCAAAAAGGCTTACTTGCTCCTGAAGTTTTTATCCCTTTGGCGATAAAAGCTGGATTACTTTCAAAAATAACATGGTGGCTAATTGAAAGTGTATGCCAACAAATTACACGATGGAAAAAAGAGGGGATTTGGAATTTAAAGTATATTGCTATAAATATCAATTCAGCACAACTCATAGAAAATAATTTTGCACAAGAGTTTTTTTCAAAACTAAAAAAATACAATATAAGTACAGAAGAAATAATGATAGAGATTACAGAACGTTCGTTAATTGATAGTTTTGTAAATACACAAGGGGTTATCAATGATTTAAGATCTCATGGTGTCAAGTGTGCCATTGATGATTTTGGAACAGGGTATTCTTCCCTTTCTTATCTGAAAAAACTCTCTTTACATACTTTAAAAATAGATAGAGAATTTATAAAAGATATAGGAAGAAGTCCTAAAGAACTAACGCTAGTATCAACCATATTAGATATAGGACGTCAGTTTGACTATAACATTATCATAGAGGGAATAGAAAGTGAACAACAGAAGAAATTACTTCTAGAACTAGATGAGGAACTTAGTTACCAAGGATACTTTTTTTCTAAACCTATTCATGCGGATGATTTTACTAGAAAATATATGTTATAGTGAATAATTTTAAAATACAATCTGTCCATCATGCTGCATACGTTTGATGATGCCTTCAGCCATCTTATGTCCTTGATAAGCTGCTTTTCTACACCACTCTATGGACTTTTCTTTGTTCTCTTCACAGCCTAAGCCTGTGTCATATAAGGCACCTAGATTAAACTGTGCTTTTGCATTGCCAGCGTTGGCAGATTTTGAGAAGAGTATAAAGGCTTTTTTGTAGTCTTGTATGACACCACGTCCCTCTTTAAACATCGCTCCCAAGTTGTTAAAGGCATCTATGTTGCCACGTTTGGCTGCTTCTTCATACCAAAAGGCAGCCTCACTTTCGTTTTTTTCACAACCTTCACCATTTTCAAGCATGAGTGCCACTTCAAACTGAGCTACAGGCACTTCTCTTGTCGCAGCTTCTAGGTAATACTCAAAAGCTTTTTGAGTGTTCTGTACCACAGCATGCCCATGAAAATAGAGAAATCCTAGGTAGTAGTATGCTGTGGGTTCTTTTTGTGCTTCAAGTGCCGTGTAGAGTTCTAGTGCCTTGTCATACTCTTTTGCTAATAGTGCTTCATACGCTGATTTAACAAGTTCTTGCATTATACACCAAACCCTTCAAGTTCATTTGTTACTTTTTTCATTTTGTTATTTGCATCTTCCAGTGCCTGTTTATTCTCAGCGATGACCGCTTCAGGAGCGTTAGCTACAAATCTTTCGTTGTTTAGCATACCATTAAGCTTAGCTATCTCTTTTTCAAGTTTCTCTTTTTGACGTGTAAGTTTTGTGATGATAGGTGTCATGTCTATCTCACCTGTAGGTAAGTAGACTTCTAAGTTGTCAGAGACATCTGTGATACTGTCTGCGACTTTAGCATCTACAAATTCAATGTCAAGTACTTTTGCAAGTTTTTCTATAAATGGTTTAGCCATCTCTGTATCTATGTTTGCATTTGCATCTAGCTTGATGTAGGCTTTGTCTATCTTAGAGTTACCCATGTCTATGATGACTTTTGCACGACGTAGGGCGGTGATAGACTCTTCTATGATGGCAAACATTTCTTCTGCTTCTTTATCTGCTTTTATTGCTCTTGGAAAAGGCATAATCATTAGTGATTTTCCCTCTTCAAGTGTTGTGCCACTAAGCTTGTGGTACAAATGGTCAGAGATAAACGGCATAAATGGTGACACCATTTTAAGTGTCTCTTTAAAGATGGCTCCAAGTTCGATGATGCTCTCAAGATCAGCTTTAGAGTACTCTATACCCCAGTCACAAAATTCGTTCCAGACGAAGTTGTAGAGTGCTTTAGCTGCATCAGAGAAGTTGTAGGTGTCTAGGCTGTCTCTCACTTTTTCAACAGCCACTGCCAAACGACTCTGCATATAACGCCCTAGAGGAGTAACCACTTCAATGTCTGCTAAGTCTTTAAAAGTTGCATGGTTAAGTTGCAAATAATTCGTTGCATTATAAAGCTTGTTCGTAAAGTTTCTAAACTGCTCTAGGTTTTTAGCTCCTAGCTTTATGTCACGCCCTTGAACTGCAAGGTAAGCAAGTGTAAAGCGTATAATGTCAGCTGAGTGTTCTTCTACCATGTCTAGGGGGTCTATCACGTTGCCTTTAGACTTAGACATCTTTGCCCCATGCTCATCTCGAACAAGTGCGTGCATATAGATATCTTCAAAAGGAAGTTTGCCTTGAAAGTGCTCTCCCATCATCATCATACGTGCTACCCAAAAGAACATGATATCAAAACCAGTGATAAGTAGGCTGTTAGGGTAGAAGTCTTCCATGTCTGTGTCACTGTAAGTCTCAGTCATCTTGCCATTGTTACCCCAACCTAGAGGAGACATAGCCCATAAGGCAGAAGAGAACCATGTGTCTAGTACATCAGGGTCTTGTGTCATCTTTTTAGAAGCACATTTAGGACAACCTTCTGGTTCGTCTGCTTTGTCTGCCCAAGTATCTCCACAGTCATCACAGGTAAAGACAGGAATTCTATGCCCCCACCATAACTGACGGCTTATACACCAAGGTCTAAGCTCATCCATCCATGCGGTGTATGAGTTTATCCAAGCAGGAGGGTGAAAGAGGCTTGAACCTTTTTCTGCTCTCTCTTTAGTTGTGTCTTTTGCTTTTTGTATGGAGTTTTGTGCCATATCTGAGCTCAAAAACCACTGTGTAGAGATGAACGGTTCTACGATGTTTTTACATCTATAACAGTGACCTACTTGGTGTACGTGGTCTTCTATCTTCACGATGTAACCAGCGTTTTCTAGGGCTTTTACGATGACAGGACGCGCTTCAAGACGCTCTAACCCTGTAAACTCTCCACAGTAGTCATTGAGTATCCCTTTTTCATCAAAGACTTTGATAAACTCTAGGTTATGTCTTTGTCCTACCGCGTAGTCATTTTGGTCATGAGCAGGGGTCACTTTTACCACACCTGTACCAAACTCCATGTCTACATGCTCATCTGTAATGACTTTTATGCTTCTGTCTGTAAGTGGAAGCAACACTTCTTTACCTACGATGTCCGTATATCGTGCATCATCAGGGTGTACCATAATAGCCGTATCTCCAAAGTAGGTCTCTGGTCTGGTGGTAGCTACTTCAAGTTGCCCTGAACCGTCTGTAAACTTGTATATCATGGTGTAGAACTTACCATTTACTTCTTCATGTTCTACCTCGATGTCAGACAAGGCTCCATCGTGTGTACACCAGTTTACCATGTAGGTGTTTTGGGTGATGTGTCCTTCATTATAGAGTGAAACAAACGCCTCTTTGACTGCTTCTTTAAGTCCCTCATCCATAGTAAAACGTTCACGCCTCCATGCAGGTGTGACACCTAGTTTACGCATTTGGTGTACTATGTTTCCGCCTGAGGTTTCTTTTTGTAGCCACGCACGCTCTAAAAACTTCTCTCGCCCAAGCTCTTCTTTAGTTGTACCTTCAGCTAAGAGTTGTTTCTCTACGATGTTTTGTGTGGCTATCCCCGCATGGTCAGTACCAGGCTGCCAAAGTGTTTTAAACCCATCCATACGCTTATAACGCGTGATGATGTCTTGAAGTGTAAAGGTAAGAGCATGTCCTATGTGCAATGACCCTGTTACATTTGGAGGCGGCATCATGATAGAAAAGTTTTTGCCTTCTTCTTGAATGTCTTTATTTCCCTCTATCTCAAAGTATCCACGCTCTTCACAGACTGCATAGTACTTGTCTTCGACAACTTTAGGGTTGTATGTTACTTTTTTTTCAGTTGTTTCACTCATAGTTTTATCCTTTGAGATGAGATGTATGAATTTTTATAAAAATCACAATACTCGACCCCTATCTAATATTGTCGCGATTATAGCGTATTGGTGCTTTTTATTTTATGGAAATAAATATTCTATACCCGCATCACTTCATCAAACATTGCTATGGCTGTTTTTTCTGTCTCTATAATGATATGAGAGAGATTTAAATCTTCTAAGTCTTCTTTATCCTCAAATCTATCTACTTTTACAATAGTTTTTGCATTATTCGTAAGTTCATTAACTACTTGACAGATATGATAAAGTTTTTGACTATTACCTAGAGAAATGATAACAGCAGAAGCTTCTTTAATATTCACAGATTCCAAGATGTCTTTTTGTGCAGCATTACCAAATATCACTGGTTGTCCATTTTTTCTTGCATCCTTCACTGTCTTTATATCTGCCTCAATAACTACAAATTCTAAGCCTTGTTTATGTAAAAGGTCTGAAATACGCCAACCCAGTCTCCCATAACCTATAATGACCACATGGTTACGTAACTTCGTATTTATTACTTCTCTAAGTTTTTCATCTTCTAGGTCTTCTTTGTCCAAAAGGTTTGCTAAGAAAGAAATATTTTTGAGTACAAAAGGTGTCATAATCATAGAAATAACCACCGTGACTATGAGTATCTGTCCTAGTACTGGGTCAAGTAGCTCATTGGCAAAGGCAAGTTCAAAGATAACCAGAGCAAACTCACCAAGCTGGAAGATACTCAGTGCTGTCTTAAAGGCATTTCTTTTGTTGACTGAAAAACGTACCAAGGCAAAGATAATAAGCATCTTTATGACAATGAGTGCTGGCAACAAGAGTGAAATAGTTAAAATATTTTCATAAATGATTTGAAAATCAAGCTGCATCCCTACCGTTACAAAAAATACCCCTAGCAACAAGTCTCTAAAAGGTATAAGGTCAGCTTCTACTTGGTGTTTGTAGTGTGTGTCCGATATCATCATGCCTGCTATAAACGCACCCAATGAATACGAAAAACCAAACATATGCGCTACATAAGAAGAACCTATCACTATGAGCAAAATCGAGGATATAAATATCTCATTTGATTTAACTTCAGAGATTTTTTGGAAAAAAGGTTCAAGTAAATATTTACCCATCATAAACAAACCTATGATGAGAGCAACAGCTTTTATAAGTGTCAAAAACAGCAAGTCAAAGACTGGGCCTTCCTTGATAGAAAAAATAGTTATCATAAGTAAAATAGGAATGACCGCAATGTCTTGAAAGAGAAGAATACCAAGTACTTTGCGTCCATAAGCCTTATTTATATCTCCATTTTCATTGAGTATTTTAAGTACTATAGCAGTAGAAGAAAGAGCCAATGCTGCACCTATAATAATAGATGCTTTTATCTCTATAGAAAAAACACTATAAGCAATAAGAGTAAATAGAGCCATAGTAAGTCCAACCTGTAAAACACCATATAGAAAAACATCTTTTTTCATAGCCATTAAGTGTTTTAAAGAAAATTCAAGTCCAATAGTAAACATCAAAAACACCACACCAAACTCTGCAATCTCTTTGAGGTCATGATTGTTTACTGCATCATGTAGCCCAAAGGTGTAAGCGATGATGGTTCCTGTAGCTATATAGCCTATGATGGTGGGAATATCAAATTGTTTGAGAAAGAGATTTAAAAGTGTTGATATGAGTATGGTCGATACAATGATTTCTAGCATAACAAACAAAGTCCTCTCTTGTGAAAATACATATATCATATTAGCAAAGTAAACCTAGAGACTCCCTAATAGTTGATTTACGATTTGACAAAGATAAGGGATTAAACTACAATTAAATATATTTAATCTTAAAAGAAGGATAGATAATGGAACAAAAAATAGAAAAAATCCTTGAAGCTATAGAAAATGCTACTCACATAGATGCAACAGATAAACCACTCATTATAGAAAAAATTGAAGAGTGGAGAGAAGAAAAAGCTGCCATTTCTGAGTTGAATAATACTTTAGAAGAATGGTGGCTTAAGGTAGAACCTATTTTTGCTGAAATGGGACTAGTCTAATCTTGGAGTTATATACGCAGTACATTTACGAAAAAAAATGGACACAAACATCCAAAAAGGATGCATTACGTATCATAAGTGAAGAGATACCAGAGACTGACGCAGAGGGCACACTAGAGTATATATTAGCTAAGACGAAAAAAGGCAAAGTTATCACGCTAGTAGCGTGTAGGTTTCGACAAGAGTAAAAGAAGAATAGTTAACAGAAATAGTAGTTGAATAAGTAATAAAAAAGTTTTTTACAAAACAAGTCCTAATACATAAATATTACACAATAAAGAGTATAGTATACGGCATATGTATTTACTGTGAAGATAAGGGCAAAGATGAAAAATGTATTAGGAGAAATGTCAGTATTGTTTTCCTACCCCAAACACCTTGTTGTTTTAGTAGCAAGATTAATTTTGGCATATGGCTTTGCAAAACCTGCTATGTTCAAACTCAAAGATATGCAAGCCACAGCCCAATGGTTTGAAAGTGTCTCTATTCCTTTTTCTCAAGTTACCGCATATATAGTAACTGGTATTGAGGCTATAGGTATTGTCTTACTAATCTTAGGGCTATTTACCCGTCATATCTCCATACTACTCTCTTTTGTAATGATAGGTGCAATAATATTTGTACATGGAGGTCATGGTTTCTCTGTGGCAGATAATGGCATAGAAATCCCCTTATACTATATGGTATTTCTATTGATATTTGCAGCATTTGGTGCAGGAAAATATTCATTAGATAATTTATTATTCAAGGATGGTAACAAGCATGAATAAAGACAATTTTTTTACTAACCTTCCACTTTTATCTGCTGACTGGTCTTTACTCATTAAGGTCTTGTTGGTACTTGTAGCATTAGTACTTTTTGCCATGTTCATCTATGATAGGTTTGTACAAAGAAAAAACCAGTTACTTATTAACTATCCACTTATAGGTCGTTTACGTTATTTTTTCTATATGTTAAGAGACCCAATGCGTCAATACTTTGGGGATGAAACGTATTATGATTCTTTTGAAAAACTAGCGTGGATAAATAAAGTTTCCGAAGGGAAAAATCCTTATCTTTCTTTTTCACCTTCCAAACCGTATGGTAATCAAAAGACTCTATTTAAACATGCAAACTTTGTAAAAGAAGTACATGAAGTACAAAGTGAATTTTCAGTCACTTTTGGAAAACACAGAGTTGTACCATTTAAAAGCAGAAGTATTATTGGACGTTCAGCCATGAGTGATGGATCTATCTCTCCAGAGGGGACAAGGTCATTTTCAAGAGGTGCATTTAATGGTCATTTTCCCATCAATACAGGAGAAGGAGGCTTAACTTCCAACTTCCTTGCCACACTTAATGTAGATGACTGTGAGTGTAGTGATTTTTTAGAAATTAAAAAGGGTACATGGTTTGCAAAAAGTATTTACAAACTTATGCGAGTCTTTACAAACAGGGAAGTTTCTCAACGTGTATATAGAAAAATGGTATTAAGACAAAAAGATAAAGGTTCATTCATATTTGATAATATTAAATTACTTTATTTTCGTATTGACTGGTCTAAACCTATTGAAATCTTTCCCTCTTCTGTACCTATAAGTATCCCTGATATAGTATTTCAAATGGGTTCTGGCTTGTATGGTGTTAGAGATAATGAGGGTAATTTTGATGAAGTACGTTATCAAAAGGTGATGCGTTTTTGTTCTATGACAGAGGTAAAACTGGCACAAGGTGCTAAACAAACAGGGGGGAAACTTCTTGCGACGAAGGTAAGTGATGACATAGCCTATTATAGGGGTATCCCTGCACATACAGATCTTATAAGTCCCAACCGTTTTCCCTATGCTACAGATATGGAAACTTTTTTTGATTTTATAGAACGTTTACAAAATCTTTCAGATAAACCCGTAGGTTTTAAAATCGTCATCTCTTCAAAAGAAAACTTTGAAATGTATGCAAAAGCCTTAAAAAAGAGAAAAGAAGAAGGTAAAGATTTACCAGACTTTATCACCATAGATGGAGGAGATGGAGGATCAGCTACCGCACCACTAGAAATGATGTCTAAAATAGGTCTACCTATTCGAGAGTCACTTAGTATAGTTGCTGATGTTCTCAAAGAATATAAGTTAAAGGAAGATATAAAAATAATAGCCAGTGAAAAAGTACTCACTCCTGATGACGTGGTAGAACTACTCTGTCACGGGGCTGACTTTATAAACATAGCAAGAGGTTTTATGATATCTGCAGGGTGTATTCGTGCAAGAGAATGTTCTGGAGCAAATGGAAGAGACTGTCCCGTGGGGCTTGCAACGATGAATGAATCCAAAAGAAGTAAATTTCTTGTCATAGAAAAAGCAAAACACATTGCTTTTTATCATCATCATCTTCTTCATGGCGTGCGTTCATTACTTGCAGTCATGGGAAAGACACATGTTGAAGAACTTTCTATGGATGATTTAACTCCTCGATTTAAATTCCGTTAAACTTTTAGATTTATACTCTGAAAATAACTTTAAAGGAGCAAACATGCTAAACAAAAAACTTTCACTTCTTGTGTTGCCTCTTATTGCAACACTATCACTTCAAGCAAATGACCCATTTTTTAATGACCCTTTTGGAGACGATATATTTAAAGAAATGATGCAAATGCAAAAAGAAATGGACAAAATGTTTAATCAAATGCACCAAAGAATGCAGCAACGTACTTCAAAACTTGTAAGCCCTTTGGGTACCTACAAGATAGCAAATCAACAAAACTTTATAGATAAGGGTGAACACTATGAATATGTCACTAATATACCAGAAAATAAAGAGAATCAAATCGATATCAATACAAAAGATGGCATAATGTCGATCACTGCTAAAATTATAGAAAAACAAGAAAACAAAACTGCCAATTCATATAGTAGTTCAAGTTCTATGCGTATGTATCAACAAAGCATTCCTCTACCAAGCGATGCAGACGAGGGAAGTATGAGTGCAGAATATAAAAATAAAAAACTTGTTATTACTGTTAAAAAAAATACTAAAAATCTACCAAATATAAACATAAATAATTCAAAAATAGGGACAACAATACAAAAGAAAAAAGAAGATGCAAACATAACTAAAGAGTCTAATAAAACAAATACTACAGAAGGCAATATTACACAAAACAATAGTTCAGAAAAAATGACTATTACTTCTGACCTACCATCTATGAGCTAAGGGGTTTTAAGAACAACAGGATCCACCATTACAGCTATCTTTCTTTTGAAAGTAAGGCTTTGCAATGTAGTAAAGTACCAAGCTCCATAACACAACAGAAGAGAGTGTATCGATAATGCCACCTTCTTCGTCCAGATCTATGAGTGAAGTAGGGTCTATAGCTGAAGCATCAAATATGTAGTCAAGCCCTAGTCCAAAGACTATGCTTCCTATGACTATGCTTCCTAAGTAAATAACCAAAGACTTCGTCCCTAACATTTTTTTCACCACACCTATGGTTACTGTGTTTGTCGCAGGTCCAGCAGAAAGAAAGACAAATGCAGCACCTGCAGAAACCCCAGAGAGAAGAAGCCCAGCAGCTATAGGTAGTGAAGCTGTAGCACAAACATACATTGGCACAGCGATGATGATGACCAGCAAGTATGACATCCATGTTTTATCTGATAGCAGTTCAGTAAGGTTGTCAGGGATGGCTACGGTAATGAAAGCCCCGATGATTAGACCCCAAAACAGAGGCTTTGCTATGTCTCCTAGTAAGGTAGTAAAAGCATACTGCATAGCACGAAGAAAAGAAAATGGTTTCTTTTCTTCACTAGAACTAGCACAAGAACGACCTTCACCTGTAGCATATGACTCTTCAGATATTGGTGCGTTCATGCTAAAGCTTGTCGATGCTTGTGGAGCAAGGGTAGGAAAAGAAAGCTTTTTTTCCTCAATGGTATCATCTTTATCAAAAATATTAGTAAGTATCCCCGCTACCATCGCTATAATCATAGACGTGATGGCACGATACACGGTAAATAGCCAGCCAAATATACCGTACGTTGCCATGATGGAGTCAACCCCTGTAATAGGTGTAGAGATGAGAAAAGAGAGTGTAGCACCTTTAGATGCTCCAGATTTTTTGATGGAAGTAGCAAGTGGTATAACCCCACAAGAACACACAGGAAGGGGGATGCCAAAGATGGTAGACTTCACTACTGAACTTACATTGTCTTTTCCCAAATGTTTTGTAACTATACTATCAGGTACAAGCTCATGCAGTAGCCCTGCAAATAAGAGTCCAAAAAGGATGTAAGGAGCCATCGCAAGGCTAAGACTCCAAAGTGCTTCTAAAAAGTGAGTAACTTCCATTTAAGACCTTTTTTATCTTAATATAACGTAGTACAACTTAAATGCAAATCGCCTGTTTAATCTTCTCTTGGTTAAGCTTTTTGATAAGTTTAGCTGAAAGTTCACCGTAACGTTTTTCATCAAGGCTAAGTTGTTTTTGTAGTACCTCTGTATCGGTACCTTCTGCCCATGCCTTAAGTAGTTTGAGCTCTTTTTTAGTGAGTTTTAGTTTCAAACAATCCAATAATTCTTCTTCATCTTTAAGTGGGTTTACAAGTTTTTTGATGTGTTTTTCGATTTCTGTGCTAAGTGTTGACAATTAATTTCCTAATTTTAATATAAGTATATAGCCTATGCCTGCAAACAGGATAGTGCCAAATACATTGAGTGCCATGTTGGCAAAAGCGTGTGTGTAATGTCCAGCTTCAAGTAAAAAGAAACTTTCTATAGCAAAGGTTGAGTAGGTTGTAAGTGCACCTAAAACACCAGTGACCATAAAGGTTTTGATGTGAGGTGAAAGTGTTGTATTAAAATGAAAATAAGCAAAAATCATTCCTATAATCAATGAACCTAAGAGGTTAACAGCCAATGTTCCTAGAGGTAAAGCATGTACAAAATTTTTATTCACACTGGCATTAATGAGCAATCTAAGCGTCGCACCTATAGCTCCACCACTAGCGACTGCGATTATTGTGAGTGAACTCATCATCTATTACCTTTTGCATCTCATCACTAAGTTTTTCATACCAGTCTTTATCTGCGATACTCACATCAATCGTAGGTAAAAAATGGTAATGGACTATGGCTGAATGTGCTGTTTTGTTGTGTTCATTAAGTAATTTTTTACTTCCTGTAATGACTACAGGTTGGACTTTAAGACCCAATTTTTCAGCGATAATTTTTGTACCACCTTTGAACTTAAGTAATTTTTGTTTATCTGTCCTTGTACCCTCTGGGAATATCGCTACAGGACGTTTCAATACATCTCTAGAGTATTCAACATCTTTTATAAATTTACGTAAAGAGGATTTGCTTCCTCTATCTATAGATATCTGTTGGGCATGTTTTAGTAAGTTACCAAACCAAAGTGTATCAAAAAGTTCTTTTTTTGCTGCCCAACGTACATGATTGTTTTGTACAGCTTCAAGACCTATAATATCTACAATACCTTGATGGTTCATCACATACATATCTGCATTTTTATCCATCTTCCCTTTTTTTCGAGCTATACCACCCATCATCCAAAGTGTCAAAGAATTAATATGATGCACGATAGTACTTTTATATTTTCCAAAAAGCATCAGTGCAGGAATCATAAGTACAGCGGTATTAAAAGAGATAACAAAGGCACCCCAATAAAACCTAATTGTCGCAAATATCTTCATCTTTTATCCATCCTATGATTCCTTTTTTATATTCAATTTTAGTATATTCTTCATGTTCAGTTAGTATCATCGTATCTAATTCATTTTCCACTCTTGTGCCTATAGTGCTTGTTTCTGTGGGGAGAATATAAAGAGGAGCTCCTTGTTTTACACATATTTTTTTATGTGGTATATAAAAAGTAAGAAGAGTAATAATAGATACAACACCTAAGACAAGATACAAAAAATCTCTTTTCCATATAAACATAAGCATAAAAAAGAGTGAAAAAGCCATAAGTGCATAGCGTTTTAGACGTTCAAAAGCATCCACTTTAGGATTAAGATCAGATTGTGTAGTGACTGATGCATCCTTCACTTCAATAGACAAGGTAATGGGAATATGACGTTGTTTAATCGTACTAAAATAGGTGAACGTTAATTTCTTTTGGGAACGAGGGAGAACAGCATAAAATTCTGCTCTTACTTTAGCATTATCACGTTGAATATTTTCAACACCATAATCACTAAGTTCATTAAGTGCCATATCTTCTATATTTGCTTCATACGCTTCAATGGAAAGATTAACAATATGATTTAACCCATCAAAATTGGAAACTTGGTAGTTTTTTATTTTCATATCTGCTGCTAGAACACCTGAAAAATCTTTTTCTACTTTAAGTGTAGCAAGAGGTATATACTGCTGTTCTAAAGATACTTCTTGTGATGAGGAAGAGATAAAAAGAAGAGGTAAGCGTACATCCGTTTTGCCTGCTTTAAAGTAGAAAGTATAAAAAACATCATTACCATTCTTAACTTGTAATGGTTTAGAAAACAGAGGCTGAAGAGGACTTGAACGATCATATCTTAAAGTAGGGGCTTCAGCTTCACTTATCCCTACTAATGTAACGGGAAAGAGCTGGTTTTCATAGACTTTTTTAGGGATATAGCTATATTTATATTCAGCCTGTGCATGCACACTACTAACAAATGTAATCATCAGTAGGAAAGCAAGTAAAACTGAACGCAATAGATACATCAGACGTCAAAACCTTTAAGCATACGTATGCCATCAACTGAACCCAGTATAGCTTCTAATGCACGCTCTGGATGGGGCATAAGTCCAAATACATTCTTCGACTCATTACAGACTCCTGCGATAGAAGTTACCGAACCATTGACTACAACAGGTTCACCTTTAGCATCAGAATATCGAAGAAGTATTTGTCCATTGGATTCTATCTTCTTAAATCCTTCATCATCTATATAGTAGTTGCCATCTGCATGAGCTATAGGGATATTAAGTACTTCACCTTTTTCACATTTATTTAAAAAGGCGTTGTCGTTGTTGACGACACGAAGGTTTTGGTGTTTAGAGATAAAGTGTAAGTTATTGTTACGCTTTAAAGCTCCAGGCAGTAGTCCTGCTTCTGTAAGGATTTGAAAACCATTACAGATACCTAAAACTTTTCCACCATTGTTGGCATAGTTAGTAACCGCTTTCATTACAGGAGAAAAACGTGCGATAGACCCAGAGCGTAAGTAGTCTCCATAAGAGAATCCACCTGGTACAACCACTAAGTCAATATCTGTAGGTAAAGTTTCATTCTCATGCCACACTAGTTCTGTTATATATCCCAACTTTTCAAATGCATACTGTGTGTCAAATTCACAGTTTGTACCTGGGAATCTTAATACTGCTACTTTCATCTTAGTTAATCTCGATAGTATAATCTTCTATAACAGTGTTTGCGAGTAGCGTCTCACACATTACTTTTACTTCAGCCTCAGCTTTTTCTTTTTCTGTTGTTTCTAATTCAAGGATGATTTGCTTACCAATACGTACATCTTTTATTCCTGAGAAGTTCAATGAATCTAGTGCATGGTGTGTTGCTTTACCCTGTGGGTCAAGTACACCGTCTTTTAAAAATACATTTACCGTAGCTGTCATGTTTTATTCCTTATATGTTTCTGTTTTGAATTCTATCTAATACGAGTCTATATGCCTCTGTAAGCCCACCTAGACCTTGTCTAAATCTATCTTTGTCTAGCTTCTCATCTGTTTTAGCATCCCAGAGTCTAAAGTTATCTGGACTTAGTTCATCTATGAGTATAATATTGCCATCTTTATCTCTACCAAACTCTAGTTTGAAGTCCACCACCTTAATGTCTAACCCTGCATAAAATTCAGTGAGTAGGGTATTGATACGTCTAGCCATAAAACGTATGTAGTCAAGTTCTTCAGTATTTTTCACTAGATTTAATATGAGACAGTGTTGGTCATTTAATTTAGGGTCACCTAACTCGTCATTCTTGTAGTCAAATTCTACTAAGGTAAATGGAAGTACAGTTTTATTTGCAATACCAAGATTCTTACTTAATGAACCTGTGGCAATGTTTCTTACAATCACTTCAAGCAAAATAACCTCTGCACGCTTATGTAACATGTTATTATCATTAAGCGTATCAACATAGTGAGTAGGGATACCTTTTTCTTCTAAGTATTTAAAAAGTTCCGTAGAGATTTGGTTATTTAGAGCACCTTTGCCCTCTTCAGATGACTTTTTTTCACCATTGAAAGCTGTGAGTGAGTCTTTAAACTCAGAAATAAGTAGATTTTCATCTTCTGTATTCCAAATTTTTTTTGCTTTTCCTTCATAGAGGAGTTCTGTTTTTTTCACTTCTTACTTTCCTTTATTTGTAATAATAAGTGCTTTAAGTATGTCTACTGCAGACTTCAATTGTACATCTTTATACAGTTGTTCTTCTGTAATGACACTCTCATCTATTTTAGTTTCATTGCTTTCATTGTTTTCAGATGTACTATTTACTTCAATAGGTTTTACCACTTCAGTATCTAACTTCATCAATTCTTCTTCCAAATGTTTTTTCAAATCTCTTTCTTTAAGCATCAGTGTGTCTTCTTGGTATTCTATCTTACCTAAATGTACCATGATATCAGGTGTTACACCTACAGCCTGAATAGTACGTCCACTGGGAAGATAATAACGCGCAACAGTGAGCTTAAGAGCCTCATCTTTACCTATAGGCATAACCACCTGAACAGACCCTTTACCAAAGGTTTTCTCACCCACCACTATGGTACGGTTAAAATCTTGTAATGCACCAGAAACGATTTCAGAAGCTGAAGCAGAACCTCCATTCACCAATGTAACTATAGGTGTATTTGTATCAGTACCTTTGATATGCGCTTTATATGCTAGGTTTTCACCTTTTTGCTTACCTTTTTGACTTACGATATCACCTTTATCAACAAATAAATCTACTAAGCCAACTGCTTGATCTAAAAGTCCTCCAGGATTATTTCTTAAATCTAAAATAATACCTTTTGTGTTGTTATGTTCATCGATGGCTTTCTTGACACTTTTCACAACCTTTTGATCAAAAGAGGTCACAAGAAGATAGAGTATATTGTCATCGATATTTTTTGCATACACAGACTGTATCTTTATGATATCACGTACTATTTTTATCTTAAGGGGTTTTGGTTCTTTTTTTCTAATGATAGTTAAAACGAGTGAAGTTTTTGGTTTTCCTCTCATAAGTTTTACAGACTCATCTATGGTCATCCCTATAGTCGCTTTCTTATTTATTTTTAAGATAATATCACCCGATTTCACACCCGCTTTATCTGCAGGTGTATCTTTAATAGGAGCAATGACAGTCAAAGCTCCATCCTTCATACCAATCGAAATACCAAGTCCACCAAATTCACCTTTGGTTTGTACAGAGAGATCTTTAAATGATTTAGTGTCCATAAAAGTTGAGTGTGCATCAAGATTTGTCATCAAACCTTTAAGTGCTTTGTCAACAAGTGTCGTTGTGTTGATATCATCTACATATTGACTTTCTATAACATTAAGAATTTGTGTAAATTTAATATAAGCATCCATTTTTTCTTTGGCTGTTGAAGGTTTATATTTCTTTATAGTTGTGTCTTTGGCTACAGCAGTAGAGCCAAAGAAGTAGGCTAGTGTTAAAGTAGCTAGAAAACCAGCAAGTATTACTTTTTTACTTTTTTTAATCATATGAGTGTCTCTCCAGTGAGAATTGATTTATAATTTTATTTAAAAACGTCTAAGAGATGGCTTTTATACATTTAAGAGTGACTATACACTCTCAAAACTATAGAAAAGTAAATAAAAAAGCTTAATACATTTTAAATTTAGATGCGTTTTTAACCAGTTTTTTAAATTCTTTCAACTTTGATGCTGAAGTATTTTCAGCGTATACAAGTTGTTCATAACGAATATCTAATTCTCTTATTTTAGTAATAGCTTCATGTTTATCAAGATTCTTTTCACAATAACGTAAAAAATACATGTGAAGTGTTTCATCTTCTCTACGTACATAACCCTTCGTTTTTAAAATGTTCAACATAGGCACAATAGCCTCTAGTGTTTTGTTACTATACGTCTTTCTTCTAAAGTAAGAGATTAACATAAAGGTTGTTATGAGCAAGAAAATAAAACTACCCATAAAAATAAAGATAAATTGAGGATTATCCTTTGCATATTGTAAGAGTTGTTTTTGACGTATATTAGAGTAGTAGAGTATCCATGTTTCTACTTGATACTTGGCATACATAAGATAAAGGTTTATTTTTTTAACAAGTGGACTAGTTTCTTTTTTATCTGTAGCATTATTCTCACTATTTTGATTTTGTGTTTCTATGTGTGAGGCAGTGGAGGTAGTCTCATATCTTACCCAATGCTTGTCTATGTAGAGTTCAGCCCAAGCATGTGCATCTTTTTCTTTAATAGCCAAATAGTTTTTTAAGCCATTACTTACATCTCCTTTATAGCCTGTGACTATCCTAGCAGGTATACCAAGCATACGTGCCATGGTCACAAAAGAAGAGGCAAAGTGTACACAATAGCCTCTTTTTTTGTCAAACAAAAAACTATCTGTTGTATGGTTTATGTCTAAGGCTTCAGGCTTAAGCGTATAGGTAAGATCTTGTGTTTGAAAAAACTTTATTAGAGCTTTGGCCTTTCGTGTCTGGGTATGATGTTCTTCTTTTATCTTTAAAGCTGCTTCATACGTCTTTGGATTATGCTTCTCATGTATCTTTGAGGAGACTTCTAAAGTATAGGCATCTAAGTCATCATAAAACTTTGTAGCTAAAGTTGAAGAGGCTGTATAGTGTATGGGTTCATGTATTTTATTTTTAACCGTACTTATGCGGTCTCTGTCTAGTGTACTCTCTTTAGCTGCTTTACTTGGTATGTCCATCAAGTAGAGCCATATCTTTTGGGTAGGGTATAGTGTGACATTGTATTGTACGCTCTGAGCATTTGTTTTAGGTAGCACTGTATTTTGTTTTCTTTTGACAGAACTTGGCATAGGCTCCCAATGGTTCTTTTTGTCACTATATAAAATACTCCCTCGAAAATAAAGTAGATGAGAGGGAGGTATCTCTTTTTTAAACCCTACCTCCATAACTATGCGGTTTGAGGGAACCAACAAAGCTTTGTTGTCTAGGTACATCGTACCATCATGCCCCATACGCTGAACAGTCTCACCTTTAAACCCATACGATGCATGTTCAAACGATATACGAGGAAAAAAGACAAACAACACTACCACCCACGGTAAGGAGTACATAAACATCACCATAGAAGCTCTAAAGCTCTCTATCATATTGCCTTGCATTCGGTGAGAGAGTATCATCCATAGTAAAAAGAAAACTTCAAAGACCACATATATGAGCATAAACATCCCATGAAAGAAAAATAAAGAAAGTGCCAAGAAGAAAAAAGGTGAGAGCAGTAAATAGATGTTTATCTCTCGTGTGAGTCTTTGCATACTAACCACCACTATAAGTATATAGATAAGCAGTTCAAGAAAGAGTTTTAAACGTGACAGTCCTCTAAAAGAAAATGCCCCATAAAGTGACAGATAAATGGCGAGTATCCCTAGTATAAAGACTAAAAATATAAGCCATGACTTTGCAGGTTTTGATGAAAAAAACAAAAGTGAAAGAACCAATACTACAAAAATAAGCATAGGTACTTTTAACATCAGTAATAGCGGTAGTAAGACAATAACATATGCTAAGTCCAAGATATTTAGAGATGAGAATTTAATATTTTGCAAGGTAGCTAAGAATCTCATCTATAGTCTCCTTTTTTGTACTAAGTCTTTTATGTGGCATTTGTATTTCAAAACCAAGATGTGCTTTTTCACAGCTAAGTGCCCATAAACACAACTGTGACAACCTTTCTTCATCATCACTGCCTGCTTGTTTAAAATCAAAAACTAACTGAAGTGTTTGATGTTCTTTTATAAATGTCTTTACAGAGACTTCACCTTTAGCCACAGATGCCCAGTGTATATGAGAGAGTTTTTGAGAACCATCATAAACACGTAGACCATCAAACTCTTTTTCTTCCCCATAATGATTCTCCTTTTCATTTAAAAAAGAACTCAATGGTCTACCTTTAGGTTGAGGGTAGGCTAATCCTTGAAATTCATCTTCAACATTTTTGGTAAGCCTAGCTGTAGAAAGTGGATATTTACTTTCCATGTAACAACCTTCATAAGTAAAAAAACCTCTTTTTTCAGGCATATAAGGCAGTTGTAACGTTACAGAACACTCTGGTGCTAGTTTTTTTAGGGGCAGAGAAGTCTCTTGATCATAAAAAACATCTATAGCCCAAACAGTGGTCTTTGTGTTATTGTGTAGACGTAAGGGTATAAGTCCTTCTTCCTTGACAAAAAAACGACCTTGCTTTAAAAACTTAGTCTCAATACTTCCTATGTTTAACACACCCATAGGACCGGCAGTAAAAGCAAAAGAAAAGACAAAAAACAGCGTAATATACACTAGGTTAAAGTCATGCATATACGCTTCTAAAAAAAGACCAAAAAGCAGTATGACTACCACCACAGAAAAGCGTGTGGCATGTTGCTTAACGGTTCTATGTATCTGAATGAATGTGCGTAAAGATTTCATCATGTATACGTTTTACTGAGGTTTTACCTTCTTTAAAGACAAGCCTATGTGCACAAACCAATGAAGTAACCATCTGTACATCATCAGCTGTAGCATAACTTTTCCCTTGTAACATAGCCCAAGATTTGACCATGTCAACAAGAGCCAATGCCCCACGCATAGACAAACCATACTCAAAAACACCACTCTCTCTTGTATAGGCTATGATATCTTGTAAAAAATCTAAGAGTACTTCACTCACTGTGATATTAGACGCTTTTAGCATATATGCTTCTATCTCTTCTTGTGTAAGCATAGCTTGTGTGTTTTCGTCTAACCTTTTACCCTTTAGTATCTCCCGTTCTGAACTTTTATCAGGATACCCAATACCAAAAGAACACATAAATCTATCGAGCTGAGAGTTAGGCAAAACAAATGTCCCTACCTCTTCATGTGGATTTTGTGTACCTATGACGAAAAAAGGTTGAGGCAAGGTGTATGCCACAGAGTCTATGGTCACAACTCCTTCTTCCATGGCTTGGAGTAGGGCAGACTGTGTTTTAGGCATGGAACGGTTTATCTCATCTGCAAGTAAAAAAGAGGTAAAAATAGGGCCTTTTTTAAAAACAAATTTCCCTTCTTTTTGATTGTAGTAGTTGATGCCTAGTATATCTGAAGGTAACATATCTGAAGTAAACTGTATACGTCCAAAGTCAAGACCCAGTACTTTCGAGAGGTGTTTAGCCAGTGTAGTCTTTCCCACACCGGGTATGTCTTCCAAGAGCAAATGTCCTCCTGCAAAAAAAGTAGCCAAAGACAAGGCAATGCTTTCTCTTTTTCCAATAAGATGTTTCTCTATAGTATTTATAATAGGAGTAAATTCTGGGGATATTGTGTAATTCATATGCATATGGTAGCGTAAATAGACTAATAAAAATTCTATATATGTCACTAATAATTGATGTTAATCAATCTTCCAAAAAAATTATCTTGTTATGATTATATTTATATATGTTAATGAATACGGGGGAGGTGTGAGTTTTCATATATAAAGGTTAAGATAGAGGTCTCTCAATGATAGGGGTAAACATACTAAATATGTTTGTTAAAAAAAACAAAGAAACAAGGACAAGAACAATGAAAAAAATCGTATTACTCTCTGCAGTAGCATCAACAATCATTATGGCAGGTGGAGATATCACACCTATGGAACATACTGAAGAAAAGCAATTACCTAAAATGGAACAACCCTACACATTTTTTAACAATGTAGCAGCAAAAGGAGAGATTCGTACAAGATATGCATCTGTAAATACAGATAACACTGTTGGTGATGCAAATGCACTTACTAATAGACTCATGCTGGGTGTGAGTGCTGATTTATTTCGTATAGATGGACTCTCTGCATACTTTGAAGCTATGAATGTTATAGGAAGTGGTGACTATTGGGATTTATCAAATAGCGATATTGGAGATCAAGGTATCTTTAATGTTGTTGCAGACCCTAATCAGACACGTATTACTCAAGCATATGTTGACTATACTTTTGGAAAAACACTATTAAGAGCGGGTCGCCAAGGTGTAAACTTGGATAATCAACGTTTTGTTGGTACAGTAAACTGGAGACAAATGCCTCAAACTTATGATGCCGTATCACTCATTGACAATTCTATTGAAAATCTTAGTTTACTTGCATCATATATTTGGCAAGTCAATACTATTTTCGATTCAGATACCGTAAAACCAGTGGGAGATAGCTTCGATACAAGCAGTGTACTTTTACATGCTAACTATAAAGTATTGGACGCATTATCAGTGACAGGTTATGCATATATGCTTGAAGATATTCACGATACCTATGGAATTGCAGCAACTGGTAAATTTGGATTAGGACAAAATATGGGGTTATCATACCGTGCAGAGTATGCTATACAATCAGACCCATCTTTTGAAAATACAACGACAAATAAAACTGCTGATGCAGAGTACTATAACATTGAAGCTACCTTGAACATGAGTGGTTTCCTATTGGGTGCCAAGTATGAGGTACTAGGTGCAGGAAATGATGGTAACGCTGCTTTTAGTACACCTTTATCAACACTACATGCACATAATGGTTGGGCAGATATATTTTTGGGTACCCCAGCAGATGGACTTGTTGATTTAAATGCAATGATAGGATACAAATCTAAAGGTTTTGGTGTAGCTAAAATTATTTATCATGATTTTTCTAGTGACACAGGAAGTATAAATTATGGTACAGAAATAGATGCAATTTATAAAAACAACATTTCAGCTGTTAAAGGTCTTTCTGCTATGTTAAAAGCAGCATATTACAGTGCTGATACATACAGCGTAGATACGACAAAATACTGGGTAATGGTAGACTACAAATTTTAATATAAAATCTACTTTATATAACCTCAATATATTTAAGAGCCTTTCTGCTCTTAAATATATTTTTTCTTCTTACAATGACAATACTTCGAACCCTTAGTGCTTGGAGTTTCATTTTAGTGTAATTTTACTATGATTTACAGATTTTTAAAATACTATCTATTTTGATTTACATCAACTGCCCCATGTAAAAATAGTGATAATATAATCTTTATTTAGGAGAGTACCATGGACATCAAACACTATTATAACCCTCAAGGTGATGAGATATTAGATGAAACACTTTTTGGAGCAAGCCCGACAGGATTTGTTGATTTCAATCGTTCTAAATATAAATGGGACAGCAATATCTATGATTTGATGAACGCCAACACATGGTTTCCCTCTGAAGTTAACACCAGTACAGAAAAAAAGAACTTTGATGCCCTAACTGACAATGAACAGTCTATCTATAAAATGACCTTTGCACAGCTAAGCTTCAATGACTCCGCACAAGAGGAGTTCTTAAGTGACTTTAGAAGTCTAGCTTCTAACCGACTGGTAAAAGCCACACTCACACTACAGATGATGCAAGAGGTAAACCACTCTAAAAGTTATGCTGTATTACTTGATGCTTGTGGTAACTCTGAGGAAGTATTTAATCTCTACAAATATGATGATATGCTCAACCAAAAAAATCAAAAAATTGCTGAACAATTCGCTCGCTATATAGATGGCAACTCTGTAGATAAAATGCTACTTTCTGCGATGGCATCAATAAATCTAGAGGGTATCTATTTTCTTTTAGGATTTTCTTATATCTATCTGCTCGGAGACAAAGTACCAGGGGCTAGAGATATGATTAAATTTATCGCTAGAGATGAGCTCAATACACATCTGCCACTTTTTGCAAACATCTTTAAAACCATTCAAAAAGAGAACAAAATACAAACATCAACCATAGATGCTGTTCACACAATGATAGAAGATGCCGTACACATTGAGCTTGAGTACGGGAAATACCTGCTTGATTGTTTTCCTATTATGGGTGTTACCCCTGAACTTATGGAGAAAACGGTCTATAACTATGCTAATGACCGACTTGAAAAAATAGGACTAAAACCTATCTTTAAGCAAAGTTCTACAACTTATCTGCAAAAACTGGTTACCAAACATTTAGAGATGAACGAAGTCAAAAGTAATTTTTTTGAAAGTAATGTTTCAAATTATGCAAAATCCAGCATAGATTTAAATGATTTTTAAACATCATTAATAAAAAATACTAAATAAACTTGACAATAAGTGACTCAATGTTGTATAATATCTATAGAAATTGACAAATAAAGGAGGTATTCTATGAATATCTTAGAAAAATTAACCAACCAAATGCAAGGTACTATCGAATCAGGTGTATCACTTGCACTACATAATAAAAACCAAGAAGTAGAGCCTGTACATCTTATCTGGGCATTGCTCACTAATAGTGGAAGCATCTTACATCAAGCACTCAACAAGATGAATGTGGATAAGGCGGCCATAGAGTTAGAGACAAAATCTTTAGCAAATAAATTGCCACAGGTCTCTTCGGTTACGAAAGAGAGTATCAAACTAGGACAAAACTTAGTACGTACCTTACAAAATGCAGAAGGGGTAATGACAGCACAAGGTGACCAATACCTTGCCGTAGATGCATGGCTTTTAGCAAATATAAATGAGCCTTTTATTAAAGAGACATTAGGTAAGTATGTAGATATCTCTGAATTTAAAAAGACACTAGAGAGTATAAGAGGTGGAAAGCAGATAGACTCTCAATCTGGAGATGAAACACTCGAAGCCTTAGCACAGTATGCCGACGACTTAAACCAAAAAGCACTTGATGGCAAACTGGATCCTGTCATAGGACGTGACGAAGAGGTGCAGCGTATGATGCAAATACTCATTCGTAAAACCAAAAATAACCCTATACTCATAGGTGAACCTGGAACGGGTAAAACTGCTATCGTTGAAGGGCTTGCACAGCGTATCGTAAACAAAGAAGTACCATTGAGTCTTCAAAATATGCGTGTGATGAGCCTCGATATGAACAGACTCATCGCAGGAGCTAAGTACAGAGGTGAGTTTGAAGACAGACTTAAAGCGGTCATCGATGAAGTCAAAGAGTCTGCCAATATCATCTTGTTTATCGATGAGATTCATACGATTGTGGGTGCAGGAGCTAGCGAGGGTGGTAATGATGCAGCGAACATCTTAAAACCAGCACTTGCACGTGGTGAGTTACATACCATTGGGGCTACAACACTCAAAGAGTATAGAAAGTATTTTGAAAAAGATACAGCATTGCAACGTCGTTTTCAGCCTGTCAAAGTGGATGAACCTAGTATCAATGAAGCCTTGCAAATCCTTAGAGGAATTAAGGACAAATTAGAGGCTCACCACAACGTAAACATCACTGATGCGGCACTCATTGCTTCAGCGAAGTTATCAGACAGATACATCACCGATAGATTTCTGCCAGATAAGGCTATCGACCTTATAGATGAAGCAGCTGCAGAACTTAAGATGCAAATAGAGTCTGAACCAACAGAACTTGCAAAAGCTAAGCGTGAGATATCTACACTTCAAGTGGAAAAAGAAGCACTTAAAATGGAAGTAACTGAAAAGAACACTGCACGTCTTGAAGAGATAGAAAAAGAGCTTGCTGATCTTGAAGAGAAACGTGTCTCCTTGCAAAACCAGTTTGATATGGAGAAAGATGTCTTTAACCAAATTGCAGAGATAAAAACTGCTATTGATGCTTTACGTACACAAGCAGAAGCTGCAAAACGTTCTGGTGACTTTAACAAAGCTGCCGAGATAGAGTATGGACAAATCCCTGCTGAAGAAGAAAAACTTAAAGAACTTGAGGACAAATGGACACAGATGATGTCTGAAGGTACCTTACTTAAAAACTCGGTAGACGAAGAGATGATTGCTAGTATAGTGAGTCGCTGGACAGGTATCTCAGTCTCTAAGATGCTCCAAGGTGAAAAAGAGAAAATCTTAGCCATTGAGAGTATCTTGCGTGAAGAGGTAGTAGGTCAAGATGAAGCACTAAAAGCTGTAGCTCGTGCGATTAAGCGTAACAAAGCTGGGCTTAGTGATACCAACAGACCTATTGGCAGTTTTATGTTCTTGGGACCAACGGGTGTAGGTAAAACACAAGTAGCCAAAACCTTAGCGAAGTTCCTCTTTGACACAGAAAAGGCATTGATACGTATCGATATGTCTGAGTATATGGAGAAACATGCGGCTTCTCGTCTGGTAGGAGCTCCTCCAGGATATGTGGGCTATGATGAAGGTGGACAGCTTACCGAAGCAGTAAGAAGAAAACCATATTCAGTAGTACTCTTTGATGAGATAGAAAAAGCACACCCAGATGTGTTTAATACACTCTTGCAAGTACTAGATGATGGACGTTTAACAGACAACAAAGGGGTTACAGTAGACTTTAAAAATACGATTATCATTATGACCTCTAACATCGCCTCAGATAAGATTATGGAGATTACAGATAAAGAAGAGCGTAGGGTAGCGGTAAATGATGAACTCAAACGCAACTTTAAGCCAGAATTCTTAAACCGTTTAGATGAACAAGTCATCTTTAATCCATTGGATTTAGAAGCGATTACACGTATTGTAGATATATTATTTAAAGATATTCAGAAAAAATTGTCTGAACGTGACATCAGCATAAGCCTCACAGATAATGCCAAAGCTTACATAGCAGAAGCAGGATTTGACCCAGTATATGGTGCTAGACCACTTAAACGTGCCTTGTATGAAGTGGTAGAAGACAGACTTGCTGAGCTGATACTCGAAGACAAAGTAGTAGAAGGTTCAAATGTAAGTTTTGATGTAGCAGAGGGTGATATAAGAGTAGATATTTCCTAAAATAGTATCCCCCCAAAACATAAGTTGGGAGATACATTGGAGTATTTATTGTGTCACAACATAGGGGTTTGCAGTGACCAGATAAGGAAGTAATATAGGGTATTGTTTATCTTTCTGGCACTCCTTCTTCAGTCGTACCATTTGTATCACCTTCTGTAGGTACTGGTACTCCCGTTTCTAGTGCAGTTGTAGTTTCCGGAGTTTTAATAGTTACTTGATTTGCTTGTGCAAATAGTGTTACCATCGCTATTGTAGCGAGAAAAATCATAATCTTTTTCACAGTTATTCCTTTTTTGTTTATAGGTTTTAAAAACCTTTTTTTCTTATTCAAATACTAAGCTTCGAACACCCTAAGTATAATATATAATAGTGACTCAAATCTTACTTTTTAGTGACCTAAATATTAGCACACCAACCAGTTTTCAAGCTTGAATATATCTTCTGTTGCAGGCATACTTTTCCAACCATTTGACTCTAAATACATCATTTTGTTTCCAAAATACCCTACAATATATTTTTCTTTATAAATAGGGAATACTCCCGAATGAAGCATAGCAAAGAGATCATCAAATGTTTTTGCTATTTCATAATAAGAGAAGTCAAAACTATGTAATGCCATCAGTGCAGTATGAAGCATCTCATTTTTATGCATAGAGAGGCTTAGAGTATAGTAAGCAGGATATGCCACAGCAGGTTTATCAAGTAGGTCTGAAATATAGAGTCTTTCTTTTTTCTTCTGATACATAAGCGTATTATAGACATATATATGAGAAACATCCAAAAAAATGTCATTTTGTCATATTATTCGTCTTGTAACGCTTCTTTGCTATCTTTTAAGGCATAAATGTAGGTATCTACATCCATTTCATCATAGCGTTCTACATTTACTTCAGTACGCACAAACTCTTCACTCTCAAATGCATCTAGGTACGCCCAGTTATCTTCTAAGTTATGAGAGTAAAACAAAAAACCATGTACCGTATCAACATCTGAGTCTAACTTAATACCAGGGTACCCCATACCTGCTGACCACCCAGCACCTATAAGTTCACCTGTAACTGTAGCAGGTACAAACTTACCAACGATATTTTCTAGAACATGTCCATTAGTGCAGTTTGGCATAAGTGTGCCGTAGACAAAAAGTGTATCCATTATTATTTAACCTTATTCATTTCCTACTATTATAAACAAAAACATACTAAAATACCCTAAAGGATTTTTATGGCTTATGATTTACAAGACAAACTGGTGATAGCTATCTCTTCTCGTGCACTTTTTGACCTAGAAGAAGAGAATTCCATCTTTGACAAGGAGGGATTAGAGTCTTACTACTCCCATCAACTTGAAAACCTAGACACTCCTCTTGCCAAGGGGTCTGCCTTTAGATTCATACAAAACCTCCTTGCCATTAACAAACAGTTTAACAATAAGCTCATAGAAATTATCATTCTCTCTCGTAATAATGCTGCTACTGGACTACGCATAGGACGCTCCATAGAACACTATGCTTTAGACATAGAACGAACAGGATGGACTGCAGGTACTCCAGTCACTAGGTACTTAGAAGCATTTAAGGTAGACTTGTTTCTTTCTGTGCATGCACCAGATGTAGAAGAAGCGGTAAACTCTGGTGTAGCAGCAGCTACCATACTTCCTCATACACCCATTACAGCAGAAGAGTCTGACATAGTTAAAATAGCCTTTGATGGTGATGCAGTACTCTTTGGAAATGAGAGTGAAAAAGTATATCAAGAGGGCGGACTAGATGCTTTTATAGTTCATGAAAAAGAACATGCAAAAAATCCTCTTAGTAAAGGACCTTTTTTCAAATTTTTAAAAACTATCTCAGAGATACAAGATAAGTTTCCTATGGAGTCTTCTCCAATTAGAACAGCCTTGGTTACTGCTAGAAACTTTTCAACACATGAAAGAGTACTAGGTACACTTGAAGGTTGGGGTGTACGTGTTGATGAGGCTTTTTTTCAAGGAGGTGTCCAAAAACATGAAGTGATAAAAGCTTTTGGGGCAGATATATTCTTCGATGACCAAGATGCTCATTTAGAGCATACTTCAAAAGAGACTCCCTCTGCTAAAGTACCTTATCTCAAATAATATATCTTCTATTCAATCATTTGCATACTAATTAATATTAAACTAATACTCTTTATGTATAATTCGGATCCCAAAAAGATATTTATGTGAGAAATGATGCAAAAGGAGAGCGTATGAAATTTTATTCAGAATTAAACAGTGCAATAGGACTATTTATCGTCTTAGAAATCCTCATGATAAGCCTCGTTATTAGGGCTACAAACAATTTAGAAGTATGAAAAACGGTTATTTTCTTCTTTTTTCGTAAAACTCACTTTTAAATGCTTCAAATCTCTCTCCTAAAATAGCTTCTCTCATCTCTTTCATGAGATTGAGGTAGTAGTAAAGATTGTGTATCGTACCTAATCTAAAATAAGTGATTTCTCTGGCACGGTAAAGATGTCGTAAATAGGCTCGTGAATATGTCTGACAAACCATACATTCACACTCAGGGTCTATGGGACCATCATCTATAGTATATTCAGCCTTTTTTATATTTATTTTTCCAAAACTTGTAAACAATGTGCCATTTCGTGCATTTCTTGTTGGCATGACACAGTCAAACATGTCTATGCCACGGGAAACATTTTCTACTAAATCCTCGGGAGTACCTACACCCATAAGATAACGAGGTTTATCTTCTGGCATAAATTGAGTTGTCCACTCCACAGTGTCATACATATCCTGATTAGCTTCTCCAACACTTAACCCTCCTATAGCAAAACCATCATAATCCATAGCACAAAGTTCTTTAGCTGATTTTTCTCTAAATGCTTTATCTGTTCCACCTTGAATAATAGCAAAAATATTTTGCTCTACGCCTACACCTTCAGACTGTTTTTGTCTAAAATAGTCTATGCTCTCCTGTGCCCAACGCGTTGTACGGTCAATACTGGAGCCTATACGTTCTTGTGTTGCAGGAAGAGCCACCAAATCATCAAGTATCATCATAATGTCTGAACCTAAATTATGCTGTATATCTATCACTTTCTTAGGGGTAAAATAGTGCTTAGAACCATCTATATGAGAAGCAAAAGTAATACCACCTTCATCTATCTTGACATTATCACTTAAAGAGAATGCCTGGAATCCTCCAGAGTCTGTTAAGAAACTTTTAGGATATTTGGTAAAACCATGGAGCTTTCCCATCCTAGCAACCACATCATCTCCTGGACGTAGATACATATGATAGGTATTTGCTAGAATAATGTCTGGTTTTATAAATGTGTCTAAGTCTATAGTATCTAAAGCTTTAACAGCTCCTACAGTACCCACAGGCATAAATACTGGCGTAACTACCGTAGAATGGGCTGTTTTAATGGTACAAGCTCTTGCATGTGCATCACTTTTATCTATTTGAAATTGCATTGTGATATAATATCCTTTACTAAAAATGCTTTTAAAGCAAAACTCAAAAATCCGTTATTGAGTAATCGTATTATATCTAAAAGACTTAGAGGTGTAGCATCAAAAATATTCTTATTTTAGCAAGTGGTACCATTGCTAAACATTTTATTAACTGGGTGGGCAAAAAGAGGGTTGCAGATAACCACTATTTTGTAACCAACTATAAAGAGGATACATTACCTAAAAAACTAGGTAAGAACATTACACTTATTGACATAGATCCGACAAGCTTTTCTAAACTTAGCCAAGTGATGAGTGGGACAAAGTTTTCTAATGTATTTGTTATTTTAGAAGATAAAGAAGATGCAAAATATACATTAAAAAACATTACACTTATAAATCCGAATACAAGAACTGTACTGGTAAACCAATGGAATGATAACAATATAGGAAAAGAATGCAAAAATATAACTATCCTCTATAGCGATGAACTTGTAGCTGCACACCTATTTGACCATTTACCAAATGTACCTTTAGTGGCACAAAATGTAGGTTTGGGACGCGGCGAAATTATGGAAGTACATGTGCCATTTGGCTCTTCTTATGCGTATAGGCATGTAGGTTCAATTTTACAACGTAAATGGAAAATTGCTGCACTCTACCGCAATGAAATGCAAATACTTCCAACTGCTGCGACTATGATTCGTCCCAATGACACGCTGTTAATCGTAGGTAAGCCTCGTGTACTTGATGGTGTATATAAAACGATTAACAAGCGTACAGGACTATTTCCTGAACCTTTTGGTAAAAATATCTACTATATTATAGATATGCGTTTTGATATTGAAAATGTCTTTATTCATCTCAAAGAGAGTATCTATCTTTTAGATAAACTTGAAAACAAAGCACTATTTGTACGTATTTTATTTCCTAATGACTTTAAACTGTTGGATAAAATAAAAAGGTTTGAGTCAGATAAAGTAAGTATTTCTATTTCATACGATAGTGAAAATATTAAAAATCAAATAGAGTATGATATACATGAACATGACATTGGTTTAGTCCTTACTAGCAGACAATCATTTGATGCAGATGAAAATAAAATGACATTTTATCATCTAAAAAAACTTGTGTATCTTTTTGGCGACAAACATCTATATAATATTAAAAAGTGTGTTGTACTTATGAATGAAAATGAAAAAATGGAATCTATCTCTGCCACAGCTTTTGAGATTTCAGAGTCTTTGGATTTGAGTCTATTACTTGGTGACTATGATCCAGATGGTGAATTTGAAGAAAGAAGTATCATCATAGAACATTTTGAAACTCTTTCACAAATATTCAACTTGGAAATAGATATTCAACAAAAAGTGAGTAACCCCTTACGTGAACTCGCTAATATGCATGAGATACTTCAAGTTTTACCTTTTGAAAAAGAGTTAAATACGGATAACTTAATTAAACTGTTTTCTACAAAAATGCTAAACCTAGTATTACATACCACTAAACATCCTAAACTTCTTGTTCCTTTTGAACTCAGTGATACAAAAGATGAAAGCTAGATTTAATATGATAGTGTTGGAATACAACAAATTTTAACCACAATTGGGATAAGATAAAATTAATATAAACAATTCATACTTAAGGTAATCAAGGTATCTCTTCATGATAGTTTCAATAGAATTAGAAAATGCAAATAGCATACAATATAATGTAATCATAGACACTCTACCTCACCTAAAATTTAATACTTCCGTGGTCATAGTCACTAATCCTACTGTAGCAGGTTATCATCTAGATACGGTACGCTCAAAAATAAATGCATCCTCACTACATGTAGTAACAGTCCCCGATGGAGAAGAGTATAAAACCCTTAAAACTGTTGAGGATATTCTCAATCAATGTTTTGAATACAAACTAGATAGAAAATCACTTCTTATTGCATTAGGCGGTGGGGTAATAGGTGATATGACTGGATTTACAGCAAGTCTTTACCAAAGAGGCATAGATTTTATTCAGATTCCTACAACATTACTTAGCCAAGTAGATGCCTCTGTCGGAGGAAAGACTGGTGTCAATAATAGCTATGGGAAAAATCTTATTGGTGCTTTTTACCAACCTAAAGCCGTTTATATTGACCCATCATTTTTAAGCACACTTCCTCCACGTGAATTTTCTGCAGGATTAGCAGAGGTTATTAAAATGGCAGTGATGTTTGACAAAGATTTTTTTCTTTATTTAAAAAATGCTGACCTTACAAGTGTAGAAACAATCAAAGAGATAATACGTAAATCTGTAGAACTTAAAGCATGGGTTGTAAACCAAGATGAAAAAGAAGCAGGCATACGGGCAGTACTTAATTATGGACATACTTTTGGTCATGTGATTGAGAATGAAACAAACTATACACGTTATTTACACGGTGAAGCAGTTGCTATTGGTATGGTCATGGCAAATGCCTTAGCCGTTGAGTTAGATATGTTTTCTAAAGATGATGCTGATGTAGTTAAAGTACTTTTAAATAAAGTCTCTTTACCTACAAGTTATCCTATTAAAGATATAGATACTTTTTATGAACACTTTTATTTAGATAAAAAATCTGCTAAAGGAAATATTAAATTTATATTGCCTCAAGGTATGGGTGGACATAAAATAGTCACAAATATTGATGAAAGTATTGTTAAAAAAGTACTTTCTACTTTTGGAAAAAATAATGAATAGAAATCTTTTACTTATTTTTATAATAACTTTGACTATATTTACATTCGGTGAAGCAAATGAAAAAGAACTTTTAAAAGAGGATGAGGCAAATCTAAGTATAAAAAATACACCTACATTTAAAAAACTTCTTATTCAAAAAAATGATATTAACAAAGAGCTCTCTGAAAATAATATTTGGTCTAAAATATATAGTAATTATCATACCTATCAAGAATTAAAAAAACAACAAAAAAGACTAGAAAAAACAATTTCAATATTAACTCAAAAAAAAAGAAAAACAAAAGAAGAAGAGAAAGAACTTGAATCACTTCAATCAACAAAAAAAACTATAGCTGGCAAACTTTTACTCCTACAAGAATATGAAAAAGATCCTTTTAAGAAGTTTTTAACACCTCCAAATATTTTAACTGTACCAGATGTGGAAAATCCATTTGCTATCATAGGTGCATTATCCTATAGGGAGAAACTTCGTTCAGATCAAAAGGAATATAGTAATCGATATTTCTCTTTGCAAAATATTGTAGATAAATATAAAGAAAAAGAAAAAATAATTATTAAACTTTTAGAAATAGAACCTGATAATGAAGAGTTTCTTAGTATATTAATAGATACACAAGAGCAACTTAAAACATATAAATCTGTACTTGAAATATTTAACACTACAGAAAGTGTATATACTAAAAAAATAGATGAGATAGAACTTCATCTACAAAATGAAATAAAAAGAGAAGCCCAAAAAGCTATGATGATTGGAGCAATCATACTCTTTTTCCTATTCATTCTTATATTTGGTAAATATCTAGTACGTAGATATATGTCAGATAATGAACGATTCTATACCATTAACAAAGCACTTAACATATCATTTTTCACCATGTTACTCTTAACGCTTTTATTTGCATACATAGAAAATGTCTCGTATCTGGTTACTATCTTAGGGTTTGCCTCAGCAGGTATTGCTATTGCTATGAAAGATTGGTTTATGTCCCTTATGGGATGGTTTACTATTGTAATAGGAGGTGCAATACATGTTGGCGATAGAGTAAAATTTGTAAGAGATGGTGTAGAATATGTAGGAGATATTGTTGACATCTCTTTAATGCGTATGACTATGCATGAAGACATTACACTAACCACTTATATGGTAAACAGAAGAGCCGGGCGTATAGTTTTTATACCAAATAACTTTATCTTTACAGATATGATTTCAAACTACTCACATGCTGGCCTAAAAACAGTTTGGGATGGAATAGACTTTGTTGTAACTTTCGACTCCGACATCCATAAAGCAACACTTATCGCTAAAGAGATATCTAAAAAATATTCTAAAGGATATACAGATATCACAAGAAAACAGCTTAACAAGCTAAGAAGTCAATATGGAATTCGTAATACAAATGTTGAACCACGTATTTTTACCCATATAGAACCATATGGCATGAAAGTATCTGTTTGGTATCTTACAAATTCTTTTGCTACAATGACATTGAGAAGTACTATTTCTATAGAGATTATCACTCGTATTCAAGCAGAAGAAAGTATTAATCTTGCATTCCCTACTCAGTCAATATATATGGATAAACATGTGCCTAAACCTGAACCTCTACTTGATGATATACCAACACAAGGAACATTACTTTAAATGCAAAAAGTATATTTTAAAACCTTTGGTTGTAGAACAAACCAGTTTGACACACAGGTAATGATGTCTAAACTAAAAGACTATGAACTTACACAAGATGAGCTTAATTCAGATTTTATCGTGGTAAACTCTTGTACTGTTACAAATGGTGCAGACTCCTCTGTACGTAATTATATCTCTTCTATAAAACGTAAAAACCCGCAAGCAAAAGTGATTCTAGCAGGTTGTGGTTCACACTCTAAAGGTGAAAGTCTTTTTGAAGATAAAAAGGTTTTTGGAGTTATAGGGCATTCTGAAAAAGAAAATATTAATACTGTACTTAAAAATGAGAATCCTTTCTACCAAATAGGAGATCTTGAGCATATTGATACTACGATAGTAGAGGAATTTGTAGGTAAAAGTAGGGCTTTTATCAAAATACAAGAGGGCTGTGATTTTGCCTGCTCATACTGTATCATTCCACAAGTACGTGGAGCTGCTCGTTCTCACAAAGAAGAGACTATATTAGAGCAGATATCTAAACTTGCTTCTAATGGTTTTGGAGAGTTTATACTCACCGGTACAAATGTAGGTTCGTATGGACATGATCATGATACTTCTATGGCAAAATTACTGAAAAAAATGAGCCAGATACGCGGCGTTCGTCGCATACGCATAGGTAGTCTAGAACCCATACAAATAGATGATGAGTTTATGGAATTACTTAGTGAACCTTGGATGGCTAAACAGTTACACATAGCATTACAACACACCTCAGACAAAATGCTTAAAATTATGAATAGACGCAACAACTTCAAGTCTGACTTCGATTTATTTCATAAAATTGCAGCTAAAGGGTATGCCTTAGGTACTGACTTCATTGTAGGACACCCAGGAGAAGATGACATAGAGTGGAATATTGCTATGGATAGGGTAAAAGAACTTCCACTCACCCATGTACATGCTTTTTCTTACTCAAAGCGTGACAATACAGCATCTGCCACAATGAAACCAGAAATCAGAGGTAACATAGCAAAAGATAGACATAGAGAAATTAGTGCTATAGTTGCTACTAAAAACCATCTATTTAGAAGCGAACACAAAAACAATCTCGAGGTATTACTTGAAAATGGTAAAGATAGTGTATTTAAAGGGTTCGATCAATACTTCAATAAAATTGAAGTCCATAGTGACCAAGACCTGTCTTCAAACTGGGTATTAGTAAATAATGTGGAGGTAGAGAGTGCTGGAAACAAAGCAAAAATTTATTCCTAATAGCTTAAATAAAAAAAATATTAGAATTATTCTTCTACTTCTTGCTCTATTACTAGGGTTACTTTTTTTTACCTTCTTAAGAGATACAGACAAACTTATTACGCATGCACAGGCTAATACTCTTTATACCAATAATCAAATTCAAAAAATTATTCTTGATGGAGAATATATTCGCTTAAAAACAAAAACAAAAACCTATAAAATTTATAAAAATGCCATTAATAAAGATACTTTTTATTCAAAATACCTTGTTGAAGTAAAAGAAAATCCCTCTTATTTATATAATACAGTACTATTTTTTATACTATTATCTATTTTTACATTTATGATATATATACTCTTAAGACAAAATAAACTGCAACATGCAAAGCAAGTACGTTCATTCTCTAAAGAAGAAAATAGCAATACACGAAGTAATACTATACAAGCACAAACTTCCAATATAACCTTTGATAATGTTGCAGGTATTGAAGAAGTTAAAGAAGAATTAGAAGAAATTATAGATTTTTTAAAAGAACCACAAAAATACCGTGACATGGACATACGCTTACCTAAGGGTCTCTTACTCATAGGACCACCAGGTGTAGGAAAAACTCTTATTTCTAAAGCAGTGGCAGGAGAAGCAGGTGTACCATTTTTTTATCAATCTGGTGCCAGTTTTGTACATATATATGTAGGTATGGGAGCAAAGCGTGTCTCTGAACTCTTCAAGAAAGCAAAACAACTAGCTCCTAGTATCATCTTTATTGATGAGATAGATGCTGTTGGTAAAAGTCGTGGAGAGTCTAGAAATGATGAACGTGAAGCTACACTCAATCAACTTCTCACAGAAATGGATGGTTTTGAAGATAGCTCAGGTGTGATGGTCATAGGTGCCACCAATAAAGTTGAAATACTTGATGAAGCACTTCTTAGAGCTGGACGTTTTGATAGACGTATACATATATCCCTACCTGACTTGGATGACAGGGCTAAAACATTAGAGCTTTATCTTTCAAAAAAACCAAATAACGTAGATATATCCAAAGTTTCACGTATGACTGTAGGTTTTAATTCCGCGGCACTTGATACTCTTACAAATGAAGCTGCACTTTATACCCTAAAAAATAAACGTCAAATAGTAGAAACATCTGATTTTGAAGCAGTAAAGGAAAAAGTACTCTCAGGAAAACGTAAAATACTCTCTTACACAGAACAGGAACGAGAAATACAAGCTGTCTATCAAGGTGCAAAAGCAGTTATAGCCACATGGCTAGACATCGAATTTGAAAAAATTGGTATCGTGAACACTATACTTACTACACAAGAACATGAAATACTCTCACGTTCAGACATGATAAATAAAATTAAATTTTATCTATGCGGAAGTATTGCAACACAGTTAGAATATAAAGAGCAATTTAGTAATGCAAGTGCCGATATATTAAAGGCAAAAAATCTTGCACATACAGTAATTTATGACTATGCCATGAGTGAAAGTTTAATTATCACTATACAAGAAGAAGAGAAATTATTGCAACAAGCTGTATCTGAAGTAGCTACATTACTTAAGACAGTTACACCTGCAAGAAAAATAATATCCCAGAATATTTTACTAGATGAAAACATTACCCATGAAAAATGTAAAGAGATACTACGTGAAATATTTTAATGGTTTTTCCCTTCAAAATGAAGAACATCTGTTTGAGTCTTATTTTTTGAAGAGTGACTCAACAGTAGTTGGCTTCTCTTATGGTGCTCAAAAAGCATTTGAATATGTCTATACTACCAAAGAACGCGTAGATAAACTTATTTTACTCTCTCCCGCGTTTTTTCAGACTCAAAAAAAGAGTTTTATACGTGCTCAGCTACATTACTACGATACAAATCATAATAATTATATACAACAGTTTTTGGTCAATGTAAAATATCCTTCAACAATAGATATATCAAGTTATTTACAAAAAGGGACAAAAGAAGAATTAACATTATTATTGCAGTACCAATGGAATAAAGACAAAATAAAAGAACTATTGGCTAAAAATATTACTATAGAAGTATTTCTAGGAAGTGAGGATAAAATAATTGATATAGACGAAACCACTCAGTTTTTTTCTATGACCACAACATATATCATTAAAGGTGTAGGACACTTATTAAAGGAAGAAATATGATAAATATTGTCATTACAGGGTGCAGCTCCGGGATAGGGCTAGAAACGGCTCTTTACCTAAAAGAAAGATTTATTAAAGTATATCCCACAGCACGCGATATAAGAGATGTTAATATGTTAAAATCTTTAGGATTTGAACATGCTATGCAACTAGATGTCACCAATAGTGCTCAAATCACCTCTGTCATAGAGAAAGTATTAGCTTTAGAAACAAAAGTAGATGTTTGGTTTAATAATGCTGGATTTGGACAAGCTGGTGCAGTTGAAGACATACGTACAGAAGTGCTTAAAGAACAATTTGAAACCAATGTCTTTGGGCTACATGAATGTACCAGGCAAATCATACCTATCATGCGTAAACAAGGATATGGTAAAATCATCCAACACTCTTCTGTTTTGGGACTTATCTCTCTTTTTGGAAGAGGGGCATACAATGCTAGTAAATATGCTATAGAGGGGCTTACTGATACTCTACGTTTAGAACTACAAGATACAAATATATATCCTGTATTACTCAATACGGGTCCTATCACAAGTGACTTTCGTAAAACAGCTATGAAAAAACTTGAAAAAAATATAGATATAGAACACTCTGTCTTTAAAATAAAATATCTTGAAACCCTAAAAGGAAATCATAAAAAAGTACCTTTTAACAAAGAGGCAGATACAGTTGCCTCAGTGGTACATCATATTATTTTATCAGAAAAACCAAAACCAAGATATTATATTACAACTGCAACATATCTACTTGGGTACCTAAAAAGGTTATTTAGTACTACTATACTTGACAGAATACTACTTAAACTTGGTTAATATTGAGATATTTGGTTACGTCCAGAGGCTTTTGATACATACATAGCATTATCAGCATTGCGGATGGCTTCTTCTAAAGATATGTTGTTGCTTATTAATGAGATACCCATACTCAATGTTACTTTAATTATTGCATCTTCTCTATATTGTAGAGTAAGCCTTTCAACAGACTCTCTTAATTTTTCTGCAACAAGATATCCATTATTAATATTTGTATCCGCAAGAAAGATAAGGAACTCTTCTCCTCCCCATCTAATGGCGACATCTTCTTTTCGTACATTCTCTCTAATACATTGTGCAACTTTCTGGATAACAAAATCTCCAGCATCATGTCCATACGCATCATTAATCTTTTTAAAATGATCTATATCACACATAAGCATGACACCATGTTTATCACTTATTTTATCCATGCTTTCGTGATAACCTCGTCTATTATAGAGTCCTGTAAGAGGATCGCGTTTCAAAAAAAACTCTAAGTCACTTTGAATTTTTTTCATTTTTTTCATAGATTTCTCTTTTGAATACTCATACAAAACAGAAAGAAATACCAATAATATAAATGATAAAATGATTTGTATCTTAAATTCAGTACTATAGTTAGCTACCAACAAGTAATCTTTGGGATAAAAAAATATAAAAAGTATTATGACTAAAAAAATAACAATATCAATAAGTCCTTTTTTAAAACCATGTATAAAAAGGGTAAGAGGAGGAAGGGCAAATATCCATAGAGGACCCGTATTATGATACCCTCCTGAATAAATAAGATAGAGTATAAGCCCAAAAATAAGGTATAGCATAATATAACCAGCATATAGGTAATTACCTGTTAACTTTAAATAAGAAATATTGATTAAAAGAAACAGTGATCCACCTAATAAAAGTATATTTAATTCATAGTTTAAAGAAGAAACACCTAATAGACCAAGTACAAATATAAAAATAAATGATACAAAACTAAACGTATAAATAAAATATATTCTAAGAGACTCTTCTGTATTATCAGGACTCAAAAAACCACCAGTAAAATACTGTAAAAATTCCTTCATTTGTTTTGATAAACTTACATTGAACTTTTTTAACATCTCTTTGCCTTAGGTACATCATATATCATGCAACTTGGCAATCTCACACAAGAGACCCATAGTTTTCCGTCCTAAATTCACAGTTAGTTTGGCTATAACGATTTAAAATAGGTTGACATATTATCATAAAAATATAAAATTTATAAAATATAAGCTATAGTATGAGATTAAAGAATCAATAAAAAGGATTCCACTTCCTATGGATAAAATTAAAATTGGTGTTATCACCACAAGTGACAGAGCTTCACAAGGAATTTATGAAGACATTTCGGGTCTTGCAATTATGGACACAATGAAAGCATATCTTCTTAATGAATGTGAATATATATATCGATGTATACCTGATGAGCAAAGTCTTATTGAAACAACACTTGTAGAACTTTCTCGCGATGAAAACTGTGACCTAATAGTCACCACCGGAGGTACAGGTCCTGCTATGCGAGATGTAACAACAGAAGCTACAGAAAATGTCTGCCAAAAGCTTTTACCAGGTTTTGGAGAACAGATGAGGGCGGTTTCACTACAGTATGTTCCTACGGCCATTCTTTCACGACAGAGTGCAGGCATATGTAATGGTTCTCTCATTATTAATCTACCAGGAAAACCAAAATCCATTCGTGAATGTCTAGATGCTGTTTTCCCAGCTGTTCCTTATTGTATAGACCTTATAGGTGGAAAATATATGCAAGCTAACGAAGAAGTAATTAAAATATTTAGACCAAAGGCCAAATAAATGGATATACTCTTCATAGAAAATAAACTCAATGAAATTATAAAAGAATTAGAAAACGAGGTCATGGAAATAGTAATGGATGAAGGATTAGACAAAAAACAAACAAACCTACGTATGAAACCACTCACATCTACAAAACAAATATTAACCAATGCATTAGATAGTATTAAAATGGTTGAAAAGTTAGCCGCAGAACAAAACGAGAAATAAACATGACAGATATACTTTTTTTAGTTCTTTTCCTACTTACCCTAATACTATTCTTTTGGAGTATCTATCGAACTACCAAGACACAAAAAAAAATGTACCTTTGGTACAGTCTGCCATTTCTACTCTTTATACTTAGTATCTTTTTACTCTAGTCCTTGGTAGTTGTCATACCTGCACTAAGCCAGTCTTGCATACCACCGCGATACCACTTAATCTTCTGGGCAGGATATCCTAGTTCAAGTAGTGCAAATATCATATCTGGTGATTGACTACACCATGGTCCATTACAAAAAATAACCAGTGTTTTGGCATGTGAAAAGTCATATTCATCGTCTTTGAGTATTTTCACGCCAAACAGTTTTAAAGCATCTTCAAATTCAAACTCAAACTCTTTTGGACGTTTTATATGTACAAAAGGCACATTTACTGCAGTAGGTATGGTAAAATACTCATACCACTGTTCTGTACGTCCATCCACAAGAAGTAAATGATCATTGTTTTGCATCTCTTTAATGAATGCCAATACCTCTAATTCACCATATGTTTCTAAATCATCATCTAGTGTCATTGCTAAAAGCTTACCTTTTGTATGTACGAAGGTTGACTTACATACCTTGGGCACAGAATCATGAGCAAAGTTTCCTGTCCATAACATTTTATTTGTGATTAGGACTTTTTTACATTCATCAGGAATATACCTCTTTACAGTAATTGTTTTTACTTTATTGTTTGGCAGTGTAACATTCACATCAACACCTACATACTCAAACTCATTGTTTGAGGCAATTACAGCTAATGTTAACACAAAGATAAGAAGATATTTTTTAGACATAAGTATTCCTTTATCTTTCTACTTTAATATCTTTTTACTTAAAGTAAACAAAATCTATAGAAATTATTATTTTTTTAGCGTAAAAATGTTCCATTTAAACATTTTTAGCAACTTTATATGTAGGGTCATCTTCTTCATAAGTACAAAAAGGACCAGCTGAGTATAAAGCTTTTTTACAATCAGAAGATAGGTGACGAAGGGTTAGTTTTTTTCCTAATTTTTTATATTTTTCAGTAATAGTATCTATAGCTTCAACACCAGAAGAGTCCATAACTCTTGCATTTTTAAAATCTATAATAACTTCTGTAGGGTCATTTAGTACATCAAACTGTTCATTAAATGATGTAACAGACCCAAAGAAAAGAGGTCCATCAAGTTCGTAAATTTTCTTACCATTTGCCTCTTTTGTACGTGCTAAAATTTTTGCATGTTCCCAAGCAAATACAAGTGCAGAAATAATGATACCCGCTATGACTGCTACCGCCAAGTCTTCAATGACAGTAATAATAGTAACAACTATAAGAACAAAGGCATCAGATTTAGGCATATGTTTTAGCCGTTTTACCGATGAAAATTCAAATGTTCCTATACTTACCATAAACATAATACCTACCAATACTGCCACAGGTATCTCAGCAATGACATCTGAGAAACTCACAACCAAGATGATGAGCAACACCGCTGCAGTAAATGAAGACAAACGCCCAAGCCCACCAGAAGTGAAGTTGATAACTGATTGTCCTATCATCGCACAGCCTGCCATGCCCCCAAAGAGTCCTGACGTTGTGTTACCCACACCTAGTGCTATACATTCTTTGTTACCGCTTCCTCTCTCTCCACCCATCTCATCGAGTACAGAAAGCGTGAGTAAAGACTCTATGAGTCCAACAAGTGCAACTATAAATGCTACAGGCAAAATAATAGACATTGCTTGCCATGTAAAAAGTTCAGATAGAGGCATCATAAAAGTAGGCATGGAAACATGAGAAAGATCAGCTAAATCACCCACAGTTTTTGTGCTTATATCTCCAAAATATACCACCAAAGTAATGGCAACTATTGCTACCAATCCTGCTGGTACTGCTTTAGATATTTTAGGTAAAAACTGCATTGTAGCCATCGTAATAATAATAATAATATACATCATATAGTTCTCAGTCAAACTAGCTTTCACCACATCTACCCATGAGCTATACTGCTCTACATTAACGGGAGCAAGGAAAGTAAGCTGTGCTAGAGCAATAACAATAGCCAAACCATTGACAAATCCAAAAAGGGCAGGTTGAGGTACAAGACGTATAAACTTACCCATTTTCATAACTCCAATGGCTATTTGAATGATTCCTGCGATAATGGAAGTTAAAAGTATATAGTGCAAGAGCATCATACTCAATGCTTCCGTACCCAAGTCTGGATACATGGTCTTAACAGAGAGTCCCATACCCACAAATACTACAGCTACTGAACCAGTAGCACCAGATATCATCCCTGGTTTACCTCCTAGTATAGCTGTAATAAGACCAATAATAAAAGCCCCGTAAAGTCCCACTACAGGAGATACTCCTGCAATAAAAGAAAAAGCTATGGCTTCAGGTACTAGTGCCACAGCCACCAGTGCACCAGAGAGTATGTCATTTTTTATGTTTTGTTTTGAGTAGTTTTGAATGTTAAACAAGGTGTTTCCTTACACTGTATATTATGCGTGGCATTCTACCATAATAGATTTATGTTCTTAGTAACCTATTTAGTAAATAAGACTACTCATACTTTAGGTTATCTCTCCACATAGGATGATGAAAATGTAGTCTATGGTCACAAGTGTTAGATACAACAGAGGTATCAAAGGTAATCATTCCTATAGTTTGCCAGATTTTTTGATCGTCTACCTCTTTGCTGCTGACTGCAACGTCAAATACAATATTTTGACCTTTCCTAAGGGTAAATTCTTCTCTAAAATCTTTTACATCTACTGTTTGTCCTTCTTTTGCTCTTATTTTTATCCATCTAGGGGTGATAATGTTATTTTTGTTTTTTTCTCCCAGTTCTGAGATTTCATAGAGTTGTCGTATGCCCGAGTGGCTGTCAGCAGAGGCAAAGGCTTTTGCTATTTTAAGAGCATAGAGTATGTTTTTAACTACTTCACTCGTAGTAGTTACACTTGGTTCGTTGGTCATAGCTACATCTGTGTAGTGTAGAGCATCTGTACCACCCAAGTCATCTATCACGAAAAAATTTGCTGTATGTTCTTTGTTGGGTTGTGCAGGGTTACTAGTAGGGAAAAGCTTACCTGCAAAGCCAAAGGCACGTATGTCTCCACATTTTGTCTTGGAGAGTGCAGTGGACGCACGTGCAATGATAAGTGCCTTGGAGTATTGTCTAAAGTATCCACTATAGGGATTGTTTTTATGTATCTCCCAAATACCTTTAAGGCAGATACCATTAGGATGAGCCAGCTTATCGAAGGGTTCTATGATGTCTCTGCGGTCTACTAACGTACGTTTTGCGTCGCCTAAAATGATATTTTTTGTAAAGGTAAAGAGTTTTCCAAAGGTCACAGTATTTTGTGGTAGGGTCTCTAAGGGGTCAGAAGTGACTTCATGCCATACATCTTGAAAGCTCTGTGTGCGTGGTGTGGTTTGTATGGTTTTTTTCATAGACATTTCGTTTGTACATCCATTGATAGTAAAAAATATAATAAGTAAGTAAAAAGCTTTCATAGTAGCTCCAATCCCCTATAGTATATCTAAATCTAATGCGATAGTAATACCTAGCGTGGAGATGATAAGTAGGGCTGTTTGGAGGTTTTTGTTTGTCTTTGGGACATGTGGTCGCTAGTTAGATAAATTACTAATTGTTTCAATCCAAGCTTTAAATCTTGGGGCTTTATCTAAAATATTTTGAAGTCCAATATCATTACATATAGAATATCCATGAAATACTTTATCATATTCTTCATCTGAATCATTAAAAACTTTCATGACTCTTTTTGACGGTGCTGTCTCTTTAGAATTATTTATATTTTCAATTTCACCATTAAACGTATTAATAATAGTTTGAAAGCTATGTTTAGCCTTAAAATCTAAGAGCTCTTCATAATATTCTGCTGAACTAAATAATAAAGTTTCAAATTCATACTTTTGAATATATGGAATAAGTTTTCTTGTATCAGGAAATAGCTCTTTAATTGATTGTTCTAATTCATCTGCTGTGGTACTCATGTCAATACCATCAAAGCCATATAAGTCATAAAAAGTAGTCACATAGTCAAAAGCAGGTAGTAATTTTTCAATTTCAGATTTGACTCTATCTAAATTGACACATCCGCCTTTATATTTAACACCACATTTTTTTCTTTTTGTAGTTACAATAATTGGAATTAATAAAATATTTTTAGATGCAAAGTATGAACAAAGTATCTTTTTACAAAATTCATCTTCTGTTTGTCCTTCTACGGATATAGCAACTCTAGTCATAGGAAGGTACTCCACCTATAAGATTTTTCTGCCATATTTCACCAAGAGTATATTCTTCAAGCCATTGTTCATATTCTTCTGTATCAAGTCTTTTGAAAATGGATTGGTTGTCTATTCTATCTACAACTATCAAGTCTTCTAAATCAAATTCATCAGCTAGAGTAACTGATTGAGTTGATGCTATAATTTGTGTTTTTTTCGATACTTTTCTAAACATACTGGCTAAAATTTTTAATGCAAAAGGATGTAACCCAAGTTCAGGTTCATCTAGTAAAATAATAGTTGGTAAATTTGGTTGTAATAATAATGTTGTTAATAATATAAATCTTAATGTACCATCAGATAAATCATTGGCATCAAAGTATTCATCAGTACCTTTATGTTTCCATTTCAATTTTATAGTATCTTGATTATGTACTTCTGGTTCTAATATGAAATCTTGAAAAAATGGTGCTACTCTTTGAATAGTCTTTACTATCTGTTTATATGATTTAGGTTGATGCCCTTTTACACAATACAAAAAAGCAGACAAATTTGCTCCATCAGGTGAAAGTATTTCACAATCAAAAATATTACAAGTTTGTTTTACTTTTGCAGTTTTTCCTGTGTCATGAAAATGGTAAACTTTCCAATCTCTTATATATCGTCTGATATGTTTTTCTATCGAACTTACATTTGCACGGTAATTTAAATTAGATTCTTCATCTCCAGCTTTTGCTAAAGAATGTTTGGTAGGTGCTAAACCTCCATAACCTCTATCTTCAGGATAATACATGCTAAATTCTTCTTTGAAAATTAAACTATCTTCTGTATTTGGAATAAGTGTGGTTGCATAACTATTAGGTGGAAAATATAAATGAAATTGAACTTCTTCTGTTATTTTTTGACCAAAGTATAGTATTTTGTTTGCACCACCTTGTTGTGCAATATATAATTGAAGGTCACCATCTAAAATTTTTTTCATGAATTTAAAGAAACCTATAAAATTACTTTTACCTACACCATTTGAGCCAATGATGATATTTAATGATTTTAATTCAATATCTAGTTTTTTTATAGATTTATAACCATTAATATTGATACGACTCAATTTACCAAGTATTGACATTGATGTATATCCATTATTTTTATTTTTTTTCAAAAATTATATCTAATGTTTATTATAGCTTAGTAGTTTTAAATAGTATTCATGACCCTAAACACAAACTGTTATAATACTCCCCATGAAACAAAACACAGCACTAAACATACTAAAATCAGGCAAAAATGTATTCATCACAGGGTCAGCAGGGACGGGTAAAACGTACCTCCTTAACCTCTATACCCAGTACCTCAAAGAGCGTCGGGTGTATCCAACTATCGTCGCACCTACAGGCATAGCGGCTTCGCATTTGGGTGGGCAGACGATTCACTCTTTTTTTGCTTTGGGGATACGTGAAAGTATCGATGAGGGCTATGTAGACTTTTTGTTGGACAAGAAGTACTTGAAGACACGTTTTTCTAAGCTAAGGCTTCTTATTATCGACGAGATTTCTATGGTCTCTCCTGAGATGTTTTCTGCTATGGATATGATACTGCGTGGGTTTAAGGGTACAGATGCTCCTTTTGGTGGGGTGCAGGTGGTGATATCTGGAGATTTCTTTCAGCTCCCACCTGTGAGCAAGACACCCAAAGACAAACGCTTTGCATGGCAATCTGAGGCGTGGAGGGCGTTAGAACTACAAACCTGCTACCTAGAAGAGAAGTTTAGACAAGATGACAGTAGGCTTATTGGCATACTAGATGACATACGCTCGGGCGAAATATCAGCGACTTCAGAAGAACTTCTCGCCAGCAGACACGAAGCCACGCTAAACATAGACACACCCACCAGACTCTACACCCACAACCTAGATGTAGACCGCATCAACCAAGAGGAGTTAGAGAAGCTAGAGGGGGTTGAGAAGCTCTTTGTCTGTGACCATAAAGGCACAGAGAAGAATATAGAGAAAATCTTTAAATCTTCACTGGTTTTGGAGCGTCTGACACTTAAAAAGGGTGCAGTAGTCATTTTCATCAAAAACAATGCTGAAGCAGGGTATGTCAATGGCACGACAGGAAAAGTAGAGAGCTTTAGCCCCATAGACAAGATGCCCATCGTACGTACCACAGATGGTAGAAAAATAAAGCTAGATTTAGAGGATTGGTCACTAGAAAATGACAGTGGTAAAGTCACAGCCACCGTTTCGCAAGTGCCACTACGTCTGGCATGGGCTATCACTATACACAAATCGCAAGGGATGACCCTAGACGCTGCAGAGATAGACCTCTCTAAGACCTTTGAGTCTGGGCAGGGGTATGTGGCACTTTCACGTATCAAAAACATAGAAGGCTTACGGCTCATGGGCCTAAACCCTATGGCATTGCGTGTTGATCCGCTCATACTCCATGTGGACGCTCGTATCAAAGGGGCATCGCTCAAGGCTAGAGAGCTTGTGGAGTCTCTAAGCCCAGAAGCTTTTGAGACACAATGTGAAGAGCATATCCGCCATATAGGAGGGGTAGTAGAAAAAGAGAAGATAGAAGAAGAAAAAGCCAACATTAAAGCAGGTAAACCCTCCCACTCCGCCTATGCTACCCCCACACATACCAAAACCAAAAACCTCATAGCCAAGTCCGATACACTCATAAAATTGGCGACCAACAGAGGGTTATCCAAAGGGACAATCATACAACATTTGTCACTCATCAAAGAAGAAGAACCCGACTTTGATATGAATAAATATAGACCTAATGAAGAGACCTTTGATGCCGTAGAAACGGTAGCCCTCAAACTCATGACCAAAAAGATGCCAGAAAACTTCTCTGAGGATGGAAAGCTGCGGTTGAAGCCTGTATTTGAGGCATTAGGTGGTAAGGTGAGTTATGATGATATTCGGCTTTGTATGGTGTTTATGGACAGTTAGAGGTCAGAGTTTGTGACCTCAAGTTTAAAATAATATGACATGCCCAAAGGGAATCCAAACTTGCACATTTGCAATATTTTGGGTTTAAGACTTAGTGATTTTTTCCATTAGAGGAGTGATGGGGTTTTTGAAGTAAAAGTCTAGGATTTTTTAGGTAAAATATCTACCATTAAACCACAAGGCTCCCCATGTTTGAACAAACTTTCAAAAACATAGACGATATACTTTTTAAAGACTCTGGTGCAGACAGCGAACTAGACTACATAGGACAGACCTCTTGGATAATGTTTTTACGCTACCTAGATGAGATAGAACTTGACAAGGCAGATGAGGCAGAGCTAGAGGGTCGTGAGTACAAGTACATTCTCGACCCAGAGTATCGTTGGTCGGCATGGGCGATGCCTAAAGATGCAGAGGGAAAGCTTGACCATCATGTGGCATTGACGGGTAAAGACTTGGTAGAGTTTGTCGATACGAAGCTTTTCCCTTATATGGCTTCGTTTAAAGAGCGAACTGACAATCCTGCTACCATAGAGTACAAGATAGGGGAGATATTTAGCGAACTGGGCAACAAGATACAAAGTGGGTATGGTCTAAGAGAAATCTTAAGCCTTGCAGATACCTTGCCCTTTCGGTCGCACACAGACAAACATGAGCTAAGCCACCTCTATGAAAGCAAAATCAAAAATATGGGAAACGCAGGGCGAAATGGTGGGCAGTACTACACCCCTAGACCTCTCATCCGTGCCATGATAGCCGTGACCAATCCCGTCATAGGTGAAAAGGTGTACGATGGAGCAGTAGGGAGTGCAGGGTTTTTGTGTGAGTCGTATGACCACATCAAAGCCAACATGCCACAAAATGTAGACAACCTAAGAACGCTTCAAAAAAGTACCTTTTACGGAAAAGAGAAGAAAAACCTAGCCTATGTCATAGGCATCATGAACATGATACTCCACGGCATAGAAGCCCCAAACATCATACACACCAACACCCTTGGCGAAAATATCCGTGACATACAAGAGAAAGACCGTTACGATGTGATACTTGCCAATCCACCTTTTGGGGGTAAAGAGCGTAAAGAGGTACAACAAAACTTTGACATCAAGACAGGTGAGACGGCGTTTTTGTTCTTGCAACACTTCATCAAGTCGCTCAAAGCTGGTGGACGTGCTGCCATTGTCATCAAAAATACCTTTTTGAGCAATACAGACAACGCTTCAGTGGCTCTGCGTAAGCACTTGCTAGAGTCTTGTAACTTGCATACGGTGTTAGACATGCCCTCTGGTACATTTCTCGGTGCTGGGGTCAAGACGGTGGTGCTGTTTTTCCAAAAGGGAGAGCCTACTAAAAAGACATGGTACTATCAGCTAAACCCAGGGCGAAACATGGGAAAAACCAACCCCCTTAATGACAAAGATTTAGCAGAGTTTGTGGAGCTACAAAAAACCATGCCAGAGAGTGAGCAGTCGTGGGTGCTAGATATGGCAGAGCTAGATGAAAAAACCTATGATTTGTCTGTAAAAAATCCAAATACTCCTGAAGTTGCACCATTGCGTAAGCCTGAAGAGATACTGGATGAGATGGCGATGTTGGATGAGCAGACGCAGGAGATTTTGGGTGTTGTTCGAGGGTTGATATGAGAGAGGGGTGGGAGGTAAAGACTTTAGGCGAAATTGGTAAAGTTTCAATGTGTAAACGAATTCTTAAAAAACAAACTTCAAATGAAGGTGATATTCCTTTCTACAAAATTGGTACATTTGGAAAAAATCCGAATGCATTTATATCAAAAGAAATTTATGAAGAATTTAGAGCTAAATATTCTTTTCCAAAGAAAGGAGATATATTATTATCTGCTTCTGGAACTATTGGAAGACGGGTTATTTATGATGGCAAACCTGCATATTTTCAAGATTCAAATATCGTATGGATTGATAATGATGAAGAAAAAGTTTTAAATGAATATTTGTATGAATTTTATGGTTTTTGTAATTGGAACCCCTCTAAGGGTGCTACAATATCTAGGCTTTATAATGACGATTTACGAAAAATTGAAATCCCAATCCCCCCACTCCCCGAACAAAAACAAATCGTAAAAACCCTAAACCTTGCCTTTGGGCAGATAGACCAAGCCAAAGCAAACCTAGAACAGAACCTAGCCAATGCCAAAGCGCTTTTTGCTTCTAAGCTTAATGAGGTTTTTTCACAGAGGGGTGAGGGTTGGGAGGAGAAGACTTTAAAGGAAGTGTGTGAAAAAATAACAGATGGTACACATCAAACACCTAAATATTTCGATGATGGAATTATCTTCTTGTCATCACGCAATGTCACAAGTGGAAAGATAAACTGGGATAATATTAAATATATAGATGAAAAGCAGCATATTGCAATGCATAAACGAGTAGCTCCTAGAATAGGAGATATTTTATTGGCAAAAAATGGTACTACAGGTGTTGCTGCAATAGTAGACAGAGATGTGGTTTTTGATATTTATGTGAGCCTTGCTCATATAAGAGTATTAGATGAAGTACTTCCTCATTATATGCTTCATTTTATCAATTCACCATTAGCTAAAAAACAATTTAATAGTAGGCTTAAAGGTACAGGTGTGCCAAATTTACATTTAAAAGAAATTAGAGATGTAATTATTCCTTTTCCTAAATCATTAGAAGAACAAGAACAAATTATTAAAGTATTAAATGATTTTTCTAAGATAACTAAAGAAGCAGAAACCCACTACCAACAAAACCTAAACAACCTAGAAGAGCTAAAAAAGTCTATTTTAGAGAAGGCATTTAAGGGGGAGCTGTAGGTTGGGGTATCCTACCTCGACAATCTTTATATGGGTAAGAAATAAACTTCTATCTCATGCCAATATGCGTCGGGGCGAGGATGCCCCGACCTACGGAATTTATGCTATAATAATTGTAGATAAACAAAAGGAACAATATGCAAACCATACAGCTAAAAGTAGATGATAGCTCTGTAGGTATCGTGATGACGCTTATTGAGAACTTGAAAAAAGACCTTGTGAAAGAGGTAAAGATAGTAGATAACAGTACCCGTGAAAACCTTGATCTGGATCCATATTTCTATGAACGACGAAAAGAACTTCATCAACTCAGAGCAGAGATAAAAGACGGTAGTATGGAAATGCTCTCTGAAGCACAATATGAAGAAGAAATCGAACAGTTTTTTGACCACATAGAAAAATAATATGAAAATAATCCGTTCGAGAAAGTATCAGATACATCTACTGGGTATTTTACAATACATAGCCAAGGACAAAGTCAGTGCTAGTAGGAACTTTCAAAAAGAGCTAGATGCCTCTATCCGAAATATCGTAGACTTTCCGTATAAGCATAGGGCATCTATCTATTTTGATGATGACAATGTAAGAGACCTGATATACAAAAAATATACTATCATTTATGAAATAAATTTAGAAAAAAACAGCATTGAGATTTTAGATATATTTAATCAAAATAAACCAAGTGAAGTGTAGAAAAGTATGAACGAATCAGAAACCAGAGCCGAACTCATAGACCCCGCTTTAGCCCAAGCTGGTTGGGGTAAGGTAGAAGGCTCACGGGTGCGGCGTGAATTTCCCATTACTAAGGGTAGGCTGCTGGGTGGAGGTAGGCGTGCCTCTACGCTGAGTGCAGACTATGTGCTAGTCTACAAAAACAGAAACCTAGCGGTGATAGAAGCCAAGAAAAACACGCTCTACTACACAGACGGCTTAGCCCAAGCCAAAGAGTATGCCACTAGACTCAACATACGCTACACCTACGCCACCAACGGCGAACGCATCTACCAAGTAGACATGACCGAGGGCGTAGAGGGTGATGTGACTGCATACCCCACACCTGAAGCGCTATGGGAGATGACCTTCCCTAAGGTAGATACACTCTTAGAGAGACTCTTTAAAGTGCCTTTTGAAAACCGTGGAGGCACATGGCAACCACGATATTATCAAGAAAACGCCATCACAAAAACGCTAGAAGCTCTCAGTGAGGGTAAAGAGCGTATACTCCTCACCCTTGCCACAGGTACGGGCAAGACGGCAATAGCCTTTCAGATAGCATGGAAGCTCTTTCATGCCAAGTGGAACTTGCGTTCGTTAAAAGAGAACGATTTTAGCCGTAGCCCACGTATACTGTTTTTGGCAGATAGAAACCTACTAGCAGACCAAGCCTTCAACGCGTTTAATGCCTTTGAAGAAGATGCACTTGTACGCATAGACCCAAGCGAGATACGCAAAAAAGGGAGCGTTCCTACCAATGGAAACATCTTTTTTACGATCTTTCAGACCTTTATGTCTGGGGCAGATGACAGCCCTTATTTTGGTGCGTATGAGAAAGACTTTTTTGACTTTATCATCATCGATGAGTGTCATAGAGGTGGGGCAAATGACGAAAGCTCATGGAGGGCGATACTTGAGTATTTTTCTCCTGCAATTCAGCTAGGACTCACCGCCACTCCAAGGCGTGATGAAAATGCAGACACCTATGACTACTTCGGTGAGCCTGTCTATGAGTATAGCCTCAAAGAGGGGATAAACGATGGGTTTTTGACCCCTTTTAAAGTAAAAGAGATAGCCACTACGGGAGACAAATACACCTACACCTCTGATGATGAAGTACTAGAGGGACAAGAGCTACTAGAAGAGGGCAAAGAGTACAGCAAAGAAGAACAAAACAAAATCATAGAAATTATGGACATCGAACGCTACAAAGTACGGCTGTTTTTAGAGATGATGCCACAGGGCGAAAAGACACTGGTTTTTTGTGAAACCCAGCTACACGCTGCTGCCATACGTGACCTCATAAACCAAGAGAGCAAAAGTAAAAACCCAGACTTCTGTCAAAGGGTCACAGCCAATGACGGGGCTAGAGGAGAGCAGGCACTCAAAGCCTTTCAAGACAATGAAAAAACCATACCCACCATACTCACCACCTCTAAAAAACTAAGTACAGGGGTAGATGCTCCAGAGATACGCCACATCGTACTGCTAAGGTCTGTGAAGTCCATGGTGGAGTTCAAGCAGATCGTAGGGCGTGGGACTAGGCTCTTTGATAACAAGGACTACTTTACTATCTATGATTTCGTAGAAGCCTACAAGCACTTTAGCGACCCTGCATGGGATGGTGAGTTACCAGAGCCCGAACCTAGTGAACCCAAAGAGCCATGTAAAAAGTGTGGAGAGCTCAAATGTACCTGTGAAAAAGAGTATGTACTTTGTAAAGTCTGTGAAAACGACCCTTGCGTCTGTGAAAAAGAGACAAAAAAAATGATACGCATAAAGCTCTCTAAGACGAAGTTTTTAGAACTAGACTCTATGGTCAAAACCTCTTTTTATGCACCCGATGGCAAGCCCATATCGGCAGACGAGTTCGTGCGAAAGCTCTTTGCGGATTTTCCTAAGTTTTTTGAGAGTGAGGAGGAGCTAAGACGCATCTGGTCTTTGCCAGACACACGTAACAGACTACTAGAAGAGCTACACGAAAACGGCTACACACTAGAGCAACTAGATGAGCTAAAAAGGCTAGTAAAGGCAGAGGGTTCTGACCTCTATGATGTACTGGCGTACATTGCCTATCATGCGAGTATCGTGCCACGCCTAGAGCGAGCCAAAAAAGCAGAACTAAAACTCAAAGACTATGACGCACCTAAGCAAGCGTTTTTGAACTTCGTACTAGAGCAGTATGTAGACAAAGGCGTACAAGAGCTAGATGACAAACGCCTCAAAGGACTACTAGAACTCAAATATGGTGGCACACATGAAGCCAAAATGGCTATGGGAGACGTGAAGAGTATACGAGAGAGCTTTGTGGGGTTTCAGCGGTATTTGTATGAGGATGGGGTAGCTAATGTAGCATATGAGCAAAGCCCTCTGATGGTGGCTAAACCTAAAAATAAATATGGGAGTTGATGGTTATAGATGGCAAAAAAACAAGACATAACACTAGAAAACATAAAGTCCATCTCACACGATGACTTAGTAAAGCTAGTCTATGGACAAATGGATGACCATAATACAAGTAGAAAAACTACTATTAAGAAGTGATCCTAAAGCACTTCTGAAAAGTATCAAAAAAGACATAGCCTCTATACGCCGTGGTCGAAAGTTTATAGGCTATTATGATGAAAGACATCAGCGAGTACATCGCTTAGATTTTGTTTGGCTGTAGAGACTAGGTTATGCATCTATCGATCCGAAATGATGTATAGGTCCATGCCCTTTGCCAAGCACTTTGTCTTTGCCTGCTTCTATGGCTTTGTTCAGGTAGGTACACCCTTTTACTACTGCACGCTCTAAGCTTTCTCCTCGAGCCAAATAAGTAGCGATACTCGAAGAGAGGCTACATCCTGTACCATGTGTATTTTTTGTTTTTATGGCTTTGTTTTGTATAGAGAAGATATCATTAGTAGTATGGCTATAAAGTGCATCATTCATAATATCTTTAAATTCTAAATGTCCACCTTTAAGTAAGACTGAAACCCCATACTTCTCTCCTATCTCCTGTGCGGTTTTTTCTAGGTTTACTAGGCTAATGTCATGTCCTATGAGTATCTGTGCTTCGGGAATGTTGGGGGTAATAAGTGTGACATGGGGTAAAAAAACTCTAAGTCTTTCTATAGCGTTTTCATCTATGAGCGTATCACCAGAAGTTGCAACCATCACAGGGTCTAGGACGATGTTTTTTACAGGGTACTTAGCCAGCATACTTTGCACAGCTTCTATGACTTCACTGGAGTGGAGCATCCCTATCTTTACTGCATCAAAATGTATATCAGAAAAAACTGCTTCCATTTGAGCTATAAGGTGAGAGATGGGTATGGCATGTATGTCTGTGACACCTTGTGTGTTTTGTGCAGTAGTAGCAGTGATGACAGACGCAGCATAACCTCCGTTTGCAGAGATACTTTTAATGTCTGCTTGTATACCAGCCCCTCCACTTGAGTCTGAACCTGCTATGGTAAGTACTGTGTGGTAGGTGTTACTTATATTTTCCATTTTTTATATTTTCCATTTTTCTTGCTTATGTGCAGAGTCCCAAAACAAATACTCTAATTGTGAAGTCTTAATGAAGACTTCTTCCATTTTGGCAAGGTTTTCTGGGGATGCAGTAAGGGCGTAAGTGTTAGCTATATCTATGGCTTGTTGTACCGCAGCTGCAAACTCATCACTGGCGTATGTGTCTATCCAGGACTGGTAAGAGTTTGAGCCTTTGTTTCCTTGCATACGAAGGATGAAGTCTCCTACCTCTTTATAGATGGTAAAACAAGGCAGTACTGCGGCAACGCCAACTTCTACTGACTCATTGTGCACAATACGTGCCAGATAAGAGTTGTAAAGTTCACAAGTAGGTGAAGGCGTAGGGTTGATATATTTTTCATCTAAAAATGTTTTATGTAGTGCATCTTCTACTTGTATGATACCCGTAGCTGACTCATAAAAAAACTGTGTCTCTTCTGCTTTATGACATTTTGTACCCACTGTTACTAGTGATTTTTTATATTCAGACAAATAAAGTGAATCTTGATTAACATAAAAACCAAAAACATCTTTATCGAGGGTACCCTGCATAAGTTCAATAATAAAGTCATGTTTAATGATAGCATGAAATATATGGTCTGTTTTTTCCCGTGTTTCTTCGTACCAGTTTTGCATTAAAATATCTCCTCAGTATTTATTGCCTTATCATAGCAAATATTTCTAAAGCTCGTATTTCATAGTTCAAATATAATTATGATATGATACTACTTTGATAAGGAGATATTATGGGTTTAATTGTCATTGTCATTTTAGGTGCAGTGTTAGGCTATATATATGGATATAATACAGATGGATTTATTTTTTCATCTAAGATATGTCTCTTTGCAGGTATTACACTTATTATGCCATCACTCTTTAAGTTTGAACTCTCACATATTAAACTTGTGTTGGAACATAAATTTGTACTTTTTAAAGGCTTTATTGTTAATTTTGTATTATTACCTATTATAGCCATGGCCATTGGCTTTTTAACGGGTGATTTTGGTATCGCAGCAGGAGTTTTCATACTTGCTATACTCTCTGGTGGTGGTATGGTCATGCACTGGATAAAGAAGTCTAAAGCTGACACTTCTTTTGGATTTTTACTACTTTTTATTAACTTATTATTTGTAACACTTTCACTCTATATGCTTGATATTTTTGGAACTTACAGTGCAGGTTATTTTGAAACAGAATATGACAACAGTGCAGGTATTGGCAGATTTGCACAGGGTGTAATTATGTTGCTTATTGTCATTCCTTTCCTAGCCTCTAGAGTTGTACGTTTCATAAAACCTTTAATGGAACTAATCTTACGTTTTCAAAAGTATATTTCACAAATAAGTATATTTATTATCATGTTTTACTTGTTTGGTCTACAAAATACACAACTTTTAGAAGAAGTATGGGATTTTGATATAGAGCTTTTTCCTATCGCCTTTATAGCTACAGTAGCTTTTTATACACTTACATTTTTTCTAGCTAAATTGATATATGACCATAACTCACTCCAAGAAAGAGCCGCTTTTTGGCATACCGTGACACGGTACCTTACATTAGCACTAGTTATCGCTACATTTACTCTAGGTAGTTTTGGGGTCTCTATGTTACTACCTATTATGTTTGCTTACATCGTACAAATACCTCTGGCTGTATATATTAACCGTAAAATAGATGGGGATATTATTTAAACTACCCACTTTTTACCAACAAAAACTATAGTGTTGTCTATGTTAAATGTATCTGTGTCTATCATGACATCAATGTGAAACTTACCACTGTTTCGTTTCATACCTTCTTTGGCGTAGATGCCGTGCTTTGCTCCAAGTGAGAGGTGTAGCCCACACATACGCTCAAAAGTACCCATGTCTGAAACATGGTTCTCCTTAGAGAAAGCACGGTTAATACCTAGTCCAAGTTCACGTACCCACACTTGACCTTCTTCTTCTTTTATCATGGTAAGCACAGCTTCAAACTCCTCTGTACTGTTTTTAGTAGCTACAAGATGACCTTTTTCTATCATTATAGTAATGGGTTTGGGAGGTATATTTACCTTATAGTTTCTGTCTCCAAAGGCGATAATATTAGTGCTACCATTAAGCGATGTAAGCTCTTTAGGCTCTGTAAATACTTCACCTATTGGGAACTGCCCACCGATGTTTTTCATCTGAGTATAGTCGCCTATGTTTATTTTGGCAGGTTCAAAACCACCACGATACACAAGTTTTTCATCGCCACTTCTTACCACTGCACTTTCTGCCTGGTTTAGTATGTCTTTAAGTGTGTGTCCAGTATGATGAAAATAGGCTTTGTCATAGGCTAGGGCATTGACATAGTTTTTGACTTCATAGTCTTCATTCATTCTACCTAAATGAGGGTGTTCTGCTACTTTAATGCTATTTTTGAAGAGTTCTATGCGTATGCGAAAAGCAGAGAGACGAAAGCTTGTTGACTGGACAAGTGCTACAAAATTTCCAGCTTTTAGATCGTCAATTTGAGCCAGTATTTCTTCTGTATCTGTTTCATTAAAGTTTATAAATATCCCATGGGGTAAGGCAATACGATACGCTTCTGTAAGTATCTGTGATAGAGGAGAGTTTAAGTCATAAATAATAAATGCAGTATGCGTATCATTATGATGAAATACATCTTTAAGAACATCACTTAAATTTTGTGAGGCATCTTGGACTAGCTTTTTAGACATGTGTACTACCTAGTCATCATTATGTAGTTGACCAGAGAAGTCAAAACCAAATTTCATTTTGTTGGCTATCTCTTCTTGTACTTCATCTATGAGTTCTTCGGTTTCACCTTCTATTTGTTCTATGAAAAATCTTTGTTCTCGTTGACGTTTAAACCTATTGATTTTATAGGGCTTGTCTTCACCATATTTTTCTTTAAATTTTTCAAGTGAATCTTCCCAAACAACAGTGAGTTCATGTTCTATTTGACGCTCTTCATCCTCATCTGGTAATGTATATTTAAAGGCTACTTCTTCTGTGTAGGTTATTACGTCAAATTCATTTACTATAGGTGTTTTTTCATTGTTGGGCATGTTTGATTCCTTGTTCTAAATATAGATTTTTATTGTTATAGCAAACGATAGCTTTAAATTGGATATATTTTATCTTATTTATCTATTTTGTAGCAATATTTTCAATTCTTGTATCTCTATTTTTAAACTTTGCAGTTCTTTACCTATATGCTCGTCTGAACTTTGTATTTCTTGAGTAATATGCTCTTCTTCCTCTGTATTCATCTCATTCATCGCGTCTACCACTATAGCGATGATAAGATTGACGATGATAAACGTGGAGAAAAATATAAATGGCACAAAGAATACCCAAGCAAAAGGGTGTATTTCCATGATTGGGCGTACAATTCCCATAGACCAAGACTCCAAAGTCATGATTTGAAAAAGGGTGTAAAAAGACTCTCCTAGCGTGCCAAACCACTGTGGAAACGTCTCTCCATAGAGTTGTGTGGACATTATGGCAAAGATGTAGAAAAAGAGCGAGAGAAGTCCTGCTATGGAAGCGATGCCAGGGATGACAGAGAGTAGGGCAGAGATGATTTTACGCATTTGAGGGACTACTGTCATCAGTCTAAAGAGTCGTAAAACACGTAAGATTCTAAATATCTCAAAACCGGCACTTGCAGGCACAAGAGAGATAGCAACAATCACAAAATCAAAAATCGACCAAGCATCTTTGAAAAATGCACCTCGATAGACGAAGATTCGTAACATTATCTCTAGAGTAAATACTGTGATGACAAAGGTGTTAAAGAGTTCAAAAAAACCTGCATAATTTAAAGCATACTCTTTTGATGTTTCAAGCCCCATAGTTATACCATTTAAAATAATAAGTACCATAATAAAGTTTTGAAAGTTTTGATGTATTACAAGATTCTTAATAGACTGCTGCAAAGTTTTTCCTTTAAATTTTTGTGTTTTATAACATAGGAAGTTAAATAAAGTGATTAACATTAGTTTTAGTTCAAACTAGATATGATAAGCTTCGTGGTCAAAAATCTTTACAAAAGGCACTGTTCAAAGACAAAGCGAGTAGGCATAGAGCCTAAGGAGTTAGCCATATGCACAAAGGTGTTAAATCAAATCATACTCAATTTAACAAAGAAAACAGATGAAAAATGTACTTATCATAGTGGCACACCCAAGAGAAGAAAGCCTTACTATGGCTATGACAAAAACATATGAAGAAGCATCAAAAAGAGTAGGTAACAACGTAGAAGTCTTAGACCTCTACCGCTGTGAAAAACAACAGCCATTTTTTAACTATGAAGATGCCAATGGTGTAGTTCAAACAAAAGAGATGACTTATTTCCAAGAGCAAATGAAAAAAGCTGATGAAATAGTCTTTTTCTTCCCATATTGGTGGGGAAGTATGCCTGCTATACTCAAAAACTACTTAGACTGGAATCTCTCTAAAGGGTTTGCGTTTACCTATGAAAACGGACGACCAAAAGGACTTCTTCAAGGTAAAAGTGTCAAGATATTTACCACCACAGGAGCCCCAAAATTTATCTACACACTCACAGGTGCGAATAGAAGACTAAAAAATATGTTTAACCAACAGATAGTCGCATTTTGCGGTATGAAACTAGAGCAGTGCAACATCTATGGTGGGGTAGATACTTCTGGGAAGAATGTTGAGAAGATACTCTCAGATGTGCCGACAAAAATTTAGAGTAAATATATAGTAATCAAGGATTACTATTATGTTATACTTTATGTATGAATACGCAAGATAAATTACAATATACAAAACAACTATTAGCAGAATGTGATGCACTTTTTATCACTGCGGGTGCAGGGATGGGTGTAGACTCTGGATTGCCAGACTTTAGAGGGGTAGATGGCTTTTGGCAGGCATACCCCAAGGCAAAGGAGCTTGGACTTCGTTTTGAGAAGATGGCGAACCCCGAGTGGTTTGAGTCTGACCCACAGCTCGCATGGGCATTTTATGGGCATAGACTGCATCTCTACCGTGATACCGTGCCTCATGAGGGATTTACTAAACTGCTAGAGTTATCTAATACTAAAAAATATGGTAGTTTTATCTTTAGCTCCAATGTCGATGGACAATTTCAAAAATCTGGTTTTAAAGAAAACCAAATCATGGAGTGTCATGGAAGCATCCATCATTTACAATGTAGTGATAATTGTCAAGGTCACATTTGGTCAGCAGATGATACCTTCATAGAGATAGAAGAGGGCTTTAGAGCCAAAGAGCCACTACCTCTTTGTCCATATTGTGGAGCGATAGCAAGACCAAACATACTGATGTTTGGAGATTTTACTTGGGAATATAAACGTACCAATGCACAAAGAGATCAACTTAAAAAATGGATGGATAGGTTAGAAGATGAAGGAGCTAAGTTAGCGATAGTAGAACTAGGAGCTGGGACAGCAGTACCCACTGTACGTAACACCTCAGAACAAATAGCTAAACGTTTTGATGTTCCTCTCATACGCATAAACCCACGTGAGAGTATGGGAGCAGAGCTAGGGCTAGCTATGGGTGCAGTTGAGGCCTTGGATTTAATACTCTAATCTATTGGTACCATAATAAATAATCCAAAACTATAGAAGAGTTTATCACAATAACTGATAGATAAGATGTAGAAAATACATACAATACAAATGTTATTTGAATATACAATATATTTTGCATGAAATATATCATAACACACCTAATAATTATTTATATTAAGATTTTTAGCTATATAATTAAATATATTTGATGACATATAAGGATAAATATGAATAAAATAAATACATTGATCATGATGGGTATGTTGTTTGGTGCCTCTGTTCAACTCTACGCACAAGCACCCAAACAAGAGCTAAAACTAGAAGATAAGTTTGCACATAAGTTACACTGGAGTTACGAGGGTGACACATCACCTGAACATTGGGCTGAACTGGATAAAAGCTTTTTTCTGTGCAAAGAGGGAAGTAATCAATCACCCATTAATCTTAGTGGTTTCATAGAGGCTGATTTACCTCCTATAGAGTTTAATTATCACTTAACCTCTACAGAGATTGTAAATAATGGACATACCGAACAGGCCAACGTAAAAGAGGGAAGCAGTATCACGCTGGATGGTGTAGTGTTTCATCTTAAGCAGTTTCACTTTCATACCCCAAGTGAAAATCAAATAAATGGTAATGAGTATCCGCTTGAAGCACATTTTGTACATCTAAGTGACAATGGAACTTTAGCAGTTGTTGCCGTGATGTTTGAAGAGGGTGCTGAAAATGAGGGACTTGAAGAGCTTTGGAAAGTGATGCCTACAAATGAGGGTGGACACCATAAAGTAGATGCCAAACATCTTGATGCCCTCTTGCCAAAAAACAGAGACTATTATAGATTTAACGGTTCTCTTACAACACCTCCATGTACCGAAGGGGTAAGATGGCTAGTGATGAAAGAGAGTGTTACGATGTCAAAAGAGGAGATAAAATCTTTTGAGAAGGTAGTACATCTACACAACAACAGACCCATTCAGCCTACCAATGCAAGGCTCATACTCAAGTAAGCCTTTTTTGATAGAGCGTAAGCACCTCATAAATAGCCGTACACAGATGCTGAAGTTCATAAGGCTTGATGATAAAAGGCGGCATAATATAGACTAGATTTAAAAAAGGTCTTATCCATACACCTCTTTGCACAAAAAGGGGCGTCATGAAATCTAAGTCTATTTCCGTGTGCAACTCAACAACGCCTATGGCACCTAGTACACGAATCTCTTTAACTATCTCTAACTCTTCACACACTTTTAGTTCTGTTTGAAGTTGTTTTTCTATTGTTTGTATCTTCTCTTGCCAAGGTGAATCTAAAAGAAGTTCTACACTTGCATGGGCGATGGCACAGGCCAAAGGATTTGCCATAAAAGTAGGCCCATGCATCAAGATGTCTTCACCACGCTCTATACCTTGCATCACTTTTTTACTTGTGAGTGTAGCAGCTAACGAGATGTACCCACCTGTAAGTGCCTTGCCTACACACAAGATATCTGGAGCAATCTCTGCATGCTCATAGGCAAAAAGCTTTCCTGTTCTGCCAAAGCCAGTAGCAATCTCATCTAAGATGAGCAAAATATCATACTTGGTACAAAGTTCTCGCACTCTTTTTAAAAACATCGGTGAATAAAACCGCATCCCTCCTGCACCTTGAACAATGGGTTCTAGTATCACTGCTGCGATTTGTTCATGATGTGCTTGAAGTCTACTTTGAAATGCTTCTATATATTTTTCATCCCACTCTTCATCAAAAGCACATTGTGGCTCTTGTACAAAAATGTTTTGATGCAGTATCTCATCAAAGAGGCTGTGCATACCTGTAACAGGGTCACATACGCTCATCGCCCCAAAAGTATCGCCATGATAGCCTTTATAAAAAGAGAGGATTTTGTTTTTACTCTTCTTGCCTTGTGAGATATGGTATTGGTATGCCATTTTTAAGGCTACCTCTACACTCACACTGCCTGAATCAGAAAAAAAGATATGCTCTAAACTTTCATGGGTGATGTCAAGTAAGGTTTGAGAGAGTTTTATGGCACTCTCATGGGTGAGTCCTCCAAACATCACATGACTCATTTTGCCAAGCTGGCTTGTGGCTGCTTCATTGAGTGCAGGTACATTGTATCCATGTATAGCCGACCACCATGAACTCATGCCATCTATAAGCCTTTTCCCATCTTCTAATTCCAGATAGACATCATGGGCCAAACGGACAAGATAGGTATCTTTGCTAGGAACACTTGGTGCATAGGGGTGGAGTATATGTGCTTTGTCAAAATCGATAAGTGCGGAGTTTCGTTTCTTTTTCATAGTGCAAATGATAACGAAATTTACTTTGAACCTAAGCTCTCAAACAAAATGATAGGGAGTATGGAGTAGTATATAGTATAAAAAATATTTTTCTAAAGGTAAGATATGGGAAAACAATATAGACAACTTAAACAAAAAGATATAGATTTTATTAATCAACAAAAAATATTTTTTTTGGCAAGCTGCAGTAGTAAAGAGGTCAACCTCTCACCTAAAGGGTATGATGTGTTACGTGTGTTGGACAATCAAACACTGCTCTATCTAGACTACCCCGGTTCTGGCAATCGTACCTATAGAGATTCTATGGCAGGTGGTGAGTTTACGCTTATGTTTAACGCCTTTGAGGGAAAAGCCAACATTACCAAACTCTTTTGCAAAGCAGAAGTGATAGGTAAAGCGGATGTTGCTTTTGAAGAGTATTTGGCTCATTTTGACGTAGATGCTTCCATCGTGAGGCAACTCTTTTTGTTTTATGTTTATGCAGTGGAGACTAGCTGTGGGGATGGTGTGCCTTACATGAAGTATGAGAGTGACAGACCAAGCCTTCAAGAGTGGGCGGTTAAGATGGCAAAAAATGGTAAGCTTGAGCAGTACATGAAAGATCAGGAGGTACCGCCTGTTTTGGACGATTTAGATATGCATAAAGATACTAAATGAAAAGTATACACTTCAATCAGAAAAGAACAGAGCCTTCCAAAGTAGTTTGCATAGGACGAAACTACGTAGAACACAT